>LFIK01000307.1_pt1 | contig 36226 bp, 28 predicted proteins | sample 643401 | NCBI WGS metagenome assembly LFIK01 (sample SAMN03777447, study PRJNA286221) | soda lake metagenome | biome: soda lake; feature: Kulunda steppe; material: water; isolation source: sample T5-Br brine of Lake Tanatar-5 | place: Russia: Kulunda steppe | collected 2010-07
TGCAGGCGGAGCCGTCGGTGCGGCAGCAGCATGCTGGCCGGCGGCGCCCATCATGCCCTGGAACGCGCTCATCATTTCGATCGGCAGGGGGAAGACAATCGTCGAATTCTGCTCGCCGGCAATGCTGTTCAGCGTTTGCAGATAGCGCAGCTGGATGGCCTGTGGGTTCTGCGACAGAATATTCGCGGCATCCTGCAGCTTCTGTGCCGCCTGCATTTCGCCTTCAGCGTGAATGATCTTGGCGCGTCGACTGCGTTCGGCCTCTGCCTGCTGCGCAATGGCCCGGATCATCGACTCGTCAATGTCGACATGCTTGATCTCGACATTCAGCACCTTGATACCCCAGGCGTCGGTCTGCTCGTCGAGAATGCTCTGGATATCCGCGTTCAGCTTGTCGCGCTCTGCGAGCATCTCATCGAGATCGTGCTGACCGAGCACCGAGCGCAGCGTGGTCTGCGCGAGCTGGCTGGTCGCGGCCATGTAATCCTCGACGTTGATCACCGCCCGCTCCGGGTCGATGACCCGAAAATACAGCACGGCATTGACCGCAACCGAGACGTTGTCGCGCGAGATGACGTCCTGACTCGGGACGTCCATCACCACGGTTCGCAGGTCGATGCGGACCATCTGCTGGATCAACGGAATGACGATAATCAGACCGGGACCCTTCACTTTCCAGAACCGGCCGAGCTGGAAGATCACGCCGCGTTCGTATTCACGCAACACACGAATGGCTGACGCCAACAGGCCGATGACGGCCACGCCCACGATCAACAGTACGGTTTCCATCACGATCTCCCGCCAGGTGAGTGAATCACTGCAAGGTGTGTACTGTAGGCATCGACAACGTCGATCGATGGATGTTCATCACGCCGGCGCCGATGCCGCTTCACGGCCGACCATCCGGTTCAGCGCCAGCTTGTACACCGGCAGGAAGAACAACAGACTGAACGCCAGCTTGAAGACATAGTCGACCAGCGCAATCTCCACCCAGTTGGCAGCCATGAACGGATCCGGGCTGCGGAAGAACGCCACCGAGAAGAACAGCGCCGTATCGACGGCATTGCCGATCAGCGTCGACGCTGCCGGCGCGACCCACCAGGCGCCGACCGTCTTCAACCGCTCGAACACCTGTGCATCGAGCAACTGCCCGACCAGATAGGCCAGAAAGCTCGCGAACGCAATCCGCGCGACAAACAGATTGAAGTCACCGAGCGCGTCCAGCCCCTGCCACGCGCCGGACTGGAACAGCACCGACACGATGTACGAGAGCACCAGCGCCGGAAACATCACCAGGACGATGACCCGCCTTGCCAGCGACCGCCCGTACACCCGCACGGTCAGGTCGGTGAGCACAAAGATCAGCGGAAACGACAACGCTCCCCAGGTCGTGTAGAAGCCGAGCAGTTGGAACGGAATCTGCACCAGATAATTGCTGGCAGCGATCACGATCACATGCGCGCAGACCAACAGCAGCATGAGCCGCGACATCGCCACGCTTGACCCGACACCTGCCCTCTGCTCGAACCGCTCTGGCATGTGCATTCCCCTTCCGGCTGCTGATGAGAGGCGCTATCTTGCCGTCAGCGACGACGAATGACCAGTCCCTGAGCCGGAAGACGGACCTGCTCGGTGCGCGCGACGCATCTGCAGCCACAGCACCGCAGCCAGCAGCAGCAGCGCCGGGATGAAGAACCAGCGCGGATCGGGGCGTTCAGCGGGAACCAGCAATGCGGTGATCGCCATACCCGAGTCCACGCCGAGCCGCTGCGCCGGGCTGCCAAAACGGACGTGACTGACCTGCACCTGGCCACCGAACTGCATCAGCAACATCCCCGCCCGCTGCAGTCGATCGGACGCTGCAACATCGTCAGCACCCAGTGGCAGCATCAGCGCCCGTGACACCTCACGGCCATCGACGTCGAGGCCCTCCACCCACAGCCTGACATGGCCGCCGGCCGGCGCGGCGTCGACCATCTGCTCGATGGCGTCGGGCGCAACGCGCTCGAACTCGGGGGTGATCAGATCCATCCAGAACCCGGGCCGAAACAGCGTGAAGGCGACGAGCAGCAGCACGACCGCCTCGTACCAGCGCGTTCTGGTCAGCAGCCAGCCTTGCGTTGCGGCGGCAAACACCAGCATCGCCACGGTTGCGCTGACAAACGTGACCAGCAGATCGACGGGGCCGGTGATGCCGATCAACAGCAGCTTGGTGTTGAAGATGAACAGGAACGGCAGCGCCACGGTGCGCAGGCTGTAATAGAAGGCATAGACACCGGTCATGATCGGCTCGCCGCGTGACACCGCTGCCGCAGCAAACGACGCGAGCCCGACCGGCGGCGTGACGTCAGCCATGATGCCGAAATAGAACACGAACAGATGCACGGCGATCAACGGCACGATCAGCCCCGACTGGGCGCCGAGGTCGACGACGATCGGCGCCATCAGCGTTGCGACAATGATGTAGTTGGCGGTCGTTGGCAGACCCAGGCCAAGAATCAGGCTGAGCACGGCCACCAGCAGCAGCATCAGCAGCAGATTGCCGCCCGAGACGACCTCGACCACCTCGGTCAGCACCAGGCCGACGCCGGTCATGGCAACCGTGCCGACAACGATACCGGCAGCCGCGGTGGCAACACCGATGCCGATCATGTTGCGCGCGCCCTGCACCAGCCCCTCGAACAGATCGACCAGGCCTTGCCAGCAGGCGGCAGGCACACCGCGCTGACGGCGCAACAACACCAGCAACGGGCGCTGGGTGAGGACGATGAAGATCAGGAACATGACCGCCCAGAACGCTGCCAGCCCCGGCGACAGACGCTCCACCACCAGCGCCCAGATCAACACCACCAATGGCAGCAGAAACTGCAGACCGCTGTTGATTGTCGGCCGCGGGTCAGGCAGGACGGTGATCGCGGCACCGCTGTCGGTTGCGTCGAGCGGCGGGAACCGCGCCGCGTTCCACAACAGCGCCAGATACGCGACCAGCACGCCAACGCCGACGATCACGTTCGCGGTGGGGCCGAACACGACGCGTAGCCAGCCGATACCGTAGTAGACGACGCCAGCAAGAATGATCAGACCGAGCACGCTGGTCGTGAACAGGAACAGCTTCTGCAGCGGTGGCGTGATGACGCGCGGCGGAATGCCCTGCATGTCAGCCTTCATCGCCTCGAGGTGGACGATGTAGATCAGCGCGATATAGGAAATCACCGCCGGCAGGAACGCATGCCGGATGACATCGACATACGAGATGCCGACGTACTCGACCATCAGAAACGCCGCCGCCCCCATGACCGGCGGCATCAACTGACCATTGACCGAACTCGCCACCTCGACCGCACCTGCCTTTTCGGCGCGAAACCCGACGCGCTTCATCAGCGGGATGGTGAACGTGCCGGTGGTGACGGTGTTGGCAATCGACGAGCCCGAAATCACCCCGGTCATCGCCGAGGCGACCACTGCCGCCTTGGCCGGACCACCGCGCAGATGGCCAAGCAGGGAAAACGCCACCTGAATGAAATAATGGCCAGCACCGGCACGATCGAGCAGCGCGCCGAACAGAACGAACAGGAAGACAAAACTGGTCGAAACACCAAGCGCAATGCCGAACACGCCCTCGTTCGACAGCCAGTACTGCGACGCAGCCCGGTTGAACGACGCGCCACGGTGCGCGATCAGATCAGGCATGTATGGGCCGAAAAAGGTGTAGACCATGAACACCACGGCGATGACCATCAACGCCGGCCCGAGCGCGCGACGGGTGGCCTCGAGCAGGCAGATCAGCCCGACCCCAGTGACCAACAGATCCATGAACACCGGACGCCCTGCGCGATGACCGATTTCGTCAAAAAAGACATAAAGATAAAGTGCACATGCAGCACCTGCAGCGGCGAGCAGCCAGTCGCTGATCGGCACCCTGCCGGCACTCGAGACCGACGCCGACCACGCCGCGAGCGCAAAGGTCAACGCCATTCCCAGCGCGACGCCGGGGTGCATGCCGACGACCAGTTCCTGCTGCAGCGCTGCCGCGTAGACCACCATGACGATGGTCATCGCGCCATAGAGCAGCGGTGTCAGGCGAAAGCGTCCGAAGCGCCGTCCGGATACTGCCGGAAACGCGAGGAAGGCAATCCAGATGGCAAATGCCAGGTGCACTGCACGTGCTGCGGTGTCGGAGACGATCCAGATACCAAGCTGATAAGGAATTGGCGAGGCAATCCACAACTGAAACAGCGACCAGGCCAGCGCGCTGACCGTGAGCAGCGCAGCGGTGAAACGGCCTGGCGTACGACCGCCGGTATCCATGCTTGCCAACGCGGCGACATCGGCGTCGGAGCCGGTCGGAGGAACACGGGACGGAGGTGGATTGGTCGATGACACGCCGATCTCCTTGACGTCAGCCCAGTCGTGGGCAACGCGGACAGCGTTCAGACTTGCAGCAGAACACGCCCCGACCGCGCATGGACAGCGCAATCGGGGCGGGCATGGCTCAGTCGATCATGCCGACTTCACGGTAGTAGCGTTCCGCACCCGGATGCAACGGCGCGCTGAGGCCAGAGCTGACCATGGTCGCCGGATCGAGGACGGCAAACGCCGGATGGAGGCCAGTGAAGGTCTCGAAGTTCTCGAACACGGCGCGCGTCAGCTGGTAGACCACTTCGTCGTCAACACTGGCCGAGCTCACCAGCGTGGCGCCGACACCGAAGGTGCTGACATCCGCATCCATGCCCGGGTACATGCCGGCCGGCAGTGTGGCGTGGAAGTAATAGGGGTTATCGTCAACCAGCGTATCGACCACGTCACCGGTGACATTGATCAGGCGCGCGCCGCAGGTGGCGATCGGCTCCTGAATCGAACCGGACGGATGGCCAACGGTGAACAGGATCACGTCGATACGATCATCACACAACGCAGCAGCCTGCTCGCGTGACGGCAGCTCAGTTGCCTGCGCGAACACATCGGTGCTCCAGCCATACGCGTCCATCAACCGCTCGGCCGTACCACGCTGGCCGGAACCCGGGTTGCCGATATTGACCCGCAGCCCCTGAATCTCGTCGAACGACGTGGCTGCGACCTCGTTGCGGACGACCACCGTGAACGGCTCGGGATGCAATGAAAACACTGCGCGCAGGTCCTCATGCGGGCCCTGCTCCTCGAAACGGCTCGAGCCGTTGAACGAATGGTATTGCCAATCGGACTGCACCACGCCGAAGTCGAGTTCGCCGTCACGCAGCGCATTGAGGTTGAAGATCGACCCGGCCGTCGACTCGGCCGAGCAGCGGATGCCGTGTTCGCTGCGGCCCTGATTGAGCAGCCGGCAGATGGCACCGCCCGTCGGGTAATAGACGCCGGTGACACCACCCGTTCCGATCGTCGTGAACTGTTGTTGCGCCTCGCTGGCCGACGGCAGACCCAACCCGAGCGCTGCCACCACCACACCCATGGCGCCGAGCCGGGCTCCAAGACCTGTCAGTTTTCCAGTCATGCGTCCTCTCCTCACTAGTTTCGAACCAGATTGAACCGGTCAGGCTGCGGTCGAGGCCCTCTACGACAGACAATCGGCAAAGCGTGCTGTACGACATCGGACACGGCACATCGCATTGCAGGTTAGTCGCAGTTCCTCCAGGGCCTGAAAGGACCACAGTGGATTCAGTATGCTTCAGATAGTCAGGGCATGCCAACCCGAGCCGATCGAACACTCCAGACACACGACCGATCAGCGCATGCGGCTCTGCACAGACCACAGCAAAGCGCTACACTGTGATTTTGATTCTTGACAAACCAGAGGCTTGCATGATCATGCCTGCGGCAGACGCTGAACCGGGTCCTTCCGGCCCCGTCAAACACCTCAATCTCAACGTTCGCGGACTCCGGCAATCGGCGACGCTGGCCATCAATGAGCGCACGGCAGCCATTGCTGCCAGCGGCCGGCCGGTGTTTCGATTCGGACTTGGCCAGTCGCCGTTCCCGGTGCCCGAGCCGGTGGTCGAAGCGTTGCGCGCCAACGCGCATCAGAAAGACTACCTCCCCGTTCGCGGGCTGCATGCACTGCGCCAGGCGGTGGCCAATTATCACCGCCGCGGCGATGGCATCGAAGTCGACGCCGAGGATGTCCTGATCGGCCCCGGATCGAAGGAACTGATGTTCATCCTGCAGCTGGTCTATTACGGCGACCTGCTGATCCCGACGCCAAGCTGGGTGTCGTATGCGCCGCAGGCAGGGATTGTCGGCCGGAATGTGCAGTGGCTGGAGACCGAGGCGCGTAACAACTGGCGACTCACCGCCGAGGCGCTCGATCAGCATTGCACCGCAGACCCGGGCCGCCCGCGCATCCTGATCCTCAACTACCCGAACAATCCCACCGGCGACAGCTACGAACCGGACGAGTTGCAGGCGCTCGCAGCCGTGGCGCGTCACCATGGGCTGGTGCTGGTGTCTGACGAAATCTACGGCGGCGTCGATCACCGGGGTGCACACCACTCGATCGCCCGCTACTACCCCGAAGGCACAATCATCAGCGGCGGGCTGAGCAAATGGTGCGGCGCCGGCGGCTGGCGGCTCGGCACGTTTGCCATACCGCGCCGACTACGCTGGTTGCTCGACGCCATGGCGGTTGTTGCGAGCGAGACCTACACCTCCACCTCGGCGCCGATTCAGCATGCCGCAATCCGCGGCTTCGAGGGGGGTGCCGAGATCGAGCGCTACCTCGCCGCGTCACGGCGAATTCTCGCATCGCTGGGTCGGCATGCCTGGCAGCGACTGGTCGATGAGGCCGGTTGCTCGATGCCTGAGCCGGTCGGCGGCTTTTATCTGTTCCCTGACTGCTCGGCGCACCGCGATGGATTCGCCCGCCATGGTCTTCACACCAGCACTGCGTTGTGCGAACGGATTCTGCGCGATACCGGCGTCGCCTGCCTGCCGGGCAGCGCATTCGGCAGGCCTGAATCCGAGCTGACGTTGCGACTCGCCTACGTCGACTTTGATGGTGCCAGAGCGATTGCCGCGAGCGAGCAGACCCCCGGCGCAACGCCGCTGGATGCAGCATTTCTGCAAACGTACTGCCCGAGCGTGGTTACTGGCGTCGATCGGCTGGTCGACTGGATTCGCCAACATCGCTGACCACCGGGCAACGGCGGGCAAAGCGCCGCCGGGCATACCAGCGATACGCGACCTCGAGCACCGGCACCAGCCCGAGCAGCCGTACGACTCTGCCGAGATGACGCCAAACGGGCAGTTCGGCCCAGACCATGGCGAAGGCGTCAACGCCGGTCCGCATCCGGCCTTCGCGGTCGAGCGCATGAAAGCGGCGCATCGCCTGATCCAGCGTGATGCCGTGACCATCCAGCGCCTCCGGCTCTGCCGCGATATCACGCCAATCGACCGCCCGCCGTCGATCCAGCCGCTGGTAATGGGCAATTTCGCGACGGCACAGCGGGCAACCGCCATCGAAGAACACCACCGGCCGGCGGTGATGCAGCTCGGTCGCGTCAATGTGTATGGGGTTGTTCATCATCACCTCGTTGCGCCAGCAGCATGTAGTTGATCGCGAGCGATCGGCAGAGCCACATCCGCCGTTGGAACGGATTGACCCTGACACCGGTCTCGGCGATGACGCGCAAGCCGTCGCCAGCGAGCAGATCAGTGATCTCGCGCGGTGTCGGGAAGCGCCGCCACTGATGCGTGCCGCGCGGCAGCAGGCGCAGAATGTATTCTGCGCCGATGATGGCCACCAGCCACGACAGCGCCGTCCGATTGATCGTCGCAAGCACCATGTGCCCGCCGGGGCGGACCAGCCGGTTCGCGGCCTGCATGAATGCATCGAGATCGGCGACATGCTCGACGACCTCCATGTTCAGCACCACGTCGAACTGCTGACCGGACGCCAGCAGATGCTCGGCGGTCATCAGTCGATAGTCGATCTGCAGCCCGCCATCCTCGGCGTGGCGACGCGCCACGGTGATGCTGTCGGACACCACATCGATACCTGTGACACGCGCTCCGAGACCGGCGATGGCCTCGCTCAAGAGGCCGCCACCGCAGCCGATGTCGAGCACGTCCAGCCCGCGCAGTGGATCTGGCGCGTCGGCAGACCGGCCAAGCACGTCGCAGAGCCGCTCGCGGATCCAGTCCTTGCGGACGCGGTTCAACGTGTGCAGCGGCCAGAGCTTGCCGTCCTCACGCCACCACATGTCGGCGAGTGCGCGATAACGCGCCACTTCCGCCGGATCAACCGTCCGATCCACATCCTGACGCTGCATGCGAATGGCACCCCCGTTTCGGCAATGGACAGACAGGAACTCGACGAGCGCGCGGCGTCAGTGCAGTTGCCGAGAGGCAATCACGCGTTCGAGATCGGCCTGCAGCTCCAGCGGCGGCATGTCGACGCCAATCAGATCGCCGGCAGTCCAGTCGACACCGACCAGCAGCCCATCCTCCTCCAGCCCCGGCAGCCAGTGCTCCAACCAGTCATCAAAATAGACGCCAATGACCTGATAGTCAGACCAGTCATCGACTGCAGAAGCCTCGGCAATCGCCGCATCCGACCAGAACGGCATGACCAGTTTCGCGTCATCATCGGCGTCAGACAGCACATCCGAATCGCCGTCCACAACAGTGCCACGTTGGCAGAGCGCGAAACCGCCATCGTCCTGTAGCGTCCAGACAACACCGGTCTCGGCAATGGCTTCAAGAAACCGCTGGATGACCGGGTCCAGATCATCCTCGAACTCCATGACATCATTCATTGACAACCATCCCTCATGACCCTGCCGCATCGCAGTGGTTCAATTGATCGACGACAACGCGCGCAACCGTGGTCGCTGAATCCCCTCGGCAGCAGCTGAGTCCTGCCAGACCGGCACCACGCCCGGGGGCAACGGTGAACAGGCGCCAGGACCGGGGTGGTGGGCGTCGATGCCGTGAAAGTCCGACCCCATCGACGCCAACAGGCCATGCCGCTCAGCGAGGCTCAGCGTGCGACGCATTTGCCAGCCCTGCATGCTGCCGGTGACCACTTCGATACCGACACCCCCGGCAGAGCGAAACGCCGACACCAGCGCGTTCAGTCGCCCCGACTTCAGACGATAGGCCAGCGGATGCGCAAGCACCGGCAGGCCGCCAACGGCGCGAATCGCCGCCACCGCCGGCGCCAACGCTGCCCAGCCCGGCGGCACATACGCAACCCGGCCTCGACCGAGATAACGGCCGAACGCCTGCTGCACGCTCTTGACCCGCCCCGACTCGACCAGACAGCGGGCCAGCGCCAGCCGCCCATGCGGTTTGTCAGCATCCGCCGCCAGCCGCTCGACCAGACCGTCGAGCCGCAGCCTGCGCTCGACGATGGCCGCCATGGCAGCAACGCGGGTGCGGCGACTGCGGCGATTGAGTGCGAGCAGTCCGGCCAGCGGGTCGGCATCCAGAGCAATGCCGAGGCCGATGACGTGCACCTCGACATCATCCCAGATCGTCGACACCTCAACGCCGGGTACAATCTCGATGCCAGTGCCGTCGGCAGCCTCGCAGGCCGCGGGAACACCGGCAGTGGTATCATGATCGGTGAGCGCAAACAGTTCGACCGCGGATGCCGCCGCCAGACCGACCACCTCGGTCGGTGACAGCAGACCGTCCGACGCCGTCGAATGGCAATGCAGATCAATACGTTGCATGCGAATGTCCTGCAGTTACAAGCGCCATACTGTCATCCCCCGCGCCTCCAGCTCGGCGCGATCGAACAGGCTCTTGACGTCGGCAATCACCGGCCTGGCGCCGCGCAGCAACTGCGCCAGATCGGCCACACTGCGCGCTGCATACTCGGCATGCGCCACCGCCACCACCAGTGCATCGACCGGCGCACTGGCGTCGACAGGCGACAGCGTGACGCCCGGAAAAGCCTGTTGCAACTCGTCGGGGTCCGCGTGCGGATCCTCGGCAACCACCTGCATTCCATAGTCCTGGAACTCGCGGATGATGTCGATGACCCGGCTGTTGCGGATATCTGGACAGTTCTCCTTGAACGTCAGGCCAAGAATGCCGACCGTCGCGTTGGCGACATCGATACCGTTGCGGATCATCAATTTGACCGTCGATCGCGCAACATGTCGCCCCATACCGTCGTTGATGCGTCGACCGGCGAGAATGACCTGCGGGTTGTAACCGACCTGCTCGGCCTTGTGCGTCAGGTAGTACGGATCGACACCGATGCAGTGGCCACCGACCAGACCGGGACGGAACGGGAGGAAATTCCACTTGCTGCCGGCTGCGGCCAGCACGGCATCAGTATCGATCTCGAGCCGGGAGAACAACAACGACAATTCGTTCATCAGCGCGATATTCAGGTCGCGCTGGGTGTTTTCGATGACCTTGGCCGCCTCGGCGATACGGATGCTCCCGGCGCAATGTGTCCCGGCGGTGATGATCGCCGCATAGAGGGCATCGACCTGCTCCGCCACCTCCGGACTGCTCCCCGAGGTGACCTTGCAGATGGTCGAGACGCGATGTTCGCGATCGCCGGGATTGATCCGCTCGGGGCTGTAGCCGACGTGGAAGCCGTCGCGATAGCGCAGCCCCGAGGCCTGTTCGAGAATCGGCACGCACACCTCTTCGGTGCAACCAGGGTAGACCGTCGATTCGTACACCACCAGATCACCGACGCCGAGCATCCTCCCGACAACGGCCGACGCGGCTTCCAGCGGACGCAGATCGGGACGCTTCTGCGCGTCGATGGGGGTCGGAACGGTGACAATATAAACACGACTGGCCGCCAGCTCGTCGGCATCGGCAGAGAATCGCAGCCGCCCGCTGGCAAGCGCCGCGGCCAGCTCGTGATCGTCGACTTCGCAGGTCACATCATGCCCGGCGCGCAACGCATCGATGCGCTGACGATCGATATCGAAACCGAGCACAGGCCGCACCGTCGAGAAGGCAACCGCCAGCGGCAGACCGACATAACCAAGCCCGATCACAACGATCGGGCACGACAGATCAAGCGCCGCCGGAACCGAGTCGGATACCGTTTCCTCACGCATCATCGTGTTGACTCCTGTTTCGGCGAAACGCCGAGTTGATCATCCATGCTCACCGTGGAAGCGACGCAACACGGCAAGAAACGCTTCACCATACCGATCACGCTTGCGCTCGCCAACGCCTGGCAACTGTGCAAACGCCTCGAGGCTGGTCGGACGGCGCTCGAGCATCGCCCGCAATGTCGCATCATTGAATACCACATACGGCGGCACGCCCTGGCTGAGCGCGAGCTCCCGACGCCGGGTGCGCAAGGCATCCCAGAGCACTTGCTGCGCCGGCTCGGGCGGCGCCGGACGAGATCCGCCGGCACCGATCGCCGCGGCAACATCGCGACGCAGCGTCAACCGCTCCTCACCGCGTAGCAACGCACGGCATTGCTCACTGAGCCGGAGACCGCCATGGCCATTGCTGTCAGGGACCAGAAACCCGAACGCCAGCAATTGCCGGAAGACCGCACGCCAGGTCGCCTCAGAATGCGCAGCACCCAGCCCCCAGACGCTCAACCGGTCATGCCCTAGTTGGGTACTGCGCGTCGACGCCTGACCGCGTAGCACGCCAATCAGATACCCGACGCCGAAACGTTGTCCGGTCCGATACACGCACGATAGCGCCATGCGCGCCGCTTCGGTCGCGTCCCAGGTCTGCGGCGGCGACAGACAGATGTCGCAATTGCCACAGTCCGCTTCCAGCACCTCATCGAAGTAACCGAGCAGACGGCGCCGGCGGCAGTCGGTGGTCTCGCAATAGGCAAGCATCGCCTCCAGCCGGGCCCGTTCGACATGCTTGCGCGCATCGCTGCTCGATGAGTCGGCGAGCAGCTGTCGCAGCATCGCCACATCGCTCAGCCCGTACACCAGCCACGCCTCGGCCGGCTGGCCGTCGCGGCCAGCGCGACCGGTCTCCTGATAATACGCCTCCAGGCTGCGCGGCAGATCCAGGTGCGCGACAAACCGCACGTCGGGCTTGTCAATGCCCATGCCGAAGGCAATCGTCGCCACCATGACGATACCGTCCTCGTTCAGGAAACGCGCCTGGTTACGCGCCCGGACCTCGACCGGCAGGCCGGCATGATACGGCAGTGCCGTCAACCCGGCATCGTGCAGAAACAACGCGGTATCTTCGACCCGCTTGCGAGACAGGCAGTAGACAATACCGGCTTCACCCGGATGTTCGCGGCGGATGAACTCGATCAATTGCCGCTGCGGCTGCTGCTTCAGGCCAATGCGGTAGCGGATGTTGGGGCGGTCGAAACTGCCGACAAAGCGGCGCGCATCCGGCATGGCGAGACGCTCTGCAATTTCGTCACGGGTGCGCCGATCGGCGGTTGCCGTCAGCGCCACCATCGGCACGTCGGGGAATCGCTCGCGCAACTCGGACAACTGCAGGTACTCCGGGCGAAAGTCGTGACCCCACTGTGAAACGCAGTGCGCTTCATCGACAGCGAACAATGCGAGCTCGACCCGCTCGAGCAGGTTCAGCATCCGCCCGCCAAGCAAGCGCTCGGGAGCGCAATAGACCAGATCCAGACGACCGTCGAGCAGACTGGTCTCGACCGCGCGGATCGCCGCCGTGTCGAGGCCGGAATGCAGACAGGCAGCCTGCACCCCGGCCTGCTGCAGCGCACGGATCTGATCATCCATCAAGGCAATCAGCGGCGAGATCACCACTGCCGTTCCGCTGCGAACCAGTGCGGGCACCTGATAGCACAACGATTTGCCACCGCCGGTCGGCATCAGAACCAGCGCGCTGCCACCTTCTGCAACATGCTCGACCACATCGCCCTGCAACGGCCTGAAGCCAGGGTAACCAAACACCTGCTGCAGGACCTGCGCACACATCTGCCGAACTGCCGATTCCATGGCCTCACTCCTCCGGCTTGCGGATCGCAAGCGCCACACCCAGCACGGTCACGGCGATGCCGATCATCGCCAGCACGCCCAGGCGTTCGTCGAACAGCAGCCACGCCTGCACCGCCGTCACCGGCGGGACCAGATAGAACAGGCTGGCCACCCGTGACGCCGCACCGCGTTCGATCAACGCCATCAACAACAGGATGGCAGCGATCGACAGGCCAACCACCAACCACGCCAGACTCAACACCAGCGGCAGCGCCCAGACCACCACCCGCGATTCGAACAGCAGCGCGCCTGGCAGCAATAAAGCCAGCATGCCCAGATACTGGATCGTGGTCCCGGTCAACAGATCGACACCGGCACAACGACGTTTCTGGTACAGCGTCCCGATCGAGATCCCGACCAGCGCGAGCAGCGCGGCGACCACCGCCATCGGCCCGAAACCGGCAAACAGCGCCGGGCCGGGGTCGAGCTTGTCGGAGAGCACCAGCACAATGCCCAGCAGGCCGATGGCAATGCCCGTCCACTGCAGCCGCGAGACCTGCTCGCTCAGCACCGCCTGCGACAGCGCTGCGGTCAGCAAAGGCTGCAGGCCGACCAGCAAGGCTGCCAGTCCGGCTGGCATGCCCAGGTGAATGGCGTAGAACACACCACCCAGATAGCAGCCGTGGACCAACACGCCACTGATGCCCAGATGCAGCCACAACACTGGCCGCTTCGGCCAGGTCGCGCGCAACAGGCGCACGAGCAGCAGCATCAGCACCAGCGTACACAGCGCACGGATACTCAGAAAGGTAAACGGCTCGGCATACGGCAGGCCGTACTTGGCGCCGATGAAACCGGTGCTCCACAGCAGCACGAACACGACGGGCATTGCCGACAGCATCAGCGCCGACAGCGCAGGCGACCGGACCGGGAGCGGCGGTTGTTCAGATCGATGCATTGCAACCGCTCACGTTTCAGCCGAGCCCTCGAGTCGATGAAGTCCAACGGGAGCTCATGGTACACAGAGGCCGAGAACGGGTACACTGCCACCATGCTGTCGTTGACAAATCTCTCGGTCCGCCGCGCCGGCCGACTGTTGATCGAAAATGCCGGCCTGGTCGTGCAACCGGGCGAGCGTTGCGGGCTGGTCGGAGCCAATGGCTGCGGCAAGAGCAGCCTGTTTGCGCTGATCCGCGGCGAGCTCGATGCGGACGCCGGTGAGTGCCGGCTGGCCGGCAAACCGGTGATCGCGCATGTTGCGCAGGAAACGCGCGCCGATGGTCGCAGTGCGCTGGACCATGTCCTCGACGGCGACGCTGAACTGCGGGCCATCGAGCGGGCGCTCGCCGTTGCCGAACAGGACAACAACGGCACCGCCATCGCGCAGTGCCACGAGCGGCTGCTCGCGATCGACGGGTATGCCGCGCCGGCGCGCGCCACCACACTGTTGCACGGCCTCGGTTTCCGGCCCGGCACCGAGCAGGCGCCGATCGACAGCCTGTCCGGCGGCTGGCGCATGCGCGTCAACCTCGCCAGCGCGCTGATGTGCCGCTCCGACCTGCTGCTGCTCGACGAGCCGACCAACCATCTCGATCTTGATGCCGTGCTGTGGCTGCAGGGCTGGCTGACCAGTTACCCCGGAACGCTGCTGCTGATCTCGCACGACCGCGACGTGCTCGATCGCGTCTGCACCCGCATCGTGCATATCGAATCAGGTCGGGTCACCGCCTACACCGGCAACTATGCCGATTTCGAGCGCCAGCGCGCGGCGCAACTCGAACAGCAGCAGCAGGCATACGCCAGGCAACAAGCAGAGATTGCCCGGATCCGCGGCTTTGTCGATCGGTTTCGGGCCAAGGCGTCGAAGGCACGCCAGGCGCAGAGCCGAATCCGTTCGCTGGAGCGCATGGAGCTGATCACGCCACTTGATCTCACGCACAGCCGGCACTTTGCGTTTCCGACGCCACGGCGGCTGCCCGATCCACTGCTCAGCCTCGACACGGTCGACTGCGGCTACCCCGATGCACCGATTCTCGAGGGCGTGTCGCTCAGCCTCGCGCCGGGCGATCGGGTGGCGCTGATCGGCCGTAACGGCGCCGGCAAATCGACATTGATCCAGACCATCGCCGGACGGCTGCCGGTGCGCGCGGGTGCACGCGTGGCCGCGCAGGACCTCTGCGTCGGCTACTTTGCGCAGCATCAGGTCGAGCAGCTCGACGATGCGGCAACGCCACTCCTGCATCTCGAGCGCATCGACCCGACCGCCGGGCACCAGGCGCTGCGCGACTTTCTCGGCCGCTTCGGCTTTGTCGGCGACAGTGCGCTGGCGCCGGTCGGGCCGTTTTCCGGCGGCGAGCGGGCCAGGCTGGCGCTAGCGCTGATCGCCTACCGCAAACCCAATCTGTTGTTGCTTGACGAGCCGACCAACCACCTTGACATCGACATGCGCGACGCGCTGGCAATGGCGTTACAGGCCTACGACGGCGCCGTGGTGCTGATCGCCCACGACCGGCATCTGCTCGACAGCACCAGCGATCGCCTGTTGCTGGTGGCGGGCGGCCGAGTCGATGTGTTCGACGACGACCTCGACGGCTACGCACGGTGGCTGGCCAATGCGTCGACGATCGGCGCGCGCAACCGATCAGCCCCCGGGCAGGACCGCCGCGATGTTCGCCGGCAATCAGCGCGACGCCAGCACGCGCTCAAGCCGTTGCGTAACGCCGTTGCCGAACTGGAGCGCGCGCTTGCCCGCGCGCAGCAGCGCCAGGCCGAGCTGGATCAGCAGCTGGCCGACCCGGCGCTGTACGACACCGGGGAGGCCTCGCGCCTCGCCACCTGTCTCGAACAACGCACCGCCCTTGAAGAGGAAATCGCGCGATTGGAAGCAGAATGGATGGACGCCAGTGACGCATTGGAACAAGCCGAGACGGCGCAATGAGCCTGCTGCTCAACGCCCGTGATCTGACCTTGTCGTTCGGCACCGCACCGGTGCTCGATCGCGTCTCGCTGACCATTGACGCCGGTGAGCGGATTGCGCTGCTCGGTCGCAACGGCACCGGCAAGTCAAGCTTCCTGAAAGTGCTTGCTGGCGAACTGACCCCGGACGAGGGCGTCATCAGCGGCCTCGATGGACTGCGCATCGCCCGCCTCGAACAGACCATGCAGGTCGCCCCCGCGCAGACGGTGCGCAGCATTGTTGCCAGCGGCTGTGGCGCCCTCGGCGCCTTGCTCGAGCGGTATGCGCAACTTGGTCGGCAGCTCGCCGACACGGCCGACGCGGCGCTGATGGAACAACTCGAAACAACCCAGCAAGCCATCGAGGCGGCCGATGGCTGGACGCTGCAACAACGTGTGGATTCGACGCTCGAGCGCCTCGGTCTCGCCGGTGACGTCGAGCATGACAGCCTGTCCGGCGGAATGAAGCGCCGGGTGCTGCTCGCGCGTGCACTGGTCAGCGATCCAGATCTGCTGCTGCTCGACGAGCCGACCAACCACCTCGACCTCGATGGTATCCGCCAACTCGAAGACCTGATCCTCGGCTTTCGCGGTGCGGTGCTCTTCATTACCCACGACCGCGCATTCCTCAATCGGCTGGCCACGCGCATCCTGCTGCTCGATCGCGGCCGGCTGACCAGCTACCCTGGCGATTATCAACGTTTTCTGGTCACCCGCGACAACGAACTCGACGCCGAACAGCAACAGCAGGCGCTGTTCGACAAACGCCTCGCTGCCGAGGAGCGCTGGATTCGCCAGGGCATCAAGGCTCGCCGGACGCGCAACGAAGGGCGGGTGCGTGCACTCGAGGCGATGCGCCGTGAACGTGCCGGACGGCGCGAACAACAGGGCCGCGCCGGCTTCAGTCTCCAGACCGCCGAGCGCTCCGGGAAACTGGTGCTCGAAGCGCGTGGCATCAGCAAGCGACTCGGTGAGCGGCAACTGTTCAGCAACTTTGACCTGACCGTGCTGCGCGGCGACAAGATCGGACTGATTGGCGCCAACGGCAGCGGCAAGACCACGCTGCTGCATGTGCTGCTGAAAACGCTCGAACCCGATACCGGGCAGGTCCGTCACGGCACCCGCCTCGATATCGCCTACTTCGATCAGCTGCGCGCGACACTTGACGAAACCGCAAGCGTCGCCGACAACGTCGCAGGCGGGCGCGACACGGTCACCGTCAATGGCCGAGAGCGGCATATCCACAGCTACCTCAGCGATTTCCTGTTCACGCCCGGGCAGGTCCGCGGGCCGATCACTGCGCTGTCGGGTGGCGAACGCAACCGCCTGCTGCTGGCCCGATTGTTTACCCGCTCGGCCAATCTGCTGGTGCTCGACGAACCGACCAACGACCTCGATCTGGAAACGCTCGAACTGCTCGAGGAGCTGCTGATCGGGTTCGACGGCACGGTGCTGCTGGTCAGTCATGACCGCGCATTTCTTGATCAGGTCGTGACCTCCTGCCTGGTCTTCGAGGGTGATGGCGTGGTCAGCGAATCGGTCGGTGGCTACACCGACGCCATGCGCCAGCGCGAGGCCGCAGCGCGCACCAACCGTCAGCCCACCGAGCCGACGCCGCCTCTGGCGGCTGCCAGCCCGGCCAGCAGCACTGCCCGCTCGGGCGGTCGGCTTCGCTTCAAGGAGCAGCGTGAACTCGACGCGCTGCCGACGCGCATCGCCGAGCTCGAAGCCGAGCAGCAGGCTTTGAGCGCCCAACTGGCCGACCCGGAGTTGTATCGCCGGGCGCCCGAACAGGTCGCTGTCGCCAGTCAACGACTGACCGATGTCGAGCACGAACTGGAGGCTGCGATGGAACGCTGGATGGATCTGGAGGAACGCGCTGACGGACCATGAGCACCACAACGGACACCACCCCGGAACCCGTGCCTGTCGCACCCGCCAGTCCCGATGCACGCCCACAGGACGCCGCGGCGCGACACTGGTTGCAGGCGCAGATCAACCCATATCGACCGGTGATTCATCGCCTCACCGCGCTCGGCATTGCCCAGGGCCTGCTGGTCATTCCGCAGGCCGGGCTGATTGCCGCGTTGATTGCCGGCCTGCTGATCCCGGCAGCGCTGACCGAGCACATCAACGCCGCCGCTCTCCCCGACCAGTTGTCAGGTGACTGGCTGCCGCGCTGGGGCCTGCCAGCGCTGCTCGCGGTCATCGTGGCACGAACCGCCATCGGCTGGTGGCGCCAGCGGATCGCTGCCGATTTGGCACGGCAACTGCGTGCGGCCACCCGCCAGCAGGTGGCCACACACGTCTATGCGCTCGGTCCGATCGGCATCGCCAGGCTGCAAGGCGGCCAGCTGGCCAGCGCACTGCTCGAGCAGATCGATGCGCTGGCGCCGTATGCCACGCGCTATCTCCCGCAGGCGCTGCTCGCCGTCTGCGTCCCGCTTGGTCTGCTGATCATGCTGTTTCTGCTCGACTGGCTGATCGCGCTGATCGTGCTGTTGGCCGCTCCACTGGTTCCGATCAGCATGGCCGTGATTGGCCGCGGCGCGGCTGGCGTCAGCCGCGCGCAGTTCCAGGCGCTGGCGCGGCTTGGCAATCAGTTTCTGGATCGTCTGCAGGGGCTGGCGGTGCTCAAGCACCATGGCCATGGTGACGCCGCTGCCGACGCCATCGCCCGCGCCGCCGATGACTATCGCGAACGCACCATGTCGGTGCTGCGGGTGGCGTTTCTGTCGTCGGCGGCGCTGGAGCTGATCAGCGCGATGGCGATCGCCATGGTGGCACTGACCATCGGCTCGGCACTGCTCGGCGTGCCGCTACTCGGCAGCAGTCAGTCGCTGACGGTGTTCAGCGGGCTGTTCATGCTGTTGCTGGTTCCCGATGTCTTCCAGCCGCTGCGCGAGCTCGGTCAGCATTACCACGACCGCGCCGCAGCGCTGGGCGCGGCGGCTGCGTTGCAACCGTTGCTCGCCACACCGGTCGGGATGGCACAACGCACCGGCACGCGACCGGCGCCAACAGCGCCACCAGTGATTCATTATCAAGGCGTCAACGTCTGCTACCGCGATCAACGGCCGATCCTGCCGACTGTGCTGAACTGGACCGCACCGGGCGGCCGGACCAGCCTGCTGGTCGGCCCGAGCGGCAGCGGCAAGAGCACACTGCTCGGGCTGGTCGCGGGATTCATCGACTGCAGTCAAGGGCGGTTGCTGATCGATGGCCACCCGACTGCCGAGTATGCCCCCGGATCGCTCGAGCAACGCATGGCCTGGCTCGGTCAGAACCCGCTGCTGCTGCCCGGCAGCCTGCGCGAGAATCTGTTACTCGCCGACCCTCACGCGTCGGAGCAGCAGCTGCTTGACGCAGCGCGGCGCGCCGGCGTGCTGCAGTTCGCCCATGGCCTGCCCGACGGCCTCGATACACGCGTCGGCGAGCGCGGCTACGGGCTGTCGGGCGGCGAGGCGCAGCGGGTCGCACTGGCGCGTGCCTTACTGCGCAGACCCTGCCTGCTGCTGCTTGACGAGCCGACAGCACGACTCGATCCGGAGAGCCGCGACTGGGTGCTGACTGCACTGCGCGAAGTGGCCGACAACCAGTGCACGGTGCTGATCGCCACCCATCAGCCGGACTGGTTCGACTGGGCCGAGCAGCGGCTGACGCTGGGCGGGCAGGCGCATGACTGATCTGTTCTACTTTCTACGGCTGCTGGGACGTCAACGCTGGTGGCTGGTCGGCGGTGCAGCACTGATGCTGCTGACTGGGCTGTCGAATGTGGCACTGCTCGCGTTGAGCGGCTGGTTTGTCGCCGCTGCCGGGCTGACCGGGCTGGTGCTGCTCGCCGGTGGCAGCGCGACCGCAAATCTTGCTCTGCCGCGCGCCGGTATCCGGCTGTTTGCGCTGCTGCGTCCGGTCACGCGTTACAGCGAGCGACTGGTCAACCATTCGGCGGTATTCCGGATTCTCGCCGACCTGCGGCTGTGGCTGTTTCGCGGTCTGCTGCAGGGGCGTCGACACCAACTCGCAACGCTGCGCGATGGCGAACTGCTGAACCGCATCACCACCGACATCGACGCCCTCGATCATCTGTACCTGCGGGTGCTCGGCCCCAGCGCGGTCGCCGTACTGGCGTTGGCGCTCGCCGCGCTGGTCATCGGCCTGCTGGCGCCAGCGCTGATCTGGCCCTTGCTGCTGGTGCTGATCCCCGTCGCACTGGTGGTGCCGTGGGTCACGCAACGCCGTGCCGCTCTGACCGCCGAACACACCGCCGCGCTGGCCAGTCAGCTGCGCGAACAGGTGACCGGCGACTGCCGGGCGCAAGCCGAACTGCACCTCTACGGCGGGATCGCCGGACGGCTGCAGACGCTGGCCGATACCGACCGGGCGCGGCTCGACGCCGAAACCCGGCTGGCGCATCAGCTGGCACTCGCCGAGGCAGCACTCAGCCTCGCCATTCTGCTGACCCTGGCGCTGACGCTGGCGCTCGGTATCCAGGCGGTCGACGCCGGTGCACTGACCACGCCGATGCTGGTCGGTGTGCTGCTCGGGCTGTTCGCGCTTGGCGAGCTGCTGGCGCCGTTGCCACTCGGCTGGCAGCTGCTCGGCAAGGTGCGGTGGTCGGCGGTGCGGCTACGCGCACTGCCACGCGCGCTGACCCTCGAGACAACGGCCACGCCGCGCGAACAGACCCGAGGCTCGACGGCTCCTGCACCGCGCCCGAGTTGCACGCCAACACTGACATTCGAGACGGTGCGCTTTCGCCACCGCCAGGGGCAGCCACCCTGCATCGACGGCATCGACCTGCAGTTGACCGCCGGCGAGGCAATCGGTGTGATCGGGCCGAGCGGCACCGGCAAAAGCACATTGCTCGGGCTCGCCATGGCCGAGCTGCAGCCAGAACACGGCCGCGTACTGCTCGACGGCATCGACGTTGCCACGCTTGACGAATCGACATTGCAGCCGTACTGCGCCCTGCTCGATCAACGCACGGTCCTTTTCTCGGCGACCATCGCCGACAACCTGCGCATTGCCCGCCCCGACGCTGACGCGCAGACGCTGCATGCGCTGCTTGTCTCGCTCGGTCTCGGTGCGCTGATCGACAGCTTGCCGAACGGCATCGAGACCTTTCTCGACGAGGCCGGCAACGGGCTCTCGGGCGGTCAGGCGCGCCGACTGGCGTTGGCGCGCACGCTGTTGAAGCCAGCGCCCATCGTGCTGCTCGACGAGCCCGGCGAGGGGCTCGATGCCGACACCGAGCGGCAGGTGCTGGCCACCATCGCCGACTGGACGCAAGACCGCAGCCTGCTGATGATCGGCCATGACCCGGCGCGGTTTCCGCCGCTCGATCGACTCTACGCGATCACCCGCGGCAGGCTGCAGGCGTTGCCGCCACACTCGCTGCGCCAGCGCTGAAGCGGAGCCATGCCGGGATGCCCATCACCATCGACGTACTGATTGTCGGCCAGGGGCTCGCTGGCAGCCTGCTGGTCAACGCACTCGATGCGCAGGGCGTCCGGAGCCTGGTACTCGACCCCGACGCCACGCAGGCAGCCAGCCTGGCGGCGGCCGGCACGCTCAACCCCTGCACCGGGCCTCGCTACAGCACACCCGAGCCGCTGCTCGACTGGTTGCAGCCCGCGCTCGCGACGTGGACAGCTCTCGGTGAGCAGCTCGGCGCGCCGCTGATCCGCGAGCTCCCGCTGGTGCGTCTGTTTCGGGACAGCGACGAGGCTGCGCTGGTGCGGCAATGCCGTGCGGCCGACCCGGCAATCGCCGACGTGCTGGGGGCGCCGCGCCCGGGAACACCAGCCGGGCTTGCCGACGCGCCGGGGCATGTGTGGCAGACCGCCTGGCAGGTCGATCTGCCCGCGTGTCTCGCCAGGACCCGGCAGCGGCTGATCCGCGATGGCCGGTTGATTGCCGCCGCATTGCCGACGCAACAGCCGCTGCCGATCGCGAACCGGCAACAGTTGCTCGCACTCGACCTGAGCGGCACCCGGGTTCAAACCCGAGCGATCGTGCTCTGCCTAGGTGGCGGCGCCCCCGCTCTCGCGGAACTGCACGACCTGCCGTGGCGACTCTCGCGCGGCGAAGCCGTGTATCTGAAAGCCGCCGCCGAGTACCCCGCGCACGGCGTCAGTCGCCGCCAGGCGCTGGTACCGTTACGCGATGGCCGTTACTGGCTGGGAGCAAACTACCTGCGCGTCGGCCGATGCGACGTGCAGACCGACAGCGATGCCAGTGCAGACGCCGCCACTCGCCTGTCGATGCTGCTGGCGCAGCCTACGGTGCCACACGTTGTGGAACGCCGCAGCGGCATCCGGCCGGGCAGCCGGACCAATCAGCCATTCTGCGCACCGCTGCCCAACCAGCCGGGGGTCTATCTGTTCAACGGGCTCGGCTCGCGCGGCAGCCTGCTTGGGCCACGCTGCGCAGCAGCACTGGCTGCACATCTGGCACGTGGCGCGCCGCTCGCGCCGGCATGGAACCCCTGGCAGGTGGCATGCTGAACGCATCAGGCGCCTGCCACTCGGTTCACCAGGGAATATCGCTGCCGTCCCAGGCGATGAAGCGACCGTTATCGGCAGCACGCAAGCCGGCCAACACGGTGAGCAACTGCGCGGCTGTGCGCTCGACGCTGAACAGCTGCTCCGCCGGCACCCGCGCCTGGAACGGCGCCGACAGCGCGGTATCGGTGGTGCCAGGGTGCAGGGCAACACAGGCAAGCTGCCGCGAGCGCCGCGCCAGCTCGATCGACAGCGAGCGGGTAAACATGTTCTGCGCTGCCTTGGCACCACGGTAGGCATACCAACCACCAAGCCGGTTGTCGGCAATGCTGCCGACCCGCGCCGACAGATTCGCGAGAATCGCCGGTGCGCCGCGCAGCAGCAGTGGCGCCAGCGCCCGGCTGACCAGCAGCGGCCCGAAGGCATTGACGCGGAAGCTGCGCTCGAGCGCATCGAGATCGACCTGCGCGAGCTGCTTTTCGGGAAACAGGCCGGTGTCGTCGTGCAGCACACCAGCAACGTTGAACAGCAACTGCACACGGTCGCTGCGCGTGGCGACCTGCTCGGCCAGCTGCGCAATCGACGCCGGATCGGTGACATCAACCGTCAGCACCAGCAGCCGATCACCAGCGCTGGCGGCGAGCTCGGCAAGCGCCGCGCTGTCTGCTGCGCTGCGGCCGGTCGCAACGACCAGCCCCGGCTGCGGCGACGCCAGCAGCTGGCGCACCACCGCCAGGCCGATCCCGCGCGTCGCACCCTGGATGACCGCGACAAAGCCGTCGTCCAGCCAGTCGAAGCGTGGTGCCGGTTGTTGGGCGTCGTGCATAGCTCAGTACCCCCGGGCGAGGTCGATCGGATGCTGCAAGGGCTCACCGCGCTCGAAACGCTGCAGGTTCTCGATGAACACCTCGACGATCTGCTCGGGAAAGCTCTCGGCAGCGACATGCGGTGTGATGATGGCGTTCGGCAGATCCCAGAGCGGGCTATCCGCTGGCAACGGCTCCTCTTCGAGCACATCGAGCACCGCCCCGCCGATGCGACCGGCAGCCAGCGCGTCGACCAGCGCCGACTGGTCGATCGCACTACCACGCCCGACGTTGATGATCCAGGCGTCCGGCGCCATCGCTGCCAGTACGCGGGCATCGACCAGATGCTGCGTTTCCGGCGTTCCGGGCAGGACCAGCACCAGGAACTCCTGCTCGGCGGCAAACGCCGCGAAGTCGCCACCGACCTGCACCCGCTCGACGCCGGGCACCGTTCCCGGCGTTCGCTTATAGCCCGTCACGCGCATATCGAAATGCGCGGCGGCAGCGGCGACACGCTGCCCGATCGACCCCAGCCCGGCCACACCGAGCGACCGCCCGGACAGGCCGCGATACGCCAGGGGTTCCCAGCGCCGCTCGCGTTGTGCCTGCTCGAGCCGTCGGAAGTCGCGCGCCACGGCGATCACCTGGCCGAGCACATATTCGGCCATCAACGGGCCGAACACGCCCTTCAGCCCGGTCAGGCAACAGCCTGTCGGCAAACGGGCGCCAAGCAGCGCGTCGACCCCGGCAAATGTCGATTGCGCCCAGGCAAGCTTCGGCAGCGCCGGCAACGCCGGCGCCAGCAACGCCGGCTTGCCGAGCACGATACGCACGTCAGCGGCAGCAGGTGGCAGCGTGTCGACCGACGTCGCAACCAGGATGGTGCGCGCATCCCCCAGTTGCGCTGACAGCACAGCGCGGTAATCTTGTGCATCTTCCGACAGGATCAAGACCGTTTCAGGCATGATTGACTCCTGACAAACAATTTCCGTTCGACAATCGGCTGCCGTCATGATGCAGCCGCGCGAGCCCTCATCGTATCAGGTCACGGCCGAGATCACGGCACCAGCGACCCGAATCGGTGTCCATGCAGTGTTATACGACACTGCCCAGGGCCTACTCGGCAACAACCACCAGCCAGGATGACGCCATGAGCGACGATTTCGATCAACAGGCTCTCGACTTTCACGAATTTCCACGCCCCGGGAAGCTCGCCATTACCGCGACCAAACCACTGGCGAACCAGCGCGATCTGTCGCTCGCCTACTCACCGGGTGTTGCCACCGCTTGCACTGCCATCGCAACCGATCCCGACACCGCCGCCCGCTATACCATCCGTGGCAATCTGGTCGGCGTGATCACCAACGGCACCGCCGTGCTCGGGCTCGGAAACATTGGCCCGCTGGCATCCAAACCGGTCATGGAAGGCAAGGCGGTGCTGTTCAAGAAATTCGCCGACATCGATGTGTTCGATCTGGAAGTCGATGCCAACGACCCCGAGGCATTCATCGATACCGTGGCGCGTCTCGAGCCGACCTTCGGCGGCATCAACCTCGAAGACATCAAGGCGCCGGAATGCTTCGTGATCGAAGAGGCGCTGCGCGAACGCATGCAGATCCCGGTCTTCCATGACGATCAGCACGGCACCGCGATCATCGTTTGCGCAGCGATCCTGAACGCGCTCCGTCTGGTGAACAAGTCGCCCGGCAACATCCGTCTGGTCTGCTCCGGTGCTGGTGCCGCAGCACTGGCCTGCCTGAACCTGCTGGTCAACCTCGGCGTGCAGCGCGAGAACATCATGGTCTGCGATATCGACGGTGTGGTGCATACCGGGCGCGCCGACAACATGGACCGCTGGAAATCGGTCTACGCCCGTGACACCGACGCGCGAACGCTCGACGAGGTGATCGACGGTGCCGACGTGTTTCTCGGCTTGTCGGCCCCGGGCGTCCTGAAACCGGCGATGGTCGAACGCATGGCCAGGCAGCCGATCATCCTGGCCTTGGCCAATCCGGTACCGGAAATCCTGCCCGACGACGCGCGCGCCGTGCGCCCCGACGCCATCCTCGCTACCGGCCGCTCGGACTACCCGAACCAGGTCAACAACGTGCTCTGCTTCCCGTACATCTTCCGCGGCGCGCTGGACGTCGGCGCCACCGGCATCAACGACGCCATGAAACGCGCCGCGGTCAAGGCGATCGCCGAACTGGCCAAAGAGGAACCGTCGGACCTGGTTGCACAGGCGTACGGCGGCCGCAGCAGCCGCTTCGGCCCCGATTATCTGATACCGAGCCCATTCGATCCGCGCCTGCTGGCACGGATTGCCACCGCCGTTGCACGGGCAGCGATGGACAGCGGTGTGGCGACCCGGCCGATCGACGACTTTCAGGCCTACCGCCAGCGGCTGTCCAGTTTTGTCTACAAATCCGGCTTTGTGATGAAGCCGGTGTTTGCACAGGCGCGACAGGCGCCGCAACGGCTGGTGCTCGCCGAGGGCGAAGACCGGCGCGTGCTGCAGGCAGCGCAGCAGGCGGTCGACGAGGGGCTGGCGCAGCCGATCCTGGTCGGCCGGCCATCGGTGATGCTGGCACGGATCGACGAACTGGGGTTACGGCTGCAACCCGGCACCGACGTCACGCTGATCGACGTCGACAACGACGAGCGTTTTCGCGATTACTGGTCGCTGTACCAGGAGCTGCTCGGCCGCCGCGGCATCTCGCCGCAGGAGGCGCGCAATCTGGTGCGGACCAACACCACGGCAATTGCCGCATTGATGGTCCGCAAGGGCGATGCCGACACCATGCTCTGCGGTGCGGTCGGCCGTTTCCATCACCACCTGCACCAGGTCGAAGCGGTGATCGGCGCCCGCCCCGGCGTACACTCGCTTGCCACCATGACCGCGCTGGTCCTGCCCGCCGGGATGGTGTTTCTCTGCGACACGCACGTCAATGCCGAACCCGATGTCGACGCCCTGGTTGAGATGACCGTCCTCGCCGCCCGCGAGGTCGAGGGTTTCGGGCTGCGGCCACGCGTTGCACTGGTCAGCCGCTCCAACTTCGGCAGCCACTCGACACCATCGGCGCTGCGCATGCGTGCTGCGGTGGAACGGCTGCACCGGGATTACCCGGATCTCGAGGTGGACGGTGAAATGCACGCCGACGCCGCACTGATGCCCGAACTGCGTGCAGCGTCGCTGCCGCAGAACCACCTGACCGGGCGCGCCAATCTGTTCATCATGCCGAACGTTGACGCCGCACACATCGCCTACAATCTGCTGAAGTCGCTGGAAAACGGTGTGCAGATCGGGCCGATGCTGCTTGGCTCGGCGCGGCCGGCACACGTGCTCACCGAGTCGATCACGGTACGCGGGCTGGTCAACATGATCGCCGTCAGCAGCGTCCAGGCGCAGCGGTTCCAGGGCTGATCGTGACCATGCGCCCGCGCTGCCGCATCGTCTGGTTCAAGCGGGATCTGCGCGTCGACGACCATCAGCCGCTCTGCGAAGCGGCTGCCGCCGGCGACCCGCTGCTGCCGCTGTTCATCATCGAACCCGATGGCTGGCAGCAACCCGATAGCGCCTGGCGACACTGGGCGTTTGCCCGCGGCTGCATCGTCACGCTGCAGGAGCGGCTGGCAGCGCTGGGCGCACCGCTGCTGATCCGCACCGGCCAGGCAGCAACGGTGTTCGCCGCGCTGGCGCGGACTTGCTCGGTGATCGCCGTCCACAGCCACCAGGAAACCGGCAACGGCTGGAGTTACCAGCGTGATCGCGCGGTCGCCGCAGTGCTGCGCGACAACGGCATCGCCTGGATCGAATCGCGCCAGCATGGCGTGCAGCGTCGGTTACGCAGCCGCGACGGCTGGGCTGCGCAGTGGGAGGCGCTGATGGCAGCACCCTGCCTACCCGCACCGGCTGGGCTGCCGACGTGGCCGACCGCGGCACCCCAGCCGGTCAGCGAGCCGCTGCCAACAGCACCACCAGGGCTCGCGCCCGACGCGCAACTGCCACGGTTGCAGCCGAGCGGCCGCGCCGCCGCCGAGCGGGTGCTCGGCAGTTTTCTCGATGCACGCAGCCTGCGCTACCGCGGCAACATTTCCAGCCCGTCGCGGGCATGGACAGCGAGTTCACGGCTGAGCCCGTATCTGACCTGGGGTGCGCTGTCGATGCGCGAGGTCGTTCACGCCAGCCGCAGCCGGCGCGCACAACTGCGCGGCACGCCGCAGAGCGCCGAGCGCAGCCAGCAGTTACGGTCATTACGCGCTTTTGAAGAGCGTCTGCACTGGCATTGCCACTTTATCCAGAAGCTCGAGTGCGAGCCCGCCATCGAGTTCCGCAACCTGCAGCGCGCCTGCGACGGGCTGCGCGATCAGGAGGTGGACGCAACCCGTCTCGCCGCCTGGCAACGCGGCGAAACCGGCTACCCGCTGATTGACGCGTGCATGCGCGCACTGCTCCACACCGGTTGGCTCAACTTCCGCATGCGCGCGCTGGTGGTGTCGTTCGCTGCCTACCATCTGTGGTTGCACTGGCGCGAACCGGCGTTGCACCTGGCGCGGGTATTCACCGATTACGAGCCCGGTATTCATTACTGCCAGATGCAGATGCAATCGGGCACCACCGGCATCAACACGCTGCGCATCTACAACCCGTTGAAACAATCGCTTGACCAGGATCCCGATGGCCGGTTCATCCGGCGCTGGGTGCCCGAGCTGGCGGCGCTGCCCACCGACTGGCTGCATCAGCCCTGGACGCTGCCGGCGAGCCTGCAGCGTTCGCTCGGCTGCCGCCTCGGCGACGACTACCCGCAACCGGTGGTCGATCACGCGCAGGCGGCGCGCGAAGCGCGGCTGCGCTTTACCGGCGTGCGCCGTGATCGGCAGGCAAACCGCGAAGCCGACGCAATCCGCGTCCGCCACGGCAGCCGCCGCCGGCAACCACCGCGACCGCGAAAGCCGGTTGCCGGCGGCCCGGTGCAGACCTCGCTGTTCGACGACGATCGGCCATGAAACGGCGCGGCAAGACAGTCGACAAGCAACACCTGCCGAGCAAGCTGTGCGTGGTCTGCCAGCGGCCATTCACCTGGCGGCGCAAATGGGCGCGTGACTGGGAGCAGGTCCGCTACTGCTCGGAGCGCTGCCGCCGCAGCGGCACACCGGCCGCGCGCTGAGGCGTCGGCACGCAGACAGCACGGACCTGGCGCCTCACCGCTGACCGGCCGGTTCGGGACTCGCGCCCGCCACCGCTCGCCGGTGTGCATCGGCGGCGGCACGGATTGCTGCCTGCTGCTCGGCATCGAGCCGCTGCAGATTGCGCAGCTGCATGCGCATGCGCGGATTGCCGGCCAGCGCGTCGGCGTGGCGAATCAGGAAGTCCCAGTACAGCGTGGTGAACGGGCAGGCCTTCGGGCCGGTCCGCTGCTCGGGGCGATACCGGCACGACGCGCAGTAATTGCTCATCCGCTGAATGTAACGACCGCTGGCGCAGTACGGCTTCGACGCCATCCGGCCACCATCGGCGAACTGGCTCATGCCGATCGTGTTCGGCGCCTCGACCCACTCGACCGCGTCGACGTACACCGCCAGATACCAACGGTGCACGGCGTGCGGATCGACGCCATGCAGCAGCGCGTAGAGACCGGTGATCATCAACCGCTGGATATGGTGCGCGTAGCCATACCGAAGCGTTTGCGACACGGTGTCGGCGAGGCAGGCCATGTCGGTCTCGCCGGTCCAGAAGAACGCCGGCAGCGGCTCGGTGGCGTTGAGTGCGTTGTGTGCCAGATAGCCAGGCATGTCCGACCAGTAAATGCCGCGCACGTATTCGCGCCAGCCCAGGATCTGCCTGACGAAGCCCTCGACCGACGCGAGCTCCGCCCGACCGTCACGCCAGGCGTCGACCGCCGCGGCCACGGCCTCCTGCGGCGAAAGCAGCTTGAGGTTGAGCGCAACCGAGAGGCGCGAGTGATACAACCATGGCTCACCAGCCCACAACGCATCCTGCCACGGGCCGAAGCCGGCCAGCCGCTGGTCGATGAAATCGGCCAACGCCGCACGCGCCTGCGCCGGTGTCACCGGCCAGTCGAACGCGTCGAGTTCGCCCGGATGGCTGCCGTGGCGTTCGACAACCGCGTGCAATACGCCGCGGGTAATGGCGTCGGGGGCGAAGGCGATCGGCGCCGGCAGCGCGCCCGGGCCGTCACGGCCGAAACTCTGCCGATTATCCTGATCGTAGTTCCACTGCCCGCCGGCCGGCTGGTCACCATCCATCAGAACCGCGAACCGTCGCCGCAGATGGCGATAGTAATATTCGAGGCGGATCTGCCGGCGCCCGTTTGCCCACTCGGCAAAGCCGGTCGGCGTATCGAAAAAATGCGTGTCGTCGAGCAGGTTGAGCGCAACCCCGGCATCGCGACACGCCGCGCGCAGCTGTTCGAGCACGCGGTGATCACCTGGCAGCACCACCCTGACTGCCTGCACCGATAGCCCCGCGAGATCGTCGCGCAACGCCTGACCGAGCGACGCCACTGGCGTGGCGCTGGCTGCAAGCGGATCGCGATCATCGCCGTGGTAGCGCACCGACCACCCGTCTTCACGGCGGGCGTCACGATAATGGCGCATGGCGCTCAGAAACACCGCAATCCGCGCCTGATGCGACCAGACATGCGTCGCTTCCTCGACCGACTCGGCCATCCAGATCAGATCCTGTCCGCGATCGGCCTCAGCCAGCAGCGCACTGTCGGGGTCAAGCTGATCACCGAGCACCAGCAACAGGTAGCGCACGGATGTTGCGTCGGCGGCGGATGGCTCGCGCATGGTGAGGGGTTCCTCGGGGCGTGTAAGCTGTGGGGTATCGAGACTTTCTTAGAGGCTATCACACCATGCACGCGACCGACCCGCACTCGACGACGCGGCCACCGTTCACTGGCACCGCGCCGAGCGCCGAACGCGCGACGGCGCTGGCCGCGCTGGAGGCGTTTCTCCCGTTCGCCGGTCAGGACTATGCCCGACTGCGCAACCACGACCGCGGGCCCGATCAGCCGGGGCATGTCTCCCGGCTGTCGCCGTGGATTCGTCACCGGTTGATCAGCGAAGCCGAGGTCTGCCGCGCCGTGCTCGTCAGGCATGGCGCCGATGCCGCCGAGAAGTTTCTGCAGGAAGTCTGCTGGCGGACCTACTGGAAGGGGTGGCTGGAGCTTCGACCCGTGGTGTGGGCGCGGTATGCTGAGCAGGTCGAGGCCGATCTTGCGCGCGTCGAGCGCGATGCAGACCTGCAACAACGGCTGACGGCGGCGATGAACGGCAACACCGGCATCGCCGGCTTCGACGACTGGGCGCAGGAACTGCTCGCCACCGGGTATCTGCACAACCATGCGCGGATGTGGTTTGCCAGCATCTGGATCTTTACATTGCAGCTGCCCTGGTCGCTCGGCGCGGACTGGTTTCTGCGTCACCTGCTCGACGGCGACCCGGCCAGCAACACGCTGTCGTGGCGCTGGGTGGCCGGCCTGCACACGCCGGGCAAGACCTACCTCGCCCGCGCCGACAACATTCGCCGCTACAGCGACCGGCCATTCGCACTCGACGCGGCGCAACTCGCCCGCGAAGCGCCGGCGTTGCACGAGCGCACGCCACCGCCACCAGCGGCAGCACTGCCAGCAGCCGACACGCCGACCGTTGATCTGCGTAGCGGCGTACTGCTGACCGACGACGACACCAGCCCGGAACAGTGGTTGGACCTCCAAGCCGAGACGGTGGTGGCCGTCACCGGCGTCGACGCCAGTGGCTGGCGCAGCCCGCTTGCTACTGCCACGGCGGTGCGCGCCTTCAGCGAACAAGCGGTTGCCGACGGCGTTCAGCGCAGTGCAAACCACTGGCAGGCCGACGCGCTGACGCTGCCACGCGCTGCCGATGGCAGCGACCTGCGCGACTGGATCGCGCAACACCAGCTGGAACAGCTCATCATCCCGTGGACGCCCTGTGGCCCGGGGCACACGCGGATCAGAACCCTGCTGCATGATGCCGGCATCGACGACGCGGTACGGATCTGCCGCCCGCGACGCAGCTGGGACACGCTCTGCTGGCCACACGCCCGCGCCGGGTTCTTCGGTTTTTGGAAAAAACGCCCCGACTGGGCGCTGCTGCTCGACTGACCCGCTGCCAAGCCCAACGGCTGACCACCACCGAGTCGACGGATCAGCGACCTGCTGGTCGTGGCGGCCGCGTCGTGCGGCGCCGGTGGTCATGCGCCATCCAGTCACCCGAGTCAATTCGCTTGTGGCCGCGAAACGGCGGCCGATAGACATACAGCCAGGCCCTGCCCCACGGCGTTGCCAACACGATGCGGCGGTAGCGCAGCGGACAATCCTCGAGTCGGTCCAGACGCGCCAGCATCGCAGGCGTGACGCGATAGACCTCAGTGACGATCGCCGTACTTCCCTCCTCCACCACCCCCGGCCACGGCCCCACATCGAGCAGCGTGAAGACCGGTTCGGTCAGCAACTGCCCGAGGTAATGCGCGCCACGCAAATACCCATGATTGCTGCCATGTCGGCGCAAGGTCCCGTAGACCATGACGCGCTGCTTGCGACGCACGCTGAAACCTCCTTGATGCGGCCAACCCATTCCGCGACGATGATCATCATTCCAAGAACACATCAAACCGAAATAGAATCAGTCGGAGAGCGATGGCAGCGGATTTTTTGGGGGCGGCACTTGGGATTGCCCCCAGTTCACAGCGCACTGATGCAGTCAATATAACAGCTGCGAGATACTGAGGATGGTGCCTGACACACGCTGAAATAACGCCTGTTCAAAGCACAGGAAGCGCGCTGGTGCAATCTCGATGGATGGCGTCCCCTAGGGGATTCGAACCCCTGTCGCCGCCGTGAAAGGGCGGTGTCCTAGGCCTCTAGACGAAGGGGACAGAGACCATACTGCGTTGCAGTGCGGGCATCATACGAATGCCGGCACCGGCTGTCAACCTGAAACCCGTTGTCTTCGGCTTCGGCGACGACGGAACAACAGAGTGATAAGGATCAACAGTGACATCCAGAACATGCCGGAAACCACTGCGGCCCAGAACATGAATGATTCTGCCGTAAAGGCGAAACCGGTTCGAATCACGAAGAACGGGAACTGGCGTACAAGCCAGTCCATGAACAACATGCCTGGAAGAAGCAGTACTTCATAGATCCCCATGGAGAATGTCTCCACGACAGGGCTGGAGGCGAAGAAAGACGGAACACTCTGAGGAATCGATTGGTGGAGCCAGGCGGGATCGAACCGCCGACCTCCTGCATGCCATGCAGGCGCTCTCCCAGCTGAGCTATGGCCCCGTGCAATCAGGCTTTATATTAGTGCTTAAGCCACTCGACTGTCAAACACTCGACAACAATTGGCGACACCCGTATCCCCTTCAATCAAATCCGGCAGGCCGCAGTCGAGTCGTCAGGCTTTCGATCTGGCGGGCAAACGCGAGACATGTCTTGTCATCCAGGTAGCGACCGATAATCTGAACCCCGACCGGCAGACCATCATCCTGCACGCCGATCGGTACAACCGTCGACGGCAGACCGAGAAGCACGGCAAGGCCAGCCCAGAGCAACTGCTCGTTGTAGTCGCGCGAGACACCATCAATCGATAGTGTTCGTTGCTCCCTCGGCCGAGTTCGATCGATCGGAAACGCTGCTGTCGAAGCAGCCGGCATCACCAACACGTCGACACGATCGAACAGATCCTTCACGCGCAGGTCGAGTTCACTGACCTGCTGACTGGCTCGGCGCCAATCACGGTGCCGCTGCACAATGGCACGGTTGGTTGCAGCAAGGTAGCTCTGATCATCAGCAGGAGTGCGCTCGACATCTGCAATCAACTGCATGAATTCATGATCGCTCAAACCATCTGAGGCGGTCGCACGCAACATGTTGATGAAGAGTCGGTGCACGTCATTCATGTTGCACTCGACAAACGGCCCTTTGACGACGGTCGTGCCGACTCCACGCAACTTATCGGCAAGACGCGCTATCACAGCACGGTAAGCGCCATCGACAGGGGCACTCGGCGCTGTATCGATCAGACCAACGCGAAACGAATCGGTGTGGGCGATCCGCGCTGGAGGCAAGTGCACACTCCAGGCAGGACTATCATGACTGCTCGGACCAACGATCACGTCAAACAACAATTCCAGATCATCAATAGTGGCAGCCAACGGCCCGGCACAAGCCATTCCAGGTCCACTCAAACTGTTGGGCAATTGGTGGCCGACCATCGAGACAAGACGGCGGCTCGGCTTGTGGCCACAAATACCGCAATAGTGAGCAGGAATTCGGATCGAGCCACCAATATCACTGCCAATTTCGCCGCTACACAAACCGGCTGCAATAGCCGCAGCCGCACCACCAGACGACCCGCCTGGACTGAGCCGCGTATTCCAGGGATTGCAGGTATGGCCGTGAATCGGATTGCCGCTTTGCCAATCCTTCAGATAAGGGGGGACATTGGTCTTTCCGACAATCAGGGCGCCTTCCGCCTCGAGGCGTTGAACCACATCAGCAGTCCGAGCCGCGACGTGATCAGCGAACTCAGTCAATCCGAAGGTCGTGGGCCAGCCCTGAACATCGAACGACTCCTTGATTGTCATGACCACGCCGGCAAGTCGTCCAACAGGCCGACCGGCGGCAAGATCAGCATCGATCTGGATAGCACGTTCCAGCGCTCTTTCACGGCCATCATGAATAACGGCATTGAGCACTGGATTGTACTGATCAATCCGACTCAGAAAAAAATCCAGATTTTCGCGAGCCGACAGTTGCCGACCAGCCACCAGCCGGGTCACTTCACGAGCTGTCGGTATTGGATTTGTCATGGCGTACCCTCCGAGAGGCCACCTGCGCCCTTTTCCCAAAACACGACCTTACGATGAAAGAATCGAACGATTGCACTTCCAACGATACCGATGACTGACAAAAGCAAGATTCCGGCAAACATTGTGCTCAAATTCATGTTCATCGTCGCAGCTGAGATCATGTGACCCAGCCCACGCTGAGAGGCAATGAACTCACCGACAACAGCACCGATCAAGGCAAGAACTATACCGATCTGAAACCCTGCAAAAATGCTGCTGGCAGCACTTGGCAACTTGACATGAAAAAAGACATAACTACGGCTCAGCGAGAACGACCGACACATCTCTAGAAGTTCCGGATCAGTTCGACGCATACCGACAATGGTATTGACAAGCACCGGGAAAAAACAGATGAGCGCAACCAGAACAACTTTTGATGTCAACCCGAAACCAAACCAGACCAGAAGCAGTGGAGCGAGAGAAACCTTTGGCATTGATTGGAGTGCAATAATATAGGGATACAACATGCGTTCAGCTGTATCCGATTCAACAATCAATGCACCAACCAGAACAGCCACCAAAGAACCAACAACATAGCCGATCAAGGTTGACTGCAAAGTGAAGCTGATGTGCGGCCAGAATGAACCAGTCGCAAACCCACGGTAAATTGCCCAGAAAACGGCTTCTGGAGTTGGCAAAAGAAAAGCTTCAACGTACCCAAACCGGGTGACAAAATCCCAGACGCCAAGCAATAAAAACAAGGTAACAAGTGGATAAAGGGCGCGTAATCTTCTCATTCCCCCTCCTGCTTGATGGCTGGCATCGACGAAAAGCGCGAAGCCAGCAGCTCGCGCAAGGAATACGCGATGGCATTAAATTCTTCCGACGCCATGTCGGCAGTGGTTCGAGGACGGGGAATCGGAATATCAATGGTCGCAATCACGCCGGCAGGACGACCACCCAGAACCATGACCCGATCCGCCAGAAAGACTGCCTCAGGAATACTGTGCGTCACGAACATGACCGTCTTGCGCTCACGCATCCAGAGCGATTGCAGCTCGTCAGAAAGCGCTTCGCGCGTCAACGCATCAAGCGCAGCAAAGGGTTCATCCATGAGCAGCAACTGTGGGTCATGGACCAGCATTCTTGCAAGACCTACGCGCTGCGCCATCCCTCCGGACAGTTGATTGGGATACAGCTGCATCGCATGTCCGAGACCGACCGAATCAAGCAAGGATCGAGCACGCTCTCGCTGCTCAGGGCTCGACTTGCCATCAGCACGCGTCGGTACCAACACATTGTCCAGCACCGTTTTCCACGGCATCAAACGCGCAGCCTGAAACACAAATCCAGCATAGCGGGTCGGCCCGGTGACCCGCTGATTGCTGACATGAATCTGGCCTTGACTGGGATTCAGCAACCCACCGATCAGTCGGAGCAACGTTGACTTGCCAGACCCCGAACCACCGAGCAAAGCAACAAAATCACCATTTTTCAATGTAAACGAGACGTTATCCAGCACCCGCTCGGAGCTGCTTTCATAGCTGAAGCCCAGATCTTTCACCTCAACAGCCGTTGTCTCGTCAAGATTCGGGACGTTGCCAGTTGCAACGTCCACATTAGCGCCATCGCGATTTGTCATGATGATTACTCGTGCGCCCTGGCCTTCTCGATGACAGCATCAATGTCGAAATCGTTAAACATATCGACAAGTTCGTTAGTAAAATAGGTGGTCACTGGAACATCAGGCGTGTTCAGCTCACCCGCCTCATAAAGCTCGTTGACATACTCCTGAATCAGATCCTTGTCGAACTCACCAAATCGCCGAGTATTACCATCCTCGTCACGCATCAAGAGATCAAGACGCTTCTGGATGATTGCGATTGATTCAGCCAGAACCTGTTCAGGATCACCATCCGGGCGCGCTTCCGGGCTGGCGCGCCAGAAAGCGTTGGCACAAGCGACCAGATTTGCATCACAAGCGACAACCGATTTGGCATAGGCTCGACCATACCGTCCCAGCAGGTCAGGTCGTTCTTCGAGCAGCGAGCGGTGTACCAGAAAAGCATTGTTGATCATGCGAGAATACAACTCAGGATAAGGTAGACGCCGAACCTCGGTCCCGCTCTGCTCAAGAAGATCAATCCATGTATGGTTGTAATTCAGTGCGTCAACCTGCCCCTGGCGGAGCGCATGAAACCCGGACCCAAGCACCCCGACCGCAACGATTTCCACATCTGAACCAGGCGTCAA
>LFIK01000308.1_pt1 | contig 36158 bp, 34 predicted proteins | sample 643401 | NCBI WGS metagenome assembly LFIK01 (sample SAMN03777447, study PRJNA286221) | soda lake metagenome | biome: soda lake; feature: Kulunda steppe; material: water; isolation source: sample T5-Br brine of Lake Tanatar-5 | place: Russia: Kulunda steppe | collected 2010-07
GCCCAGTTGATGATGCGCTCGGCTTCCTCGATACGCTCCCGCTCGCTGCCAAGGCCCGAAAAGGCGAAGATGATGCGCCGGTCGCCCTGCTGCGCCGACCCGGTCAGGCTGTAACCCGCTTCCGATGTGAAGCCGGTCTTCAGCCCGTCAAGCCCCACACCCGCGCCCAGCAGCGGCACGCGGTTGGACTGGGTGATGTTGTTCCAGGTGAACTCGGGTTCCGAGAGATAGGGGTAGAATTGCGGGTATTCGGTGATCATGTGTTCGGCGAGAATCGCCAGGTCACGCATGGACATGCGATGTTCCGGGTGCGGCCAGCCCGAGGAATTGGCGATGGTGGTGTTTTCCATGCCCAGATCGCGCGCCCGCCTTGTGGCCATGGTGGCAAAGGCTTCCTCGGTCCCGGCCAGCCCTTCGGCGACGACCACGGTGGCGTCATTGCCCGAAAGCACGGCGATGCCGCGGATCAGGTCCTCGGCGGTGGGGCGGTGGCGGGTTTCCAGAAACATGCGCGACCCGCCCATCCGGTGCGCGCGTTCGGACACGGTGAAGGGCGTGTCCAGCGTCATGCGCCCGTCCTCGATCGCCTCGAACAGCATGGTCAGCGTCATCAGCTTGGACATCGAGGCCGGGGGCAGTGGCTCGTCCGAGTTCTTGTCTAGGAGCACCGTGCCCGATTTCAGGTCGATCACATAGGCCGCGGTGGCGCGGGTCTCGAACCCGGTCTGCGCGCGCGCATCGCCGCCACACAATGAAAAGGCGACCAGCAGCCCGGCCACGAACCCGATGATCAAGCGATACATGCGCCCCTTACCCCTGTCTGATGTTGCGCGTGATAGAGCGGCTGCGCGGGTGCCGCTGCGTGGTTTTCCGGATCCTGCGCCGCGCCGTCAGCGCGACACCGCATAGGCGTCAGTAAAGCCCAGATCGCGCACCCTCGCAAGCAGCCGGTCACGCTCGGCGTTGGTGGCGGCAGGGCCGACGGTGACACGCCAGAATCGGTTGCCCGCGCTCTGCCCTTCGATGCTGCGCGCCACAAGGCCCGCCTCACGCGCCAGCCGCACTGCGCGGTCGGCGTTCTCTTCGACGCTGAAGATGCCAAGCTGGATGAACCCCCGGTCGATTGCAGGGGGCGCTTCGGCGGCTTGGGCTGGCGCAGGCGGCGCGGCCTCGGCTGCGGGGTCGCCGAGGGGTGTCGCAGAGATTTCGGGCGCGGCTGCGGGCGCCGGGTCGCTGCGCCGCCCGAATGGCCAGAAGCGGCGACGTTCCTGCTGCGGGGGCGCTGCGGCGGCGGTGTCTTCTGCGGCCTGGCGCGGTGTGGCGCCGTCATCGGTGGCGGCCACGGCGGCCATCGCCTCGGCACCAGGGGTTGGGTCCGCGTCGCTGGCGTCATCGTCGGCCAACTCGGTCTGGTCTGCGGTCTGGTCTGGGGGCGGCGCGGCCGGGTCGGGCGCCGCGGGCACCTCCTGCGTGCGCAGCGCGGTTACGCGCAGTTCCACAGGGTTGCCCGCCAGCATGTCCAGTGCCGAGGCCGCATCGGACGAGACCTGGAATGCGGGACCTGGATTCTCCCGCTCGCGCCGAAACAGCGCGCCGACAACCTCCTTGCCGCTCTCGGGGTTGCGGATGATCACCCGCTCCGGGTCGTCGGCATCCGGGTGCGCCACCCAGACCCCGCCGAGGGAGGGCCGCCCGTCCCAGAGCCCGCGATCCGCACGCTCGAAGACCTCGGGCGCCTCGACATCGCGCTCCACTGCCGCGCCTGTGGCCGCCGGTGACACGCGGGGCTCCGTGCCATCACCGCTGCCGAAGCCATCGGCGCAACCCGTCAGCGCCATCACCAGCAGCGCCCCGGCCAAATACCCAGCGATCCGTGAAACTGTCATACCGCTCGCACCCTCCGCCCCGCCGGTCGCTCTGTGGCGACATACTGACACGGGGCATGCCTGAAGCCCGGGCGAAAAGCCCATGGCGTCGACAGTGTAACCGCTGCACCGCCGCAGGGAAAGGAGCGTTTCGTGCCTTGCCGGAGAACATGCGCGTGATTGCGGCTGTCCGTTTTGCATCGCATCGTGTCGCCTGCGGCCATGTGGGCGCGATCGCGATCGCCTAGATCGGGCGTGGATATAGCACTGGAGCGCGGCATGTTCCTTTCGGTTTTCGACATGTTCAAGGTGGGCATCGGCCCGTCGTCATCGCACACCATGGGGCCGATGGTGGCGGCGGCGCGGTTTCTGGACCATCTGCGTGCCCAGCCCTTCGGCGTGGCCGGGCTGCGAGCCATGCTGCATGGCTCGCTTGCCTTTACCGGGGTGGGGCACGCCACCGACCGTGCGGTGATCCTGGGCCTGGCCGGATTTCGCCCCGAAGACTATGACGCCACCCGTGCCGAGGCAGCGCTGGCTGAGATTCGGGACAGCAGTGCCATCGAGGTCGAGGGGCTTGGACGGCTCCGCTTCGACCCCGCCCGCGATCTGGAATTCGACTACGGGGCACCGTTGCCGGGTCACGCCAATGCGCTGGTGCTGCGCGCCACTGATGCCCAGGGCGACGTGATCGCCGCCGAGACCTATTACTCCATTGGCGGCGGTTTCGTGGTGACCGAGGCCGAAATGGGCGCCCCGCCCCCCGCGCCCGAAGCCACGTTCCCCTATCCGTTCGAAAGTGCCGCGCAGATGCTGGAGATGGCACGCGCCAGCGGCCGCAGCATCGCCGAGATGAAGCGCGCCAATGAATTGGCCCTGCGCGCGCCGTCCGAGCTGGATGCAGGGATCTTGCGCCTCTGGGCGGCGATGACCGCCTGCATCGACCGTGGGCTGGCGACCGAAGGCACGCTGCCCGGCGGGCTGAACGTGCGTCGTCGCGCCCCGGGCATCCGCGCCGCGCTGGAGGCCGAGCGCGGGCTGAACGTCACCCCGCCGCATGTGATCAACGACTGGATCAGCGTCTACGCCATGGCGGTGAACGAGGAAAACGCCGCCGGCGGGCAGGTGGTCACGGCGCCGACCAATGGCGCCGCCGGGGTGGTGCCCGCCACCATCCGCTACTGGCTGGACCATGTCCCCGGCGCGCGCGAGGCGCAGGTGGGCGACTTCCTGCTGACCGCCGCCGCCATCGGCGGGCTGATCAAGCATAACGCCAGTATCTCGGGCGCCGAATGCGGCTGCCAGGCCGAGGTCGGCGCGGCCTCGGCCATGGCCGCCGCCGGGTTGGCGGCGGTGCTGGGCGGCTCCCCCGAACAGGTGGAGAACGCCGCCGAAATCGCGCTGGAGCATCACCTGGGCATGACCTGCGACCCGGTGAAGGGACTGGTGCAGGTGCCCTGCATCGAACGCAACGGACTGGGTGCGATCAAGGCGGTTTCGGCTGCGTCACTCGCCTTGCGCGGGGATGGCACGCATTTCATGCCGCTGGACAACTGCATCGAGGCGATGCGCCAGACCGGTGCCGACATGTCCGAGAAGTACAAGGAAACCGCGCTGGGTGGGCTGGCGGTGAGCGTGCCGAACTGCTGAAGGGTCCGGCTGCGGAAAGGCTTGGCGCGGCGGCGCGGACGTGGCATGAATGTCGCATATGCAACCGAGGCAATGCGAGGGTCCCTGTGACACGCCGACTGCTCCGCTCTGTTCTGGCCGTGACGGCGCTGGGTGCGCTGGCGGCCTGCAACCCCTTCGCCGGTCCCGCTGCCGGATCCCGGCTGTTTTCCGAGAATTGCGTCGGGTGCCACGGCGACGGCGGGCAGGGCGGCCCCGGCGGGCCGGACCTGACGGGCATAGCCGAACGTGAAGGGGGATTCCCGCGCCGCGCGGTGCTGGACCGGCTGGATGGCTACGCGCGCGGGCTGACGGTGCATGTGGACAGCGAAGCGATGCCGGACATGAGTCACCTGATGACGGGTCGGCTGATGCATGTCGACCTTGGCCCCGGGGCCGGGCGCATGGTTCCCGAAAGGGTGGTGGCACTCACCGCCTATCTGGAGAGCATCCAGCGCTGAAATCCGCAAGCCGCGTCTGCATGTTGCCTGCCCGACGCTTGCGTTGGGCAGCGCCCCCGAAGCGCCCCGAAACAAGAAGTGGGGGGAGGGCGGGCGGGGCGCTTCCTCGGTCAACATCGTTCAGCGCGCCATGCCGTGATAGACCGGGTTCGGCTCCATCCCGATGGCCGAGGCGACCCGGTTCGACATGGAAAAGAACCCCACCACCGCCACGATGTCGAAGATGTCGCGGTCGCTGAATCCGTGGCCGCGCAGGGCCTGGCGGTCGGCCTCGGTCACCTTGGCGCTCGCTTCGGTCACCAGCGCGGCGAAATCCAGCATAGTGCGGCTGCGCGCGTCCAGCGGTGCGGCGCGGTAGTTCATCACCATCGCCTCGCCCAGCGCCGGGTCGCCCGACAGTTCGCGCACCGCGGCGCCGTGAGCGACCTGGCAATACCAGCAGCGGTTGATGGAAGAGACAACCACGGCGATCATCTCGCGCTCCAGCTTGCTCAACCCGCTCTCGCCCAGCATCAGGTCGTTGTACATGGCCACGAAAGCATCGAACTTGGCCACATCGAAGCTGTAGGCGCGCAGCACGTTGGGCACGAAGCCCAGCTTCTCGGTGCATTTGTCCAGGTATCTCTGCGTCCGCTCCGGCATCGGGTCGGCGGGCGGCAGGTCCAGCGCGGTGATCTTGTCGGCCATTTTGTGTCCCTCTCTGCACAGTCCGGCGCAGCCTAGCGCTGCGCCGCGCGCCCCGCCATCCCCGGCTGCGACGCCGCGGCGCGTGACGGGCGGCCCAAACCTGCTAGATTGGAGCGGAACCGTAGCCGCCACTGTCCCGCCCATGCGCCACTACATCCAGCCCTTCGCCCTTGCCACGCTTGCGCCGGTGGCGCTTCTGGCCATCGGCGGCGTCAGCGGCGGCGTGTGGATCTGGGCCGCCGCGCTCTACATGTCCTTCTTTGCCCTCGGGCTGGACCAGATCCTCAAGGTCGCCAGCCGCGAAGGCGCGCCGGGCAGCGAGTTTCCCGCCGCCGATGCGCTTTCGGCCACGCTCGCCGTGGCGCATCTGGCGTTGATGCCGCTGGGCGCGGCGGCGGTGGCGGGGGTGACGGGCTTGAGCGGGGCGGAACGCCTGGCGGCCTTCTTCGGCTTCGGGCTGTTTTTCGGGCAGGTCAGCAATTCGAACGCGCATGAACTGATTCACCGCGGGAGCCGGTGGCTCTTCGGGCTGGGACAGTGGGTCTATACCTCCATGCTCTATGGCCACCACACCACCGCGCACCGGCTGTTGCACCACGTCCATGTGGGTACGCCGCAGGACCCGAATTTCCCGCGCAAAGGTATGAGTTTCTACCGCAATTTCGCACGCGGCTGGACCGGCAGCTTCATTCAGGGTTTCCGGGTGGAACGCGACCGCGCCGCCCGCGCCGGGCGCCCGGCCTGGACCAACCCGTATATCGCCTATGTCGGCGGCGCGCTGGGGTTCCTGGCGCTGGCCTGGGCGGCGTTTGGCTGGGCAGGGGTGGCGGCGTGGCTGGGGCTGTCGTTCTACGCGCAGACGCAACTGGCCATGGTCGATTACCTGCAGCACTACGGGCTGGAGCGACGACGTCTGCCCGATGGCCGCTACGAGCCGCAGACCATCCATCATTCGTGGAACACCCCGCACTGGTTTTCCTCGCACATGATGGTCAACGCGCCGCGCCACTCGGACCATCACGCCAACCCCGGCCGCCCGTATCCCGCCCTGCGCCTGCCCGAGGAAATGCCGGTCCTGCCGTGGTCGCTGCCGGCCATGGGGATTGTCGCGCTCTGGCCGCCCCTGTGGTTCCGGCTGATGGACAAGCGCGTGGACAGCGTGCTGGAATGGGCGCGGACCAGCGATGCGGCCCGCAGCGATGACCAGCCCGTGACTGGCCCTGCCACTTGAGATGTGGCAGGTTTCGCGCGATCCTTCCGGAGTGCCCATGTTCCACAAACCCCTCGCCGCGCTTGCCCTTCTGGCCGCTGTAATCGCCGCCCCCGTCGTCAGTGCCGATGAGACCCCGATGAGCGCCGAGGAGTTCGAATCCTACGTCACCGGCCGCACCCTGACCTTCGGGCTGCACGGCGTGCCCTACGGGGTCGAGCAGTTCAAGGAAGGCCGCCGCGTGCTCTGGGCCTTCATCGGCGAAGAATGCCGTGATGGCGTCTGGTTCCCCTATGAGGACCAGATCTGTTTCGCCTACGAGGACGACCCGCGCACGCATTGCTGGTATTTCTGGATGACCGACGAGGGCTTGCGCGCCCGCTTCATCGACGATGTCCCGGGCGAGGAACTCTACGAGGTCGAGCAGAGCCCCGATCCGATGTTCTGCCCCGGGCCCCAGATCGGCGCCTGAGACCACCTCCGGCCCGGTCGCCTGCGCGGGCGGCCGCATCAGCGGGTTTCTATCTGCGGTGAAACGGGGTCCCAGTGGTCCCCGCACCCTCGTGCGGGGACAGCGCCCGCGAGGCGTGCCGGGGTGGGTGGGTGGGGTCCGCCGAGCGGGCGCTTCTGCTGCCATTGCCGTGAAGGTGGACCCTGCGCATGAAGGCGCCACGCACATTGCCCGGACGGTGCGCAGCCTACAGACCCAGCACCCCGGCGCCCGCTGTCGAATCGCTGACATTGCCGCGGAACAGGCCGAACATTTCACGCCCGATGCCCACATGGCTGGCGCTCAGGTCGGGTGTGGCGGGGGCACGGTCGGCGAAGCCTTCGGCCAGCACCTCCAGCGTGCCCGCCCGCGCATCCAGCCGTACCGGGTCGCCGTCGCGCAGCTTGGCCAGCGGCCCGCCCTTGGCGGCCTCGGGGCTCATGTGGATCGCCGCGGGCACCTTGCCGCTGGCCCCGGACATGCGCCCGTCGGTGACCAGCGCCACCTTGTAGCCACGATCCTGCAGCACGGCGAGGGTGGGCGTCAGCGCGTGCAGTTCCGGCATCCCGTTCGCCGCCGGTCCCTGGAAGCGGACCACCACCACCACATCGCTGGTGAATTCGCCGGCGCGGAACGCCGTCTTGACCGACTCCTGATCCTCGAACACCCGCGCGGGCGCCTCGATCAGCAGCCGGTCCTCGGCCACGGCCGAGGTCTTGATCACCCCGCGCCCCAGATTGCCCTCAAGCTGCCGCAGCCCGCCGGTGGGCTGGAACGCGTCGACGACGGGGCGCAGGATACGGTTGTTCAGCGTCTCGCCCGCGCCATCCTCCCAGACCAGCGCGCCGTCGCGCAGCTTCGGCTCCTGCGCGTAGCGCTTCAGCCCGTCCCCCGCCACGGTGCGCGCGTCTTCATGCAAGAGCCCCGCGTCCAGCAGCTCGCCGATCATGTAACCCAGGCCACCGGCGGCGTGGAAATGATTCACATCCGCCAGCCCGTTGGGATAGACGCGCGCCATCAGCGGCACGGCCTTGGAGATGTCGGCGAAATCTTCCAGGTCCAGGATGATCCCCGCCGCCCGCGCCATGGCGGGCAGGTGCAGCACAAGGTTCGTGGACCCGCCGGTGGCCATCAGTCCGACCATGCCGTTGACGAAGGCGCGCTCGTCCAGAATCTCCCCCGCCGGGCGATAGTCATTGCCCAGCGCCGTGATCTGCGCTGCGCGCTCCACCGCAGCGCCGGTCAGTGCCTTGCGCAGGGGCGTGCCGGGGTTGACGAAGGCCGCGCCCGGCAGGTGCAGTCCCATGAATTCCATCAGCATCTGGTTGGTGTTGGCAGTGCCGTAGAAGGTGCAGGTGCCGGGGCCGTGGTAGCTTTCCATCTCGGCCTTCATCAGCGCGTCGCGCCCCACCTCGCCGGTGGCGAACTGCTGCCGCACCTTGGCCTTTTCATCGTTGGGCAGGCCGCTGACCATGGGGCCGGCGGGCACGAACACGGCTGGCACATGCCCGAAGCTGGCGGCCGCGATCACCAGCCCCGGCACGATCTTGTCGCAGACCCCGAGCCAGAGTGCTGCGTCAAAGCAGTTGTGGCTCATGGCCACGCCCGCCGAGAGCGCAATCACATCGCGCGAGAACAGCGACAGTTCCATCCCCGGCTGGCCCTGCGTTACCCCGTCACACATGGCGGGCACCCCGCCCGCCACCTGCGCCGTGGCGCCCGCGCGCCGGGCCGCGCTGCGGATCAGGTCCGGGTAACGCTCGAACGGCTGATGCGCCGACAGCATGTCGTTATAGGCGGTGACGATCCCCAGATGCGGCGCGCGCCCTTCGGCCAGCGCATCCTTGTCCTCGCCGGTGGCGGCGTAGGCATGGGCCTGGTTCGAGCAACTCAGATGCGCGCGCACCGGCCCGGCCTCGGCCGCCGCGCGCAGCCGCTCCAGGTAGCGGTCCCGATGCGGGCGCGAGCGTTCGCCGATGCGGTCGGTGACGGCGGCGATGCGGGAATCGAGTGGCATGGGTGGTCCCCCTGGTCAGGCTTCGCTTGCCCCCGATATAGTCAGTTAGCGCTAACGCAGCAATGCCCCGCAGCAATGCCCCGCAGGGAGCTTGCATGGCCTGCATGGCGGGATTGCGCAAACGGCGGTGGTGGCGGCGGGGCCGGGTCCATAGATGCGGGCTCAACCCGAAAACCTTGAGGACCCCGCAAATGCTGCCCCCGCACATCGCCGATCACACCACCCTGGAACGCAACATCCGCGCCCTGCACGGCGCGTGGCTGCGCGCCACCATCGCGTCCGCTTTCCGCACCCTGTTCGCCAAAACCGTCGCCCGCGTCGACAGACCCGCCCAGACGGTCGCCTGAGTCAACCGTATCGCGCCGGTTCATATCGCCTGCTGCGCCTCCGCCTCGGCGGCGGCCTCGGCGGCGGCCTCCATCGCCAGCAGGATCGAGGCATGGCGGTTGCGATAGTCCCGCGCCGGTTCCAACACCTCGAACCCGTCGAAGGGCGCCTCCGGCACCGGCCCGCAGGACTTCAGCATCGCCCGCAGCGCATCGCGCGCCGCCTCCAGCTCCGCCCGGTTGCGACCGATCACCGCACCCCCAAGGACCGCCGCTGCTGCCTGACCCAACGCGCAGGCCTTCACCTCCTGCCCGAAGCGGGATACGCGCCCGTCTTCCATGTCCAGATCCACCGTCACCGTGGACCCGCACAGCGGCGAGCGGCGCTTGACGCTGGCCTGCGGGGCCTCCAGCCGCCCCAGATGCGGGATCTCGGACGCCAGCGCCAGGATCCGCCCGGAATAGAGCTTGATCAGGTCGGCATTCTCGGTCACCGGGCTTCCCCTTGCGGTTATCCTGTCCTAAGCGGTCTTCCCGCCCATGAGCAGGAGATAACGCATGCGCTTCGATCCGCAATCCCTACGTTATGACGACAAGGGCCTGATCCCCTGCATCGCCCAGGATCATGCGACCGGCGAGGTGCTGATGGTCGCCTGGATGAACGCCGAGGCCGTGACTCAAACGCTGGAGAGCGGGCGCGTCACCTACTGGTCGCGCTCGCGCGCGGCGCTCTGGGTGAAGGGCGAAAGCTCGGGCCACGTGCAGAAACTGGTCGAATTGCGCATCGACTGCGACCGCGACTGCCTGCTGGCGCTGGTCGAGCAGACCGGCCCGGCCTGCCACACCAACCGGCGCAGTTGCTTCTACACCGCCCTGCGCGATGGGGCCGAGGTCGAGATCATGACGCCGCAGGCAGATTGACGAGAGCACGGATCTCTGCCGGGCTGGCGCCTTCGGCACGGTAAAGCGCAATCGCGCGCGCATCGTCGCGCTTGGCCAGCCGCTTGCCCCCGCCGTCGCGAATCAGCCGGTGGTGGTGATAACGCGGCACCGTCAGGCCCAGCAGGCGCTGGAGCAACACGTGGATGAAACTGGCCTCGAACAGGTCGACGCCGCGCACCACCTCGGTTATCCCCTGCGCGGCATCGTCCACCACCACCGACAGGTGATAGCTGGTGCCCAGATCGCGCCGCGCCAGCACCACATCGCCGACCGCTGCGCGCATCCAGTCCGGGTCCAGCCCGTGCGTCCCGGCAAACTCCGCGCCGGTCTCGGTGAAGGCCGCCGCCCCGGCCAGCGTCAGCGCCCGGCCCATGTCCAGCCGCAGCGCATCCTCCGACCCGGCCTCGGCCATGGACCGCCCGCGACAGGTGCCGGGATAGACCAGACCATCGGGCCCCACCACCGCCACCCCTTCCTGCGGGGCCGACACCGCAGCCCGGATGTCCGCACGCCGACAGCGGCAGGGAAACAGCACCCCCAATTCCGCCAGCCGATCCAGCGCTGCCCGGTAAGCCCCCATCCGCGCCGATTGCCGCATCACCGGTTCCGGCCAGTCCAGCCCCAGCCAGCGCAAATCGTCGAAGATCGCCGCCTCATACTCCGGCCGGCACCGTGCCTGATCGATATCCTCGATCCGCAGCAGGAACCGCCCCTCCCGCCCGCGGGCCCGGTCCCAGGCCACCAGCGCCGAAAACGCATGCCCCAGATGCAACGGCCCCGTGGGCGAGGGCGCGAACCGCGTCACACTGCCCGCACCCCCGGCCACCCCCATCATCTGTGCGAAAATATCCCGGGGGGTCCGGGGGGCTGGCCCTCCGGCTTATGGCCCGGTCCGGGGGGCTGGCCCCCCGGCTTATGGCCCGGTCCGGGGGGCTGGCCCCCCGGCGCCGCCACGGCCTCTGCCATCTCGGGCGCCGGACCCTGCGCCGCCAGCCAGTCGCGGAACGCGGCCTTGGCGCGGTCGGTATAGGCCCGATACCGCTCCTTGCGCCCGCGCCGTCCGCCACGGGCCTCGATGGGCGGGAACAGGCCGAAATTGACATTCATCGGCTGAAAGGTCTTTGCCTCGGCATCGCCGGTGATATGGGCGACCAGCGCGCCCATGGCGGTTTCGCGCGGGGGCGGGGGCAGGGCGCCGCCCAGAAGTTCCGCCGCCGCCAGCCGCCCGGCCAGCAGCCCCATGGCCGCGCTTTCCACATAGCCCTCGACCCCGGTGATCTGCCCGGCAAAGCGGATGTGCGCGCGCGCCCGCAGTCGCATCTCGCGGTCCAGAAGCGTGGGCGAATTGATGAAGGTGTTGCGATGGATGCCACCCAGCCGCGCGAATTGCGCCTCTTCCAGGCCGGGGATCATCCGGAACACCTGCGTCTGCGCGCCGTATTTCATCTTGGTCTGGAAACCCACGATATTGTAGAGCGTGCCCAGCGCATTATCGCGCCGCAATTGCACCACCGCATGGGGCTTCACCTCCGGCGCATGGGGGTTGGTCAGGCCCACGGGCTTCATCGGACCGTGGCGCAGCGTCTCGCGCCCGCGCTCGGCCATCACCTCGATGGGCAGGCAGCCGTCGAAATACTGCGCCGTCTCGCCGGGTTTGAAGGCGGTCTTGTCGGCCGCCAGCAGCGCGTCGATGAAAGCCTCGTATTGCGCGCGGTCCATCGGGCAGTTCAGGTAGGCGGTGCGCTCTTCCTCGGTCTCGCCCTTGTCATAGCGTGACTGGAACCAGGCCCTGGACAGGTCCACGCTGTCGAAATGCACGATCGGCGCGATGGCGTCGAAGAATGCCAGCTGGTCCGCACCCGTCGCCTCCCGGATCGCCTCGGCCAGCGCGCCCGAGGTCAGCGGGCCAGTGGCGATGATCCACTGTCCCTCGTTCGGCAACTCCCGGACCTCGCTCTCCACCACCTTGACCCGCGGATGCGCGCGCAGCCGCGCGGTGACGCCTGCGGCAAAGGCATCGCGGTCCACTGCCAGCGCGCCACCGGCGGGCAGGGCGTGCGTGTCGGCCATGTCGATGATCAGCCCGCCCGCCGCGCGCATCTCCCAGTGCAACAGCCCCACGGCGTTGTTCTCGTCATCGTCCGAGCGGAAGGAGTTCGAGCACACCATCTCGGCCAGATCGCCGGTGCGGTGCGCGAAGGTGCCGACCTTCGGGCGCATCTCGTGGATGACCACGTGGACGCCCATGTTGGCGGCCTGCCAGGCGGCCTCGGCCCCGGCCATGCCGCCGCCGACGATATTGAGAACCTGTGTCATGGGGGTGATCTAGCGGTTGCGTGGCGCTCTGTGAAGGGGCGGGCGACGCGCGCTGATGCGCGACCCGCGTCAGTTCCCGCGCACCAGCTTGCCGGGGTTCATGATACCCGCAGGGTCCAGCGCGCGCTTGATCCGGCCCATGACCTCCCAGCCCGCGCCGTGCTCGGTCTCCATGTAGCCCAGCTTGCCCATGCCGATCCCGTGCTCGCCGCTGACCGTGCCGCCCAGACGCAGCGCGCGCTCGGCCATCGCCCCGGCCAGCGCCTTGGCGCGCCGCAATTCCTCCGCATCGCCCTTGCGCGGCATCAGCAGCGCGTGGAAATTCCCGTCCCCCACATGGCCCAGGATCGGTCCCGGAATGCCGCTGTCGGCGATATCCGCCGCCGACTCCTCCACCGCCTCGGCCAGGCGCGAGATCGGCACGCAGACATCGGTGGTCAGCGGGTCGGTGTCCGGATAAAGCGCGCGGGCGGTGTAATAGGCGTTGTGCCGCAGCTTCCACAGCGCATTGCGCTCCTGGGGCCGCGTGGCCCAGCGGAACCCGGCCCCGCCCGCATCGGCAACGATCTCGCCGAACGCCTCGGCCTGCGCCTGCACGCCCGCGTCCGAGCCGTGAAACTCCACCATAAGATGCGGCTGCAACGGCAGGTCCAGCCCCGCCTGATCGTTGAAGATCGCCGCGAAACCCGCGTCCAGAAACTCGATCCGCGCCATGGGAATGCCCGACTGGATGGTGGCCGTGACCGCCGCCACCGCCGCGCCCATGTCCGGAAAGGCGCAGGTCGCGGCGCTGATCGCCTCGGGCTGGCCCTGCAGCCGCAGCGTGAGTTCCGTGATCAGCCCCAGCGTGCCCTCGGCGCCGACGAACAGCCCGGTCAGATCATAGCCGGTGCTGGACTTGGGCGCCGCCGAGCCGGTGCGGATCACCGTTGCGTCGGCCAGCACCGCCTCCAGCGCCAGCACATTGGCGCGCATGGTCCCATACCGCACCGCCGTGGTCCCCGAAGCCCGCGTCGACGCCATCCCGCCCAGCGAGGCATTGGCCCCCGGGTCCACCGGAAAGAACAGCCCCGTGGCGCGCAGCTCGTTGTTCAGCCCCTCGCGCGTGACCCCGGGCTGGACCACTGCCATCATGTCCTCGGCCCCGATCCGCAGCACCTTGTTCATGCGCGAAAAATCCACCGTCACGCCGCCGCGCGGCGCCAGCGCATGCCCTTCGAGCGAGGTGCCCGTGCCCCAGCCGATCACCGGGACCCCATGCGCGGCGCAGACCCGCACGATCGCAGCTACCTCGTCCGTGCTCTCGGGATAGGCCACCGCATCGGGCGCCATGTCCTGCAAAAGCGCCTCGGAGCGCCCATGCAGGGCCCGGTCGGACTCGCCTGTATTCAGACGCGCGCCCAGAAGCGTCTGCAACGCCGCAATCGCCACCTCATGCGCCATCATCATCCCCCTTCAGCCCACCCCGCACGCCCCCGACAAAGCACGGCTGATCCTTCATCTTGCCGCAAATACCCTCAGGGGGTGAGCCAGCCTTCAGGCTGGCGAGGGGGAAGAATGCCCCCTCAATCCGCACGCAGTGCCAGAAAACCTGCGCCCGGCACGGGCGCGCCGCAAGGTCACACCCGCTCGACCGTCACCTCGCCCGCGTCGAAGGCCAGATACCCACGGATGGCGGCGAAATCGTCGGGCGCGGCCTCGTAGCTCAGTGCCGCGTTCTTCAGCGTTCCGCCGGGGCTGGTGATGTGGTAATGCGTCGCCGCGCCGCGTTGGTCGCAGGCGCTTTGCCGGTCCGACGCTTCCAGAAAGGCCATGGCCACGTCGCCGCGCGGGAAGTAGATGACGAAGGGCGCCTCGCCTTCGACCACCTCCATGGCGGCGCGGGTCTCGGCGATCACGGCGCCCTCGGCGCGCACGACCCATGTGCCTTCGGCCGGGTAGATGCGAATCTCTGTCATGGCGTGTCCCTTCCATTTTGGCGGTGTTCTAACGCGAGATCACCGCGAAACAAACCCCGGTGATGTGGCGCGCCCTTTGCAGTGGCGCGCGGGGCCGTGGCGATCAAACTCCGGTGGATGGCGCAAGAGCCGTGCCGGCGCAGGGTTTTCCTGCGTGTCAAACCGGTGTATGTCCCTCGGCGTCAGGGCGCCCGCCACAAGGGGCCACCGCGGGCCACCGCGGGCGGACCGCGCCGGGGCGGCCTGTTCCAGGATGCCAGAGGAGTGCAGAATGCGCCGCGTTGTCGTTACCGGTCTGGGGATCGTCTCGCCGCTGGCCTGCGGGGTCGGGCCGACCTGGCGCCGCCTGCTTGCCGGGCAGTCCGGGGCCGGACCGATCACCCGCTTCGATGCCTCGGCGCTGGCCACCACCTACGCCTGCGAAGTACCGCGCGGGGAGGGCAGTGCCGCTGATGACGACAGCTTCAACCCCACCGACTGGATGGCGCCCAAGGAGGCGCGCAAGGTCGACGAGTTCATCCTTTATGGCATCGCCGCCGCCGATCAGGCCGTGCACGACGCCGGCTGGACGCCCGAGGGCGCGGAGGCCCGCGCGCGCACCGGCGTGATGATCGGTTCCGGCATCGGCGGGCTGCAGACCATCGCCGAAACCGCCTATCTGATCCGCGACAAGGGGGCCAAGCGCGTCTCGCCCTTCTTCATCCCGGGCTCGCTCATCAACCTGATCAGCGGGCAGGTCAGCATCCGCTTCGGTTTCAAGGGGCCGAATCATTCGGTGGTCACGGCGTGCTCCACCGGCGCCCATGCCATTGGCGATGCCGCGCGGCTGATCCAACTGGGGGACGCCGATGTGATGGTCGCCGGGGGTGCCGAAAGTGCAATCTGCGAGATCGGCATCGCCGGGTTCAACGCCTGCAAGGCGCTGTCGACCAAGCGCCCCGACGATCCGCAGGCCGCCAGCCGGCCCTATGACGCCGACCGCGACGGGTTCGTGATGGGCGAGGGCGCGGGCGTCGTGGTGCTGGAGGATCTGGAACACGCCCGCGCGCGCGGCGCGAAGATCTACGCCGAGGTGCTGGGCTACGGGATGTCGGGCGACGCCTATCACATCACCGCGCCGTCCGAGGACGGCGACGGCGCCTTCCGCTCGATGATGGCGGCGGTCAAGCGCGCGGGCCTCGCGCCCGGCGATATCGACTACATCAACGCGCATGGCACCTCGACCATGGCCGATGTGATCGAACTTGCGGCGGTGGAGCGGATGATGGGAGAGGCAGCGGCGAAAGCCACCATGTCGTCGACGAAATCTGCCATCGGGCACCTGCTGGGCGCGGCGGGCGCGGTCGAGGCGATCTTTTCCATCCTGGCGATCCGCGATCAGGTGGCGCCGCCGACCATCAACCTCGACAACCCGGCGGTGGAGACTTCGCTGGACCTGGCCCCCAATGCGGCCCGGGAACGTGCGATCAACGTTGCGCTGTCCAACAGCTTCGGCTTCGGGGGCACCAATGCCAGCCTGATCTTCGGACGGCTGGCGGACAGCTGAGGGGCAGGGGATGCGCCATATCGCGGCAAATGCGCTGACGCTGCTGATCGTCGGGCTGGTGGTGCTGGGCGGGATCATCTCCTGGGGCCAGCGCGAATTCGTGGCCGAGGGGCCGCTGCAGAGCACCATCTGCCTGCGGGTGGAGCCGGGGGCGAGCCTGCGCGCAGTGTCGCAATCGCTGGACGCGCAGGGCGCGGTGCGCAACACGTCGGTGTTCCGTATCGGGGCGCAATACACCGACCGCGCCGACCGGCTGCGCTTCGGTTCGTATCTGGTGCACGAGGGCGCCTCGATGGATGAGATCCTCGACATTGTCACCCGCGGCGGGGCATCGACCTGCGGGTCGGAAGTGCTGTTCCGCATCGGTGTGACCCGGGCCGAAACGATCCTGCGCGAACTGGACCCGGAGACCCAGCGTTTTGTTGAACTGGCACGCTTCGATGCCGAGACCGAAGAGCTGCCCGAGGTCTACGCGGAATTCACCGCCGCGCCGGACGTGCGCTACCGGGTCGCCGTGGCGGAAGGGGCGACAAGCTGGCAGGTCTGGGACGCGCTGAACCGCGCCGCTTTCCTGGATGGCGAGGTGGAAGAGCAGCCCGAGGAGGGCTGGCTCGCGCCCGACAGCTACGAGGTCCAGGCCGGGGCCGACCGCGGCGCATTGCTGGCGCGGATGCGTGCGCGTCAGGAGAGTATCCTGAACGAGCTTTGGGAAACGCGGCAGGAGGATCTGCCGTATGAGACCCCTTATGAGGCGCTGATCATGGCCTCGATCGTGGAAAAGGAAACCGGTGTCGCGGACGAGCGGCGGCAGGTGGCCAGCGTCTTTGTCAACCGGTTGCGGGTGCCCATGCGGTTGCAGACCGACCCGACGGTGATCTATGGCATCACCGAAGGGCGCGGCACGCTGGGGCGCGGCATCCGGCAATCCGAGCTGAACGCAGTTACGCCGTATAACACCTATCGCATCGACGGGCTGCCTCCAACGCCCATTGCCAACCCGGGGCGCGCGGCGATTGCCGCTGCGCTGGACCCGGATGACACGCCATACCTCTATTTCGTGGCCGACGGCACCGGCGGGCACACCTTCAGCACCAACCTGGCGGATCACAATCGCGCCGTGGCCCGCTGGCGCGAGATTGAGGCGGACATGCGCGCGCGCCAGCTCGAAGAGCAGCAGGGGAACTGACTGTCGGCGGCTGAGGTGACCTTCTGGGGTGACCTTGCGGAGCGCCCGTTCCGGGCGCAGGCCTTCTGGCGCTGACGCGCGGTTGAAGGGGGCATTCTGCCCCCTCTGCGCGCAAGCGCGCATTCACCCCCTGGGGATATTTCGGCACAGATGATGGGGTGCGGTCGGGGGATCAGTCCGCAGGGCCGAGGTGGCGCGTGCCGCGGGCCGCGGCCAGCGCGATCTGGCGCTGGCGTTCGCGGAAGGCGGCGCGGCGTTCTGGGGAGAATTCGCCCGCGCACTGGTGGCATTGGACGCCGGGCTCGAATTCCGGGCGGGTCAGGTCTTCGGGGGCGAGCGGGCGGCGGCAGGCGTGGCAGAGGCTGTGCGGGCCCTCGCGCAGGCCGTGTTCCACCGACACGCGCTGGTCGAAGACGAAGCAGGCGCCGTGCCAGCGGCTTTGGTCTTCGGGGATCTGTTCAAGGTATTTCAGGATGCCACCCTTGAGGTGGTAGACCGCTTCGACGCCCTGACCCAGCAGGTAGTTGGTGGATTTTTCGCAGCGGATCCCGCCGGTGCAGAACATGGCGATGCGTTTGTTGTGGAAACGGTGGCGGTTCTGCGCCCACCAGACGGGGAAATCGCGGAAGCTGGCGGTGCCGGGGTCGATGGCGCCCTCGAAGCTGCCGATGGCGACCTCATAGGCGTTGCGGGTGTCGATGACCGCCACATCGGGCGCGGTGATGAGCGCGTTCCAGTCGGCCGGGTCCACATAGTGGCCGGTGCCGGCGCGCGGGTCCACATCCGGCTGGCCCATGGTGACGATCTCGCGTTTCAGGCGGACCTTCATGCGGCCGAAGGGCATGGCGGTGGCGGTGCTTTCCTTCCACTCGAGGTCTGCGCAGCCGGGCAGGGCACGGATATGGGCCAGCATGGCGTCGATGCCCGCGCGGGGACCGGCGATGGTGCCGTTGATCCCCTCGCCCGCCAGCAGGAGCGAGCCGCGCACGCCATGGGCCTGCGCGCAGGCCAGCAGCGGCGCGCGCAGGGTGGCGGGGTCGGCAAACCGGGTGAAATGGTAGAGGGCGGCGACGGTGATCATGGCAGGCGGTGTAGCCGCGTCGAACTGCCGGGGCAAGGATGCGTGGGGTCGCGGCATTGACGGCTGCGCCCGCCGGGCGTAGCCATAAGGCGCTTGGACAGAGGAGGGAGCCGATGGCGGGCAAGGCGCTGATCGTGGTCGATGTGCAGAATGATTTCTGTCCTGGGGGGGCGTTGGCGGTGGCCGATGGCGACGCCATCGTGCCCGGAATCAACGCGATCCTGGGCGATTATGATGTGGTGGTGTTCACGCAGGATTGGCACCCGGCGGGTCACAGTTCCTTTGCCAGCCAGCACCCGGGCCGCGCACCGATGGAGATGACCGAGATGCCCTATGGCCCGCAGGTGCTTTGGCCCGATCATTGCGTGCAGGGCAGCCATGGCGCCGCGTTTCACCCCGATCTGGACGTGGACCGGGCGGAGCTGATCATCCGCAAGGGGTTCCGGCGCGCGATCGACAGCTATTCGGCGTTCTTCGAGAACGACCATGAAACGCCCACGGGGCTGGAAGGGTATCTGCGCACCCGCGGGGTCGAGGCGCTCGACATGGTTGGGTTGGCCACGGATTTCTGCGTGCAGTATTCGGCGCTGGATGCGGCGCGGCTGGGCTTTTCGGTGCGGGTACTGGAGGGGCTGTGCCGGGGGATCGACCTTGACGGTTCGCTCGACGCGGCGCGCAAGGCGATGCGGACCGCCGGGGTCGAACTGGGGTAGGGCCGCGGCATGGATATCGCCACCCGCGTCTACAATCACCGCTGGAAGCTCGATCCGATCGTGCGGTCGCTGATCGATACGGATTTCTACAAGCTGCTGATGTGCCAGTCGGTTTTCACCAACCGGCCCGGCACGCGGGTGACCTTCAGTCTGATCAACCGTTCGGACCATGTGCCGCTGGCGCGACTGGTCGACGAAGGCGAGTTGCGCGAACAACTGGACCACATTCGCAGCCTGTCGCTGTCGCGCGGGGAATCCACCTGGCTGCGAGGCAACACGTTCTATGGCAAGCGCCAGATGTTCCGCCCGGATTTCATGGAGTGGTTCGAAGGGTTGCGCCTGCCGCCCTATCACCTGGAGCGGGTGGGCGATCAGTACGAACTGACCTTCGAGGGTGCCTGGCCCGAGGTTATGCTGTGGGAGATCCCGGCGCTGGCGGTGCTGATGGAGCTGCGCGGCCGCGCCGTGCTGGGCGGGATGAAGCGGTTCGAATTGCAGATTCTCTATGCCCGCGCCATGACCCGTTTGTGGGAGAAGATCGAGCGCCTGCAGCCGATTGATGGCCTGCGCATCGCCGATTTCGGCACAAGGCGGCGGCACAGTTTCCTGTGGCAGGACTGGTGCGTGCAGGCGATGATCGAGGGGTTGGGGGAGCGCTTTGCGGGCACTTCGAACTGCCTGATCGCCATGCGCCGCGAGGTCGAGGCCATCGGCACCAACGCGCATGAACTGCCCATGGTCTATGCCGCGCTCGCTGACACCGACGAGGAACTGGCGGCCGCGCCCTATCAGGTGCTGGCCGACTGGCACGCCGAGCATTCGGGCAACCTGCGGATCATCCTGCCGGACACTTTCGGCACGCGCGGGTTTCTGGACCGCGCGCCGGACTGGCTGGCAGGCTGGACCGGTATCCGGGTTGATTCCGGTCGCCCCGAGGAAGGGGCCGAGATTGCCATCGACTGGTGGAAGCGCCACGGGGAGGACCCGCGCCAGAAGCTCATCATCTTCTCGGACGGGCTGGACGTGGACAAGATCGAAGCGCTGCACCGACAGTTTTCCGGGCGGGTTCGGGTCAGTTTCGGTTGGGGGACGCTGCTGACCAACGACTTTCGGGGCCTGTGCGAAGGCGACCGGCTGGCGCCCTTCTCGCTGGTGTGCAAGGCCATGGCGGCGAACGGGCGGCCGACTGTCAAGCTGTCGGACAACCCCAACAAGGCCATGGGACCGCCCGCGCAGATCGAGCGCTACAAGCGCGTGTTCGGCGTGGGCGTGCAGGAGGCGCTGGCGGTCGAGGTCTGACGGCGCGCGCGGGCCCTGTCAGGGGGACTCGCCGGGCCAGCGTCATGGTTGCCCCGACGGACGAGGCCGATCTTGTGGCGGAGGTACCGAAGGCGACCCCTTGTCTGCCAACACCACGGCTCAGCATGACAAAGGGTGTCCGGCAGCTTGTTGAAGGTCCGAACGCCCAAGGCTTCCGCGAAAGGGGGCTTTCGCCCGCCCGGCAAGATCGTCAGGCGCATCGCGGGCAGGCGCCGCAGGGTGCGATGGTCGAGAGCGCGGGCCGAGGTGACAGTATGGCGGTCCGATCGCCTTGCCGCCTTGCCGCCGGGACGTGTTTCAGCATTTGGCGCCTTGCGCGCGTTGCGGCGGGGGCGGCCGGTTTCGCTCGGCCTCGGTCTGTTTGGTGGAATGGCCGGGGGATGATCCCGTGACTGCTTCGGCAATCAGTATGCGGTCGCGCCCGGCTTCCTTTGCGGCGTAAAGCGCGGTGTCGGCGATCTTGAGCAGGCGGAGCACCGAATCGGCGTGCCCCGGGTGGCTCGAGATGCCGCCCGAGACGGTGATCGGCGGTAGCATCTGGCCGTCATAGGCGATGCGCACGTCCTTCAGGACCTGTGCGAAACCGTGCGCAAGCTCCAGCGCTGCATCGCAGGGTGTGTTCACGCACAGGATCACGAATTCCTCGCCTCCCAGTCGGCAGGGGCGGCAGTCGCCGTGGAAATGCGTGCGCATCAGCGCGCCGACTTCGCGCAGGACGGTGTCGCCGGCGTCATGGCCGTGGTGGTCGTTGAACCGTTTGAAATGGTCCACATCGAGCGAGATCAGCGACAACGGCCTGCCTGTGTCGCGCGCGCGGGCCAGTTCGCGGTGCGCCGCGTCCAGAAACCAGCGCCGGTTCCACAGCCCGGTCAGAGGGTCGCGCACCGATTGATCCTCAAGCTCCTGACGCAGGCGGACGTTGGCGATGGCAAGGCTGATCTGCTCGGCGCAGATCAGGCCCAGGTCCCAGCGGTGGCGCAGCACCTGTTCGCGCATGTGGCGCAGAAGCCCGCCTTCCTCGAACCCGTCGAAGCGCAGGTGCAACAGCCCGATGGTTTCGCCATGGGCAATGATCGGCAGGCAGAAGAAGGGCGGTGCGACATCGCCATGCACATGGTCGCAGGCAAACTCGATCGCCTTCAGCCCGTAGCTGTAGGCGCGCCCGCGCCGCAAGGCCCAGCAATCCTCGGGGGCGATGCGGGCGGCGAAGGCCTCGGGCGCTGTGCCCCAGCGCGCGGCCAGGTCCAGCGTGTCGCGCGAATTGGCATAGACGTAGAGTGCGCCGTCAGCCTCGGGGATCAGCGTGTGCATGGCGCGCTGGACCACCATCATCAACTCGTCCGAGGAGCGCGCGGAATAGAGCCATTCGCTGGTCTGGGCGAGCAACTGGCGCTCGGCCTGGCGCATGCTCTCGGTCTGGCGCATGCTCTCGTTCTGATCCTCGAGTTCCTTGCGCGCGGTGATTTCGCGCAAGGTCGAGACGAAATGGGTATGGCGGCCCATGAGGTCATGCACGGGCACGATGTGCAGTTCGACCCAATAGGGGTCCCCCGCGCGGTTGTAGTTCAGGATATCGCAGCGCAGCTCGCGCCGCTGCGCCTTGGCCTCCCGGATTGCGCGGATGGTGGCGGGGTCGGTGTCCGGCCCCTGCAGGACAGTCCCCGGGTCCTGATCGCGCAGATGTTCGAGCGTGTAGCCGGTCAGCGTGGTGAAGGCGGCATTGACCCAGAGCGTGCGGCGGTCGGCATCGGTCACAACCACCCCGTCGCCGCAATGGCGCAGCGCAAGCTCCGCGAAGGAGGCGCCGTCAGGATTCCCGTCGCCGACCGGACCCTGCGGCAGCAGCCGCAACGACGCGCGTGCCGCCATCTCCGAACCAAGAGCCTGATCTTCGCGCGTTATGGGGTTCGCTTCCGGTTTGTCCGTGCCGGGTTCCTTGGCGGGGGCGAATGATTTCGGCGCGATATCCGCCGCAACATGCGCGGGCGCAGTCCTGCCATCCGGCGCGGGCGTTGCAGCGGCGTCGGTCTGCGTTTCTGCGGGTCTTGCTCTGCGTGCCATACCGGTTCCGCCGGGTGTCCTGCCGCAGGAATAGCAGCCGGAAGTAAACAATTCCTTGCGCGGGGGCGGGCCGGGCAGGGTGGTCATCCGCCGTGCCCTGCGGTTAAGCTGTCCGCGATGATCCGGAAGGAGAGCCAGATGCTTGATGACAATACCGATCTTGCCGCCATGCTGCGTGACCCGGAGTTGCTGCGCACGCGCGGGTTCATCGCCGGGGACTGGGTCGATGCCGATGACGGCGCCACCTTCGCGGTGCGCAATCCCGCGCGCGGCGACGTGATCGCGCAGGTGGCCGATTTCTCGCGCGCCGAGACCGCCCGCGCCATCGACGCCGCCGAGCGCGCACGGGCCGACTGGGCGGCGCGCACGGCCAAGGAGCGCGCGCAGGTGCTGCGCCGTTGGCATGATCTGATGATGGAAAACGCCGACGATCTTGCCACCATCCTGACCGCCGAGATGGGCAAGCCGCTGGCCGAGGCGAAGGGCGAGATCGCCTATGGCGCCAGTTTCATCGAATGGTTCGGCGAGGAGGCCAAGCGCGTCTACGGCGAGACCATCCCCGGCCACCAGCCTGACAAGCGCATCAGCGTGATCCGCCAGCCCATCGGGGTTGCGGCCTCGATTACGCCGTGGAACTTTCCCAACGCGATGATCGCGCGCAAGGTGGCTCCGGCGCTGGCGGTGGGCTGCGGCTTTGTCGCCCGCCCGGCCGCGGAAACGCCGCTGTCGGCGCTGGCCATGGCGGTTCTGGCGGAACGGGCAGGTGTGCCGGCAGGTGTGCTTTCGGTCATCCCGTCGTCGCGGTCCTCGGATATCGGCAAGGAGTTTTGTGAGAACCCGACTGTTCGAAAACTGACATTCACGGGCAGCACCGAGGTGGGCCGCATCCTGCTGCGGCAAGCCGCTGATCAGGTTATGAAATGTTCCATGGAATTGGGGGGTAACGCGCCGTTCATCGTCTTTGATGACGCCGATCTGGACGCGGCGGTGCAGGGCGCAATCATGTCGAAATATCGCAACAACGGGCAAACCTGCGTCTGCGCCAACCGGATCTATGTGCAGGCCGCGGTGCATGATGCCTTTGTCGAAAAACTGACAGCGGCGGTGGAGGCGATGCAGGTGGGCGACGGGCTGGAGCCGGGCGTTGATCTGGGCCCGCTGATCAATGCCGATGCGCTGAGCAAGGTCGAGGAACATATCGCCGATGTGCTGGCGCAGGGCGGGCAGGTGCGCACCGGCGGGGCGCGGCACGCGCAGGGGGGCAATTTCTTCCAGCCCACCATCGTCACCGGGGTCACGCCGTCCATGAAGGTGGCGCAGGAAGAGACCTTCGGCCCCCTCGCACCGATCTTTCGCTTCGACACCGAAGCCGAGGCGGTCGCGCAGGCCAATGACACCATCTTCGGTCTCGCGGCCTATTTCTACGCCCGCGATGTGGGCCGCATCACCCGCGTGCAGGAGGCGCTGGAATACGGCATCGTCGGCGTGAACACCGGCATCATCTCGACCGAGGTCGCGCCCTTCGGCGGCGTCAAGCAGTCCGGACTGGGCCGCGAAGGCTCGCGCCACGGGATCGAGGATTATCTGGAGATGAAATACATCTGCCTGAGTGTCTGAGCACTGGGCTCGGGCCGGCCCTTGGCGCGCCCGGCATACGCGCGGATTTCTGCCGATGAACGCGGCCTGTTCCGGCTGAAATCCGCGCAAGCGGCCCGGTGCCGGAAGCGCCTCGCAATCGCGTGACCTATATTTGTCGAACCCGCGGTATGGAGCGGTGGCGTGAGCACGGCAGCGGAAAGGCGCGAGATCATGGCAGCGACGGGGGCAGCGACGGGGGCAGCGACGGAAATGGCCGCCTTGGAAGGCGGTGCACAGACGTCAGCCGGTGCAGGCCGGGAGACCCGGCTGGACACCCTTCGGGCGTTGGTCCTGAGCGCGGTGATCGTGGTCAACATGCTCACCATTTCGGGGCTGGCCTACTTGACGCCGGATGCGCGGGCCGAGGCGCTGGGACCGTTCGATATGGCGCTCTGGCACGGGCTGGACGTGCTGTTCGAAGGCAAGGCGCTGGCGGCGTTTTCCTTCCTCTTCGGGCTGAGCTTCAGCCTGATCCTGCGCAGCGCGGCCGCGCAGGGCGAGGCGCCGGGGATGCTTTTCCTGCGCCGTTTGCTGGTGCTGGCGGGCCTGGGTCTGTTTAACGCGCTGTTCCTGTTCTGGGCGGATATCCTGATGTCCTATGCCGCGCTGGGGCTGGTGCTGCCGCTGGCGGCGCGTTTCTCGCAGCGCGTGCTGGTGGGCGCGGGCGCTGCCTTGCTGGCCTCGGGGCCGGTGATCCTGGCCCTTGGCGGCTTTGCGCGGCCCGAGCCGGTGCCGCAGGGGCATGTGGAGAACCTCGAGGTCTATGCCTCGCCCGCCTATGGCGACACCGTGCGGCAGAACCTCGACATGGTGCTGAACGCCACCGATGGGGTCGACAGCCTGCTGTTGATGCGGCTGTTCATGCTGTCGGGGCTGTTCCTGCTGGGGTTGGCGGCGGGGCGTTCGGGGATGCTCAAGCGCCTGCGCGCGGGCGTTCCCGTGTCATGGTTGGGCGCAGGGGCGGCGCTGATGGGTCTGGGCCTTGGGCTGCAACTGGGTGCCGGGGCGGAGGCGACGCTTGTCGCGGCACTCGGGGTGCTGCACGCACCGATCATGGCGCTGGGCTATCTGTTGGTGCTTGGCTACCTGCTGGGCAGCGCGCGCACTGGATGGGTGCACCGGGCGCTGGCGCCGCTGGGACGGATGAGCCTGACCGGCTACCTGATGTCCGCCGCGCTGGGGGGCGCGGTGTTCTATGGCTGGGGCTTGGGGTTGATCGGCACGCTGGGCACGGCGCAGGTGCTGCTGGTGGCGCTGGCAAGCATTGCGCTGCTGGCAGGGTTCGCGCGGCTGTGGTTCGCGTGGTTCCTGTTTGGTCCCTGGGAATGGCTCTGGCGGTCGCTGACCCGGATGCAGGTGCAGCCGCTGACGATGGCAACGCGTGCAGGGGCGGCCGGCTGAGCGCAGGCGAACCAGCGGCGCCAAGGGTCATCAAACGGTCCGCACCGCGTCATGATTGTGCCTGAAATGGTTAACATCCTCGGTTCCTGAGCAGAGGCCAACACCGTTTCAGGAAAGGACAGGACCATGCCCGCACGCAAGCGCTGGACAGGCTGGATCATCACGGAGAGCGCGGCGCTGACGCAGCCCTTGCCCTGGCAGCGCGCAGCCAAGCGGATGCGCCGCGCCGAGCGCGCAGCGTCTGCGGTGGCCTGCTGACCCTGTTGCGGCGCGCACGTCGGCCGCGACCCTGAACTGAGCGCGACCCGTGGGCTGGCCCTCGTGCCGCTCCGTTTTCGCCCCGCGGCTCCGGTGCTCCGGGTGACGCATTCTGCAAGGGTGCCGTGTCCGGTCCCCGGTCCAGCCTTCGGCATATCCTGCCCCCTTCGCGCAACCTGCGGTCCCTGACCTGGCTCCGATGCCTCTTGCCGCGCCGCGGGGCGGGGCGTAAGCGGGGCCGATGCTTCCCTTCCGTTCGCATATGGCCGACGCGCGGCTGGTTCTGGCGCTGGGGCTGCCGCTTGCCGGCAGTCATCTGGCGCAGTTCGCGCTGCAGATCACCGATACGGTGATGCTGGGCTGGTACGGCGTGACCGACCTGGCCGCGGGCGTGCTGGGGGCGACGGTGTTCTTCACGCTTTTCATCCTCGGGTCGGGCATCGCCAATGCGGTGATGCCCATGGTGGCAACGGCGGCCGCGGCTGGGGACGATACCGAAGTGCGCCGCGCCACGCGCATGGGGCTGTGGCTGTCGGTGGCCTTCGGGCTGGGGGTGATGCCGCTTCTTTGGTGGTCCGGGCCGATCCTGCTGGCGCTCTCGCAGCCGCCCGAGGTGGCGGCGCTGACGCAGGATTACCTGCGCATCCTGGTCTTCGCCATGTTGCCCGCGCTGATGGTGATGGTGCTCAAGTGCTACCTGGCCGCACTGGAACGCACGCAGGTGGTGCTCTGGGTCACGGTTGCGGCGGTCTTCGTCAACATCGCGGCGAACTGGGTGTTCATCTTCGGCAACCTGGGCGTGCCCGCGATGGGTGTGCGCGGGGCGGCGATTGCCACGATCATCGTGCAACTGGCCAGCGCGCTGGCGCTGATGCTCTATTGCGCCTGGCTGCCTGCCCTGCGCCGCTACACGCTTTGGGCGCGGTTCTGGCGGCCGGACTGGGCGGCCATGGCGCAGGTCTGGCGGCTGGGCTGGCCCATCGGCATCGCGCTGGTGGCCGAGGCGGGGCTGTTCGCGGCCACGGCGATCCTGATGGGCTGGTTTGGCACCCGCGAACTGGCGGCCCACGGGATCGCGCTGGAGATCACGGCGGCGTTCTTCATGATCCATCTGGGTCTGTCGAACGCGGCGACGGTGGTGGTGGGACGCGCGCGCGGGCGCGGGGACCACGCGGCGCTGCGCCGGGGCGGGCAGGCGGCGGTGGCGGTGTCGCTGGTCTTTGCCACGCTGACCATGGGAGTCTATGTGGCCTTCGCCGCGCCAATGGTGGGGCTGTTCCTGGCGCCGGACGACCCCGAGCGCGCGGTGATCATCCCGCTGGGCGTGTCGCTGCTGCTGGTAGCGGCGCTGTTTCAGTTGGCGGATGCGGCGCAGGTGATGGCCATGGGGCTGTTGCGCGGGGTCAAGGATACGCGGGTGCCCATGTATATCGCCGCCGGAAGCTACTGGATCGCGGGGTTCGGCGGCAGCTATCTCCTGGGCGTGACCTTCGGCTTCGGGCCGCAGGGGATCTGGTTCGGGCTGGTGATCGGGCTGACGCTGGCGGCGGTGCTGCTGATGCTGCGTTTCTGGCGCGGCGCGGGGGCGGCGCAGCCTGTCGCCGTGGCCGGATCGGCGACCTGAGCCGCGGCGCACCGTCGCCATGACAGTGCAGAACGCGCGCCACTCCGGATCGCGGGCACTGACCGGAAAAGGGATGCTCCCGCCCCCTGAACCGCCGCAGGTTCCCTGCGACGGCACAGGCGTTGGGCCGGGCGCCGCGCTTGCGCGCGGCGCCCGGCCCAACGGGATGACGGAGGCGTCAGCCGACGGAAGACGGGCGGGAGAATTCCGGTCCGACTGGGCGCATCTTCGTGTGCCTGCAGCCTGTCCGGGTTGCCTTGCATTGCCGGGACGCCGTCGCTAGGGTGCGCCGCAACTGGCTTCGGGTAGCACCCGGGGCTTTTCTTTGTGCCGGAGCGTCGTGACAGCACGCCCCTGGCCCCACTGACAACAGGAGCCTCGATGTTCGTTTCCCCTGCCTATGCCCAGGACGCCGGTGCCGGTGGTGCCCTGATCTCGATCCTGCCCTTCATCCTGATCTTCGCGATCATGTATTTCCTGCTGATCCGCCCGCAGCAGAAGAAGATGAAGGAGCACCGCGCCATGGTTGATGCCCTGCGCCGCGGCGATCAGGTGATCACGGCCGGAGGGCTGGTCGGCAAGGTCACCAAGGTCAAGGAAGATGGCGAGATCGAGGTCGAACTGGCCGAAGGCGTGCGTGTGCGGGTGATCAAGCACACGGTACAGAACGTCGTCTCCAAGACCGAGCCCGCCAAGGAATGAGCCTTCGCCGCGCGACCGGGCTTCACACGGCCGGACCCCACATGGGGGCGACGCAGGGCGGCGCATAAGCGTTTTCACCGCCGCGAAGGCGCCGACGCAGGGACGATGACACAGGCGTGAGAGCGCCATGACGGGCGCGGGGCTTGAGGCCACCGCGCCAAAACCTTTATATCCGCCGTGTCGGCGCGTGGTCGCCCGGCGCCGCGACGGGAGACAACCGCCTCATGCTGCAAATTCCGCTCTGGAAGCGCATCCTGATCTGGGGCGTCTGCGCCCTGGGTATCCTGTTTTCGATGCCCAACCTCTTCTACGATCGGGTCGAGCGGCACAACGACGCCCTCGCATCGGTCGAGGCCGGCGCCGCGAGTGTCGAGGACGTCGCCGACGAGATCGCGCTCTGGCCGTCCTTCCTGCCTTCGGCGCTGGTCAATCTGGGTCTCGATCTGCGCGGTGGTGCGCAGCTTCTGGCCGAGGTTCAGGTCTCGGATGTCTATGCCGACCGGATCGACGGCATGTGGCCCGATGTGCGCGACGCGCTGCGTGATGAGCGCGGCACCGTGGGCAATGTCCGCCGCGTGCCGTCCGAGCCGGGCGAGTTGCGGGTGCAGGTCTCGAACGAGGATGCCGTGGGCCGTGCCGCCGAGGTGGTGCGCCAACTGGCCCAGCCCACGCAGACGGTCACCGGGTTCGGCACCGCCCGCGATCTGGATGTCCGCGTGGACGGGGCCGAGATCGTCGTCACCCTGTCCGAGGCCGAACGCCAGGCCACCGACGAGCGCACCATGCGCCAGTCGCTCGAAATCATCCGCCGCCGCGTGGATGAGGCCGGCACGCGCGAGCCCACCATCCAGCGCCAGGGCGCCGACCGTATCCTGATCCAGGTGCCGGGCATCGGCTCGGCCGCCGAGTTGAAGGAACTGATCGGCACCACCGCGCGGCTGACCTTTCATCCGGTGATCAACACCACCACGGACGGGGACCGGGTACCGGAGCCGCGCCAGTTGATCTATCCGTCCATGGACGAGCCGGGGCGCTACTACATCCTCGAACAGCAGCCGGTCGTCACCGGCGACCAGCTTGTCGATGCCCAGCCCGCCTTCGACCAGAACAACCGGCCCGCGGTGAATTTCCGCTTCAACCCGACCGGGGGGCGGGCGTTCGGGCAATACACGGCGGCGAATATCGGCAACCCCTTTGCCATCGTGCTGGACGGCGAGGTGATTTCGGCCCCGGTGATCCAGGCGCATATCTCGGGCGGGGCGGGGATCATCACCGGCCGATTCACGGTCGAGGAAACGACGCAGCTTGCCGTGCTGCTGCGCTCGGGCGCGCTGCCCGCCGAGATGGATTTCCTGGAAGAGCGCACCGTCGGCCCCGAACTGGGGCAGGACAGTATCGACGCGGGCCGGATCGCAGCACTTGTGGCCTTCGCCGCCGTGCTGGGCTTCATGTTGCTGACCTATGGCAGTTTCGGGGTGATCGCCAATATCGCGCTTCTGCTGAACGTCAGCATGATCTTCGCGCTCTTGTCGGCCATCGGCGCCACGCTGACGCTTCCGGGGATCGCCGGGATCGTTCTGACCATCGGCATGGCGGTGGACGCCACGGTGCTGATCTTCGAGCGGATACGCGAGGAGATGCGAACCGCCAAGGGCCCTGCCCGCGCCATCCAGCTTGGCTATGAAAAGGCGCTCTCGGCGATTCTGGACGCCAATATCACCACGCTGATCACGGCGCTGATCCTGTTTGCCATGGGCTCGGGTCCGGTGCGGGGCTTTGCGGTCACGCTGGGGCTGGGGATCGTTACCTCGGTCTTCACGGCGCTCTTTGTCACCCGGCTGATGGTCGTGATCTACTACGAACGCGCGCGTCCCAAGACGCTTCTGGCCTGAGGAGGCGCCCATGCGACTGAAACTTGTCCCCGACGACACGAAGATCGACTTCTTTCGCCATGCGCGCGTGACTTTCGGTGCCTCGCTGGTGGCGATGGTGCTGTCGGTGGTGGCCTTTGCGGTCATGGGGTTGAACTTCGGCATCGACTTCCGTGGCGGCACCTCGATCCGGACCGAAGCGGTCGAGCCGGTGGATGTGGGCGCCTACCGCGATGCGCTGAACCCGCTGAATTTCGGTGATGTCGCGATCACCGAAGTATTCGACCCTGCCTTCGGCGCGGACCGCAACGTGGCGATGGTGCGCATCCAGGCGCAGGAGGGGACCGAGTCGGTGACGCCCGCGCAACTTGACGCGGTGCTGAACGCCTTGCAGGAGGTGGCCCCCTCGCTCAGCTTCTCGTCGGTGGAATCGGTGGGACCGACGGTATCGGGGGAACTGGTGCGCTCGGCCATCATTGCGGTGACCTTGGCGCTGGCGGCGGTGCTGTTCTATATCTGGCTCAGGTTCGAATGGCAGTTTTCCGTGGGCGCGGTGGCCGCGCTGGTGCACGATGTGGTGCTGACCATCGGGCTGTTCGCGGCGCTGCAGATCCGCTTCGATCTGGCGATCATCGCGGCGCTGCTGACCATCGTGGGGTATTCGCTCAACGACACGGTGGTGGTGTTCGACCGGGTGCGCGAGAACCTGATCAAGTACAAGAAGCGCCCCCTGAAGGAGGTGCTGAACATTTCGATCAACGAGACGCTGGCCCGCACGGTGATGACGAGTGTGACCACGCTGCTGGCGCTGATTTCGCTCTTCGTGCTTGGGGGCGATGTGATCCGCGGCTTTGTCTTTGCCATGATCTGGGGGGTGATCGTGGGGACGTATTCGTCGATCTTCGTCGGTGCAGCGATGATGCTGCGGCTGGGGGTCAAGCGCGACTGGTCGAAGAACGCCGCCGACAAGGCGGGGGCGCAATTCGGGGTCAAGGAGGGTTGATGCAGCTTTCGGAGGTCGATTTCGGCGCCGCCCAGCCGGTGGAGGGCTACGGTCCGGGCTTCTTCCGCATCGGCGGGCAGGCCCATGCCGCGCCGCTGCTGATCGCGCCGGGGCTGGTCGCGGACTGGGGCGGGTACTCGGATGCAGGCGCGCTGCTGACGCTGGCGGGGCAGGTCGATGTGCTGTTCATCGGCACCGGCGCAGAGATCGCGCATGTGCCCGCCGCGTTGCGCACCGCGCTGGAAGACGCCGGGCTGGGGGTGGAGACCATGGCCTCGCCCGCCGCCTGCCGGACGTATAACGTGCTGCTGTCCGAGGGCCGCCGGGTGGCGCTGGCTTTGATGCCGGTGGACTGAGCAGCGTTTTGAAGCGGTGCGCGCGTTCCGCGCGCAGGTCTTCTGGCGCTTCGCGCGGGTTGGGGGCGCTGCCCCCGTCGCCCGTTCCGGGCGACTCCCCCGGGATATTTGGGCACAGATGATGAGGGCGAGGGTGGTCGGGCGGATCCTGCAGAGCGAGGCGTGTATGGCCGAGGGGGCGGACTGGCTGGCGCGCGCCGAGCCGCGGTTTGCCAAAGCGCTGGCCCGGACGGGGGTGCCGCCGTTGCGGCGGCGTCCGGACGGGTTTGCGGCGCTTCTGTCGGCGATCGTCAGCCAGCAGGTGAGCGTGGCGGCGGCACGGGCGATCTGGGCGCGCGTCGAGGGGGCAGGGCTGGTCACGCCCGAGGCAGTGCTGGCGGTGGAGGAGGAGGCGCTGCGCGCGGCGGGGCTGTCGCGGCAGAAGGTACGCTATGCCCGGGCGCTGGCCGGGGCGGGGATCGATTTCGACGCCTTGCGCGCGGCGCCGGACGCGGAGGTGGTGGCGCGGCTGGTCAAGGTGCCGGGGATCGGGCGGTGGACGGCGGAGATCTATGCCATGTTCAGCCTGGGCCGGGCGGATGTGTTCGCGCCCAATGACCTGGCCTTGCAGGAGGCGGCGCGGATGCTGTTTGCGCTGGACGCGCGCCCGCGCGAGGCGGCGCTGCGTGGCATGGCCACGGCCTGGTCGCCCTGGCGCACGGTTGCGGCGGGGCTCTTGTGGGCCTATTACCGCGTGGAGAAGGAACGCGAGGGCGTGGCATGACGCGGGAATTGCAATCGGGACGGCGCGGGGCAGCGCCGGGCGTGGCGCGGTCGGTTGTAGTGTTTGTCCACGGTTATGGCGCCGACGGCGCGGACCTGCTGGGGCTGGCCGAGCCGCTGGCGCCGCATCTGCCGGGGACGGCGTTCTACGCGCCCGACGCGCCGGAACGCTGCGCGAACAACCCCATGGGATACCAGTGGTTTCCGATCCCCTGGCTGGATGGTTCCTCGGAGGCGGCGGCGCAGGCGGGGCTCTTGGCGGCGGCGGATGATCTGAACGCGTTCCTGGACCGGGTGCTGGCCGACGAGGGGCTGGGCGCGGAAGCGCTGGCGCTGGTGGGGTTCAGCCAGGGCACGATGATGAGCCTGCAGGTCACCCCGCGCCGGGCCGCGCCGGTGGCGGGTGTCGTTGGTTTTTCCGGCCGATTGATGCGCCCCGAGGCGCTGGCCTCTGAAGTGGCCAGCCGACCCCCGGTGCTGCTGATTCACGGGGACGCGGATGAGGTGGTCCCCGTCCAGTCACTGCCCGAGGCCGCGCAGGCGCTGCAGGGTGCGGGCTTCGAGGTCTATGCCCATGTCTCGAAGGGCACAGGCCACGGGATTGCGCCCGACGGGTTGTCGCTGGCACTCAGCTTCCTGCGTGACAAACTTCCCGGAGGCGGGGCGTGAACCTGACCGATGAACAGCGCCTGATCCGCGACACCGCGCGCGCCTTTGCCCGCGACGTGCTGGCCCCGGGGGCCGAGGCGCGGGCGCGCGCCAGGGCCATCGAGCCCGAGGTGCTGGCGCAGATGGGCGAGTTGGGGTTCCTGGGCATGACGGTGCCCGAGGATCTGGGCGGTGTCGGCGCCGATTACGTCGCCTATGCGCTGGCACTGATGGAGGTGGCGGCGGGGGATGGCGCGGTCTCCACCGTCATGAGCGTGCACAACGCGCCCTTCAACGCGATCCTGCAGCGCTTCGGCTCCCCGGACCAGCAGGCGCGGGTATTGCGCCCGGCGGCGGAAGGGGCGTTCATCGGGGCGTTCGCCCTGACCGAGCCGCAGGCGGGATCGGATGCGGCGGCGATCCGCACGCGGGCGCGGCGCAGCGGCGCGGGTTACGTGATCGACGGCGAGAAGGTGTTCATCACCAGTGGCGCGATTGCCGGCTGGGCGATCGTGTTTGCGCGGATGGAGGGGGCCAGTGGCAAGGACGGGATCACCGCCTTCCTGACGCCCACCGACGCGCCGGGGTATGTGGTCTCGCGGATCGAGGAGAAGCTGGGGCAGGATGCCTCGGACACCGCCGCGCTGCGCTTCGACGGGCTGGAAATACCCGAGGACCTGCGCATCGGCGCGGAAGGCGCGGGCTACCGGATCGCGCTGTCGTCGCTGGAGACGGGCCGGATCGGCATTGCCGCGCAGGCGGTGGGCATGGCGCAAGCGGCGCTGGACATCGCGCTGGCCTATGCGCAGGAGCGCCAGAGCTTCGGCAAGCCGCTGGTGGCGCATCAGGCGGTGGGGTTCCGGCTGGCGGACGCCCGCACGCGGCTGGAAGCAGCGCGGCAACTGGTGCTGCACGCTGCGCGGCTGAAGGATGCGGCCATCCCCTGCCTGACCGAGGCGGCGATGGCGAAGCTTTATGCCTCGGAAGCCGCCGAGAGCATCTGCTCGGACGCGATCCAGACGCTGGGCGGCTATGGCTACACCGCCGATTATCCGCTTGGCCGCATCTGGCGCGATGTGCGGGTGTGCCAGATCTATGAGGGCACCTCGGACATCCAGAAGCTGCTGATCCTGCGCGGGATGACCGCGTGAGCGCGGCGACGGGTCCGCTGGCGGGGCTGCGGATCATCGAGATGGCGGGGCTGGGCCCGGCGCCTTTTGCCGCGATGATGCTTTCGGACATGGGGGCCGAGGTGATCCGCGTGCAGCCACTGAAGGGCGGCGGGGATATTCCGCTGATGAACACGCGCTTCGACGTCTTGGCCCGCGGGCGTCGGTACATGGCCATCGACCTGAAGGCGGAAGGCGCGGCGGCGGTGATGCTGGACATGATCGCCCGCGCCGACGGGCTGATCGAAGGCTTTCGCCCCGGCGTGATGGAACGGCTCGGTCTGGGGCCGGAGCCCGCGCTTGCGCGCAACCCCGCGTTGGTGTTCGGGCGGATGACCGGCTGGGGGCAGGACGGGCCGCTGGCGGCGCGGGCGGGACATGATATCGACTATATCGCGCTTTCGGGCGTGCTGGGGGCCATGGGGCCGCGCAATGGGCCGCCGGTGGTGCCGCTGAATCTGGTCGGCGATTTCGGCGGCGGCGGGATGCTGCTGGCCTTCGGCATGATGTGCGGGCTTTGGCACGCGCGTGCCAGCGGGCAGGGGCAGGTGGTCGATGCGGCCATGACGGAAGGGTCGGCGCTGCTGGCGGCCATGCTCTGGGGCTTTCGCGCCGGTGGCGCCTGGGATGGCGCGCGCGGCGCGAACCTGCTGGACGGGGGCGCGCCGTTTTATGGGACGTATGAATGCGCCGATGGCGGCTTCATGGCCGTGGGGGCGATCGAGCGGCGGTTCTTCTCCGAGTTCTGTGCGCGCATGGGGATCGACCCGGTGCCCCCGCAGGACGACCCCATGCTCTGGCCCGACCAGCGCGCCGCGATCGCGCGCCGCTTCGCCGCGCACCCGCGCGCGCATTGGGAGGCGGTGTTCGCCGATACCGACGCCTGCGTGGCGCCGGTGCTGGATTGGGACGAGGCGCCCGCGCATCCGCACAACGCCGCGCGCGGGGCTTTCATCGCGCCCGAAGGCGTTGTCCAGCCCGGGCCCGCGCCGCGCTTTTCCGCCACGCCCGCGCCGATCCCGACGCCGCCAGCCACAGCCGGGGCGCAGACGCGCGTAATCCTGGCGGACTGGGGGATCGCGGCGGCGGTTGTGGACGATCTGGCGGCGCGGGGGGTGATTGCCGAGGGTGCAGACGCCGGTGCGGGGGGCTGAGGTGGCGCGCCGCGCGATGGCGGCGGGCCAAGATGAGACGGTGACATCGCCGTCGCGGACGTGCTACGATCCTTCAGTCGTTTTGTTTGGGTAGAGGAAGAGACCATGTACAAGCTTATCACTGCCGCCGTCCTTGCCGGTGCCATGACTGTCGCCGGGTGTCAGATGACCGACCAGGAGCGCCTGATCGCAGGTGGCGTCGTGGGTGCCGGGGCCGGGTTGCTGACAGCCAGCGCGTTCCGGGCAAATACGAACTGGACAATCGTCAGCACGCTGGCCGGGGCCGCCATCGGCACGATGGTTGCGCGCAACGCCCAGACCGGGGAGTGCGCTTATTACGCCGGGACCGATGCGCAAGGGCGCGACCGCTACGAAGTGCGGCGCTGTCCGCGCTGAGCCAAGCGGCACGCGATAGGTTGAGGCGCGCCTGCCTGCTGTGGCAAGGCGCGCCTCGCTCTTGCGGGTGCTTCGGCGCGGCTCTTTTGGGCAGCTGTGCTCCCTGCACGCGGCACCGTTGGCGAATCGCATGGCAAGGCGTTTCACGGCCTGCAGCGATCTGACGCGTGGGTTGATGTGGTGCCGCCCGCCCCGGTGGTGCCTTGGTCGCCTTGGTCGCGGGCAGCGAAGGCGCGCGGCGGGCACCATCATCTCAGGCTTGGCCCCCAATAGCAGCTTATGCCGCGCGATGGCCCCGCGCGATTCTCTTCCCGATGATTCTTCGACGTGCCTCAGTGCGTTACGCGGATTTGGCGTATATCGTGCACGATCGCGCGGTGACGCGGCGCGCGGTGACCTGCCGCCGCTTCAGGATATGCGGGCCGGTTGTTCCCGGTACGCGTCAAGCCATGGGCGCCCTTTCGGTGCTGGCCTTGATCACCGCGCTGCGCTAGGATGCTGCGGTGCAGCGTAGGGCGCGCACGGGTGCAGCCGGGAGAGTGCCGCATGGCCAAGGGCAAGATCATCACCATCGCGCAGCAAAAGGGCGGGGCGGGCAAGACGACGCTTGCGGTGACACTGGGCGTGGCGCTGGCGCGCGACGGGTTGCGGGTGGCGCTCCTGGACACCGACCCGCAGGGCTCGCTTGGGCGCTGGTTCATGACCCGGCGTGAAGCGCTTTCCGATCCGGGATTGGCCTTTGGCACCGCTTCGGCCTGGGGTGTGGGCTATGAGTGCGAAAAGCTGCGCGGCGAGGCGGATGTGGTGATCGTCGACACCCCGCCCAAGGCCGACTCCGACCTGCGCCCGGCGCTGCGCGAAGCCGATCTGGTGCTGGTGCCGGTGGCCAGTTCGCATGTGGATCTCTGGGCGACCGAGGGCGTGCTGGACCTGGCGCGGCGGGCCGGCAAACCGGCGCTGATCGTGCTCAATCGGGCGCGGGCGCGCACGCGGCTGGGGGCCGAGGTGGCCGAGGCCGCGCAGGCGCTGGACGCGGAACTGGCCGAGGTGCAGATCGCCAACCGGGTGGTCCATGCCCAGAGTCTGGGCGCCGGGCTTATGGCGCTGGAGGCCGGGGGCACGGCTCCGGTGCGCGCCGAGATCGCGGCGCTCTGCGATCTGGTGCGCGCGCGGGTTGGCGTCTGACGGGCGCCCCGGCACCGTGCCGCCGCGCCACCGCCTGATCCCCGCCGCAGGGGTGCGCCCGAACCGGTGGCGCTCCCGCCCGTCTTCCGTCGGCTGACGCCTCCGTCATCCCGTTGGGCCCAACGGGATGACGGAGGCGTCAGC
>LFIK01000309.1_pt1 | contig 36119 bp, 38 predicted proteins | sample 643401 | NCBI WGS metagenome assembly LFIK01 (sample SAMN03777447, study PRJNA286221) | soda lake metagenome | biome: soda lake; feature: Kulunda steppe; material: water; isolation source: sample T5-Br brine of Lake Tanatar-5 | place: Russia: Kulunda steppe | collected 2010-07
ATCTCTCCGATCTCGACGATGCCTGGCGCTGGCGCTTCATGCGCCGGGTCCTCTCCCTGCGCGAGGGCTTTCCGCAGGCGACATGGGACCGCTGCGCCCGCCACGACAATTTCCACCTGCATGGCGGCGCCGCCTGGCAGGATGCGCGGATTAGCGCCGACGGGCGCGTCGAGATCGCGACGGCACAGGGCCCCTTCAGCGCCGATTTCCTGATCTGCGGCACCGGCATCGAGAACGATTACGCCGCCCGCCCGGAACTGTCGCGCTTTGCCCACAACATCCTCAGCTGGGGCGAGGCCTATAGCCCGCCGCAAGACGAGCGCGACGAACGGCTCGGGCGCTTCCCCTATCTCGCGCGCGATTACAGCTTCATGGAGCGCGAGCCCGGCGAGACCCCGTGGATTCGCCATATCCATCTGTTCTCGATCGCCTCCACCATGAGCTTCGGCGCCTCCGGCTCCTCGATCAACGCCATGACCAGCGCCATTCCCAAACTCGTCAACGGCATCACCGGCGGGCTTTTCCGAGACGATGTCGAAAAGCACTGGGCCAATTTCGAGGCCTATGACGTGCCGCAGGCGGTGATTCGGGAGGTGGAGTGAAGGGGTTGCGGGTGCCGTCGTCTGTGTGAGATGATCTCGACCCAGGATGGCGAGAAATTGCTTCATGACGACGGAAGATAAGCCTTCAGGTAAAGCGTCGACCGATAACACATCCGCCGAGCGCCCGGTCTTCGCGCCTACCCGCATCGAGGACGCCGTCGGCTGCCTCGCCTATACCGGCCCCGCACGCAGCATCGCGGAGATGGACAAGGCGGTCTTGCGCGAGGCGGCGCGTCGCTATTCCGCCAGCCGCGCCCGTTGAGCCTCTGCAAAAGGCGCACCAAAGCCGCATATGACAGGGCGCGGGGGGCTGCTATAAAGCGGCAAAAGCCATCTCTGGAGGAGACCCGTCCCATGATTCCCAATGCTGCGCCCGCTTTCGATTTCGATCTCGGCGACACTGCCGATGCCATCCGCGAGACCGTTGCCGCCTTCTCGCAGGAGAAGATCGCCCCGCGTGCCGAGGCGATCGACCGCGACAACCAGTTTCCCCGCGATCTCTGGCCGCAGATGGGCGAGCTCGGCCTGCACGGGATCACCATCGCCGAGGAGGATGGCGGTACGGGGCTGGGCTATCTCGATCACGTCGTGGCGATGGAGGAGATCTCGCGCGCTTCCGCCAGTGTCGGGCTCTCCTATGGCGCCCATTCCAATCTGTGCATCAACCAGATCGGGCGCCACGGCACGGCGGCGCAGAAGGCGAAATACCTGCCCAAGCTGATGAGCGGCGAGCATGTCGGCGCGCTCGCCATGTCGGAACCGGGCTCGGGCTCGGATGTGGTCTCGATGCGCACCAAGGCGCAGAAGAAAGGCGACCGCTATGTGCTCACCGGCAACAAGATGTGGATCACCAACGGCCCCATCGCCGAGACGCTGGTCGTCTATGCCAAGACAGATCCGGATGCCGGCCCGCGCGGCATCACCGCCTTCCTGATCGAGAAGGGCATGAAGGGTTTCTCGACGCATCAGAAGCTCGACAAGCTCGGTATGCGCGGCTCCGATACCTGCGAGCTCGTCTTCGAGGATTGCGAGGTGCCGGAGGAGAACGTGCTCGGCCAGGTCGGCAAGGGCGTCAATGTGCTGATGTCGGGGCTTGATTACGAGCGCGCCGTGCTCGCCGCCGGGCCGCTGGGCATCATGCAGGCCTGCATGGATATGGTCATGCCCTATGTGCACGAGCGCAAGCAGTTCGGCCAGCCGATCGGTACCTTCCAGCTGGTCCAGGGCAAGGTCGCGGACATGTATGTCGGGATGAATGCCTGCAAGGCCTATGTCTATGCCGTCGCCAAGGCCTGCGATCGCGGCCAGACCACCCGCGAAGACGCCGCCGGCGCGATTCTCTACGCAGCGGAGAAAGCCACGCAGATGGCGCTCGATGCGATCCAGCTGCTCGGCGGCAACGGCTATATCAACGAATACCCCACGGGCCGCCTGCTGCGCGACGCCAAGCTCTACGAGATCGGCGCCGGCACGAGCGAGATCCGCCGCATGCTGATCGGCCGGGAATTGTTCGAGAAGACGGCTTGAGGGGGCCGTGTTTCACGCCCCGGCGAAACGCCAGACCGCGCTCTGCTTGATCTCGGCATCTTCCAGATCACGCGTGACCGGGACATGGTATTGCGCCACGCAGGTGAGATCCTTCGGCAGATAGGCCCGCCCGGGATCGCCGATCAGGACCTGCGCGCCGCGTGCGTGCAGCCCGGCCAGCCAGGCCATGACGCGTTCCGCGAGGTCGCGTTCGTAGCAGATGTCACCGGCGAGAACGACGTCCCAGCCTTCATCCTGGCCGATCAGATCGGCTTTTCGGGCATGCAGGACGACGCCGTTGGCATCGGCGTTCAGCGCCGTCGCGTTCAGCGCGTAAGCATCGATATCCGCCGCCTCGACCCGCGCCGCGCCCGCCTTGGCGGCGGCGATGGCGACGAGACCGGAGCCGGAGGCGAAATCGAGCACGTGGCGGCCCCGCAGCGTCTCGGGATGGTCGAGGCAATAGCGCGCCAGAGCCTGCCCGCCGGCCCAGGCAAAGGCCCAATAGGGCGGGGGCAGGCCGATCTCGCCGAGCTCCTCTTCGGTCTTCTGCCACAGGGCGGTGGCTTCATCCGCCACATGCAGGGCGATTTCCGGGGCATGCGGGACCGGCATCAGGCGGGTATGGGCGCGGATGAAGGCCCGGCGGGCCGCATCTGCGGGATCGATCGCCGGCGGGGCGGGGGTGCGCGTCACAGGTCGAACAGCGAGCCCTGGCCCGGCTGTGCGCCGCGCCCGGAACTGCGCCCGGCGCCGCGTCCCGATCGGGAGGCGGGCTTTTGTGCCGTGTCTCGTGCGGTGTCGCGCGCCGTATCGATTGAGGCCGCCCCCGCCGAGGCGGTTTCGCCCCCCGCGCCCGTGATCCGGGCATCCCGTACCCCGTCCCGAAAGGTCAGCCTGACATCCTCGCCGGGCTTGAGGCCCGCGCCGGAGCGCACCAGCGCGCCGTCGGCGCCTGTCACCAGAACGAATCCACGTTCCAGCGTGGCGTGATGACTGTAGCTTCGCAGGAGCGCATGGGTCGACCGGAGCCGCTCGGCACGCTCGCGCAAGCCCGCCGCGTAGAGATAACGCAGCCGGGAGGTGAGGTCGTCGAGTTTCGGCCTCAGGCGCGTGGTCATGCCAAGGAGGGCGCGTTGCGGACGCTCGCCGATCGCGTCAAGCCCGGCCCGGGCGCGTGCGACCGCAAGACGGGGCGAGGCGCGTTCGAGCCGCTGGCCGAGCCGCGCGAACCGGTTTTCGAAGCCGCGCGCATTGTCGCGCAGAGCCGCCGGCAGGCGTGCGGCGGCGAGATCGAGCCTCTGGCGCTTGGCGGAGAGGATCTCGTCCGGCGTGGGCAGGGCGCGGGATGCCGAGCGCAGATCCGCACGCATGCGCTCGAAACGGCGCAGCATCGCGTCTTCATGGCGGTTGGCGAGGTCATGCAGGCCGGCGAGCAGGTCGAGGCGTACCGGCACGGCGATTTCCGCTGCGCCCGTCGGAGTGGGCGCGCGGTGATCCGCCACGAGATCGATCAGCGTCCAGTCGGTTTCGTGGCCCACCGCCGAGATCACGGGGATGCGGCTCTCCGCCACGGCGCGCACCACGGCCTCGTCATTGAAGCCCCACAGGTCCTCGATGGAGCCGCCGCCGCGCGCCACGATGATCACGTCCGGACGCGCAATCGCGCCGCCGGCTTCCAGCGCGTTGAAACCGCGCAAACCGGCCGCGACCTCGTCACCGCAGGTCTCGCCCTGGACGCGCACCGGCCAGATCAGGACATGGCGGGGGAAACGGTCCTGGAGCCGATGCAGGATGTCGCGGATCACCGAGCCCGTCGGCGAGGTGATCACGCCGATCACGCGCGGCAGATAGGGCAGGGCGCGCTTGCGCTCGCGGGCGAACAGCCCCTCCGCCTCCAGCTTGCGCTTGCGCTCCTCCAGAAGCGCCATCAGCGCGCCAACGCCGGCGGGTTCGATCGCGTCGATGATGATCTGGTAACTCGATTTGCCGGCAAATGTGGTGATGCGCCCGGTGGCGATCACCTCCAGCCCCTCCTGCGGGCGGGTGCGCAACCGGTTATAGACGCCACGCCAGACCACCGCATCGATGCGCGCATTCTCGTCCTTGAGGGAGAAATAGCAATGGCCCGAGGAATGCGGGCCGCGAAAGCCCGAAATCTCTCCACGCAGGCGGACATGCCCGAAAGCATCCTCGATGGTGCGCTTGAGCGCCCCGGAAAGCTCGGAGACGGTGAGTTCGGCGATATTGCTGACAGGCTGGTTCATCGCGCCTGATTAGGGCAGATTCGGAGGCGCTTGGGAAGTCTCTGCGCAGCCCCGAGGCGCCTTCAGAAAAATTGCGAACCTGCGGATCGTTACCGACTTGATGCCGGCATGCCGTTGGGTCAGGATGGGCTGATAACGCGATGAAAAAGATGCAACAGGGTGGGGGCGCGGCGAGGAACAGCGCCATGCCGGTTTTCCGGGTGAAATTTCTCAAGCGCGTCTGTGACGCGACGGGTCACGAGACCAATATCTGCCAGCGCGTCTTCGAGATCCATGCCAGGGATCGCGACGAGGCGGTCGGGCATGCCAAGACCCGTTTCCGCGATGTCGAGGCGACCGCGCAATGGTGGCTGCGCGCCGACCGGATCGAGACGGAGCCGGTCGGCGACGAGAGCGGCAGGAAGCCTACTTGATGCTGTCGAGCAGGCTGCGCATCTGACGCACGGTATCGGATTTGTCGAAGCTGTCGAGCTGCGTGCGCAGGCGCGTCGCACGCTCTCCGATCCGGCGTGTGATCGTGGAAATCTCGTCGAGGGAAGCGGTCATGGAGCCGCGGGCGTCGCGTGCGCGCCCGTCAGCGCGCAGATCTGTCTGTGTCGTGGGCATGAAGACCTCCTGAAAACAACGAAATATGGACAAGGCGGAAACGCTGCGCTGCCGCGCGCTTATCGCCTCAAGATACTTACGCACAGAAAGGCTTGCCCGGAATTGTTGTTTCACATTTAATTGCGCGGTTATAGTTTTAAGCAACACGAATAATTCTTGTTTTTCTGAGATTCTTTCGCGCAGAATAACGATATTCATGGTTGATGTTTCATGAATTTGTCGCAGACATCCTCGATTAGGGGATTGTCAAGCTTCGGTCATCATGATTTCGCAATGACCATCGCCGAACTCGTGGCCCTCGCTGCCGATTGTCCGCATACGCCGCTCGTCCTGACCGGGCCGTCTCTCGACGCGCCAGGTCCGACGATCGTGCATGTGAACGAGGCCTTCGCGGCCATGGTCGGCAGCAGCGTCGAGGCTCTGGTCGGCACCTCGCCGCGTCGATTGCAGGGGCCGGGGACGAACCCGGTCAGCCTGCGCCGGCTCGGGCGCGCCCTGCGGGCCGGGCAGATGCATCGTGAGGTTTTGCTGAACTATCGCGATGACGGCGAGGCCTATTGGTGTGGTGTCGAGATCCACCCGGTGCGCGCTTCCGATGGCCGCATCGAGCTCTTCGCCGCTTTCGAGGCGGAGATGGTGCGCCGCCGTGGGCGTCCGGGGCCGGGTGTATTCGGCCGCTTCGTCAAGCGTGATCCCCGCTGCATCCTGCCGGGTGATTTCGCCGATGCGCGCAGGCATTGATGAGCTGACGCCTCGATGAACGCGGCCGGCCCGGCCCGTGGTTCCGCCTGGTCGGTCCAGCACCTCGCGCTCTCACCTCATCCGCCCGCATCCGTGCCGGCAGGGCGCGCTGTAATCATCCCCGCTGCTTCGAGCTCGCCATGGTCGGGATACCACATCGGCGAAGGCGGCAGATCGGCGAGCCTGGCGACGAAATCCTCGGAGATCGATTGCGCACGATAAATGGCGAGATCGCGCTGCATCTCCGCCCTCGGATCGATCATGCCGTAATGGCGATCACGGCCGATCGCATAGCCATGCAGCCCCAGCCGCGCATCCGGGGCCAGCGTGCGCTGCGCGCCCCCAGTGAAGATCAGGGCGCAGGCCGAAGCGCAATGGCCCTCGACATGGGTGGCGATCGCGTGCGCGCGCAAAACCGTCACCGCACCGCGCGCTTCGGCGATATAGCCGCCATTGCTGTCGAGAATGATCCGCTTGATCTGCGGGTGCGCCGCAACCGCCTCGCGCAGGGCAGCGGTGAGGCCGAAATCGACACGGCCCGACAGGGTGAAGGCTTGCCCGTCCTCGCTGATCCCGAGGGTGAAATCCGGTGGCGGTGGCACGCGTGAGGGCGGAGGGCGGATCTCTGATCGCAGGATCGCGAAGCCGACCATAGCGAGGATCGCGACCGCAAGAACCAGCATGCCGCGCAGGACATAGATATCGACGGGGCGTTCCGGTCTGCGGCGATCGTGCATCAGGTCAGCATGCGCCCGATTCAGGCTCCCCGCCAGTGACCGATGGTAGCAGCTTCACGCGCCCGCAGGCGCGCCCCGGAGATGCGAACGGCGCCGCCGGGAGTTCCGACGGCGCCGTCCATCATGCAGGCGTGGAGCGACGGAGCGCCTTACGTTCCCGTCTCTCCGCGCGGCTCCGCCATCAGGCCCTTGATCAGCGCGTAGCAGGCCAGCAGCAGCACGATCGCGAAGGGTAGCCCGGTCGAGACCGAGGCGGCCTGGAGCGCGACGAGCCCGCCCCCGATCAGCAGCACCGCTGCGACGACGCCTTCGAAGATCACCCAGAACACGCGCTGGCTGACCGGCGCGTTGATCTTGCCGCCGGCGGTGATCGTGTCGATCACGAGGCTGCCGGAATCCGACGAGGTGACGAAGAACACGATCACGAGGATGATCGCCACGGTGGAGGTGATCGCCGCCAGGGGCAGATCCGCCAGCATGCCGAACAGCGACAATTCGGGCACATAGGCAGCCACCACATAGGTGTAGACGCCGCTCTCGGTGACCAGTTCGACGATCTGGTTGATGCCGGTGCCACCGAACACGGTCATCCAGATCGCCGAGACGATGGTCGGGATCAGGAGCACGCAAGTGATGAACTCGCGCACCGTGCGGCCACGGCTGACGCGGGCGATGAACATGCCGACGAAGGGCGACCAGCTGATCCACCAGGCCCAGTAGAAGGCCGTCCAGCCCTGGCGAAAACCGTCATCCTCGCGCCCGACCGGGTTGGACAGGGCGAAGATATCGGTCGCATAGGCCCCCAGATTGCTGAAGAACTGCGTCACCAGCGTCATCGTCGGGCCCACGGCGAGGACGAAGGCCAGAAGCACCGCGGCGAGCACCATGTTGATCTCGGAGAGCTTCTTGACCCCGCCATCGAGGCCGCGCAACACCGAGATCAGCGCGAGGCAGGTGATCACGACGATCAGCACGACCGCCGCCGTGACGCTTCCCGAAATGCCCTCGATGCCGGTGACGAAGCCGATACCGGATGCCGCCTGCCCGGCGCCGAGGCCCAGCGAGGTCGCCAGACCGAACAGGGTGGCGAAGACGGCGAGAATGTCGATGACATGGCCAGGCCAGCCCCAGATGCGCTCGCCGAAGATCGGATAGAAGATCGAACGCACGGTCAGCGGCAGGCCTTTATTGTAGGCGAACAAGGCGAGCGACAGGGCCACGATGGCATAGATCGCCCAGGGGTGGAGGCCCCAATGGTAGATCGTGGCGGCCATGGCCGTGAGGCGGGCCGCCTCGATCGTGGCCGGATCGACGAGCTCGCCATCGACGATGCCGATATCGCGACCGAGCGGCTGGTCACCCCAGGGGGTGGCGAAATAATAGACCGGTTCAAGCACACCGAAGAACATCAGCCCGATGCCCATGCCGGCGGCGAACAGCATCGCGAACCAGCCCGCATAGCTGTAATCGGGCGTCGCGTCGGCGCCGCCGATACGGACCTTCCCGAGCGGCGAGACCAGAATGCCGAGGCAGACCAGCACGAAGATGTTGCCCGCGAGGAGGAAGAACCAGTCGAAATTGCCGGTCAGGAAGCCACGAACGGCGAGAAAGAAGGATTCAGAGGTCTCGGCGCCGATGGCGAGAATGGTCGCCACGAAGATGACGACGACGGCGGCGGAAAAGGCGAAGACCGGGTTGTGGATGTCGAGCCCGAGCGGCCCGATCTGCGGCGTGATGTTGTCCTGCCCGATTTCATAATCGGTATCGATGACGTCGGAGGCGCCTTCCGGTTCAGGCAATGCCTCCGTCTCGGGCTCCGCTTCCGCCCCCGGATCGGGCTTGTTTTCGTTTTCGTTGGTCATGGTGGTCATGTCCCCATTGTGTGTTCGGTCGTCAGTCGCGCCTCAGCGCACCACGAAGACCGACGAGCTGGAATGTTCGGCGACCCAGCCGCCATGCGAGGGCCAGATATAGTCGGTGACATTCGGCGGATGGCTCGCCATCACGACGAGATCGGCGCCCGTATCGGTGACGGCCTGTTTCAGGATCTTGTTGATGTCGATGGCCGGATCGGTCGCGCTGTAAGAGCGTGTCGTGGCGGTGATGCCGTGCTCGCTCGCCTGCTGGTTGCCGAAGGCTTCCAGCTTTTGCGCGAATTCCTTCGGATTATGCGCCACCGGCGACGGCGCCTCCGGTGTGACGCCGACATAGCAGACCGGCGCGTCGTAGTGGCGCGACAGGTCGGCTGCGGTCTTCAGTGCCTTGCCGAGCTGATCGACATGGGTCAGATCGACAGGAACGAGTATCTGTTTGTACATCGTTTCCCTCCTGATGATTGGTCTCGCCGCGCAGGTCCCGGCTGGAAAACGCTAACAGCTATTTGCACAGCTTGTAACCCTCGTCACATGCTGCAATGCGAATGCAGGGCCATGATTCCGGTGGAAAAACGCTTCGAAAGCGCCGAAATGCGTCTGATCCGCATCGTTCGTCGTTAGATTGATTATGGCACGACTATCGGTTTGTTATACGCGTCCGCCCGAGTGCTCTGTGCCCGGTGGAGCCCTTCGCCGCCCGGCGCTGCGCCCGGTGATCAGCCAGTAGACGAAGCCCGCCACGGCGCCCGTCACGAAGAGCAGCGCGGTGATGCGCCATTCGGCCTCCAGCGCCGGCGTCTCGACATAGCCGCCGCGCATCAGCCAGGGAATCGCGGCGGTGATCAGGCCCGTGACGAGGCCGTAATAGATCAGGGAGCGCGTGCCCGTCACCTCCCCGCAGATCGCGACGAAGCTTATCGGCGCCACCAGCAGCACCAGCGAGACGAAGGCGAAGCCCATCGCGAATTCGGCGAAGACGATATCCGGGTCACCATTGCGGATCGCCTCGGAGAAGAGCAGGTCGAACACGGCGGTGCCGATCATCACCACGAGATCCTGCGCCGCCGGCTCGCTGAAGATGCCGAGCGCGAGGGTCAGGGCGCCGGCCGGGATGGCGAAGATCAGCCCCAGAATGAGCAGGATCAGGCGTCCGAGAAACCGCAAGTGCCCTCCAGCCGGCTTGATCGCCGGGTCAGTCCGCCTCGCGCCCGAGCGCGTAGACGCCTTCGGCGCCGATCCCCGCTTCGAGCATCATCCGGGTGCGCGCGCGCAGCTTTTCCGTCTCGCTCTTGAGCTGGCCGCAGGCGGCGAGGATGTCGCGCCCGCGCGGCGTGCGCACCGGCGAGGCATAGCCCGCACGATAGACGATCTCGGAGAATTCCTCGATCCGCTCCCAGTCCGAGCAATCATATTGCGAGCCGGGCCAGGGGTTGAACGGGATCAGGTTGATCTTGGCCGGGATGCCCTTGAGCAGGCGCACCAGCTCGCGCGCATCCGCGTTGGAATCGTTGACGCCCTTGAGCATCACGTATTCGAAGGTGATCCGCCTTGCATTGGACAGGCCGGGATAATCGCGGCAGGCCTGCAAGAGATCGGCGATGGGATATTTTTTGTTGATCGGCACCAGCGTGTTGCGCAGATCGTCGCGCACGGCATGCAGCGAGATCGCGAGCATCGTGTTGGCTTCCTCACCGAGACGCCCGATCTGCGGCACCACGCCCGAAGTCGAGACGGTGATGCGCCGGCGCGACAGGCCGAGGCCCTCATTGTCGCTCATCACCTTGATCGCGGCGATGACGTTGTCGGTGTTGTAGAGCGGCTCGCCCATGCCCATGAAGACGATATTGGTGACGTAGCGCCCCCCGTCGCCGGGGACGAAGGCGCCCTCCGGCGGATCACGATCCGGCCAGTCGCCGAGGCAGTCACGGGCGACGACGAGCTGGGCGGCGATCTCGGCGGAGGTGAGATTGCGCACGAGCTTCTGCGTGCCGGTATGGCAGAAGGTGCAGGTCAGGGTGCAACCGACCTGGCTCGAGACGCAGAGCGTGCCACGATCGGTCTCGGGGATGTAGACGCATTCGATCTCCGCGCCCTTGTCGAACGGGCCGGTGGAGGGCATGCGCATCAGCCATTTGCGGGTGCCGTCCTTCGAGACCTGCTCGGAGATCACCTCCGGGCGCGCGAGCGTGTAATGCGCCGCGAGCTTCTCGCGCAGGGCCTTGCCGACATTGGTCATCTGCGCAAAATCGTCGATGCCGCGAAAATAGATCCAGTGCCAGAGCTGGGCCACGCGCATGCGCTGTTCGCGCGCGCTCACGCCGATGGCTTCGAGCCGTTCGGCGAGCTCCTCGCGGGTGAGGCCGACGAGGGAGGGCTGCGTCGGCTGGGCGCCGGGCGCCATGGGAACCTGCGCGGTCTTTTCGATCGCCCCGGCTGCCGGGGCCGCGACCTTGCGATTGGCGATGTCGAGCACCGTCGCCATGATGGATGAACCTCGTTGCGTCTGATTTCGCCCCCGTATAACCGAAAACGGGCGCGAACGTGAGCCCCAATTTGCCGCGTCGTTCGCGCCACTGGACGCGCAGGCCCGCTTGGGCGAGACTCGCCATGCCGAAAAGAACCGACGGGAGGACGTCATGGGCCCGCAAATTCATCTCTTCCGCTGTCTGGAGGACAATATCGGCGCCTTGATCCGGGATTCCGAAAGCGGTGCCTGCGCCGCCGTCGATGCGCCGGACGAGGCGGCGATCACGCAGGCGCTCGCGGAGACCGGCTGGGAATTGAGCGATTGCCTCGTCACCCACAGCCACTGGGATCACGTCCAGGGGATCGAGGCGCTCAAGCAGCGTTACGGCTGCCGTGTGGTGGCGCCCGCTTCCGCCGGGGATGTCGCGGAGGCGGCCGATACCATCGTGCGTGAGGGCGATACCATCTGCGTGGGGGAACTGGCCGCGCGGATCTGGGAGACGCCGGGCCATTGCGCCGATCATATCGTCTATCATTTCCATGCCGACGATCTCCTGCTCGCCGGCGACGTGCTCTTCGTGATGGGGTGCGGGCGCGTCTTCGGCGGGGATTACGATTCGCTGTTTCGCGCCCTCGAGCGGATCCGGGCGCTGCCGGATGCGACGCGGGTCGTCGTCGGGCACGACTACACCCTGGCCAATGCGCGCTTCGCGGTGAAAGCCGATCCGCACAATGCCGCTCTGGCGGCGCGGCTCGAGGAAGCCGAGGCGCGGGCGGCCGGTAAGGACCTGTTCGGTCTCACCACGATCGCGGAGGAAAAGGCGACGAATCCGTTCCTGCGTGCCCATGAGCCGGCTCTGGCCGAGGCGGTGGGGCTTGCCGGATCGCCGCCCGAGGCGGTATTCCGCGCCCTGCGTGAATGGAAGAACAAGGGATAGGCGCATGTCGCATGCCATCGACGGGCTCACGGCGCAGGACATCGTCCGCCGGCTGGATCTGAAACCGCATCCGGAGGGCGGGTTTTTTCGCGAGACCTTCCGCGACAGCCGCGTCGATGCCGATGGCCGCGCGGCCTCCACGGCGATCTATTATCTGCTCGGTCTGGGGGAGGTCTCCGAGTGGCACCGGGTCGATGCCACCGAAATCTGGCACTACCATGCCGGCGCGCCGATGGTGATCACCCTGTCCGAGAACGGCCACGACGCGCAGGCGCATCATCTGGGCCCCGATCTGCTGCGGGGCCAGGCGCCGCAGGTGATCGTACCGGCCCATTGCTGGCAGACGGCCACCTCGCTCGGCGCCTGGACGCTGGTGGGCTGCACCGTGGCGCCCGGTTTTGATTTCGCCGGATTCGAGATGGCGCCGCCGGACTGGCGCCCTGTTCCGCGAAAGGCTGGCGGATGAGTGCGGCGCAGGCCGCGATCCGGGATCTCGAAGAACGCGGGCTGAACGCCTGGCCGGCGCTCCAGAGCGTGTTCAGGCAGGGCTGGATCGTGCGTTTCGCAAATGGCTATACCAAACGCGCCAACAGCGCCTGTGCGCTCGGCCCCGATGCGGCGCCCCTTGCGGAAATCGGGCCGGATATCGAAGCCCTGTACGCGCGTCACGGGCAGCGCGCGATCTTCCGCCTGTCGCCTTTGGCCTCGCCTGAAGACGATGCCTGGCTGGCGCAGCGCGGCTATCGGCGCATCGAGCCGACCCATGTGATGCGGCTGGCGGATCTGCCGCAGCATGCGCCGGAGCCGCCGGCGGGCTATGCGCTCGGCTTTGCCGACCATGCCGACGCCGCCTGGATCGCGGGTTTCACCGCCGGGGACCGGCATGGCGTCGCGGGGCGCGAGACCCTGGCTGAGATGCTCGCCACGATCCGCCCGCAGGCCCTGTTCGCCAGCTTGTGGCATGAGGGGGTTGCCTGCGGTTACGGGATCGCGGTGATCGAGCGGCAGGGCGTCGGCCTGTTCGACATCCAGATCGCGCAGCACCGGCGCGGCCTCGGCCTCGGTCGCTTCCTCGTCGGCAGTCTGCTCTCGCGCGCGCGGTGCGATGGCGCCGACCATGCCTGGCTTCAGGTTCTCGTCGAGAATGAAGTCGCCTGCGGGCTCTATCGGTCCTTCGGTTTCACGCCGGTCTACGACTATGTCTACCGGGTTCCTTCGGAATAGGGGCCGGGCCGGATGACGCCGTGGCGACCTCGGCGGTGTCACGACCGGCGCGTCACTGTGCGGCTGCGACGCGGCGGGTATCGGCTGGCAGGGCGGGTTCCGGTCGCGCGGCATGGGCGTCGTCGCGATTTGCCGGTCTGATCGGGGTGACGGGCAGATCCGGCCCGCTCGCGATCCGGAAGACACCCTTGCCCGCCCCCTTGGCCCGGTAGAGCGCGCGATCAGCGGCGATCATCATCGCGTCACTGCCGGCCATGCCCGCATCGGCGATTGCCGCGCCGATGCTGACGCCGATGCGAACCGTGCGCCCCTGGATCCGGTAGGGCTGCGACAGGCTGGCGATGATGGCGCTCGCGAGCAGGGCGACCTGCTCTTCGCCTTGCACGTCCTTGCAGATCACGGCGAACTCGTCTCCGCCCAGTCTTCCGCAAAGATCCCCGTCGCCGGCGGCCTGCGCCAGGCGCTGCGCCACGGCGCAGAGCAGCCGGTCGCCGACCCCGTGGCCATGCATGTCGTTGACGGCCTTGAACCCGTCGAGATCGAGGCACAGGGTGGCGAAGGCGCGGCCCTCGATCTCCCAGTGCCGGTCGGCCTCCGACAGGGCCTTCTCGACGGCGCGGCGATTGGCCAGCCCCGTCAGCGGATCATGGCTGGCGAGATGCTCGATCTCGCGTTTCTTCACCAGGCGATCGACGATCACGCCGTAATAGCGCAGCACCGTCTCGTAATAGGAGAACAGATAGACCACCGTCAGATAGCCCAGCACGTTGTAGAGCGGGTCGGCATGGTTGGCGGCGGCCACGCCGAGACTGACCATGATGACGGTACCCGACATCAGCGCGATCCACGGACGGACGGCGATGCGCGAGCCGTGCCCAGCCGCCATCGCCATGGTCAACCCGACGGCGAGGAGATGGGCGCCGGGATGCTCCTTCGAGAAGGTGATCAGGCTCATGCCCGCGATCACGCAGGCGATGGAGAGCGAGCCCGTCCCGTAGAGAATGTCCCAGAACCGGGATTCGCCGGCATTGCGGCAGCCGTTCTTCGGGTAAGCCAGCATGAAGGCGATGCGCATCAGGCTGACCGCGATCGCGCTGGCCAAAAGCGCATAATAGGCGGGATCGCCATAGGTCATCACCAGAAAGCCGGTGGCGATGATCACACCGAGCGCCAGGCTGATGATCTGCGGCATGGCGGTGTAGACGATATGCACCAACTCCATGTAAATGGCGTCGGGCTGGCCGTCATCCTGCAATCTGAACCATCCGCGCATGAAGGCATCACTCCGGTCGCCTGCAATGATCATCGTGGATCGGGCGCCAGATTAACGCTCAAAGATTGTGTCTTCGTAAAGTTGCGCCATCGGGTTTGACCGATTCCCGCGCCGTTACACCGCCGATGCCGGCGGACCGGTCACGGGGATGTTGTCGATCAGCCGGGTCTGTCCGAGCCGGACCGCCGCGAGCAGGCGCAAAGGGATGCCGACGCAGGGGGTGCCGGGTGAGGGCGCTTCCAGAGTCGCGGCATCGCGCAGGGCGAGATAATCGATTGCAAAACCCTGTTTTACTAGTGCTTTCTTGGCGCTCGCAACGGCTTCGTTCGGTGCCGTGCCCGCCTGGATATCCGCTGCGCAGGCCTGCATGAGGCGATGGAGGGACGGTGCGAGGCGGCGCTCATCGGGCGTCAGATAACGGTTGCGCGAAGACATGGCGAGCCCGTCCGGCTCGCGCACGGTCGCCCCGCCGAGAATGCGCACGGGCAGAAACAGATCCTGCGCCATGCGCATGATCACTTTCAATTGCTGGTAGTCCTTCTCGCCGAAAATCGCCACATCCGGCAGGCTCTGGACCAGCAGCTTCGCCACCACCGTCGCGACGCCGGTGAAATGGGTCGGGCGAAACCGGTCCTCGAGCCCCGCGGTCGCGGGGCCCTCCAGCTGCACCATCGTGCAGGAGCCCGGCGGATACATGGTTTCCGGCGCCGGGGCGAAGACCAGATCGGCCAGATCCGCCAGCGCCGCACAATCGGCGTCGAAGGTGCGCGGATAGCGTGCGAGATCCTCGTTGGGGGAGAATTGCGTCGGGTTGACGAAGATCGACACGATCACCCGGTCGGCCTGCTCACGGACGGTTCGCACCAGCGAGAGATGCCCGTCATGCAGCGCACCCATGGTAGGGACCAGCGCCACGCTTTCTCCCGCCTTGCGCCAGGCGGCGATGCGCGCGCGCAGTGCCTCGACGGAATCGGCGATCGTGATCGGGAAGGGGAGCGTCGGGTCCATCAGCCTGTCCTGTAAAGCCGTCTTTCAGGGGGAGGGGGGTCAGTCGCCGTCGCAGATCCGTGCCACGATCCGGCGCACGAAGGGCGCCACGACCAGCACGACCGGGAAAGCCACCGCCCAGGAGCCGAGCCACGACGTGATCCAGTTCGAAAACAGCCCTTCCACGAGGCCCATCGCCCAGAAAGTCGCGATTCCGGAGACCACGAAGGACATCATCCCCGAGAGCAGAAATCCGAACAGGATCGGGGCGAAACGTTTCGGCAATCTCCCGGACATGGCGTTTCCCTGGCTTGATGTCGTTCTGACGGCTTGCGCCGGCGCGAAAGCCCCGGCAAGAGTGGTTGCCGGCGGGCCTTCACCGTGGCGGACCTTGCCGCGTCGGGGCCCGTGAAGCAAGCCGTCAGCCGTGATACGCGGCGATGGCGGCCATGTTCAGGGAGCAAATCTCGTGTCGAGCGCGCCGCAGATCTATCTGACGAGTCCGGTGATCACGCCGCAGGAGGATATCGACGCGCGCGCCGCGCAGCTCGGTACAGTTCTCGCCGCCGCGCCGGTCGCAGCCCTGCGCCTGCGCTTCGCCGCGCAGGACGAACGCAGCCTGATCAAGCGGGTGAAGCCGCTGGTCGGCGTCGTCCAGACGGCGGGCGCAGCCGCGATTCTCGAGATCGTGACGTTGCCGGCGGGGCCGGATGGTGATCCGCAGGCCATGCCCGATCTCGCCACAATCGCCGTGCGGGCGGGGACGGACGGCGTGCATCTCGACGATCCCGCCCGCGTGCCCGAGATGATCGCCCGGTTCGACGGGCAGAAGGCCGTGGGGCTGGCCAATCCGCGTAACCGCCACGAGGCGATGGAAGCGGGCGAGGCGGGCGTCGATTATCTCGCTTTCGGTGAACCGCGCCGGGACGGCAGCCTTCCCGATCCGGAGCGGGCTCGCGAAATGGCCGCCTGGTGGGCCGAGATTTTCGAAACGCCCTGTGCCATATTCGCGCCGGATCGCGCGGCCATTGCTTCCGCTATCCGCACGGGAGCCGAGTTCATCAGCCTCGGCGATGCAGTCTTCGCCGATCCGGGTGGCGCGCCGCAGGCGCTGGCAGCCTGTGCCGAAACGATCACCTCGGCCTGGCAGCAGTCGGGGATGCAGGCCCAATGATTCGCCGGGACGGGGCGCCCGGCCAGGTGAGAGCTTTCAGAAGGTCTGTCTATCCGGGCGCGGTCGGGCTGGTCGAGCGGCGCCCGGAACGCGGTATGACCGAAACACGGCCTGCCGCGATACGCGGATAAATGACTTAAGGTAACCACCCGCAGAACGGGGTAGATGCCGAGCTTGACCCGTGCGGATTCGTGCCGGGCTCAAGGCCAGATCGGCGCGCCGTCCAGCCCGGCGGTTTCATCCAGACCGCAGAGCAGATTGGCGTTCTGCACCGCCTGCCCCGCCGCCCCCTTGCCGAGATTATCGACGACACCCATCGCGATCACCAGATTGCGTTGCGGATCGGCGGCATAGCTGACCAGCGAGAGGTTCGAGCCGCTCACCCATTTGGTCTGAGGCGGCCTGTCGGTGACGCGGGCGAAGGCGCGATCGGCATAGAGCCGCCGCGCCGCGTCAAGGCACTGCTGCGTGGTGGCGCTCCCGCGACAATAGATGGTGACGAGCACGCCCCGGGTCATCGGAACCAGATGCGGCGTGAAGACCAGCCCGGTCGCGTCGCCACCGCTCAATTGCGCGATGCCGGTGGCCATCTCGGGCATGTGGACATGCTGGAGCAGACCGTAGGGCTGCAGGTTCTCGTTGGTCTCGGCAAAGCCGAACTTGCTGTCGCCCCCGCCTCTGCCCGCACCGGAAATGCCGGTCTTGGCATCGATCACGATATTGCCGGGTTCGATCAGGCCGTCGATCAGGAGCGGCGCCAGGGCCTGCGCCGAGGCGCCGGTGGGCAGTGAGGCATGACGCCCGAAAACCTCTCGCGCGCCTTCGCCACCCTGGCCGCTTGGCGGCACGCGCATCCGCGTTTCGGCCCCGCCCTGCGCGACTGACGGGTCAGCGTGCGATCTCGCTGTGGACCAGGATCATCGCCATCGATGCCGCCCAAACCCAATTCGCCATCACCTCGCGCGACGACCCCGCCCAGATCCTGCTGCTCGCCAGCGTGATGATCGAGGATGCGGAAAACGCACCCGATTTCGATCCGGGTGAAGTTTCCGCCCGCCTCGGCACGCCGGAGCGCCGTCGAAGCCGAGGATGTCTGGATTGAGGCGCCGCTTCGGCCACAACCAGACGGGCTGCATGCGGCGTCACGTGGCTCACTTGCCCAGTCGCGTACACATTAAAGCATGCCGCATTTGTGATGCGCGCCGGGGTTGAAGTTGCGCCTCAATATGTTATAAGAAATTGCAAAACTAATAGTAAAACAATTATTAAATGTAATTAAGAGGTGGTCTCATCCTCGTCTCCGAATCTGCGCTCTTGGCCTGCACGCAATCGCAGCGACCATTTTACCTCTACGATCGGTCGAAGATAGAAGCGAATATCCGCCGCTTCCGGTCGTTTTCATATCCCGACACGAAAATACACTTTGCGAGCATGGCGAATGATAATCCCGTACTATTAGGTTTGCTGCGGGAGAGCGGCTTCGGCCTTTTTGTAAACTCACTGAAGCACCTTGCCCTTGCAGAGGCAACTGGCATTGACAATGTGATCTTCGCGAGTACAGGCGTGCCGGAAAACGTTATGCGTCGCCTCATCCAACTTCGCGTCTGGCTCAATCTCGACTCTGTTGCACAGGTTGCTTTGTTCGGGCGCTTGTCGCCCGGAGGGCGGGCTGGACTTCGGTTGAACATTGATGAAAAGTCGAAAAACAACGTTTTCATCGGCCCGGAAAGCCGAATCGGCGTTATGGAGAGCGAAATATCATCGGCTTTCGATGTCGCCACAAAGGCGGATGTAACGCTTACGGGGCCGCACGTCTATCTGGGTACGGATGTAACCGACATCACGGACTTGATCACCGGTGTCGACCGGACCATCGCGCTGTCGGAAGTTTTCCCGTCTCTGGATTTCGTCGATCTCGGCGGCGGCTTCCCGCTGGAGCCCGATCGCTTTGATTTCAAGGCTTACGACGCGGCGCTTACGGAGCGAATGACTCAGCTCAGTGAGCGGCGTGGTCATTCGGTTACGCTGGTGCTCAAGCCGGGGCGTGCCATGTTCGGCGATACGGCGAGCTTCTATGCACAGGTGACCGATGTAAAGGAGCGGCCGGATCGGTGGATCGTGTGCACCAACGCGAGCGCGAGCCTGATCCCCCGTGCGATGTTCTACGAAGACTTCAACCCCGTTGCCCCAGCCTTCCCGAATGGTGCGAGCCCGTTCGACAAACCCGTCGATGTGGTCGGAGGGACAACCTACTCGCGGGACTTCATGGCGCGGGGCGTCACGCTGCCCAAATTACGTGTCGGCGACTGGTTACGCTTCGATCACGCGGGCAGCTACTGCTACGCGATGATCACTAGATTTCTGGGTCAGGAACTGCCGCCCGAGTATCTCGTCGACCCGGATGGGAAAGTGCAGCTCATCCGGGATGGTGAGCGGTTCTTCGAGGAGGCGGGCTGATGAAGACGTTCGCCGATTGGCCGGAAGGGCGCTGGACGCGGGAAGACCTCGCGGAGGGCGAAGTCCATTGCCATCGCGTCGATCGGATTCTTCACGAGGCAAATACAGGGATTCAAAAAATCTCCGTCGTCGAGACCGGTGGGTATGGTCGCGGGCTCTTCCTCGACGGTCGCATACAACATGTCGAGGCTGACGAATACATCTACAGTGAGGCGATCGTACATCCCCCGGCGGTCATGCTCGGGGATCGGTGTCGGCGGGTTTTGGTCGTCGGCGGAGGCCCCGGCGGGGTGGTACGAGAAGTGTTGCGCCATCGTCTTGTCGAGCAAGTCGTTCAGGTCGAAATAGACGCCGCCGTGCTGGACTTGTGCCGCACATGGTTCAGCCATATCGCTCAGGGCTGTTACGAGGACCCACGCATAGAGGTGGTCATCGCCGACATTCGAGACTACGCGCGACAGAATACCGGCGGCTTTGACCTCGTCATCAATGACATCAGCGAACCTATGGAAGGCACACCGGCCGAGGGGCTGTTCGAAGAGCCGATGCTCGCGGCCCTTTCCTCTCTTCTAGGGCCTCAGGGCGTATTCGTGACCTGGGCGGGTTCCGTCGGACCGTGTTCGGATGATCTCGCGCGCGCAATCAATCGGGCGGTGGTTGCTCAGTTTCCGTATACGACACGCTGGCTTTGCCATCCCCAGGCTTATGGGACTTCCTGGCTGACCGTCGCGGGGGCCCACACCCCGCTCGATCCGTGGCAGCTCTCCGCGACGGATATCGATGCCTTGGTCAGAGACACGCTCGTCGGTGAGACCGTACTATACGATGGAGAGACGCATCAGCACATGTTCCATTTGCCGAAGGATGTGCGCCGGCGGCTCGCTTCGGAAGGTCCGGTCGGCCCGGCGGTCTTGCGGGTGAGCGCCGCGACGGGGGAGTCGACATAATGCGCTACCCGGTCTGCCTTGAAGAGGATTTCGACGCGACGCGCCGCCTGTACGACGAGGCAATGGCCGATAATGTAGTTGTTCATGATCTTGTCTACCCCGCCGTTTTCGGCGACGAAGAATACGTCGGTCAGTTCAGTGACAACAGCGCCAGCGAACTTCTCGCGCTCGGCAAAGCACTGGCACTACCCGTCGGATCGCGTGTGCTCGATATCGGATGTGGGCGCGGGGCAGTCGCTACGTTCCTCGCAGAACGCTTCGGCTGGCAGGTAACCGGAATCGACATAGCCGGTATACCGCTTGCCGATGCCGAAGCGCGTCGCAAGCGCTTGCCCGAAGCGCTTGCCGAACGGATCAGTTTCGTCGCTGGCAATGTGTACGATCACCGATTCGATGCAAGCTTCGACGGGATATATGCGACCGGCGCATTCTGCCATTTCATCGCATTGCATCTGTTCGAGCGCTGCCATTCGCTTCTGAAGCCAGAAGGGCGCATTGGCTTCATGGAACGTGTACGCATCGGGACCATTTCACCCGAGGACTGGCGACGCCTGACCTCGGAATGGCGATGTCCCTCGGTCTATACTGTCGAAGAATACGCGACCGCCCTTGATGCCAGCGGCTTCGGCGAAGTTCACACCGAAGACATGACGCAGACATTTCGCCAATGGCAGGAGCGGTCCGTGAGTGTTCGCGAAGCACTTGCAGACACAATTATCGCGCGGACGTCGCAGGCCTATCACCTTACCGCCCTGGCGCACGCGCGCTACGAGGCTGATGTGACCCGCGCCGGCGGCCTCGGCTATGCGCTGATTACCGCAAGGCGATCCACCGAAAGGGCGCTGCCATCATGACGCGCTGGTTGGGTCAAAGATTATCGCCGGGCGAGACGCACAATCACTCGGTTACCGGCGTGCTTGCTGCGGGACGAACCCCGGTTCAGGGCTGGGAATTGCTGCAACTCGCAGGCTACGGGGCCGCCCTCGTGCTCGATGGCGCAATCCAATCAACCGAACGTGACGAGGCCTGTTACCATGAGGCGCTGCATCTCCCGGCGCAGATGGGGAAACCGGATGCCAGACGCGTCTTGCTGATCGGTGGAGCCAATGGCGGTTCTCTGCCGCGCGCACTTCTCTTGCCGAAGCTCGAACACGTCACGATCATCGATATCGATGCGCAGCTTCATGCAATATCTCGCAGAATGCGCGCGGAATTGCACGGGGGCAGCCTCGACGATTCGCGTGTTCGCCTGACCTTCGGCGTGCCGGACGAGGAAGTGTCACTTATGGCTGAGCGCGGTGAGCGGTTCGACCTCATCATTGCCGATACACCCGACGCCACGGAAGGCAGCTATTCAGCGCGACTATTCGCGCTGGAGCGGATCGGGAAGCTTCATGAGCTACTTGTTTACGGTGGCCTGTTCGTCACCCAGGCCGGACAGGCTCATCCGCTCACCTGTCGCCTGACTGCACGTATTATTGCAACGCTTGAAAGCGTCTTCACGGATACGGCACTGTACACGCACAACGTACCAAGCTTCGGGATTCCATGGTGTTTTGCGATTGCCGGCACCGATTTGAGCGCGCTTCACGCTCTCGAGCCAAGCGTGATCGACAGGCGCCTCGCGGCATTGCCATCGGGAACGCTCACTGCTTATGACGGAGAAACGCATCGGCATATGTTCGCCGTGCCACGTTTCCTGCGCACGGCGCTTGCGCGGGAAGGCGCTGCTGCAAGCCCCATACGGCTCGATGCACCCGAATACGTCGTCGTCGCCGAATAATGTCATTTCCTCAGCATTATTGAAAATCGGGCCTTCACATCAATGTCCATTCCCGTCGCAATTCTTCTCGGCATACTGGTCAACTGCATCTGGGGTTTCGCCTTCCTGGTTCCGCATCTTTTGTCGGATGTCGATCCGATACTGATCACGCTGGGGCGGTATCTGTGTTACGGCGCCGTCTCGGTCATGATTCTCGCGACCTGGCGCGGCGTCAGCCTGGCCGGCATGACGCGCTCGGATTGGGGCATGGCGTTCGCGCTCGCCTTTACCGGCAATGTCGGCTATTACGCGCTTCTGGTGACGGCGGTCCAGCTCGGCGGTGTGCCCATCGCGGCGCTCGTCATCGGCACGCTTCCGGTCACGGTCGCGGTGGTCGGCAACATCGTGCAGCGCGAGTTTCGTTTTCGCATCCTCGCGCCGGCGATCACCCTGATCCTGCTCGGCCTCGTCCTCTTGAACGGGCATGCACTCACCCGGATGGGCGACGATGTCGCGGCAACCCGTACCCTGTGGGGCCTCCTCGCCGCCCTCGGCGCGCTGGTGCTGTGGACATGGTACGGCATCCGCAACGCGCAATACATGAAATCCAGGCTTCATGTGGATGCCAATGCCTGGTCGGTCGCGATCGGCATCGCGACGGCGGGGCTGTCGCTCGCCGCGCTTCCGCTGATCCTGGCAGCGCATGCGGTCGTGCCCGCTGTCAATCTCGCCGTACTCGCTGATCGCGGGCTGCTTCTCGGCCTGATCGCCGGCAGCCTGTTCCTCGGCATCGTCGTCTCATGGCTGGCGACGGTGATGTGGAACCGGGTCGCCCGTGTTCTGCCCATCGCCATGGCCGGGCAGCTCGTCGTATTCGAGACGCTTTCGAGCCTGATTTACGCCTTCGTCGCCGATCAGCGCTGGCCGACGCTCATCGAGACCGCCAGCGCGGCGCTGATTCTGACCGGGGTCGTGATCGGAATCCGCACCACGCTGCGCGTCGCGGCGCGCCCGGCGGGCTGACGCGCACACGCCGATCCCGGCCATGCCGCTAGCATCGCCCGGACGCTCAGTCGATCCGCTCAAGCATACGCGCGATCAGCTTGGCGCGCGGGGCGATGGAGGAGATCAGGGCGTATCTGGAGGGTGTGGGCGCCGTCGCCGTCAATGCCGAGGCCGTCGAGGGTGGGGACGCCAAAGATCGCGGTGAAATTGCCGTCCGAGCCGCCGCCCGTGCGCGGGCATTCCTGCACGTCGAGGCCGATATCGGCGCCGATCTCCTGCGCGAGCGCCATGATCTTCGCCACCGGCTTCGCGCCGTTCAGGGGCGGGCCGATGCATTATGCGCAAAGCCGCGGTCACGCGGAGGTGGCGAGCGCGCTGGAGCGCCTCGCTGCGCAACACGGCCCGCGTTTCACCCCCGATCCGTTCTGGCGCGAGGGGCGCTGAGAGCGTGGAGCGTCTCGAAAATCCGGAAGCGGTGGTCGATCGCATCCTCGCGCGGCACGGGCACGATCTGCGCGTCGCCCTGCCGCTCGGCCTCGGCAAGCCCGTCGAGCTGATCAACGCCCTGACGCGGCGCGCCGTGGCGGATCCGTCGATCTCGCTGCAGATCTTCACCGCGCTGACCCTGGAGCGGCCGCAGCCGGGCAGCGACATGGAGAAGCGCTTTCTGGAGCCGGCGCTCGACCGCCTGTTCGGGCGCTATCCGCCATTCGATTATGCCCGGATGCAGCACGAGAACAGCCTGCCGGACAATATCAGCGTCACGGAGTTCTTCTTCCAGGCGCCGAACTGGACCGGCGTGGCGCATGCCCAGCAGAATTACGTCAGCGCGAACTACACCCACGCCCTCGACGTGCTGGTTTCGCGCAGGCCGAACGTGGTGCTGCAATTGCTCGCCGCCGAGGATGACGCGCTCAGCCTGTCCTGCAACACCGACATCACCGTCGATCTGATCCGGCACCGCCGGGCGGGAACCGCCGATTTCTCCCTGATCGGCATGGTCCATCCCGAACTGCCCTTCATGCCGGGAACCGGCGAGGTCGCGCATGAGGAGGTCGATATCCTCGTGGCCGATGAGGCGCCCGGGCATGATCTCTTCTCGGTGGTCAAGCAGCCGATCTCCATCGAAGACCAGGCCATCGGCCTGCATGCCTCGCGCCTCGTGCGCGATGGCGGGACGCTTCAGATCGGCATCGGACAGGTGGGCGACGCCCTCGCCAACGCCCTGATCCTGCGCCATCGCGGCGTGATCGATGCGATCTGGCGCGGCCTGCGCAGCGCGCCTGTCGAGGGCGAGGATCTCGCCATGCGGCGCATGGCACTCGATGCGCCTCAGGGCCTCAGCGAACGCCTTTCGGCGCTCGCCCTGCGCGCGGCTTTGCGGGAGACGCATACGCGCTACAAGGCGCTGTTCGCACCGTGAGGCTTCAGGCCAGAACCGGTTTGTCCGCCATGGCGGCATCGGCGCTCGCGCGCAGCTTGCGCGCCTTCAGCGGCGGGACCCGTGATATCTCGAGCCCGGTAAAGACATGCAATGTGTCGAGTTCCCGGTCGAGCACCGCATGATCGGAGACCCAGGCCCCGAGCGCCAGATAGCCGCGCAGCAGGGTGGGAAGCGCGGCCAGCGCCCGGCGCTCGTCGGGATCATGAGCCGGCAACGTATCGGCCAGCGTCATCACCTGCGGCGCCTTGATCCGGGGTCGCCAGCGTCGCGGCGCCAGATGGCGTGATGCAAGCAGGGCCAGAGCCGGGCTGTGAGGCTCGGGCGCAGCGCCCGTAAACGAGCTGCAGCCGAAAAGCATGCGCGCGCCCGTATCATCGACCATGCGCGCCAGCGCCGCCCAGGCAAGGCGCATCACCGCCGGGTCGCGCCAGCCCGGGCGGATGCAGAAACGCCCCAGCTCCAGCATGGGGCCGCAATAGGCGTGCAGGGCCGAAAGGTCGTAGAATTGTGCGGTATAGCTGCGCTCGATCTCCACGCCGTCGCGCAAAGGCAGGAGCCGGAAGCAGCAGACCAGGTCGCCGCTCGCCTCTTCCTCGATCAGGACGTGATGGCAGGCGGGATCGAATTCGTCGTGATCGAGGCGATCAGGTCGCGGGCAGGCACCGGGACGGTTTTCGATGAAGGCCCGGTAACGCAGCGCCTGAGCGCGCTCCAGATCGGAGCAGCAGGCCGCGACGCGGATCTGATAACGGTTGCTGTGGCCGGCATGCATGGCTTGCACCCTTCCCAACGTGACATCAGATCGCCCCTCATGACGAGAATGCCAGAAATTTCGTCCACCAGCAAATTCATGGCCAAGCAAAACCGCAATACCATCGCGCGCGCCGCGATACTTTTTCGATGCATTTCGCACAGTTGCCAATCAACGCCCGGCAAAACCACTGCGCGTTTACGCGTGATCACTGAGCATGTCTTGCCGGAGATGCATTTTTTGATTGCGGTTTCATGGCGCGCTGACACTTGATGACCATCATCATCAGTTTATCATCCGGTCACGCTTCTTCCGTCCTCATCCCGGCAACGGGATTGCATGCCCGCCTGATGCGACTATGCTCGCCCGACTTCCCCCGAAGTTGCGCCTGCCTTGCGCAACCCCGACAAGACGAACCGGCTTCTCCATGATCACGCTCTCGCTCCCCGGCACCTCCCGCACATCCTCCGGCCTCGACCGGGGCTTTCTGACGGGCCTTTTCTGGCTGCTCGCCCTGATGGCGTTGCTGGTCGCCAATCCTGCGCCCGCGCAGGAGGCCCAAGCCATCGATCCGCAGACACAGGCGCTGATCGAATTGCTCGAGGATGACGAGGCGCGCGGGCAGCTGATCGAGCGCCTGCGCGGCGATGCCGCCCCGCTGGTCGAGCCGGAACCCGAACACGTGCCGTTCGCCCGACAGGTGGCGGAGCAGACGCGCGCGATTGCCGAGAACATCTCCGGGATCTTCTTCGTAGCGGGGAATTTCGCCGATTCGGTCGCCGCCCTGTGGCGCGACACCACCACGGCGGATCTCAACCTCCTGACCCGCATGCTCGGCACGCTGTTCATGGTGATCGCGGGCACGCTCTTCGCCTATTGGCTCCTGCGGCTGGTTTCCGACCGCGCCCGCGTTCGTCTCGCCACACGGGCCGAATCACGTCCGATCCTCCGGCGCGTACCGCTTGCCCTGGGTGCGATCGCCTTCGATACGGGGACGGTCGCGCTGGCCTGGCTGATCGGCCAGGTCTTGTCGATCCAGCTCGCCACCAACCCGATCGCGGCGCTGAACCAGACGCTGTTCCTCAATGCCTTCCTCGTTGCCGAGGGGATCAAGGTGGCGATGCGTGCGATCCTGATGCCGCGCAAGGATACCCTGAGACTCGTGCCGTTGAACGATACGACGGCGCATTACTGGTATTTCTGGCTGTCCCGGCTGATCAGCCTGGTCGTCTACGCCTTCCTGTTCGTGGCGCCGATCGTGACCTGGAATCTCACTGCGGCATCGGGTGATGCGATTCGCACGCTGGCCGTCTTCACCGCCTGCGTGATCGGCATCGTGCTGGTCCTGCAGAACAAGAAGGACGTCGCGACCCTGCTCAAGCGGCGTGTGGCGCGCGGCGAGACCGATACGGTCGGACGCCTGTCGCAGGGCCTCGCGCAGATCTGGCATGTCGTCGCGATCCTTTATCTGATCACCTTCTTCATGGTCTGGGTCGCGCATCCGCAGACCGCGATCAACCTGATGGCTGCCTCGACCGCCCAGAGCGTCATCGCGATCATCGTCGGTATCCTGATCTTCGCCTTCATCTCGCGCTTGATCTCGGGCGGCATGCATCTGTCGGACGACATCAAGCAGCGTCTGCCGCTTCTGGAGGACCGGCTGAACGCCTTTGTGCCGAAGGTGCTCTACGGGTTGCGGATCGCGGTTCTGCTGGGTGTCGCCGTCGCGATCGCCAATGCCTGGGACCTGTTCGACTTCATCGGCTGGGTCACGACCGGGACGGGGGCGGCGATCACCACCTCGCTGATTTCGGCCGGCCTGATCCTGATTGTCGGCTTTACGCTCTATGTGGTCGTCTCCTCCTGGATCGAGTACCGCCTCAACCCCGATTTCGGTAAGGTGCCGACGGCGCGCGAACGCACCCTGCTGGCGCTGTTTCGCAACGCCTTCACCGTGACCCTGAGCGTCGTCGTGGCGATCATGATGCTGTCGGAACTGGGGGTGAATATCGGGCCGCTTCTCGCCGGTGCCGGCGTGATCGGTCTCGCCGTGGGATTCGGTGCGCAGAAACTGGTGCAGGACGTGATCACCGGCGTGTTCATCCAGCTCGAGAACGCCATGAACGAGGGCGACGTCGTCACCGCCGGCGGGATATCGGGTGTGGTGGAGAGACTGACGATCCGCTCGGTCTCCATGCGCGATCTCAACGGGGTCTATCACGTGATCCCGTTTTCGAGCGTCGACATGGTGTCCAACATGATGCGCAACTTCTCCTATCACGTTGCTGATATCGGGGTGGCCTATCGGGAGAATATCGCCGAAGTGAAGGCGGCGATGCATGCAGCCTTTGATCGCCTCGCCGCCAATCCGGATTTTGCCGAGAATATTATCGGTCCGTTCGAGATGTTCGGCGTCACCGAACTCGCCGACAGCTCGGTCATTGTGCGCGGGCGCATCAAGACGAAGCCCGGCCAGCAATGGGCGATCGGGCGGGCCTATAACGAGGTGGTCAAGGAGGTCTTCGACGAGCGCGGCATCGAGATTCCCTTCCCGCATCTCACGCTTTATGCCGGCGAGGACAAGGACGGCACAGCCCCGCCCTTTCGGACGCTGCAGGGCATGACGGAAGCGCGCAAACATGCAAATGAAGTCGGTCGCAAGCGCAAGCAGAGTGCGCTTCCGACCGATGAGGATATCTCCGATCTCGCCACCGATATCCCGGAGGAGAGCGGGAAGCCACAAACCGAAGACGCGCCGGCCAAGGAATGATTACCCATCAGGGTCGAAAGCGCTGGTGCCGCTCGCAGTCTCGCCCGAGGCGGAAAGGTTGATCTTCTCGATGCGCGCCTCCGCCTGCTTGAGCAGCCGGTCGCAATGGGTCTTGAGGGCCTCGCCGCGTTCATAAATGCGGATGGAATCCTCCAGCGGCACATTGCCCTGTTCGAGCTGACGCACGATCTCTTCCAATTCGGCCAGCGCTTTTTCGAAGGGAAGCGCGGCGACATCCGCAGCCGGGTTCCCGGCGGGGTCCTGGGGGGCCGCCTTCCGATCGTCCTGAGCCTTCGTCATATCGCCTCGTCCCTGCTTATTGTCAGCTGCGTTCATGGGGCTCCACTCAAGCAGGTTCGCGCGCGCAGGACCAGCCCCCCGGCTGCGCCGTCCCCATGACACACGGGATCCATGGCAAACGGGATCCATCACAAACGGGATCCATGGCAGAACGCCCCGACACCCTCACGCCGCCGTGTCGAGACGTGCCTCCTCGAGGAGACGATCGAGCAGCGGGTCGATCCGGCGGGCCTCCCGGTCGAGGAAGGTAAGCAGAGAGCGCTCGGCGGGGCAGAGCCGGTCGTTGGAGCGAATGCGCTGCTTCAACCAGCGCGCCTCCTCGCTGGTCACGACTTCGTCGCCGGCGGCAAAGGCCGAAATCCCGGCGCTTTCCTCGACCGGGCGCGCACCGAAGATGCCGCGCAGCACCGCCCCGAGCCCCGTACCGAGGCTGCGGCGCTCGTCCAGCCAGGTCTCGCGCCGGCGGGCCTCCTCCGGGCAGGGGGCATGACGCCCGATGCCGCACAGGACGTGATTGCCGATGGCGCGGGCGAACAGATCCGCGAAGGAGGGGTCGTTCGGCGCGTCCACGGTCTTGTGGGCGATCTCGAACAAAACTTCCGCCTCAGCCCGGGTAACGGCACCGAAACCTTCGCTCGAGGCCACATAGAGCACCCGGCGCAGCGCCTCGACATCCGCCCTGGTCACGACACCCGGCGCATGCCGCTCGCCGGTGACGGATTCGCCCTCGCCCGTGAGCACGACATCGGCGACGCGCTTCAGCCCGAAAGCGGCGAGGCAATCGGGTACGCGGCGCGCCTGCTGCATGACCTTGAGCAGCGTCTCGAATTCCGTCTTCAGGAGGACATGGCCGTCCTCCATGATCCGGTCCACGAACCACTGCGCGTTTTCCTGCGACAGATAGCCTGCCGGCTGCACCTGGTGCACCAGCAATTCGGTAATCGCCTCGGAAAAGAAATCATGCCAGGCGCGCGGCCCGGCATCACCGATCCCGGCTGCTATGCGGAAGAGCTCTTCACCCTCGCGCAGGGAGATGGCATTGTCGGCGAAATAATGCCTTCGCAGCGTGACGACATCCGCCTCGCTGATTCCGGGATGGGCCAGAGCGGCGATTTCCGGCGGCAAAGTAACGGGTGCGGACATGCTGCAAACCTCGCGGGGTTGTTCCGGCAACCCCGCGATCATCCCGCAAAAGCCTTTCGATCCGGCTAACGCCGACCAGCCGCTCACAAGGGCAGGTTGTCGTGCTTCTTCCAGGGCCGCTCGGTTTCCTTCTCGCGCAGCATGGCGAGCGCACGGGCGATGCGGCGGCGCGTCGAGCGCGGCATGATCACCTCGTCGATATAGCCCTTCTCGGCGGCGACGAAGGGCGACATGAAGCGCTCCTCGTATTCGCTGGTGCGTGCGGCGATCTTCTCGGGATTGTCGAGATCGGCGCGGAAGATGATCTCGACCGCGCCCTTGGCGCCCATCACCGCGATCTGCGCGCTCGGCCAGGCATAGTTGACGTCGCCGCCCACATGTTTGGAGGCCATCACGTCATAGGCGCCGCCGAAGGCCTTGCGGGTGATCAGGGTGACGAGCGGCACCGTCGCCTCGGAATAGGCAAACAGCAGCTTGGCCCCATGCTTGATCAGACCGCCATATTCCTGCGAGGTCCCGGGCAGGAAGCCGGGCACGTCCTCGAAGGTGATGATCGGGATGTTGAACGCGTCACAGAAGCGCACGAAACGCGCCGCCTTGCGAGACGCGTCGGAATCGAGCACCCCGGCCAGCACCATGGGCTGGTTGGCGACGATACCGATCGTGCGCCCTTCCACGCGGGCGAAGCCCGTGACGATATTCTTGGCGTAGCTTTCCTGAATCTCGAAGAAATCGCCCTCGTCCACCACCTTGGTGATGAGCTCCTTGATATCATAGGGCATGTTCGGATTGTCGGGCACCAGCGTGTCGAGGGAGGGCTCCTCGCGGGCGGGATCGTCGAAGCTCGGCCATTCCGGCACGCCGTCGAGATTGTTGGCGGGCAGGAAATCGATCAGGCGGCGCACCTGCAGGAGCGCTTCGAGATCGTTGTCATAGGCGCCGTCGGCGACGGATGACTTGGTCGTATGCACCTTGGCACCGCCGAGTTCCTCCGCCGTGACGTTTTCGTTGGTCACGGTCTTCACCACGTCCGGGCCGGTGACGAACATGTAGCTGGTATCGCGCACCATGAAGATGAAATCGGTCATGGCAGGCGAATAGACGTCGCCACCGGCGCAGGGGCCCATGATGACGGAGATCTGCGGGATCACGCCGGAGGCGACGACGTTGCGCTTGAACACCTCGCCATAGCCGCCGAGCGCCGCGACGCCCTCCTGGATGCGCGCCCCGCCGGCATCGAACAGACCGATGATCGGCGCGCGCATGCGCAGCGCCATATCCTGCACCTTCATGATCTTGCGCGCATGCGCTTCCGAGAGCGAGCCGCCGAAGACGGTGAAATCCTTGGAGAAGACGAAGACCGTGCGCCCGTTCACGGTCCCCCAGCCGGTGACGACGCCGTCGCCGGGGATCTTCTGGTCCTGCATGCCGAAATCGGCGCATTGATGCTGGACGAACATGTCGAACTCTTCGAAGGAGCCGTCATCGAGCAGGAGCTCGATGCGTTCGCGGGCGGTGAGCTTGCCGCGCTTGTGCTGCGCCGCGACGCGCTTCTCGCCACCACCGGCGCGCGCCTGGGCGCGACGCTCTTCGAGCCTGTCCAGCATATCCTTCATGAGTTTCCCGTCCCCGCGCTCAGCATGGCTCCCTGCGGGCTTGCCGCCCGCTCGTCTCTGTCTGATGGCTTAGCCGAATCCGCGCGTGTGAAAAAGCCCCGTTTTGCCCCACACTGCGCCTTTGCGCCGGCGGCGCTCACGCGAGCCGATACAGCGTCAGCGCCGCATCGAAATCCGCCTGACGGCGGGCCCGGCGCGCGAGGGCCTCCTCGTCGGTGCCCCAGAAGCCTTCCTGCACGATCTCGTCGACATGCGCCGCGTCCCAGGCCTCGTCTGCGGAGAGCACGCCGGCGCTGGCGGCAAGGCTGATCAGGGCGGAACCGGTCAGCGTCGTCATCACATGCAGGGCGGCGACGCGGAACGGGCAATCATGGGCATCGACGAGGCGCGCGACCCGCTCCAGCGCCTCGGGCGGCTGTTCGACGAACATCACCCCGGCTGCGAGGGCGAAGCGCGCGTCATGCACCTCGTGAAAATGCGCGAGCACCGGATCCCAGGCCGCGCTTTGCGCCGCGACGAGATTCTCGGGCTCGTCGGCCCAATAGCAGACGAGATCGGACGCGGCGTATTTGGCGATCTCCTCGCGCACCGCGCCCATCTGCGCGGCGACGCCGTCGATGGCGGAATTGGCGATGCGGGTCAACGGCATGAGAGCGGGATCGATATGCGCGCCCTGCGCCATCCATTCAGCCGCGACCGCCTCGCCGGCGGCACGGCTGGGCAGGCGCAGCGGATTTTTGCCGGGACTGCGGGCGGGTCGCCCGTCGAGCGTAAGCACGAAACCATCGGGCTCCTCCGCGAGCGAGGCCGTTTCGTAGAAGCGCTTGGGCAGGTTTGTGCGCATGGCGACGCGTGCTGCCGCCACGGGATCGGCCCCCACGGGATCGGCTGGTTTCGCCGCGTCGCCGGCGCCTTCGCCCGGGACGGGCGCGAGATCATCGAGAAGATTGCGTGTCATGATCGTGATGCTTACAAACCCAGCCTTGCCTGAAACCGGTGCTCAGACGTGCTGGCCGCCATTGATGTGGATTTCGGTCCCGCTGACATAGGAGCTCGATTCGGTGCACAGGAAATAGATCGCCTTGGCGACCTCGTCCGTCGTGCCGAGCCGGCGCATCGGGATCTGCTCGACGATCTTGTCGGTGCCGGGCGAGAGGATCGAGGTGTCGATCTCACCGGGCGAGATCGCGTTGACGCGCACCCCGAGCGGCCCGAAATCCGCGGCCATCTCCCGCGTCAGCGATGCGAGCGCGGCTTTCGAGGTGCCATAGGCGGAGCCCGCGAAGGGGTGGACCCGCGATCCGGCGATCGAGGTGACGTTGACGATCGAGCCGCGCGCCCGTTCGAGCTCGGCGCTCAGGCCCTTCGCGAGCAGGATCGTGGCGAAGAAATTCACCTGATAGACGTGCAGCCAGTCCTCGAACGGGGTGTTGAGCACATTCAGCCGCCCGCCATCGGACGCTTTAGGCGAGATGCCGGCATTGTTGACCAGCGCATGCAGCTTGCTGCCCTCGGCCTCGAGGCGCTGCTTGACGTCCTCGATGGCGCGCAGGGTATCCCGGGAATCGGAAAGATCGACCTGGAGATGATCCTCCGGCCCCATCTCCCAGGGGCAGTTTTCCGGGAAGGCATGGCGCGAGGCGGTGATCACGCGCCAGCCGGCGGCGGAGAAACGCTTCACCGTGGCATGGCCGATGCCGCGGCTGGCGCCGGTGAGCAGCATCACCCGGCGGGGATTGTTCGAGGGCGAGGCGGTTGACACGGTGGCGATCTCCCGAATGAGAAGGCGGTGACCTTAGGCGATTTTGCGCGCGGATGCATCGGCGAAAGCGCGCATCCCCGCCGCCCGGCTCTTGCATCGCATCATGCATCTCTCACGGATATAGGCGCGTGCGCTCCCAGCCGCCATCGTCGCTACGCGAAAACACCACGCGGTCGTGCAGCCGGAAGGGTTTGTCCATCCAGAATTCGAGGCTCTGCGGCACGATCCGGAAGCCGGTCCAGTAGGGCGGGCGCGGCACTTCGCCGATGGCGTATTTCGCCGCGTTCTTCGCCACCGCCTTCTCCAGCGCGAAACGGCTCTCCAGCGGGCGCGATTGCTGGCTCGCCCAGGCGCCGATGCGGCTGTCGCGGGGGCGCGAGGCGAAATAGGCGTCAGCCTCCGCATCCGTGACCTGCTCGACCCGCCCGCGCACGCGCACCTGCCGGCGCAGGCTCTTCCAGTGGAAACACAGGGCCGCCTGCATGTTGGCGGCGAGCTCGTTGCCCTTGTTAGATTCGGTATTGGTATAGAAGACGAAGCCGGCCTCGTCGAAACCCTTCAACAGCACCATGCGCACATTGGGCAGGCCGTCCGCATCGGCGGTGGCGAGCGCCATGGCGTTGGGATCGTTCGGCTCGCTCCTCTTCGCCTCTTCCAGCCATTCGGCAAACAGCGTGAACGGCGCGGAAGCCTCGGTGAAGTCACCCGTTGTTAAACTTTTCAATGTCTTAATCCCCGGTATTGAGGCGTGTCGCGAAACGGGAGGCGAAACATGACGCGCGAATCAGCGCGCGGGGACGCATCCGCCATGGCTGTGCCGCAATATAGGGCGTGTGGAGCCCCCCGCGAAGATGCGCGACTGCCGAGGCAGTTCGGGGTTCATGCCCGGACCGCCGACTACGCGCGCGCCGGGCGAATCGGCATGCGCATCGCCGTGATCATGGCGACATGCGCCCTCGCCGCCTGCAGCTTCAGCATGCCGCTGTCGCCTTTCGGATCGCAATCCGATCCCGTCGTCACCGGTTCGACCGGCCCGGTCTCGCCGCTCGACCCCGCCCTTGATCACGAGGATTGGCGCCGGGCCCGCGCCGCCCTCGCCGTCGCGCTCGATCCGCAGGGCAATGGCGCGCGCGCCGGTTGGGAAAATCCGGATACCGGACGGGCCGGCGATTTCGAGGCCGCATCGCAGGCCTTCGTGCGCGATGATCGTGTCTGCCGGGATTTCATCGCACGTCTCACGCTCGAAGCCGGGGAGGAGCGCCGGCTCGCAGGTTCGGCCTGTCGGCTGAGCGAAACCCTGTGGCGCATCGACGATGTCGATTCCGCCGGGCCGACAGAAGGATGACGCCGAGCCAGTTGCAGATACGCAACAGCTTTCCCATATGCGGTCTGACCGGGGGATGCCCCCCGCTCGCCCCAGTCCCATCATCGAACAGCGGCTCAGGACCGAACGATGCGCGATCCTTATGACATTCTCGGCGTATCCCGTTCCGCGAGCGAGGCGGAGATCAAATCCGCCTATCGCAAGCTCGCGAAGAAATGGCATCCGGACCAGAACAAGGATCCCAAGGCCGCCGCGCGCTTTGCGGAGGCCAACACGGCATATGAAATTCTCGGTGACGCCGAGAAGCGCGGCCAGTTTGATCGCGGCGAGATCGATGCGGACGGCAAGCCGCGCTTCGCCGGTTTCGGGGCCGGCGGCAACCGCCGTTACGAGGGGTTCGAAGGGTTCGATTTCGGCGGCGCGCAGCCGCGTGGCGGTCCCTGGCAGGGCGGGTCCGGTGCCGGTGGCGGCGGGGCCGAGGACATCTTTTCGCAATTGTTCGGCGAAGCCTTTCGCCAGGCTGGTCGCGGCGGCAATCCGTTCCAGCAGGGCGCCGGGGCGCGTTCGGGCAGAGCGCGCGGCGCGGAGAAGGCGGCCAGGGGCGCGGATATCAACGCCTCCCTCACCGTGACCCTGGAGGATATCGCCTCGGGCGCGAAGAAACGCATCCTCCTGCCCAATGATCGCGAGGTCGAGGTCAACCTGCCCAAGGGCGTCAGCGACGGCCAGGTGATCCGCCTGCGTGGGCTGGGGGCGGAGAACGCCTTCGGCGAGGCCGGCGACGTCTTGTTGAAGCTCAATATCGCGCCGCATGATCGCTTCACCGTCGAGGGCGACGATCTGCGCCTGCGCCTTCCGGTGGCGCTGGAGGATGCGGTTCTGGGGACGACGCTGCGCGTCCCCACCCTTACCGGCCAGGTCGAGATGAAGATCCCGCCCATGTCCAATTCCGGGCGCACCTTCCGCCTGCGCGGCAAGGGTCTGCCGGGCAAGAAGGAAAGGGGCGACATTCTGGTGACGCTGGAAGTCCGGCTGCCGGAAACAGCGGATGAGGATCTCACCGCCTATGCCCGCAAGCGCCGCGCCGCCAGGGCCGCGTAAGCGTGGATACGGGCGCTGCGCGCAGCCCGCTCAGCCACCCCAGGTCTTTTCCAGGACGCGCACCCAGTTGCCGTGGCACAGCTTTTCCAGCAACGGCTCGTCATAGCCGTGATCACGCATGGCGCGGCGCAGGCTGGTGAGCCCGGCGCAATCGCCGATCGCGTCAGGGACCGTCGCCCCGTCGAAATCGGAACCGAACCCGACCCGCTCCTCCCCCAGCTTCTCGATCAGATGATCGAGATGACGCAGCATCACGTCGAGCCCGACATCGGGATCCATCCGCCCGTCCGGGCGCAGGAAGGCGGCGGCGAAGTTGATGCCGACCATGCCGTCGCTCTCGCGGATCTGATCGAGCTGGGGGTCGGTGAGATTGCGGGCATGGGTGCAGATCGCATGGGCGTTGGAATGGGTCGCCACGATGGGAGCGTCGCTGATCTTTGCCAGATCGCGGAAACCCGCCTCGTTCAGATGCGAGACGTCGAGCATGATGCCCAGCGCATTGCAGGCCTTGACCAGTTCCTTGCCGAGATCGGTGAGGCCCGCCCCGGTATCGCCGGTGGAGGGGTAGCGGAAGGGTACGCCGTGTCCGAACAATGTCGGGCGGCTCCAGACCGGGCCGAGCGAGCGCAGGCCGGCCTGATAGAACACCTCCAGCGCGTGGAAATCCGGATCGATCGCCTCGGCGCCCTCCATGTGCAGAACGGCGGCCATGCGGGGTGATTCGATGGCCGCGCGCAATTGCGCCCCGTTCCGGCAGATCGTCACCGCGCCCGCCTTTTCCAGCCGGTGCAGCAAGGCGATCTCGCCGAGCGCGACGACGATTGCTTCCTCGAAGGGGATGCGCGGCGGCAGGGGCAGGTCGTAGCGGCTGCGCCGCATGGCCTCGTCGGCATCCTCGGCCTCGCCCGGGCTCGGCACATAGACGGCGAAGAACCCGCCGGCAAAACCGCCCGTGCGGGCGCGTGGCAGGTCGATATGGCCGCGACTATGGCCCTGGACGACGTCCTCGACGGAGAATTCGCCGCGATACAGCTTCAGGAGCAGGTCGTTATGACCGTCGAAGATCGGCGGTGATGCATGGCGACTCATCAAAACAACTCCCGAAACACCGAATCGTCTGGCACGCTCATGCTTGGATTGCGCCGGCGATGCCGTCAAGAACGCAGACCCGCCTCTTCCGGTTCGGCAATGCCATAGAGCATCACGGCGGTGGAGATCGCCAGATTGAGGCTGTCGGCGCGGCCCACCATGGGGATGCGCACGAGATGCGTGCAGGCGCCGGCAATCGCATCCGTGATTCCCGCCTGCTCGTTGCCCATCA
>LFIK01000310.1_pt1 | contig 35998 bp, 35 predicted proteins | sample 643401 | NCBI WGS metagenome assembly LFIK01 (sample SAMN03777447, study PRJNA286221) | soda lake metagenome | biome: soda lake; feature: Kulunda steppe; material: water; isolation source: sample T5-Br brine of Lake Tanatar-5 | place: Russia: Kulunda steppe | collected 2010-07
CGCGGCAGACGAGGACGTCGCCGAAGCGCACCGCAACCCGCGTGGGATCGAAGGTCGTGTCGGACGCGCCCATGGCGGCGAGCACGCGACCCCAGTTCGGATCGCTGCCGTGGAGCGCCGTGCGGAACAGCGCCGACGCGCCGATGGCGCGTCCGAACTCCCGGGCGGCGGTGACGTCGGGGGCGCCGGTGACGAGGAGGTTCGCGACGCGCGTGACGCCCTCACCGTCGGTCACGATGCGGTGCGCCAGGTCTGCACTGACGTGCTCGAGGGCTGCGACGATCGCCTCGCGATCGATGGCTCCAGCCGTACCGGTGGCGAGGAGCAGGACCGTGTCGTTCGTCGAGCCACAGCTGTCCACGCTGATGCGGTTGAACGTCCGGTCGACGACCTCCCGGAGGATCTCCTGCGCCTCCTCAGCGTCGAGCGCCGCGTCGGTGACGAGGATGCTGAGCATCGTCGCCATCGCGGGCTCGATCATGCCTGCGCCCTTGGCGACCCCCGCCACGGTGACGCGCGTCCCCGACGCCTCGACGCGGACGGCTGCCTGCTTCGGGCGGGTGTCGGTCGTCATCATGGCGCGCGCGAGCGCGGATGCCGCGCCCTCGCCCTCCGCGAGGTCCGCGACGAGTCCGGGCACGCCCTCCACGATGCGGTCGACGGGCAGCGGGACACCGATGACACCGGTGGACATGGGGACCACCTCGTTCGCGCTGCACCCGAGGGCGTCGGCGACGGCATCCGTCATGGCCCGCGCATCGCGCATCCCGTTCTCACCGGTGCACGCGTTCGCGTTGCCGCTGTTGACGATGACCGCACGGATCGGGCCGGCACCGACATGGTCCACCCCGACGTGGCACGGTGCGGCCTTGACGCGGTTCGTGGTCGTCACGATCGCGGCCGGGACCGCACCACCGACGTCGAGCAGCGCGAGGTCGGGCGCGTCAGGATCACGGTGCGCGCTCTCCCGGACGCCGACGGAGGCTGCCGCAGCGCGGAGCCCCACGAGCGCGGCGAGGCCGGTCGCGAGCGGCTCGATGCGGACACCCTCGAGAGGTGTCCGCCCCGACCATGTCGCAGGGGTCCAGTCGACCGGACTCACGGGTGCACCCCGATCACGTCGAGACCGAGCGTCTCCTCGAGACCGAGCATGACGTTGACGTTCTGGAGCGCCTGACCCGCGGCACCCTTGACGAGGTTGTCGATGACGCTCGTGACGAGCACGCGGCCGGTCCGCGCGTCGGCGGTGGCGGACAGCTGGCAGCTGTTCGATCCATGCACCGCCTTCGTGCGCGGGAAGGCGCCGGCCGGCAGGACATGAACGAACGGCTCGAGCGCGTACGCCGCGGCGAGTGCCTCGTCGATGTCCACCTGCGTGACCCCGGAGCGCAGCACGGCCGAGCCGGTCGCATGGATGCCGCGTGACATCGGGACGAGATGCGGCGTGAACACGACGGGTGCCTGCGCACCCTCCGGGCCGAGATGCGCCTCGATCTCCGCCGTGTGGCGGTGGGAGGGCGCGCCGTAGGCGACGACGTCGCCGTGGACGACGCTCGCCTGCAGGTCGGCGCGCGAGGAGCGCCCCGCTCCGGACGTGCCGCTCACCGCGCTGACGACGATGCCGCCAGGCTCGATGAGCGGCATCAGCGGGATCAACGGGAGGAGCGTCGCCGTCGGGTAGCAGCCCGGGTTCGCCACCAGGTCCGCTGCGGGCAGCAGGTCACGTGCGTGCTCAGTGAGTCCATACACGGCGGGCGTGGCACCGTCGGCGGCGTAGGCGGGTGCGACGTGCTCGCGTCCGTACCACGCGGTGAAGGTGGCGGCGTCGAGCCGGAACGCGCCCGAGAGGTCGACGACCCTGGTGCCGGCTGCGACGAGCTGCGGTCCGAGCTCGAGCGAGACCTCGTCGGGTGTACCCAGGACGACCACGTCGGCGTCCGCGAGCCGGGCGACGTCGACCTCCTCGAGCACGCGCTCCCCTCCGGCGCCGGCCGGGATGTTCGGTGCCACGTCACCGACCGAGAGCCCCGCGGTGGAGGCGCCAGCGATCGCGGCGATCTCGAGGGACGGATGGCGTGCCAGGAGGCGCAGGAGCTCGGTCCCGCCATAGCCGGACGCACCGACGATCGCGATGCTGGACACAGCGCACCTCCCCGGCGCCCGGCGGCGCATGCGGAAGTATGCACTATCGTGCGGAATATCGCAACCAGCCGTCGATCAGGTGCGGAGTGACGCTCCGATGGCTCCGACCGCCTGCTCGATCGCTCGCAGGACCCCATCCGCGTCCTCGTCGGTGAGCTGGCGCTCGGCATCCTGGAGTCGCAGGCGGAACGCGACGCTCCGATGACCCTCGGGGAGCTGGGAGCCGCGGAACTCGTCGAACCAGCGCAGGTCGTCGAGCAGTCCCCCAGCCGCGCGCCGCAGCACCTCGGCGATGTCGGCGACGAGGATCGACTCCGGCCCGACGACCGCGACGTCGACGACCACGGCGGGGTGGCGGACGAGACGAGGGGCGGTGGCGACAACGCTCCGCTCGCGGGAGCGCTCGAGGAGCGCCTCGATGAGCAGCTCACCGGCGACGACGGGGTCGGGCAGGTCCCAGGCGTCCGACGCATGCGGGTGCAGCTCGCCGGCGATACCGATCTCGGTGCCGTCGAGATCGAGCACGACCGTCCGACCCGGGTGCCATCCGTCACGCTCGACCGCCCTTCGGCGCAGCGGCCCGACTCCGGCGCGCCGAGCGAGCTCGTCGAGGGCAGCGAGGACATCCTCGACGTCCCACCGCAGGTCGTCCGCGAGCCAGCCGTCGCCGCCACGCGCTCCGAACGCGGCGAGACCGATCGCACGTGGCTGCAGTGGGAGGGCCTGAGCGTCCGGCCCCGTCCAACGCCACCCGGTCCCGATGACCACGTCGAGTGCACCGCCGATGGCATCGTCGACGGGACGGTGGATGCGACCGAGCTCGCAGACCGCCATGCCGGCGCGACCCTGACCACGGTTGCGCCGCAGCGTCGCGAGGAGACCGTCGAGCAGTCCGGGTCGCATCGCGGCAGCGTCCTGCGCGAGCGGATTCGCGAGGTGGACCCGGCCCTCGGTCGGATGGACGCCGGCGAAGACGCTCTCGCCGATGAACGGCCGGGTGACGACCTCGTCGAAGCCGTGTGCGAGCGCTGCCTCACGCAGCGCCCGCTCGAGGCGCTGCGTCGGCGAGAGGCCACCACGGACGACGAGCGGAGGGAGCAGCGCCGGCACGTGCTGGTAGCCGTGGAGCCGCACGACCTCCTCCGCGAGGTCCGCCTCACGCCCGAGATCGCCGCGCCACGATGGCGTCGTCACCGTCAGCGTGTCGCCCGCGACGTCCACGACGCAGCCGGCACGGCGGAGGAGTCCCGCCTGCTCGTCGGCGTCGAGGTCCAGCGCGAGCAGCGTGGCGATACGCCGCGACGATGCCGTGACCTCGTCGCGCGCGAGCCAGGCGCCGCTCGTCCCGACCTCCGTCGTCGCGGCCGTCACGCGCGCCCCGGCCGTCTCCCCCATCAGCTGCGCAGCCCGCGCGACGGCGACCGCGGCCCCGTCGGGATCGACACGGCGTTCGAAGCGGGTGCTCGCCTCGCTCACGAGACCGAGGCGGCGGGAGGTGCGTCGGATCGCCGCCGGATCCCAGACGGCGCCCTCGAGGAGGATCCGACGCGTCCCGGCGTGCACCTCGGTGCGCTCGCCGCCCATCACACCGGCGAGCGACGCTGGACCGTCCTCATCGTCGATGACGATGTCGCCGGCGACCAGCGTGCGGTCGACGCCGTCGAGGGTGCACAGCGTCTCGCCGCCGGCCGCATCGCGCACCCGCAGCATCCCCCCGGAGACCCGGTCGAGGTCGAACGCGTGCAGAGGCTGCCCGAGCTCGAGCATCACGTAGTTCGTCACGTCGACGACGCCGTCGATCGACCGGATGCCGCACTGCGCGAGGCGCGCGCGCAGCCACAGCGGCGAGCGCCGGACGGTCGCGCCCTCCAGGGACCATGCGACGAAGGCGCCGACGTGGTCCGTGTCGAGCACGATCCGTGCGCCGGGAGCGCTGGGCGCGGGCAGCAGGTCAGGGAGCGGCAGCAGCGTGGTGTCGAGCATCGCAGCGAGGTCGCGGGCGACGCCGCGGATCGAGAGGTGATCGCCGCGGTCCGGCTGCACGGCGATCTCGATGACCGGCTCGCCGATGGGCGCGAGGTCGGCGAGCTCAGCACCGAGCTCCACGGCGGAGTCGAGGACGAGCAGCCCCGAGTGGTCGTCACCGAGGCCCAGCTCGCGGGCGGATGCGAGCATGCCGTTCGAGACCTGCCCACGGATCGTGCGTGCCTCGAGCTCCATGCCCGGGATGCGTGCACCGACGGCCGCATGGAGGACGACGTCGCCGACATCGAAGTTCGCCGCCCCACAGACGACACGGACCTCGCCAGATCCGTCAGGCCCTGTCACGTCGACGAGCCGGAGGCTGTCAGCGTCGGGATGCGGCTCGTGATGCAGCACGCGTGCGGTCCGCACGCCCGCGATGCCCGCGCCGGGGGTCGTCACGCCCTCGACCTCGAGGCCTGACGCACTCATGCGCTCGACGAGCTCGTCGAGCGGCAGGTCGATGTCGACCATCGAGGTGAGCCACGAGAGCGGGATGCGCATCAGAAGGCCGCCAGGAAGCGGGCGTCCGCGTCGTAGAGGTCACGGATGTCGGACACGCCGTGACGCAGCATCGCGACCCGCTCGACGCCGATGCCGAAGGCGAAGCCGGAGTAGCGCTCCGGGTCGATCCCGCAGGCGCTGAGGACCGCCGGGTCGACCATGCCCGACCCGAGGATCTCGAGCCATCCGGACGCGCTCTCGAACGACACGTCGACCTCGGCCGACGGCTCGGTGAACGGGAAGAAGGACGGACGGAGCCGTACCTCACGGTCGTCGCCGAACAGAGCACGCGCGAACGCGAGCAGCGTGCCGCGCAGGTGCGCCATCGTCACACCCTCTGCGACGAGCAGACCTTCGACCTGCGTGAACACGGGTGAGTGCGTCGCATCGACAGCGTCCGCGCGGTAGACACGACCCGGACACACGACCGCGATCGGCGGTTCGCCCGCCAGCATCGTGCGGACCTGGACCGGCGAGGTGTGGGTACGGAGGACGACGTCCGCATCCTCATCGACATAGATGGTGTCCATCGTCCCGCGTGCGGGGTGCTCGGGTGGGATGTTCAGCAGGTCGAAGTTGTACCGGCCGCTCTCGACCTCCGGGCCCTCGGCGACCGCGAAGCCCATGCCGACGAACACGTCGACGATCTCCGCCTCGACCTGCGTGAGCAGGTGGGGTCGACCGGGGCGTGTGCGCCGTGCAGGCCCGGTGAGGTCGAGCCGCTCCTGCGCGAGGCGTGCCGAGAGCTCCGCGGAGACGATCGCCTCGTACCGGGCTTCGAAGGCGCTGGTGATGTCCGTCTTCAGCGCGTTGAGCAGCGCACCCACGGTGCGCCGCTCGTCGTCGGACATGCGCCCGAGCTGCTTCTGGGCCTCCGCGAGCGCGGAGCGGCGTCCGAGATGCTCGACACGGGCCTGCTCGAGCGAGGCGGCATCGACCGCTGCCGCGAACGCCGTCAGTGCGGTCGCACGTAGGGCCTCGACCTCTTCCGGCTCCACCGTGCACCTCCGTGACCACGCCTGACGCCCGCTGGAGCGAGCCTAGACGGCACTCATGCGTGGACCGCTCATGCGCCCATGAGCGCGTGCATCGCGATCGCACCGGCGGCGGCGACGTTGAGCGACTCGATGCCGGGCTGCATCGGGATGCGGACGAGCCGGTCGACGGCGGTGCGGGTCGACGCCTCGAGGCCATGCGGCTCCGATCCGAGGACGAGCACCGCTCCGGCCTCGGGGACCGCTGCGGCCGCGTCGGTGAGCGTGGTCGCGCCGTCGGCCGCGAGTCCGAGCACGATCCGACCGTCGCCCTGCATCGCCGAGGCGAGGTCCGTGTCGTCGCCGAGACGATGGATCGTGGCGGAGTAGCAGGTCCCGGCGGAGGCGCGGACAGCCTTCGGGCCGAAGGGGTCGGCACCACCGATCATGGCGATCGCCGCACCGAAGGCGGTTGCGGTGCGCACGAGCGTCCCGACGTTGCCGGGATCGGCGACGTGCTCGAGGACGAGCAGCGATCCCCGAGGGAGCACGGGCACGGACGTGTCGACCGTGCGGACGACCGCGACGACACCCGGAGGCGTCGCGGCGTCGGACAGGCGCGCCATGACGCGGTCCTCGACGCGGGTGACGCGCACGCCTGCAGGGATGTCCGCGATCAGTGCGTCGTTGATCCCCGTGTGGAGCACCTCAACGACGTCCGCGCGACGCAGGGCCTCGCGGCAGACCCGCTCCCCCTCGGCGAGGTGGAGTCCCTCACGCCGACGGGTCCGCGCGTCGTGCAGCGCAGCGATCGCGGCGACACGCGGATTGCGCGGTGAGCTGAGGACCTCGTCCCCGCTCAGGCTGAGACCTTCTCCAGGGCCTCGCGCGCCTGGCCGGCGAGCGCACGGAACGCGGCGTCGTCACGGACGGCGAGGTCGGCGAGGTTCTTGCGGTCGACCTCGATCCCAGCGAGCCGCAGTCCGTGCATCAGGCGGTTGTAGCTGAGGCCCTCCTGACGCGCGGCAGCGTTGATGCGCGCGATCCAGAGGCGACGCATCTCGCCCTTCTTCGCGCGCCGGTCGCGGTACGCGTAGCGCTCCGCGTGCTGCACGGCCTCCTTTGCGACGCGGAAACGCCGGCTCCGCGCACCGCGGAAGCCCTTCGCGCGGTCCATGACGGACTTGTGGCTCTTCCGGGCGTTCACGCCCCGCTTCACCCTTGCCATGCTCTCACCTCATGCCGGCGGTGCCGGCGTCGTCGTGTTGGTGCGCTGCGTCGGTCAGTGACCGAGCAGCCTCTTGATGCGCTTCGCCTCCGGGGAGGACAGGGCTCGGTCACCGGCGAGGCGACGGCGCCGCGAGGCACCCTTGCCCTCGAGCAGGTGCGCACGGTTGCGCTGCCCGCTCATGACCTTCCCCTTCCGGGTGATGCGGAAGCGGCGCTTCGCACCGCTGTGGGTCTTCTGCTTCGGCATGTCCGTCCCTGTCCGTGTCACTGGTCCGTGTCACTGGTCCGTGTCGCTGGCCCTCAGGCCTCGAGCTGCTCCTCGACGTCGGTGACGTCGTCGGTCACATCGATCGCCACCTCATCGGCGACGTCCGTGCCGTCCATCTCTGTCGGGGCGTCCGCCTGCGGCGCGACCCGTGCCTTGCTGCGGTGCGGTGCGAGCACCATCACCATGTTCCGTCCGTCGACCTTCGGTTCCGCCTCGACGGTGGCGAGCTCCGTCATGTCCTCGGCGAGCCGGTGGAGGAGCTTGAGTCCGAGCTCCGTGTGGGCCATCTCACGTCCACGGAACATGATGGACGCGCGGACCTTGGAGCCCTCCTCGAGGAAGCGACGGACGTGACCGGACTTGGTGCCGTAGTCGTTGTCCGAGATCTTGGGCCGCATCTTGATCTCCTTGACCGTGATGCGGTTCTGCCGCTTCCGAGCGTCCTTGTCCTTCTGCTCCTGCTCGTAACGGTGCTTGCCCCAGTCCATGATGCGGCACACCGGCGGGTCTGCCTGGGCCGCGACCTCCACGAGGTCGAGGTCCTGCTCGCGCGCACGGCGCAGCGCCTGCGCGAGTGCGACGATGCCGACCTGCGTGCCGTCCGCGTCGACCAGACGGACCTTGGGGACCTTGATCTCGGCGTTGATCCGCCGCTGCTGCTCGTCGATGCTCGTCGTCTCCTCGTCGGTGCGCCCTGTGGGCGCATGGCGCACGGGCACCGACCGAGGACCGGCGACCGCATGGTCGCCGAACGAGACGCGCGCGAGCTGCGCGCGACCCGCCGAGGGGATCCTGGCAGGTGGGCCGTGAGGCCGCTTCGTGGGCGGGGCGGACCCCGCGATGTGGTCGGGAGGCTACCAGCCGCCCGCAGGTCCGCTCACGTCCGCCGGTTCAGCCGCCGGGCGTCCACAGGCGCGAGCGCTGCGGGGTCTCCGGGCCCGGGGAAGAGGCCTTCGGCGGAGTCTCGTGCGGCGCGGTGTCCTGCGGCGGTGCGGAGGGAGCTGCCTCGCCGCCCTCCGCCTCCACCTGGGCGAGGCGCAGCTGCGTCACCGCCTGACCGACCTGCGTGAGGAGGGTCTCGTCGGCCCGTCCGCTGGCGGCCTGAGCGAGGGCTGCGACGGCGTCGATGAGCAGTCGGGCATCAGGGCGTCCGAGCTTGACCTGGGCCGCCTGGAGCAGCACGTTGACGACCTCGACGAGGACCTGCTCCGCGGGCGCCTCCCGCATCTGGGCGAGGATCTGCTCCATCTCGGCCTCGCTCGGGCCTCCGGGCATGCCGTCCGCCGCCATCCTGCGCTCCTCCCGCTGCTCGATGCTGCTCGTGCCGATGTGGCCCGCGAGCCTACCGACGGCAGGGCCTACGCTCCCCCTCGCGCCACGACGAGCGCGCGGGACCATGGAGAGCAACGGTGAAGACGCTGGAGATGTTGAACGCGGAGATCCTCGATCGTGCGGCCGAGCGCCCGGCCGGCTCGGGAACGGTGGCGGCGCTCGACGCCGGCGTGCACGCGATCGGGAAGAAGATCGTCGAGGAGGCCGCGGAGCTCTGGATGGCGGCCGAGCACGAGGATGAGGAGCGGACGGCCGAGGAGGCGTCCCAGCTGCTCTACCACGTCCTGGTACTGCTCGCGGCCCGCGGCGTCGACCTCGAGCGCGTCTACGCTCACCTGTGAGTCGCGGGCCGTCCCACCACCCGCGACGCCCCATGATCCAGGAGCCATGATGCTGCGCGTCGGACTGCCGAACAAGGGGACGCTGTCCGAACCCTCCACCGTGATGCTGCGTGAGGCCGGATACCGGCAGCGCACTGACGTGCGCGACCTCGTCCTCATCGATCCCGACAACTCCGTGGAGTTCTTCTACCTGCGCCCGCGTGACATCGCGACCTACGTCGCGCAGGGCCAGGTGGAGGTCGGCATCACCGGTCGCGACCTGCTCCTCGACGGTGACGCAGCGGTGGACGAGGTCCTTCCGCTCGACTTCGGGCGCGCGACCTTCCGTTACGCGGCCGAGCCAGGGACGCTGAGCTCGCTCGACGAGCTGACCGGACGCCGCATCGCCACGTCGTATCCGGGTCTCGTGGCACGAGACCTCGCGCAACGTGGCGTCACTGCCGACATCGTGCGTCTCGACGGGGCGGTGGAGACCGCGATCCGTCTCGGCGTCGCAGAGGTCGTCGCTGACGTCGTCTCGTCCGGTACGACCCTGCGTCAGGCGGGGCTCGTCGTCGTCGGTGAGCCGCTGCTCGAGTCGGAGGCGGTGCTCGTCGCGCGGCCTGACACCACGCGCTCCGAGGGTGTCGAGCTGCTGGTGCGGCGCCTCAACGGGGTCATCATCGCCCGCCGGTACGTGATGGTCGAGTACGACGTCCGGCGTGACGCGCTCGACGAGGCGTGCACGATCACTCCAGGTATCGAGTCACCGACGATCAGTCCGCTGCAGGACGACTCCTGGGTCGCCGTCCGCTCGATGGTGCTGCGACGCGACGCCCACACCGTGATGGACCGGCTGCACGAGCTCGGCGCACGCGGCGTGATCGTCTTCGACATCCTGGCCTGCCGGCTCTGAACCCGTCGGGCGTCCGGCGAGGAGCGCTCAGCTGGCGCGGATCACGGACAGAACGGGCAGCTCCGGCTGTGCGGTGACGACCCGGAGCGAGCGGGTGGCACGCGTCAGCGCGACGTAGAGGTCGTGCGCTCCGAGCGGCGATGATGCGAGGATCCGCTCCGGAGCGACGACGATCAGGTCGTCGAACTCGAGGCCCTTCACGCGCCGAGCGTCGAGCACACGCACATCGCGACCGCCCGCACTCCCCCGCATCCGCTCGTCGATGTCCGCGAGCAGGCCGACGGGGACCACGACACCCACGGTCCCTGGTGCGTCGGCGAGTGCGCTGAGCGCCGCGAGGGCACGCGTGAGTCCGTCGCCCTCCGGGTCGGCAGTGACGAGGAGCTCCGGCTCGCGCCCGTTGGAGCGGACCGTCACCGGGAAGCCGGCTGGGTCGTTGCCAGCGACCTCGAGTGCCCGACGTGCGAGCGGAGCGAGCTCCGACGGCGTGCGGTAGTTCGTCGACAGCTCCTCGACGACGACCTGGCGGCGGCCGATCAGCGCTGCGACGTCCTCCCAGGTCCGCGGGTGCGTGTCGCGGGCACGCTGCGCGAGGTCGCCCACCACGGTCCATGAGGCGTAGGGGCCGCGACGCACGACCGCTCTCCACTGCATGGGCGAGAGGTCCTGGGCCTCGTCGACGACGACGTGTGCGAAGTCGGCGTACCAGCGGTCCTCGACATCGGGCGGCTGAGGGCCGTCGTCCTCACGACGCGCCGGAGCGGGGTCGGGATCGCCGAGCAGCGCATCCAGCTCGTCGAGCAGCGCGACATCCTCGACCGTCCAGCCCTCCGCCCGCGCCCAGGCGGCATGCAGGCGCGCAGCGTCATCGCGGGCCATCGCATCACGGGCCGTGTCCTCAAGACGACGTTCGCCGCGCGCGTAGATCGCGAGCAGCTCGATGGCGTCCATCCGCGGCCAGAACGTGTTGAGGAGCATCCGAACCTCCGGCGCCTCGAGGACGAGGTCGCGGAACTGCTCGGGCCCGGGGTCGGAGCTCGCTGCGTGGTGCTCCGCGCGGCGCTCCTCCCATGCGCCCCGCAGCGTCCCGATGAGCTGGTCGACGACCGCCTCGGTCCGCGCGTGGTAGCGGGTCTGGGGTCGTGCCGCATCGACGCGTCCGAGCGCACGCTGACGGATCCGTTCGAGCGTGCCGCGCTCGATCTGCGCGCTCGTCCCGACGACGGTGAAGCGCAGCGTCTCAGGGAGGGGTGGGAGCGCGTCGGTCAGGATGCGGCGACAGACCTCGACCATCCGCGGATGCCCCTTGATCTCGGCGACCTCGGGTGCATCCCAGCCGTGCACGACGGCGCGAGCAGGGCCGAGCGCCTCGAGCGGCCGCTGAACGACACGATCCTCGCCGAGGGACGGCAGCACGCGTCGCGTGTACTCGGTGAAGGTGCGCGATGGCCCCACGACGAGCACGCCCCGATTCTCGTAGCGCTCGCGGTCCTCGTAGAGCAGGTACGCGACGCGGTGCAGGGCGACGACCGTCTTGCCCGTGCCCGGCCCGCCGGTGACGATCAGCGTCCCCGTCGCAGGGGCGCGGATGATGCGGTCCTGGTCGGCCTGGATCGTCGCGACGATGTCGCGCATGCCGTGTCCGTGGGTGCGTTCGAGCGCAGCGAGCAGTGCGCCCTGCCCGGTCGTCGCCTCGAGACCGAGACGCTCCGCAGCTGCGGCGTCGACGAGCTCGTCCATGACGTCGACCACCGTCGGTCCGTCGGCGAGGATCGTCCTGCGACGGGCGACGCCATCCGGTCGCGCGGCGGTCGCACGGTAGAACGGTGCCGCTGCTGGAGCGCGCCAGTCGACGAGGAGCAGGTCGTCGTCGTCCATGACCGAGACGCGTCCGATCGGGAGCGTGTCACCGTCGGCCAGGTCGAGCCGACCGAACAGCAGCGCCTCGCGGTCGCCGACGGTGAAGCGCGCGATACGCGCCGCCTGATGGTGCGCGACGACGTCGCGCTCGAACTGGGCGGAGAAGGTCGATCCGAGCCGGGACCCACTGATCTCTGCGAGGCGTCGCTCGGCCTGCTCCCTCAGCACCTCGACGCGCGCGTGCACACGGTCCAGGTGCTGCTGCTCCGCCGCGACCGCAGCGGCCCGCGGCGTCGTGCTGCTCACAGCTCGCGCAGCACCAGCGCGGTCGCGACCGCCGCCTGCGCGGCCTCCGCGCCCTTATCGCCCTCGCTGCCACGTGCACGGGCGAGCGCCTGCTCATGGTCGTCGACGGTGAGGACGCCGAAGCCGACGGGGATGCCGGTCGTGCGCGCGACGGCCTCGCAGCCGACGGTGACCGCCGACGACACGTACTCGAAGTGCGGGGTGCCGCCGCGGATCACGCAGGCGAGTGCGACAACCGCCTCGTACGACCCGGACGCGGCGAGGCGCTGCGCGACCACGGGGACCTCGAAGGCACCCGGCACCCACACGGTGTCGGCCACGTCGCAGCCGTGTCGGACCAGTTCCTCGCGAGCACCGATCACGAGGCCATCGACGACGTCCGCGTTGAAGCGAGCAGCGAGGACCGCGACACGCATGCCGTCAGCGGCCAGACGCTCACCGAGCTCCGCCGTACCACTCATCGTCGTCCTCCTGCGTCGTTCGTCGGTGCCGAACGCTGATCGGGTGGGGCCATCGCGATGCCGCGTCGCACACGTCGCGCTCCGACGGCATCCTGTGTCGCGATGTCGCCGACGCCCGTGGACATGGGTGCGCCGTCGACGCCCTCGAGCTCATGCCCGAAGCGCTCCACCTTCGTCGCGAGATAGGCGGCGTTGCGGTCGTTCGCTGCGACCTCGAGCGGCTCGCGGCCGGCGAGCACGAGGCCGAACCCGCTGAGGGCAGCGCGCTTCACCGGATTGTTGGTGAGCAGTCGCACGTGCCGGAGCCCGAGGTCCACGAGGATCGATGCGCCCGTGCCATAGTCGCGAGCATCCGCAGGCAGTCCGAGCTCGAGGTTCGCATCGACCGTGTCGGCGCCACCGTCCTGGAGGCGGTAGGCGCGCAGCTTGTCCAGCAAGCCGATGCCACGGCCCTCGTGGCCCCGCAGGTAGACGATGACGCCGCACCCGGCATCAGCGATGCGCGCCATCGCGAGGTCGAGCTGCGCACCGCAGTCGCAGCGCAGCGACCGGAAGACGTCCCCGGTCAGGCACTCCGAGTGCATGCGCACGAGGACCTCGTCGTCCTCGCTCGGGTCACCCAGTACGAGCGCGACGTGGTGATGCTCGTCGACACTCGAGCGATAGCCGACGGCCCGCCACTCACCGTAGGGCGTCGGGATGGTCGTCTCGACGACGCGCTCGACGATCGACTCGGTGCGCCTGCGGTAGGCGATGAGGTCCGCGATGGACACGATGAGCAGGTCGTGCTCCGCGGCGAACCGCTCGAGCTCGGGTCGACGCTGCATCGTGCCATCTGCGTTCACGAGCTCCGCGATCACGCTCGACTCGTGGCGACCGGCAAGGCGCGAGAGGTCGACCGCGGCCTCCGTGTGGCCGGCGCGCCGCAGGACGCCTCCGGGCTGGTAGCGCAACGGGAAGACGTGCCCCGGGCGGCTCACGGCGTCAGGCGCGGACGTCGGGTCGGCGAGCACCCGGATGGTGCGCGCGCGATCCGCGGCGGAGATGCCCGTCTCCACACCCTCGCGCGCATCCACGGAGACGGTGTAGGCGGTGCCCTTCGGGTCCTCGTTGCGCGAGACCATCATCGGAATCTCAAGACGCTGGAGGTCCTCCCCCAGCATCGGGACACAGATGACACCGCTCGTGTGGTTCACCATGAACGCAAGGGTCTCCGGCGTCGCCGCGTCGGCCGCCATGACCAGGTCACCCTCGTTCTCGCGGTCATCGTCGTCGACGACGATGACGATCCCACCGGCTGCGATGACCGCGACCGCCTCATCGATGCTCGCAAGGCTCACTCGACGACCTCCGTCGAACGCACAGGGAGCATGCGCTCCACGTACTTCGCGACGACATCGACCTCGAGGTTCACGGCGCTTCCCACCGTCAGATCGCCGAGGTTCGTCTCCGCGAGGGTGTGCGGGATCAGCCCGATCGCGACGACATCGTCGTGCACGTCCGCAACGGTGAGACTGACTCCGTTGACGCACACCGACCCCTTCATCACGAGGTAGCGCGTCAGGTCGACGGGTACTCGGAGACGGATCGTGCGTGTGCCCGGGACGTCCTCGACAGCGATGACCTCACCGATGCCGTCCACGTGACCCTGCACGAGGTGACCCCCGAGTCGGTCCCCGATCTTCATCGCTCGCTCGAGGTTGACCCTCGCCCCGGTGTCGAGGCGACCGAGCGCGGTCACGCGCATGGTCTCGCGCATGAGGTCCACGGCGAAGCCGTCGGCGTCCACCTCGGTCGCGGTCACGCACACGCCGTCGACCGCGACCGATGCGCCCAGCGGCAGGTCGTCGACCACGCCCGGAGCCGCGATGACCAGGCGCGCCCGATCGCCAGCGGTCGCGATGACGGTGACGCGACCGACCTCCTCCACCAGTCCCGTGAACATCAGGCGGCCCCCTCGAGCGCTCGGACCGCGTGGCGCATCGGGGCCATCTCGGAGCGGAGGATCAGGTCGCCGTCGGGCGTCACCGTCCGCTCGGTGTCGGCGCGGCTCAGGAGCTCGGCGAGGGCGGGCAGCGCGGGGCGGATCTCATGAACGCGGTCACCACCGGCGACGTGCAGCTCGATGACGTCGACCAGGTCCGCATCGATCAACGCACCGGCGAGCCTGGGTCCGGGCTCCGCGAGGACGGTCAGGACGCGCACGTCGAGCAGTGCGGTCAAGGCGGTCGGCAGGTCGAGACCACCCGAGGTCGCCTGGAGCGGTGCAGCGATCAGCCGGACGCCAGCGGCCGCGCTCGAGTCGAGCGCTGCACGGTGCGTCGCGGGACCGTGCACGATGATGGCGCCGTGCCTGACGACGCGGGATGCGAGCGGGATGTCCCCACACTCGGTCAGGATCACGGGATGGGGCTGACGGTCGGTCGCCACGTGACGAACGTCAAGTCGTGGGTCGTCGGTGCGCACCGTCGCTCCGCCCACGAGCACGGCGTCGCTCTCGGCACGGAGCTCGTGGACACGTCGCCGTGCCGCTTCACCCGTCAGGTAGCGGTCCGCACCCGGGTCGGTGCTGCCATCCGGAGCCTGCGCGAGCTTGAGGGTCACGTGGGGACGTCCGTGTGCGACGCGAGCGAGGAACCCGCGGAGGTCATGTGCGGCCATGTCGCGGAGGTCGAGGCGCTCGGAGCCCACCTCCACCGTCGCCACACCGCTCCGCGCGAGCACGTCGAGCCCGCCCGTCGCGACGGGATCGGGATCACGCAGCAGCACGTGGACCTCGCTGACACCGGCGGCGATGAGCGCGTCCGTGCAGGGCGGGGTCCTGCCATGGTGCGCGCACGGCTCGAGCGTGACGACCGCGATGCTCCCCCGTGCACGCTCCCCAGCCGCAGAGAGCGCGACGACCTCGGCGTGGCGGCCACCGGCCGGCTCGGTCGCGCCCTCCGCGATGACGGCACCGTCGCGGACGATCAGGCAGCCGACCGGCGGGTTGGGCCCGGTCGCGCCGGCCGCGCGGCGTCCGACCTCGAGGGCACGCCGATAGAGCGACCCGGGCAGGTGCGTGACCTGTCCGGTCGGGGTCACCTGGTCGGTCACGGGGACTCCGGGCGGTGTCGGCGGGCTGCACGGGCTCATGACGTGCGCAACGGGCCATGGTAGCCGTGGCACCCCTCGACCCGTCCGGCGGGTCAGTCGGCCCGCATCGCCTCCTGCGCGGCCATGAGGAGGCCGCTCGCGGCCGCCGCGGAGTCCTCCTGGCCGAAGACCGCGCTGCCTGCGACGAACCAGTCGGCGCCGGCGGCCGCCGCGTCGCGGATGGTCGCCGAGCCCACGCCACCATCCACCTGGATGCGGTAGCGATGACCGTCCCGAGCGCGACGCTCGTGAGCCTCCGTGATCTTCGGCAGCACCTCGGTGAGGAAGGCCTGGCCGGCGAAGCCCGGGTTGACGGTCATGAGCAGGAGTACGTCGATGTCGCCCAGGAGCGGAGCGACGCTCTCGAGCGGGTGCTCGGGACGGACGCCGACGCCGACCCGCGTCCCCGACTCGCGCAGGGAGCGGACGAGTCCGGCGGGGTCGTCCTCGACCTCAGGATGGAACGCGACCGACGTCGCACCGGCCGCGACGAACTCCGCTGCGTAGCGGGACGGTTCGACGATCATCAAGTGCACGTCGATGTCGTGCGGCCATGCAGCGCGCAACGACGCCATGACCGGCTGGCCGAAGGAGATGTTGGGGACGTAGCGGCCGTCCATGACGTCGTAGTGGAGGGTCCGGACGTCGGGACCGAGACGGGAGACCTCGTCAGCGAGTCGCGCGAGGTCGCAGGCCAGGATCGAGGGCAGGATCTCCGGTCGGTGCATGATCGCTCCTCGCGTCCGGGCGGACGGCTTCGGCCGGTCGGAGTCTAGGTGCCGTCACCGTCCGCACCGAGGACGATCCCCGGCGCGATGCGGCGTCCGCGGACCTGGTCGGCAGCCCCCGACCATCCCCGCCCGGCGAGCTGCACACGACCGATCCGCACCGTCCCGGCGCCGCAGGCGACCACGATGGCGGATCCTTCCGCGCCGATCACGGTCCCCGGCACGAGACCGTCAGCGGTTTCGAGGCCCGGTGTCGCGCCGGCGACCTTCATGCGTTCCCCCGCGAGCGTCGTCGATGCCCCCGGACGCGGGGTGACGCTGCGGATGCGTCGTGCGATCTCCTCCCCGGAACCGGACCAGTCGACCACCGCGTCCTCCGGCCCGATGCGGGGAGCGTGCGTCGCGCCAGCGTCGGACTGCTGCGTGCCCGGTTCTCCCATGGTCGCCGCGAGCAGCGCGTCCGCGAGGACGGGCGCACCGGCGACGGCGAGGGCATCGAGCAGGTCCCCCGCGTCCACGTCCGCGGGCGGCACCACCTCGAGCGTCCTGAGGATCGGGCCGGTGTCCATGCCCTCGTCGAGTCGGAACGCCGTCACCCCCGTCACCGGATCGCCCGCACGGATGGCGTGCTGCACGGGTGCGGCGCCGCGCCAGCGCGGCAGGAGCGAGAAGTGGAGGTTCACGAAGCCGTGCGGGAGCGCGGCGAGGACGGGCGGCGGGAGGATGGACCCGTAGGCGACCACCGCACCGATGACGGCGTCGCTCGCGGCGATCTGCTCCGTGGCATCGCGGACCCGCTCGGGCCGCAGCACCGGCACGCCGGCCGCCTCGGCGCGCTCGGCGACAGGCGACGCAACCGGTCTCGAGGAGCGCCCACGCGGGCGATCCGGGTTCGTGAGGGCTGCCACGACCTCGAAGCGTGCGTCACCGAGCAGCAGGTCCAGGCTCGGGACGGCGACGTCGGGCGTGCCTGCGAAGAGGACCCGGACGGGCGTCATCAGCCGATCGCGGAGGCGACCCCGGGCAGATCACGCGGGTCGAGGTCCCGTTCACGCATCAGGCGCATCGCCTCGCGACGGTCGTGGCGGGCCAGATGGTCGATGAAGAGCACGCCGTTGAGGTGGTCCATCTCGTGGAGCCATATCCGCGCCCCGAAGCCGCGCATGGTCGTCTCGCGCTCCTCACCGTGAACGTCCTGGTGCCGGACGACGACCTCGAGCTGACGCTCCACGGCGTAGAAGAGGCCCGGGAAGGAGAGGCAGCCCTCGTCGGCGAGGTCGGTCTCCTCGCTCGCCTCGAGGACCACCGGGTTCACGACCGCACCGGCGCTCGGATCCCGGTCGTCCCCGCCCGGGTCGTCGTAGGTGAACAGGCGGCGGAGGACACCCACCTGGTTGGCCGCGAGCCCGACGCCCTCGCGGGCGTGCATGGTGGCCGCCATGTCCTCGGCGAAGCGTGCCAGCGCATCGTCGAAGTCCCGCACCTCGAGCGCGGCCTGACGCAGGACGGGATCACCGAAGACCCGGACCTCGAGCAGCCCCATCGTGCGCTCCTCACGTGCGGCGGATCGTTCGACCGATCAGCCTTGACGGACGGCCCGGGAGGGTACGCGCCTCAGCCGAGGTCGATGGGATCGACGTCGACGCGCAGCTCCGAGCCCCTCCGGCTCGATGCCTCCCGGAGGGGCCGTAGGGCCTCGAGGGTGGCCGTCCGGTCGTCGCAGAGGACCAGCAGCACACTCCTTCCCCGCTCGCTCGGCGAAGGCCCGATCACGGCGTCACCCGTCGCGACATGGCGTCGGACGTCCGCGACGGCTCCGGGGTGATCGGCGGTCTCGATGCGCACGGCCCAGCGCTGGGGCGGCAGTCCGAGCGGGGCCCGCATCGCCGCCTCCGCGGCCCAGAACCCCTCGGCGTCCCAGTCGAGCAGCGCACGGAGCGCATGGTGCTCGGGGTCACGCGTCTCGACGACCACATCAGGGTTCGTGGGGCCGGGCGGGGCGGTGCGCGCGCCGCTGACGGTCCAGCCGGCGACGCGGAACGCGAGGCGAAGTGCATCCTCGGCCGCATCGAGCGTGGGCCGTCGGAGCGACCCGTCGAGGTCGGGCAGGACGACACCGTGCACCGGCCCTCCGGTCGGCGGCCGGTCGAGGACGCTGCCGCGCGTCATCACGAGAACCGCCGGTGCGGGTGGTACGTCGGGGGCGTGCCCCTCGAGGACGGCGACCGGTGCATCGATCGTGCGCGCGAGCTCCTGTCCCAGACGCTCAGCACCGGCCGCCAGCGGTGCGAGCGGCCCCGGCCCACATCGCTCGCAACGCGGTGACCGTGACGCGCTCGTTCCGCAGGCGGCACACCACCACCCGCCGTCGGGCGAGCGCGCGACCGATGCGCTGCAGCGGGTGCAGCGGACGAGATCGCCGCAGCGTCCACACACGAGGGCGCGCCCCTCCCCTCTCCTCGCGGCGAGGACGACGCCGTAGCCACCCCCAGCGACCGCGTCGCGCAGCACGCGCATCCCTGCTCGTGAGATGCGGGCGCGCGCCTCGAGCTCGCCCGTCTCGAGGTGCACCCTCGGCCGCTGCTCCTGGACGGCGGCGCGCGACGGTGCGACGACGCTCAGCCGCCCGTCCGCCGCGAGGGCGCGGGCGACGGCGGAGGGCACGTCGACGGTGCAGAGCCCGACGGCCTGCGCGCGCCGTGCCCGCTCGAGCACGACCTCGCGTGCGTGATGGCGAGGACTGCGCCGCTCCTTGTGCGTCGGATCCGCCTCGTCGACGACGACCGCGAGACCGAGGTGTGCGAGCGGCGTGAAGGTCGCGGAGCGCTCGCCGACGACGACGCGCGCGAGCCCTGCTCGTGCGCGCAGCCAACCGCGGTAGGTCATGCGTTGCGTCGGTCCGCCGCGAAGATCCACGCGCTCCTCCGGATCGACGAGCCCGAGCACGCGGTCCGCGACCTCTGAGACGGGCCCGGGGACGACGACGAGGACGTCGCGCCCACCGGCGAGTGTGCGGAACGCAAGGTCCGTGACGAGCCCGGCGAGATCCTCACCGGGGAGCGGCGTGATCAGGAACGATCCATGCCCGGTGGCCGATGCGGCGACGAGCGCTGCCCCGACCTCCCCGTAGGCGGTCCAGTCCGGTCCGCTGTCACGACCGCCCCCCGACGCATCCGGCCCAGCGGCGCGAGGCCCCGCTCGCGCGCCACGATCGCCTCCAGGCCACCATCCGGCGGCCTGTGCGCGACGCTCCTCGTCGACGACCCGACCCGGCAGCGCGTGCCGGACGACGTCACCGAGCGGAGCGCCGAAGCGGGACGCCGCCCAGCGCATGAGGGCGACGTCGTCTTCGTCGGCCCAGGGTGCCTCGCCGAGGAGGCGTCCGACGGGCCTGAGGCGGCCGGGGTCGACCTCCGACCGGCCGACGATCTCGGTGACGAGACCACGGGTCCTGCGACCTGCGAGGTTCAGCTCGACGCGGTGGCCGACGTCGACCCCATCGGGGGCGAGGTAGTCGAGCGTGTCGCCGAGGTGCAGCGGGGCGCCCTCGACGGCGACCCGTGCGATACGCAGCGGCCGGTCGGTGCTGGCTCCGTCAGGCTCCGACCGCGGCACGCAGTGCCTCCACGCGGTCGGCCCGCTCCCAGGTGAACCGGTCGCCCTCGCGGCCGAAGTGTCCGTACGCCGCGGTGGTCCGGTAGCCGGGACGCCGCAGGTCCAGCGCGTCGAGGATCGCGCCGGGCCGCAGGTCGAACACGTCGATGACGCCCTTCAGGATGGCCTCCGGGTCGGCCTGCTCGGTGCCGAACGTCTCGAGGTTGAGCGACACGGGCCGCGCAACACCGATCGCGTAGGCGACCTGCAGCTCCGCACGCTTCGCGAGCCCTGCCGCAACGATGTTCTTCGCGACCCAGCGCGTCGCGTACGCGGCGGAGCGGTCGACCTTCGACGGGTCCTTGCCGGAGAACGCACCGCCGCCGTGGCGAGCCATGCCGCCGTACGTGTCGACGATGATCTTGCGGCCGGTGAGCCCGGCGTCCGCGACGGGCCCGCCGATCTCGAAGCGACCGGTCGGGTTGATGTAGATGCGCAGGCGCGACGTGTCGACGTCGTCGGGCACGAGCGGACGGATGACGTGCTGCTCGATGTCGCTGCGCAGGTCCGCGAGGGAGACGTCGGGCTGGTGCTGCGTCGACACGACGACCGCGTCCACGCTGCGTGCGACGCCGTCCTCGTAGCCGACGGTCACCTGGGTCTTCCCGTCGGGACGCAGGTAGTCGAGCACGTTCTCCTTGCGCACCGCCGCGAGCCTCTCCGCCATGCGGTGCGACAGGTGGATGGGGAGCGGCATGAGCGTGGGCGTCTCGTCGGACGCGTAGCCGAACATCATCCCCTGGTCGCCCGCGCCCTGGATGTTGTACGGGTCGTCGGCGTCCCCGAGCTCGCGGTGCTCGAAGGCAGCGTCGACGCCCTGGGCGATGTCGGGCGACTGCGGGTCGATGGAGACCGACACGCCGCAGGTCGTTCCGTCGAAGCCGGCCGCGGGGCTGTCGTAACCGATGGCGACGAGCGTCGCGCGGACCTCTGCTGCGATGTCGACGTAGGTCGACGTCGTGATCTCACCGGTGACCATGACCTGGCCGGTGGTGACCATCGTCTCGCACGCGACGCGACCCTGTGGGTCCTCAGCGAGGACGGCATCGAGCACCGCGTCACTGACCTGGTCGGCGACCTTGTCCGGGTGCCCCTCGGTGACGGACTCGGACGTGAACAGACGGAACGCCACGATGGCTCCTCCCTTTCGGCCGCGCGAGCCTAGCGAGGATGCTCAGCCGGAACGTGGTGGGAGGTGCGTCACGAGCTCGGCGAGGACGGCCTCCGCGACGAGCTCCTTCGACACCCGGGGGACGTCGCGCCGGCGTCCGTCCGCGTGCAGGATCAGCACGGCGTTCTCGCTGCTCTCGAAGCCAATCCCGGCTGCTGCGACGTCGTTGGCGACGAGCATCTCGACGCCCTTGCGCGCGAGCTTCTCCCGGGCGCTGCGCTCGAGGTCGCCGGTCTGGGCGGCGAACCCGACGACGACGGGGCGTGCCGCACCGCCCCGGCGCTCGACCACCCCTGCGAGCACGTCGGGGTTCGCGACGAGGCTGATCGTCGGCGGGCCGTCGCTGCGGCTCCACTTGCCCGCGAGCTCCTGCTCGGGCCGGAAGTCGGCGACCGCTGCAGCCATGATGACGGCGTCCGCATTCCCCTCATGCTCCCGGACCGCCGCGTCCATGTCGCGCGCACTGACCACGTCGACGCGGTCGACGCCGGAGGGTGTCGGGAGGTCCGACGGTGCGGCGACGAGGACGACCGCGGCACCCTGCTCCGCCGCGGCACCCGCGATCGCGAAGCCCATGCGCCCCGACGAGCGGTTGCCGAGGTAGCGGACCGGGTCGATGGCCTCACGGGTGCCGCCTGCGGTGACGAGCAGCGTCACGCCGGAGAGGGGACGCGGCGCGGGGACCGCCGGAGCTGCGTCGACGTCGAGCGCCTCGAGGAGCGCGTCGCGCGCATCCTCTGGCTCGACGACCCGCCCCAGACCCGTGTCCCCTCCCATCAACGGACCGGTCGCAGGACCGACGACGGTCGCGCCGCGGGCGCGCAGCGTCGCGACGTTCGCGGCGGTCGCCGGATGGGTCCACATCTCGGTGTGCATCGCAGGGGCGACGACGAGCGGACCCTCGTGCGCGAGCACGGCGGTGGTGAGGAGGTCGTCGGCGAGGCCGCCCGCGAGACGTGCGAGCGTGTGGGCGGTGGCCGGGTACACGACGATGGCGTCCGCCTCGCGGCCGAGCTGGACGTGGGTCCCGTCGGGGACGTCCTCCCAGACCTCGGTGTGGACGGGCCGTCCGGTCAGCCCCTCGAAGGTGACGGGGCCGAGGAAGGAGCGAGCACCGCGCGTCATCACGACGTCGACGTGCGCACCGTCCTGGAGGAGGAGCCTCACGAGCAGCGCGGCCTTGTAGGCGGCGATGCCGCCGGTGACGCCGATGACGATCCTGCGTCCGTCGAGCGGCCGCCCGCCGTCGTGGCCGGGCATCAGGCCGGCTCGGGGTCCCCCGGCTCGGCGTCCGCGTCGCCCTCGCCGGTGATGAGCGAGAGGCCCGACGCCGGGTCCTCGTCGCCCATGTCGATGAACGAGAGCGGGTCGACCATGTCGTCCTCGGAGGGCTCGACGGCGACGACCTTCTCCGCGGCGATCTCCTCGAGCGCGATCGACAGCGGCTTGTCCGAGTCGACGGCCATCAGCGGCGGGATGTACTGCGTCAGACCCTCGCCGAGATGGGCGTAGTAGCCGTTGATCTCGCGGGCGCGCTTCGCCGCGAGATGCACGAGGTGGAAGGTCGAGTCGACCTTCGAGCGCAGGACGTCGAACTCAGCGATGGGAGTGCCTCCAGGAGGGGTCCGCGGCAGCGCGGCCCGCGCAGCGTAGCCGTCCTCAGAGGCCGCTGCGAGCCCGTCCGATCAGCGCGGCCACCTCCGCGGTGGCGCGGTCGAGGTCGTCGTTGACGACGACGTGGTCGAACGCGTCCTGGGCGGCCATCTCCCTCCGCGCGACCTCGAGGCGGCTCTGGATGGTCGCCTCGTCCTCGGTCCCGCGGTCCCGGAGCCGGCGCTCCAGCTCATCGAACGTCGGCGGGACGAGGAAGATCTGGAGCGCCTCCGGTAGTCCGCTGCGCACCTGGAGCGCACCCTGCACCTCGATCTCGAGCAGCACGGTCCGACCCTCGGTGACGGCCGTCTCCAGCGGAGCGCGTGGCGTCCCGTAGCGGTGACCCGAGTACTCGGCCCACTCGAGCAGCGCGTCGGTCGCGACCATGCGGTCGAAGGTCGCTTCGTCGACGAAGTGATAGGCGACACCGTCGCGCTCCCCCGGCCGCGGCGAACGGGTCGTCGCGGATACCGAGACCTCGAGGCCGTCGAGCAGGCCGTGGAGCCCCGCGTGCACGCTGCCCTTCCCGACGCCGGAGGGCCCGGAGATCACGACGACGAGACCCGGACCGCTCATCCCCGACCCTCGCGACCCCACGAGCCCTCGAGCAGCGCGGCGCGCTGGTTGGGTCCGAGCCCTCGGATGCGTCGCGACGCGGCGATGCCGCACGTGGAGAGGATCCGCTCGATGCTGCGCGGTCCGACGCCGGGCAGCGCGCCGAGCGCGTCGGTGATGCGCATGCCCGCGAGCGCCGGATCGTGCCGTGCAGCATCGAGCAGCTCGGCCAGGGCAGCGTCGCCCGAGCCCAGGCGCCCTTTCCACTCCGCTCGCGTGCGACGGGCCTCGACCGCGCTGCGTGACGCGCGCCGCCGGGCGTCGTCATCGAGCGGCGGGACGGTCACGGTGGCTCCGGGCTCAACGGTGGGACGCGATGCGGCGAGGCGCGAGAGTGGGACGCTAGTCGGGGTGGGCGACGATGGGCACGCCCTCCGGCGGCCTGTCGATGGCGAGCACTACCGTGGGCTCCGAAGGCTCTCAGGAGGCGATGGAACGTGCGTGGCTTCGTCCTCGGTGTCGACCTCGACGGCGTCTGCGGTGACTACGAGTCCGCGCTGCGCGCATCGGTCGCCTCACGTCGCGGCGTCGACCCCGAGACCTTGGCGCCTCAGCGCTCGACGGGGCACTTCACCGAGTGGGACCTGACAGCGGAGGGGTTCCAGGAGGCTCACCGCGTCGCGGTGACCGAGGACCGCATCTTCCGCACGATGGAGCCCTACCCCGACGTCGCCGAGGTGCTCTGGCGGCTCTCCGACGCGGGCGTGTGGATCCGCATCATCACGCACCGACTGCTCTTCAACGGCCTGCACGAGTCGAGCGCTGCGGACACGGCGGTCTGGCTCGACCAGCACGACATCCCCTACCGCGACCTGTGCTTCATCGGCGACAAGGCGATGGTCGGCGCGGACGTCTACATCGACGACAGCCCGCACAACATCATCAACCTTCGGGAGGCGGGACGTACGGCGATCGTCTTCGACCATCTCTACAACCGTCATCTCGATGGCCCACGCGTGCAGAGCTGGCAGGAGGTCGAGCCGCTGGTGCTCTCCCACCTGAACGGCGACGCGGTCCGCGGGAGCACCGACGAGGAGGAGGACCTCGGTGGCTGAGCGCGCCCTCGACGACAGTGGCATCGAGCGGCTCGTCGACGTCCTGATGGACGCCGAGGCGCTGCGGTTCGGTGACCTCATCACGAAGTCGGGGCGTCCGACGCCGTACTTCGTCAACTTCGGACAGGTCCGCACCGGAGGACAGCTCGCGGCCCTCGCGGAGTGCTACGCCGACGGCGTCGCGCGCGTCTTCGGCGACGGGGTGGACCTGCTGTTCGGCCCCGCGTACAAGGGCATCCCGCTCGCGGTGGCGACCTCGCTCGCGCTGCAGCGTCGTGGTGTCGACGTCGGCTTCGCCTTCGACCGCAAGGAGGCGAAGGATCACGGCGAGGGCGGCACGATCGTCGGGATGCAGCCGCGCGATGGTGACCGCATCGTGATCCTCGAGGACGTGACGACCGCCGGCACGTCGCTGCGGGAGTCCCTACCGCTGCTGCGTGGAGCAGCGGACGTCGACGTGGTCGGCGTGCTCGTCGGTGTCGACCGACTCGAGCATGCCGACGTGCCGACGGAGACCGCGCTCGACGGCATCGGACGCACGCTCGGCGTGCGCGTCGCAGCACTCGCGACGATCGAGGACGTCGCCGAACGCCTGCACGGACGTGCGATCGACGACGAGGACCTGTCGCGCATCCGAAGCCACCTCGAGCGGTACGGAGCACGACCGGCCTGACCGGGACCGGATCGGACGAGCCTCGGCCACGTTCAGCTCAGCGTCGCGACGATCTCCTCGACGGCAGCGACGGGGTCCTCGGCACGCGTGATCGGACGTCCGATCACGAGCAGGTCCGCCCCCGCCTGGACCGCGGCCGACGCGCTCATCGCGCGCGCGTGGTCGTCGGCCTCCGATGCCTGCGCTCGGATCCCCGGCGTCACGACGAGCATGTCCGGCCCGACCGCCGCGCGAACGCGTCCGAGGTCGGCGGGCGCGCACACGAGACCGTCGATCCCGCTCGTGGCGGCGAGAGTCGCGAGGCGTGGCACCTGCACCGCAGCGTCGTCCATGCCCATCCGGACGAGCTCGTCGTCGCTCGTCGAGGTCAGCACCGTCACGGCGAGCAGCCGAAGACGCCCGTCAGACGCCTCGGCTGCAGCATCAGCGGCCGCGCGCAGCATGGTCGGCCCACCCGATGCATGCACGGTCAGCAGGCCCGCCTCCAGCGCCGCAGCGGAGGCCACGCTGCGGGCGACCGTGGTGGGGATGTCGTGCAGCTTGAGGTCGAGGAAGACCGGGGCATGCTCGGCGATGGCAGCGACGGCGCGGGGGCCCTCGCGGACGAACAGTTCGAGTCCGACCTTGAGCCATCCGACGCGACCGGACAGCCGACGAGCGAGCGCGACGCCCTGCTCGAGATCCTCGACGTCGAGCGCGACGACGATGCGGGCGGCGGGATCGAGGGCCCGCATCAGCCTCGGTCCCTGAGCGAGGTCACCCTGCCGATGAGCTCACGCGCGCTCGCGTGGCCGTGCTCGGCGAGCCAGGAAGCGAGACCGTCGCGCAGCGTCTCCGTCGCGAACGGGTCCACGAATCCGCCGGTGCCGACCGCGACCGCGCTGGCGCCCGCACGGAGGAACTGGACGACGTCCTCGACGGTGCGGACACCGCCACACCCGACGATCGGGACCTCCGGCATGGCGCTGTGCACCTGATGGACGACGCGTACGGCGACAGGGCGGATCGCAGGACCGCTCAGGCCACCGTAGGTGTTGGCGATCTCTGCGCGGCCCGTGACCGGATCGATCGCCATGCCGAGGATCGTGTTGATCAGCGTGAGCGCGTCGGCACCGGCATCGACGACGGCGGAGGCGACCGCGACCACGTCGCTCGCATCGGCGCTGAGCTTGGCCAGCACCGGAACGTCCGCGACACGCGCGACGGCCCTGATGAGCTCGGCGGACGCCACCGGGTCGAGAGCGAACACGAGTCCTCGGTGCTCGACGTTCGGGCAGGACAGGTTGACCTCGATCGCGTCGACGCCGTCGACGCCACGGAGTCGTCGGGCGACGTGCACGAAGTCGTCGACCGTGTCCCCGGCGATGGAGACGACGGTCGTCGCACCGTGCTCGACGAGCCACGGGAGGTCGTCCTCGAGCCAACGGTCGACGCCGGGGTTCTGCAGACCGATGGCGTTGAGCATGCCGGAGGGTGTCTCCACCATGCGCGGGGTGGGGAGGCCCTGGCGCGGAGCCCGCGTCACCGACTTGACGACAACGGCGCCGATGCCACCGACGTCGACGAACCGGTCCATCTCGCGGCCCGACGCGAAGCAGCCTGACGCGGTCGCGATGGGGTTCGCGAGCCCTAGCGCACCGACGGAGGTCGTGAGGTCGACCTCGTGCGGGGTGAGGGTCACGGCGCCACCTCCTCCACGTCATCGCCCGGGGTGCGTGCGGCCCCCAGCTCCATCCGCTCGACCGCGTCGACCGCTGCGTCGTGACCCATGCGGCGCCAGTCGACGCGCGCACCGTCCATGACGGGCCCGTCGATGCAGGAGCGCTTCATCTGGATCTCGCCGTCGCTGGCGCGGACCGGGATCACACAGGTGAAGCAGATGCCGAGCCCGCAGGCCATGCGCTCCTCGAGGGCGACGCGGACGGGCACGCCCATGCGCGCACCGAGGACCGACACCGCGGCGAGCATCGCGTTCGGACCGCAGGCGTAGATGACGTCGGTCCCACCATGCGCGATCGCGTCGGGCATCGCATCGGTGACGCGGCCGTGAAGACCCGCACTCCCGTCATCGGTCGTGACCGTGAGACTGTGGGCGACCCGCTTCGCCTCGAGTGAGTGAAGCAGCGTTGCATCGCTCGACGCGCCGACGATCAGGTCGACGCGATGGCCGAGCGGGGCGAGGATCTCGGTCAGGTAGTGGAGCGGTGCGGCGCCGTAGCCCCCACCGACGAGCAGGCAGCTCGCCTGACGCTGCGGGAGCGGGAACGCCTTGCCGAGCGGGCCGATCACGTCGAGGGTGTCGCCCGTCGCCACGTCGGCGAGCCATGCGGAGCCGACGCCGTCCGGACCGACGACGATCTCGACCGTCCCGACACCGCTGCCCTCTGCGTCAGCGCGGGCGATGGAGAGTGGGCGCCGGAGCAGCGTGCCCGGCGCCTCGACGGCGACCTCGAGGAACTGTCCGGGTCGGCAGCGGCCGGCGAGCTCGGGTGCCGCGAGCACCAGCGTCGTGTAGGGACCGGAGCGCATGCGGGTCGCGACCTCGGCGACGACGCGGATGGGTCCGTCACGGTCGATGCGTCCGCTCACCTGCATCGTGCTCACGCGTCTCCCCTCTCCTCTGCGCCGCGGGCGGAGAGTCGATCGAGCACCTCGGCGTGGCGGTCCTGAAGCGAGCGGACCGCGAAGCCCGGCCGCTGGAGCGCCTCCACGCCGAGGAGCGCTGCGCTCATCCCTGCGACCGTCGTGACGCACGGTACGCCCTGGCTGACCGCCGTCTGCCGGATGAGCACGCCGTCGCCGCGCGCGTCAGCACCGAAGGGCGTGTTGAGGACGAGGTCGATGCCGCCATCGCGCAGCCCCCGAACGATCGCGTCGTCGCCCTCGGTAATCTTCCCGATCCGCATCACAGGGACGCCCCAGCGCTGCAGCACGCGGGCCGTGCCGTCGGTCGCGAGCAGCTGCATGCCGAGGTCGACCAGGCGACGCGCGACGAGCACGACCGCACGCTTGTCGCGGTCGGCGACGGAGAGGAACACCGTGCCCTGCTTGGGAAGGGTGAGCGTCCCGGTCCCACCCTGGGCGCGGGCGAACGCATCGCCGAAGTCGTCGGCGATGCCCATGACCTCCCCCGTCGAGCGCATCTCCGGGGTGAGTGCCGGATCCGCTCCGGGGAAGCGCTCGAAGGGAAGGACCGCCTCCTTGACCGCGACGTGCTGGAGCAGGTCGGGGTCGTACGCGTGGACGGGCAGGACCCCCTCCTCGCGGAGCTCACGGATCGACGTTCCCGCCATGACGCGCGCTGCGACCTTGGCGAGCGGCGTGCCGAGCGCCTTCGAGACGAAGGGGACGGTGCGAGATGCGCGCGGGTTCGCCTCGATGCAGAACAGCTGCTGATCGCGCACCGCGAACTGCACGTTCATGAGGCCGACGACGCCGAGCCCGCGGGCGATCCGGCCGGCGACGTCCATGACCTCCCGCTCGAGGGCTCGGGACAGCGTGACGGGCGGGATCGCACAGGCGGAGTCGCCGGAGTGGACCCCAGCCTCCTCGATGTGCTCGAGGATGCCGCCGACGAGCAGCTCCTCACCGTCGAAGACGACGTCGACGTCGACCTCGATGGCGGACTCGAGGAAGCGGTCGACGAGGATCGTCTGGTCCCCCGCAGCCTCGAGCGCCGCTCCGACCTCACGGGCGAGCGACGCCGGATCGTCGACGACGCGCATCGCACGACCGCCGAGGACGAACGACGGGCGCACGAGGACTGGGTAGCCGATCCGTCCGGCGACCTCGGCCGCCTCCCCCGCCGTCCGAGCGGTCCCACCGGCCGGCATGCGCGCGCCGATCTCGTCCATCATCGCGGCGAACAGACCGCGGTCCTCCGCCGTATCGATCGCATCGGGCGACGTGCCCCAGATCGGCACGCCAGCGTCGGCAAGACCGCGAGCGAGCTTGAGCGGCGTCTGACCGCCGAACTGCACGATGACCCCGACCGGCTTCTCCCGGTCGATGACCTCGAGGACGTCCTCGAGGGAGAGCGGCTCGAAGTAGAGGCGGTCCGCGGTGTCGTAGTCGGTCGAGACGGTCTCAGGGTTGCAGTTGACCATGATGGTCTCGTAGCCGGCGTCCTTGAGTGCGAGGACCGCGTGCACGCAGCAGTAGTCGAACTCCACACCCTGACCGATGCGGTTCGGTCCTGACCCGAGGACGATGACCGCGTCACGATCGTGCGGTGCGACCTCGTCCTCCTCGTCATAGGTGGCATAGTGGTACGGCGTCGTCGAGTCGAACTCCGCAGCGCAGGTGTCGACCGTGCGGTAGACGGGGCGGATGCCGTGCCGGTGCCGCGCCGCACGCACGTCGCCCTCCGGGACTCCGGCGAGGACACCGATGAGTCTGTCCCCGACGCCGTCGCGCTTCGCCGCACGCATCAATGGCTCGTCCTCGAGCACACCAGAGCCAACGGCGGTGATGCGCGCGTGGAGATCGACGAGCTGCACCATCTGGTCGACGAACCATGGATCGAAGCCCGTCAGCCGCGCGACCTCGGACGGATCCATGCCGCGCGCGAGCGCCTGCGCAGTGCGGAGGATCCGCTTCGGGTTGGGTCGCACGAGGTCGGCGCGCAGGGTCGCGTCGTCGCAGCCGTCCTCGGCGCGGTGGAACCCGATGGTGCCGTCCTCAAGGCTGCGCATCGCCCGGTGCAGCGCGTCGCGGAACGATCGACCGAACGCCATCGCCTCACCGACGGAGTGCATGCGTGTCGTGAGCGTGTCGTCAGCACCGGGGAACTTCTCGAAGTCGAAGCGTGGGACCTTGACGACCACGTAGTCGATCGACGGCTCGAAGGCTGCCTTCGTCCGCCCGGTGATGTCGTTCGCGATCTCGTCGAGGGTGTAGCCGAGTGCGAGTCGGGCAGCGATCTTCGCGATCGGGAAACCCGTCGCCTTCGATGCGAGAGCCGACGAGCGTGATACGCGGGGGTTCATCTCGATGACGAGCTGTCGCCCGGTGGCGGGGTCGACCGCGAACTGAACGTTCGACCCTCCGGTGTCGACGCCGATGCGACGCAGCACCGCGAACGCCGCGTCCCGCATCGTCTGCAGCTCAGGGTCGGACAGCGTCATCGCGGGCGCGACGGTGATGGAGTCGCCGGTGTGCACGCCCATCGCGTCGAGGTTCTCGATGGAGCAGACGATGACGCAGTTGTCGTTGCGGTCCCTCATGACCTCGAGCTCGAACTCCTTCCAGCCGAGGACGGACTCCTCGACGAGGACCTCGTGGACCGGGGAGTCGGCGAGCCCGCGCGCCATCTTGTCGCGCAGGTCGCTCTCGTCGACGGCGATGCCCCCGCCCTTGCCGCCGAGCGTGAACGAGGGACGCAGGACCAGCGGGTAGCCAAGGTCCTCCGCCGCCGTGACGGCCTCTTCGACGGTCCGCACGTAGACGGAGCGGGGGGTCTCGAGCCCGATCTCCGCCATCGCGAGCCGGAACCGCTCGCGGTCCTCCGCGGTCTGGATCGCGTCGATGTCGGCGCCGAGCAGCTCGACACCGAACTCCTCGAGCACGCCCGCCTCCGCGAGGTCGATCGCGAGGTTGAGGGCGGTCTGACCACCCAGCGTCGCGAGCAGCGCGTCGGGGCGCTCCTTGTCGATGACCGCGCGGACCGACTCGACCGTGAGCGGTTCGACGTAGGTGGCGTCGGCGACGTCGGGGTCGGTCATGATCGTCGCGGGGTTCGAGTTGACGAGGATGACCCGCAGTCCCTCCTCGCGCAGCACGCGGCAGGCCTGGGTGCCGGAGTAGTCGAACTCCCCCGCCTGGCCGATGACGATCGGTCCGGAGCCGAGGACGAGGACGCTCGTGAGGTCGGGGCGCCGGGGCATCAGGCCACCTCCCCGCGCACGTCGAGGTCGAGCACCGAACTCGCCCGTCCCTCCCGGAACGCGAGCATGAGCTGCGCGAAGCGGTCGAACAGGTAGTGGGCGTCGGACGGTCCGGGCGCTGCCTCCGGGTGGTACTGCACGCTGAAGGCAGGGATCTCGAGCGCCGCCAGCCCCTCACACACGTCGTCGTTGAGGTTCACGTGGCTCACCTCGACCTCGCCGTGGGCGGCCGTGCGGTACCGGTGCTCGCCGGTCCGCTCGCCGAGGGTCGTGGCGTCGACGGCGAACCCGTGGTTGTGGCTCGTGATCTCGACGACGCCCTCCTGCCGACGGAGGACGGGCTGGTTGATGCCGCGGTGGCCGAACACGAGCTTGTAGGTCGATGCGCCGAGCGCGCGACCGAGCAGCTGCGAGCCGAGGCAGATCCCGAAGACCGGGACCTCTCCGAGCAGCGCTGCGGTCGTCGTGACGGCGTTCTCGACCGTCGCCGGGTCGCCCGGACCGTTGGACACGAAGAGTCCGTCGGGCTCCACCGCACGGACCTCGTCGGCCGTCGTGGTCGACGGCAGCAGGTGGACCTCCGCGCCGAGGTCGGCGAGGTAGGTGACCATCGAGCGCTTCATGCCGAGGTCGAGCGCGGCGATGCGCAGCCGCACCTCACCCTCGGGACGCACGATCCGGGCCTCGCGCACACCGACCTCGCTGACGAGCTCGCGGCCCTCCATGGAGGGGCTCTCGCGCACGAGCGTGAGGAGGGCGTCGACGTCGAGCACCTCGCTCGAGAGGCCGGCACGCATCGCCCCGTGCTCGCGCAGCCGACGCGTCAGCCGCCGGGTGTCGACGTCCTCGATGGCGACGACGTCCGCGTCCCGCAGGGCATCGGGAAGACTTCCCTGCGAGCGCCACGAGGACGGCCGGTGCGCCATCTCGCGCACGACGAAACCAGCGACCTGGATGGCCTCGGACTCGGCGTGGTCGGGGTGCATGCCGTAGTTGCCGACGTGCGCAGCGGTCATCGCGACGATCTGCCCGCGGTACGAGGGGTCGGTGAGGACCTCCTGGTAGCCGGTCATGCCGGTGTTGAACACGGCCTCGCCGAGCACGGTGCCGGTCGCGCCGACGCTGCGACCACGGAACACGGTCCCGTCCTCGAGCACGAGCAGAGCGTCAGGCACGTCGGACCTCCGTCACGACCTCGCCGTCGCGCAGCGTCGGTCGGCCGTGTAGCAGCGTGTGGCGGGCACGGCCGATGAGCGCATGCCCGTGGAACGGGGTGTTGTCGGCCCGGCTGCGCAGGTCCGCGCGGTCGACCGTCCACGCGACATCCGGGTCGAAGACGTGGAGGTTCGCGGGGGCGCCGGCGACGATCGGTCCACCGTGCCCGCGCGTGTCGCGCACCGAGGCAGGACCGGTCGTGAAGCGGGCGACCGCGTCCAGCGGGCTCATCAGCCCGGTGCGGACGAGATGGGTGTGCACGACCGCGAAGGCGGTCTCGAGACCGAGCATCCCGCAGGGGGCGTGCTCCCACGGCTGACGCTTCGCCTCGCGGCCGTGCGGTGCGTGGTCGGTGGCGACCGCATCGATGGTTCCGTCGACGAGCGCCGTCCGGAGCGCCTCCACGTCCGTGCGGGTGCGCAGCGGCGGGTTGACCTTCATGACGGCGTCGTACGCGGCGACCTCCTCGTCGACCAGCGTCAGGTGATGAGGCGTGACCTCCGCGGTCACGCGCGTCCCTGCCTCCTTCGCACGGCGGACGAGGTCGACGCCGCCTGCGGTCGTCAGGTGCGGGACGTGGAGCCGTGCGCCAGCACCGTGCGCGAGGATGAGGTCGCGTGCGAGCATCACCTCCTCCGCCTCACGGGGCCAGCCGGGGAGGCCGAGCACGGCCGACATCGCGCCCTCGTTCATCTGGGCGTCCGCGGTGAGGACGGGGTCCTCGGAGTGGTTGCAGATCACGACGTCGAAGGCGGTCGAGTACTGCAGGGCGCGCCGCATGACGAGGCTGTCGGCGAGCGGGATGCCGTCGTCGGAGAAGAAGTCGACGCGCGCGTCGGAACGTGCGAGCTCCCCCATCGGGCTGAGCTCGGTCCCACCGAGCCCGCGAGTGATCGACGCGATCGGGAGCAGGTCGACGAGCCCGACCTCGCGTCCGCGTCGCAGGACGAGGTCGATGACGACCGCTGTGTCGGCGACGGGATCGGTGTTCGCCATCGGGCTGACGGCGGTGTAGCCGCCAGCGGCGGCTGCGGCGGAGCCGGTCGCGATGTCCTCCGCACCTTCACCGCCGGGCTCGCGCAGGTGCGTGTGAAGGTCGATGAGACCGGGGGTGACCCAGCATCCGGTCGCATCGAGCGTGTCGACCCCGGCGAGTTCGCGCGCGAGATCGACGCCGACCGCGACGACGACGCCATCGCGCACGTGGACGTCGGCGACCAGGTCGGTCCCGCTCGCCGGGTCGAGGACCCGGCCTCCGCGGATGACGAGCTCGCTCATGCTTCGCCCTCCCCTCGATGCCCCGTCGACAGCAGCCGGTAGAGGCACGCCATCCGTACGGCGATGCCGTTGGTCACCTGCTCGGTGATCACCGACCGCGGGTCGCCCATCGCCTCGCTCGTGAGCTCCACGCCACGGTTGACCGGCCCCGGGTGCATGAGCAGCGCCTCGGCGGGGAGCCGGCGCAGACGTTCCGCACCGATGCCCCATACGCGCGCGTACTCGCGCGTCGAGGGGAAGAAGGCGCGGTGCATCCGCTCGCGCTGGACCCGAAGGACGTAGAGCACGTCGGTGTTCGGGAGCACCTCGTCGATGTCGCTCCTCACGGACACGCCCCAGCCGGAGACGTCGGGCGGGAGGAGCGTCGGGGGTGCGACGAGTGTGACCTCGGCGCCGAGGAGGCGGAGGAGCTCGACCTCGCTGCGTGCGACCCGCGAGTGGAGGACGTCACCGACGATGGTGACCCTCGCTCCCTCGATGGTGTCGCGGTGCTGGAGGATCGTCAGCGCGTCGAGCAGCGCCTGCGTCGGGTGCTGGTGCCAGCCGTCGCCGGCGTTGAGGACAGGGACCTCGACCTCCCGTGCGAGCTGCACCGGTGCGCCCGCGGACGACGTGCGCAGCACGATCAGGTCGACACCGAGCGCCATCAGCGTCTCGGCGGTATCGAGCAGCGACTCCCCCTTCTTCACCGAGGTGCCGTCGGCGGAGAAGTTCACGACGTCCGCGGAGAGGCGCTTCGCGGCGAGGTCGAAACTGAGACGCGTGCGCGTCGAGTCCTCGAGGAAGAGATTGCAGACGATGCGACCGCGCAGCGTGGGGACACTCGCGCGCTCCCGGCGGGCGATGGGCAGCATCTCGCGTGCGGTGTCGAGCAGGTCGTCGACCTGCACACGGCTGAGGTCGCGGATGGCGATGAGGTCGGTCAGCGGCCCGCTCATCGGCCGTCCTCGATGACGACCTCGTCGACTCCGTCGGTCTCGACGAGGCGGACGACCACCTTCTCCTCAGCGGCGGTCGGGAGGTTCTTCCCGACATGGTCGGCACGGACCGGCAGCTCGCGGTGTCCGCGGTCGACGAGGCAGACGAGACGGATGCGGGCCGGACGGCCGAGCGCGCTCGTCGCGTCGAGCGCGGCGCGGACCGTTCGTCCGGTGAAGAGCACGTCGTCGACAAGGACGACGGTGCGCCCCTCGACGTCGACGGGGATCTCGGTCGCGCCGATCGGCATCGGGTCGCGGAGCGCCAGGTCGTCGCGGTAGAGGGTCACGTCGAGTTCGCCCACGGGCACGTCGACGTTCTCGATCGTGGCGATGGCCTCGGCGAGGCGCCGCGCGATCGGGACGCCTCGCGTCCTGACGCCGAGGAGCACGAGGTCGTCGGCACCGCCGTTGCCCTCGATGAGCTCATGGGCGAGACGGCGGACCATCCGGGCGAGGTCGCCAGCGTCGAGGAGGCGCCTCATGGACGGGTCCGGGGCCGACGGACGAGCGTCGGTTCGCAGCACAGGACCACCAGCGCCTCCTTCCCGGCCTCGCAGGACCGGTCGTTAAAGGACGGACAGTCCGAAGTCTAGCAGGACGCCGGAGCAGCACGGCGCAGCGCGTCAGGCGGGGTCCCGCCCCGGGCCGGCGTCCGCTGAGGGCTCGGCGCGAAGGTCCTTGACGATGGCGGAGAGGACACCGTTGACGTAGCGCCCCGAGTCGTCCGTGGAGAGCTCGGAGGCGAGCCGCACGGCTTCGTCCATGACGACTGCGACGGGGGTCGGCTCGGTGAGCAACTCGTGCACCGCCAGGCGCAGCACGTTTCGGTCTACGGCCGGCATTCGCTCGAGTCGCCATCCGCGGGCGAAGCGTGCGATACGCGCGTCCACGTCGGGCATGCTTGCTCCGAGCCCGTGCAGGAGCGTGACCGCGAAGCGGTCGAGCGTCGCCGTGTCGAGGTCGACGTCCTCGTCGCCCTGCTGCTTCTCGAGCTCCTCCTGGAGGACGTCGAGCGGATCGACCTCGCGCACGTCCGCGGCGTAGAGCACGCGCAGCGCTGCGAGCCGGCTCGCTCGCGGATCGCGGGTGTCGTCCCGTCGGAGGGGGACGTCGGAAGGACGCTCGCCCATCAGGCGCGCGAGATGTAGTCGCCGCTCCGCGTGTCGACCTTGACCTTCTCGCCCTTCTCGATGAACAGCGGCACCTGGATGACCTTGCCGGTCTCGAGCGTCGCAGGCTTGGTCGCCGACGTCGCGGTGTTGCCCGCATGGCCGGGGTCGGTCTCGGTGATCTCGAGGACCTTGGAGGCCGGGAGCTCGACGCCCACGATGCGACCGTCGTAGACGGACACGCCGAGCTCGTCGCCCTCGAGGAGGTAGTCGAGCGCGTCGCCGATGGTCTTGACCGGCGCGTTCTGCTGCTCGTAGGTCTCGGCGTCCATCAGCACGAGGTCGTCACCGTCGCGGTAGAGGTACTGCAGCGTGCGGCGGTCGATGATCGCCTGCTCGACCTCCTCGCCGGCGCGGAACGTCTTCTCGACGACCTTCCCGGTCTCGAACTGGCGCAGCTTGGTCCGAACGACCGCGCCACCCTTGCCGGGCTTGTGGTGGTTCCAGTCGAC
>LFIK01000311.1_pt1 | contig 35992 bp, 36 predicted proteins | sample 643401 | NCBI WGS metagenome assembly LFIK01 (sample SAMN03777447, study PRJNA286221) | soda lake metagenome | biome: soda lake; feature: Kulunda steppe; material: water; isolation source: sample T5-Br brine of Lake Tanatar-5 | place: Russia: Kulunda steppe | collected 2010-07
ACGATCGCCCATTCGGGGCGCGGCGCCTCCTCGATCCGCGCGATGATGTCGGCGGGCCCGCCCGCCAGCACCCACACCACGAAGACCCCCACCGCCAGGAGCGCGACAAGCTTGACGACGGCCTCGACGGCGATGGCGGTGACGACGCCGGGATGCTGCTCGTTGGCGTCGAGATGCCGGGTGCCGAAAAGGATCGTGAACAGCGCCAGCCCCACCGCCACCCAGAGCGCCGTCGTGTCGGCGTCGGGCGCCGAGGCGCCGCCCGGCGCCCCGGCGGCGAACACCCCGAATGACAGCGCGATGGATTGAAGCTGCAGCGCGATATAGGGGGTGGTGGCGCACAGCGCGAGCACCGTCACGATGACGCCGAGCACGTTCGACTTGCCGTAGCGCGCCGAGATCAGATCCGCGATCGAGGTGACCCGCTGCGCGCGCCCGATGCGCACGAGCTTGCGCAGGATCCACCACCAGCCCACGAAGATCAGCGTCGGGCCAAGATAGATCGTCGCGAATTCGAGCCCCGAGCGCGCCGCATAGCCAACGGCACCGTAGAAGGTCCAGGCCGTGCAATAGACCGACAGTGACAGCGTGTACACGAGCGGCGCGCGCAGCCAGCGCGCCCGTCCCTGCCCCGCTGCACGCTCCACGACAAAGGCCACGAGAAACAGGAACACCACATAGGCGAAGCAGACGAGCACCAGGATGTTGAAGGGCACCATCAGCCCGACCCGCCGCCGCGCGCGTCATCGTCGCGCCCGTCATCGCCGCGCGGCAACCGCCGCGCCAGGAGGAACGCCGCCACCACCAGCGCGAGCCAGACCACAAAGACATAGAGCCCCTGCCGCGCCGTCGCGCTTTCGGGGGCCTCGGCGGGCGTCCAGAGCAGCGGCAGCAGGAAAAGCACCACGCCGAGCAGCGGCAACAGCCGCGCCGCGTCGATCAGCCGGCGGCGGCGATAGCTCTGCCGCGCGAGATAGAGCGACGCGCCCCGCCGCGCGGTCACGGCCCGACCATCTCGTGCATCGCGGCGAGCACTTCGCTGTTGGAAAAAGGCTTGGTCATGAAGCGGCTGGCCCCGGCGAGCTCGGCGAGGCGGCGGTCGCGCTCCTGTCCGCGGGCGGTGAGGATCAGCACCGGCAGATCGCGCGTGGCGGCATCGGCGCGCAGATCGTCGAGGATCTCGTAGCCGCTGCGCCCGGGCAGCATCACGTCGAGGATCACGATATCGGGCGCCGTGCGCGCGATCACCGCGGCGGCGTCGTTGCCGGTCTCATGCGTGCTCACACGCCAGCCATCGCGCGACAGGATGAAGCGGATGGCCTCGATGATGTTGGGCTCATCCTCGATGAGCAGCGCGTGCTTGCTCAAGATCCGGCCTCCCCCATCGCACGGACCGCGCCATGCGCCCGACTATCGCGGCAAAACCCTTGCCTGTCAAAACTCCTCTGCGAGGATCGAGGGCTCGCGCCGCGCCGGGCAGCCCTCGCGCGGGCAGATGCGGCAGCTCGTGCCGACGGGTTCGGCCGGGGCGGCGTCGGCCTCGGCGGGCAGAATCAGCATCGTCGCCTCGACGACGAGCGGCGCGTCGAAACGCGTCGGCGGATGCGGCGCGCAGAACGCATAGGTCATGAAGCGGCGCGGCATCCGTCCGGCCATCTCGACGCGGCGGCTGATCGGGCGCGCGGGCTGCATCAGCGCCTGATAGAGCGGCCACAGCGGACAGGCGGCCCCGAAACGCGGCAGCGCGAAGCCCGCGACGGGCTTGCGAAACACCAGCGTGCCCGAGGCATCGCACAGCACCAGCCCGGCCTGCGGCAACCCCTCGCGCGGCGGCAGCGCGGTGAGCCGGCGCAGGACCATCGGCAGCGGCACCTCGAAACGCGCCGCGAGCGCGCCCGGATCCGGCCCGAGCGCGCGCACCGCGGCGACGAACGGCCCGAGCGGCAGCGCCTGCGCGTCGGCGCGGTAGCGATGCAGGAACCGCCCCGCGAGCGCGCGCGCCGGGCGCGTGGCGAGTTCCGGCGCGTCTTCGATGAGCGCCGCGACCGGCGTCGCACCGTCGCGTTCGAGCGCCTCGACATGATAATCGCGCGCCGCGAGCCACGCCTCGAGCTCCTCCTGCGGCGCGGCGAGGCTCATCTCCTCGTCCTCGGCCGTGTCGAGATACCCGACCAGCGCCTGCGCCCCGGCGCCGAGCCGTTCGCTGTCGGCGTGCAGATTGGCGTGAAACCGCTTGCGCCAGTCGGGCGCGATATCGTCGGTCTCGGCGAGGATCGCGGCGGTGGAGCGCACCGAGCTGATCGCCGAGAGCACGTCATGCAAGGCCGCGGAGAGGTAGGGATCATGCGTCATGCGGTCGCTGAGCCGCTCGACGGTCTGCTCGAGCGCGGCGAGGCGGCGATGCTGCGCCGCGAGCAGCTCGGCCCAGCCGGGAAAACGCCCGACGAACTCCTCGATCCGCTCGAGCTCGGCGGGCTCGACTGTGTCGGCCGCCGCCGCCGACTCGCGCAGCGCGTCGAGAAGCGGATCCTGCGCGCCCTCGGCCAGCGCCCCCGGCGGGATCTGAAGCGCCGCGCCGAGCGCCTCGGCCAGCGCCGCGCCGGGGCGGCGGCGATTGTGCTCGATCAGGTTCAGGTAGGACGGCGATACACCGACCTGCCGGGCCAGCTCGACCTGGCGCAGCCCGCGTCGCAGCCGCGTCTCCCGTATCCGCGTGCCCATCAGGGCCGATCGTGGCATCCGCGCCCCCATGCTCCCCATTCCAGTCATCGCGCATCGCGGCCGCGCTGGGAAGGGCGCCACGCCCCGTGACGGTTCATCTTTTCAGCCCGGCGCAACTGACGTATAAGCGGCGCCGACCGGGCGTCGGCGCCCAGGACCAATCGGGGACGGCATGACCAAGACGCGCAACGATGCGGATGTGGCCTTTATCGAGTCGCTCGCGGAGCTCCTGCAGCGCAACGACCTGACCGAGATCGCTGTCCGGCGCGAATACGGCGAGAGCGACACGCTCGATGTGCGCGTCTCGCGCCATCTTCCGGCCCCGGCCGCGGTCGCACCCGCCGCGGCCGCCACCCAGGCCGCCGAACCGCCCCCGGCGGCCGCCGCACCCGCGCCGCTCGCCCCCGACGACCCGGCGCAGCACCCCGGCGCCGTCACCTCGCCCATGGTCGGCACGGCCTATCTGTCGCCCGAGCCCGGCTCCGATCCCTTCGTCACCATCGGCAGCGAAGTCACCGAGGGCGAGCCGCTGATGATCATCGAGGCGATGAAGACGATGAACCAGATCCCGGCGCCGCATTCGGGAACCGTGCGGCGCATCCTCGTGACCGATAGCAGCCCGGTGGAATACGGCGCGCCGCTGATGATCGTCGAATAGGGCGGGGCCGCGATGTTCGAAAAGATCCTGATCGCGAACCGTGGGGAAATCGCGCTGCGCGTCATCCGCGCCTGCCGCGAGATGGGCATCCGCACCGTCGCCGTCCACTCGACCGCCGACACCGACGCGATGCATGTGCGCATGGCCGACGAGGCGCTGTGCATCGGACCGCCCGCGGCGGCGGAAAGCTACCTTTCCGTGCCCGCGATCATCTCGGCCTGCGAGATCACCGGCGCGCAGGCGATCCATCCGGGCTACGGCTTCCTCTCCGAGAACGCCGCCTTCGTGCAGGTGGTCGAGGATCACGCGCTGAACTTCATCGGCCCCTCGGCCGAGCATATCCGCATGATGGGCGACAAGATCACCGCCAAGGAGACGATGAAGACCCTCGGCGTGCCCTGCGTGCCGGGCTCCGAGGGCGGCATCGACGATCTCGGCGAGGCCCACCGCATCGCCGCCGAGATCGGCTTTCCCGTACTCGTCAAGGCCACGGCGGGCGGCGGCGGGCGCGGCATGAAGCTCGCGCGCGACGCCGGCGAGCTCGATGTGGCGTTTCGCGGCGCGCGCTCGGAGGCGCGGTCGGTGTTCGGCAACCCGGATGTCTATCTCGAGAAATACCTCGCGAATCCGCGCCATATCGAGATCCAGGTCTTCGGCGACGGCCGAGGCGGGGCGGTGCATCTGGGCGAGCGTGACTGCTCGCTGCAGCGCCGGCATCAGAAGATCTTCGAGGAGGCCCCCGCGATCGGGCTGACCGCCGCGGAGCGCGCGCGCATCGGCGGCATCTGCGCGGAGGCGATGGCGCGCATCGGCTATTGCGGGGCCGGCACGGTGGAGTTCCTCTTCGAGGACGGCGAATTCCATTTCATCGAGATGAACACCCGCCTGCAGGTCGAGCATCCCGTCACCGAGGAGGTCTACGGGGTCGATCTGGTGCGCGAGCAGATCCGCGTCGCCGCCGGCGAGCCGATGTCCTTCGTGCAGGACGACCTCGTGCCGCGCGGGCACGCCATCGAAGTGCGCATCAATGCCGAGCGGCTGCCCGATTTCGCCCCGCGCCCCGGCCGCGTGAGCGTGTTTCACGCGCCGGGCGGGCTCGGGGTGCGAATGGACTCGGCGCTCTATGCCGGCTACCGGATCCCGCCCCATTACGACAGCCTGATCGGCAAGCTGATCGTGCATGGCCGCGACCGTCCCGAGGCGCTCGCGCGGCTCAAGCGCGCGCTCGGCGAACTGATCGTCGACGGGGTCGATACCACCGTGCCGCTGTTTCACGCGCTTCTGGCCGATCCCGAGATCCGCGCGGGGGCCTGTTCGATCCACTGGCTCGAGGACTGGCTCGCGCGTAACCTGGAGGAAGCGCCGGCGCGCACGGGCGCGTGACAAACCCCGCGCCCGGCCATAGACAAGGGCGACACTCCGCAGACAGGGCCCCGCCGATGCCACTCACCTTCGCCGATCCCGCCGCGCCCGCGCTGGCGCTGCATGTCGTCACCAGCGAGGCGCTCGAAGACTGGCGCGCGGCGCAGCCCGCCCGGATCCAGAGCTGGCTCGCGGCGACGGAGTTTCGCGCGGGCGCCGGCGATGTCGCACTCCTGCCCGATGGCGATGGCGGTCTGGCCGGGGCCGTGGCCGGGCTCGGAAATGCCGAGGCGCGCCGGCGCGAGCGCTTCATCCTCGCGCGAGCGGCGGGCGCTCTGCCGGCGGGCACCTACCGACTTGCGGACGGGCTCTCCGGCGCGGCGCTCGACGAGGCGGCGCTCGGCTTCCTGCTCGCAGGCTACCGCTTCGAGCGTTACAGGGCGCGCCCGGCACCGGCGGTCAAGCTCGTCGCGCCCGAGGGCGTCGATGTCGCGCGGCTCGAGGCGATCGCCGCGGGCGAGGCGCTGACCCGCGATCTGATCAACACCCCCGCCAGCGACATGGGCCCAGAAGCGCTCGAAGACGCCTTTACCGCACTCGCCGGCGATTTCGGCGCCGAGCTTTCGGTCACGCGCGGCGATGCCCTGCGCGCGGACAATCTGCCGCTCATCCACACCGTCGGGCGCGCCGCCGCCGAGGCGCCGCGGCTGATCGACATGCGCTGGGGCACGACGGGGCCGCGGCTCACGCTGGTCGGCAAGGGGGTGTGTTTCGACACCGGCGGACTCAACATCAAGCCCGCCGCCTCGATGGGCCTGATGAAGAAGGACATGGGCGGCGCGGCGACGGTGGCCGGGCTGGCGCGGATGATCATGGCGCAGGGCTGGGCCGTGCGGCTTCGGGTGTTGGTGCCGGCAGTGGAAAACGCGATCTCGGCCGAGGCATTCCGACCGCAGGACATTCTCACCGCGCGCAACGGCCTGACCGTCGAGATCAACAACACCGATGCGGAGGGCCGGCTCGTGCTCGCCGATGCGCTGGCGCTCGCCGACGAGGAGCGGCCGGACTGCCTCGTGTCGATGGCGACGCTGACGGGCGCGGCGCGGGTCGCGCTCGGCGGCGAGATTCCGCCCTTCTACACGGGCGACGACGCGCTCGCCGCGGCCCTCGCCGAGGCCGCGGCGACGGTGCGCGATCCGCTGTGGCGCATGCCGCTCTGGCCGGGCTACGAATCGATGATCGAGCCGGGCATCGCCGATCTCGACAACGCGCCCTCCGGCGGCATGGCCGGATCGATCACCGCGGCGCTGTTTCTCAATCGCTTCGTGGCGAAGACCGCGCGGTTCGCGCATTTCGACATCTATGGCTGGCAGCAGCGCGACGCGCCGGCGCGCCCCAAGGGCGGGCTCGGCCAAGGCGCGCGCGCGCTCTTCTCGGCGCTGCCGGGGCAGCTCGGGCTGTGAGCGACCGGCGGCTGACGCCGGCCAATGGCCGCGTCGCGGCCGCCGAGCTGCGCGGCAGCGTCGCGGCGGAGCGTTATGTTTCGGGCGAATGGATGCGCGTGCGCGCGCCGCTGGCCGATCTGCTGGCGGCGCCGGGCGGCGGGCGCGACCGCCAGCTCGCGATGGGCGAGCGATTCGAGGTTCTGGAGCGGCGCGACGGGCACGCCTTCGGCCGATGCGCGCGTGACGGCTATGTCGGCTATCTCGCCGTGGGCGCGCTCGGCCCCGACGCCGCGCCCACGCATCGTGTCGCGGCCCCCGCGACGCATCTCTACCCGGCGCCCGACATCAAGACGCGCGAGCTCTGCGCGCTGTCCATCGGCGCGCTGTTGAGCCTCCGCGCCGAGCATGGCCGATTCGCCGAAACCGACGGCGGGCAGTTCGTCCCGGCCGCGCATCTTTGCCCCGTCACGGCGCCCGAACCCGACCCAGTCGCCGTGGCCGAGCGCCTCCTCGGCAGCCCCTATCTGTGGGGCGGCAACGGGCATGGCGGGCTCGACTGTTCGGCGCTGGTGCAGATCGCCTGCCTCGCCTGCGCGATCCCCTGCCCCGGTGACAGTGACCTGCAGGAGGCCCAGCTCGGCACGGCGCTCGCAGCCGGCGCCCCGCTTCGGCGCGGCGATCTGGTGTTCTGGCGCGGGCATGTCGGCTGGATCGCCGCGCCCGGCACGCTCCTGCACGCCAACGCGCATCACATGGCCGTCGCGCGCGAATCACTGCACGATGCCGCGTCACGCATCGCGGCTGCTGGCGGCGGCGCGATCACGCGGCGACGCCGTGTCGCCGCCGGGTGACGCGATGGCGATGCATGCCGGCGTCACCCCCGAGCTCATGTTGCGCGCCTATGCTGCGGGCATCTTCCCGATGGCCGAGCGGCGCGACCAGGAAACGCTGCACTGGATCGATCCGGAACAGCGCGGCATCCTGCCGCTCGATGGCCTCCATATCTCGCGCTCGCTGCGCCGCCGCCTCCTGCGCGCGCCCTTCGCGATACGCACCGACACCGCCTTCACCGAGGTGGTGCGCGGTTGCGCCGATCGCGGCGAGACCTGGATCAACCGCCCGATCTTCGAGCTGAGCTGCGCGCTGCACCGCAAGGGCTACGCGCATTCCATGGAGGTCTGGGAGGAGGACGCGCTCGTCGGCGGGGTTTACGGGATCGCGCTTGGCGGGGCGTTCTTCGGCGAGAGCATGTTCTCGCGGCGCGACGACGCCTCGAAGATCGCGCTGGCCTATCTCGTGGACCGGTTGCGCGCCGGCGGCTTCGTGCTGTTCGACACCCAGTTCGTCACAGCGCATCTGCTGCGGCTCGGCGGCGTCGAGATCAGCCGCGACAGCTATCGGCGCATGCTGCGTACCGCGCTCGCGGTCGCGGCCGATTTTCATGCCCAGGGGCCGATCCCGCCACCTCAGGAGGTCGTACAGCGCAACACCCAGACATCGTAGCGCGCATGATCGAGCGCGTTGAGCGCCGGGCTGTCGGCAATCATCCAGCCGGCGAAGCGCGGCGCGTCCTCGCGCAGGTCGTGGATCTCGAGATAGGCGTAGGCGTTGCGCGCCGGATCGGCGGGCGGGTAGCGGCACTCGCGCAGCGTGACCTCGACATTGCCGAGGCTGCCGGTCTCGCCGGCCGAAAGCTCAAGGTCCCGCGACCGGCCTTCGACCTTGTCGAGCGCGCGCAGTACCGCACCGTCGCCGCGGGCGACACTCTGCTCCACGGCCTGCGCCGGCAGCGCCGCGACGGTGGCGACAAGCGCGGCGACAGGGCCGAAAGCGCGACCACGACGCGCGTTCATTCCGGGGTCCATGCCTCGTAATCCGTTTTCTCGACGGGACGCTCGCGGCGGATCGATCCGGGCGGCGCATAGGCGAGCGGCGTTCCGGTCAGGTTTTCCTGATGCGGCTTTTCCCAGGCCTTGTGCCGCATGGGGGTCTCCGTGGGCGGCTCGTCCCAGGTGTAGTGCAGCCAGCCATGCCACTCCGGCGAAACGCGGCTCGCCTCGGCCTCGCCGTTATAGATCACCCAGCGGCGTTTGCCGTCGCGGCTGCGGTAGAAGATGTTGCCCTGCCCGTCCTCGCCGACCTTCACGCCGTAGCGCCAGGTGTGGAACTGCGTGTTCAGCGTCTGCCCGTTCCACCAGGTCACAAGCCTCAGGATGAAGTTCATCATCGCCCCTCGCGCACTCAACGCCCCCGATATGGACCAATCGCGCCCCGGGGTCCAGCGGGCATCGGCCCGTTCAGACGCGCCGGAGCCGGCTCGCGCGACCCTGCGGCCGCCGCGATCAGCTCGCCGAGACGGGCTCCCCGCGCCGGTCGGCGTAGATCATGAGGGGACGGGCATCGGCTGTGACCACCTCCTCGTTGACCACGACCTCCTCGACGCCCTCCATGCCGGGCAATTCGAACATCGTGTCGAGCAGGATGTTCTCGAGGATCGAGCGCAGGCCACGCGCCCCGGTGCCGCGCGCGATCGCCTTCTTGGCGATGGCGCGCAGGGCGTCGTCGGTGAAGTTCAGCTGCGCGCCCTCGATCTCGAAGAGGCGCTGATACTGCTTGACGAGGGCGTTCTTGGGCTCGGTGAGGATGGTCACAAGCGCATCCTCGTCGAGATCCTCGAGCGTCGCGACGACGGGAAGGCGGCCGACGAATTCCGGGATCAGCCCGAACTTGAGCAGATCGTCGGGTTCGAGCGCCTGCAGCGTCTTGCCGATGGAGTGCGTTGCCTCGTCCTTGACGTCGGCGCCGAAGCCGATCGCCGAACCGCGGCCGCGTTGCGCGACGATCTTGTCGAGCCCGGCGAAGGCGCCGCCGACGATGAACAGGATATTGGTGGTATCCACCTGCAGGAATTCCTGCTGCGGATGCTTGCGCCCGCCCTGCGGCGGCACGCTCGCCACGGTGCCCTCCATCAGCTTGAGGAGCGCCTGCTGCACCCCTTCGCCCGACACGTCGCGGGTGATGGATGGGTTGTCCGACTTGCGGGTGATCTTGTCGATCTCGTCGATATAGACGATGCCGCGCTGCGCGCGCTCGACATTGTATTCGCTCGACTGCAGGAGCTTGAGCACGATGTTCTCGACATCCTCGCCGACATAACCCGCTTCGGTCAGCGTGGTGGCGTCGGCCATCGTGAAGGGCACGTCGAGAATCCGCGCGAGTGTCTGCGCGAGCAGCGTCTTGCCGCAGCCGGTTGGCCCGATCAGCAGGATGTTGGATTTCGACAGCTCGACTTCGTGCGATCCGGTCGAATGCTCGAGCCGCTTGTAGTGATTGTGCACGGCGACCGAGAGCACGCGCTTGGCGCGCGCCTGCCCGATCACGTAATCGTCGAGCACCTGCGCGATCTCGCTCGGGGCGGGGACGCCGTCATGGTCCTTGAGACCGCCGCCCTTCGTTTCCTCGCGGATGATGTCCATGCACAGCTCGACGCATTCGTCGCAGATGAACACCGTGGGCCCCGCGATCAGCTTGCGCACCTCGTGCTGGCTCTTGCCGCAGAAAGAGCAGTAGAGGGTGTTCTTGCTGTCGGTGCCGGAGTTGTTCGCCATATCAGACCTCTGCGACCTTTTCCGTTCGCGCCCCGCGCCGCGCGCGCTGCGCCATCCTCCACCCTATGGCAGCACAGGGTGAGCGACAATGTCAAATCACGCCGGCGCGCCGGTCACGACTTGGCTTCCTCCTCGCCCTTCGGGCGGCTCTGAACGATCTCGTCGACGATGCCCCAGTCGCGCGCGTTCTCGGGCGTCATGAAGTTGTCGCGCTCGAGCGCCTCCTCCACGACCTTGATGTCCTGCCCGGTGTGATGGACGTAGATATTGTTGAGCCGGTTCTTGAGTTCGAGGATCTCCTTGGCGTGGATCGAGATGTCCGTCGCCTGGCCCTGGAACCCGCCCGAGGGCTGATGGACCATGATCCGCGCATTGGGCAGCGCGAAGCGCATCCCCTTTTCCCCGGCCGCGAGCAGCAGCGAGCCCATCGACGCCGCCTGCCCCACGACGAGCGTGGAGACCTTCGGCTTGATGTATTGCATTGTGTCGTAGATCGACAGGCCCGACGTCACGACGCCGCCGGGGCTGTTGATATACATCGAGATTTCCTTCGACGGATTCTCCGCCTCCAGATGCAGCAGCTGCGCCACGATCAGGCTCGACATGCCGTCATGGACCGGGCCGGTGACGAAGATGATGCGCTCCTTCAGGAGTCGCGAGAAGATGTCGTAGGCCCGCTCGCCCCGGCTGGTCTGCTCGACCACCATGGGGACGAGGGTGTTCATGTAGGTGTCCATCGGGTCCGTCATCTACCGCCTGCCTGCCTTGTCGGGATATAGGTGCTGAGTGCTGACAGAGTCTTAGTGCTGCGTGACGCCGCCTGCAAGGGGCGCCCCCGAATGGGCCGGCGGCATCGACGGCATTGATTTCGCCGCGCGCATCAAGCACACCGCGCCGAAAGCAAGCGAAAGGCGCCGCCATGAAGAGGATCGACGAGACATTCGCGCGGCTGAGCGACGCAGGGCGCAAGGCGTTCGTCGCCTATATCATGGCGGGCGATCCGGATATGGAGCGCTCCTTCGAGGTCATGCAGGGCCTGCCCGAGGCCGGCGTGGACATCATCGAGCTCGGCATGCCCTTCACCGATCCGATGGCCGACGGACCCACGATCCAGCTCGCCGGCCAGCGGGCGCTCAAGGGCGGGCAGACGCTCGAGCGCACGCTCGAGATGGTGCGCCGATTCCGCGCCGGCGACACGACCACGCCCATCGTGCTCATGGGCTACTACAACCCGATCCATAATCGCGGCGTCGCAACCTTCCTCGAAGAGGCGCGCGCGGCCGGCATCGACGGGCTGATCGTCGTCGATCTGCCGCCCGAGGAGGATGCGGAGCTCTGCCTTCCCGCGCGCGAGGCCGGCCTCGCCTTCATCCGCCTCGCCACTCCGACCACGGACGATGCCCGCCTGCCGATGATTGCCCGCAACGCGAGCGGCTTCGTCTATTACGTCTCGATCACCGGCATCACCGGCGCCGCCGCCGCGCAGGCCGCCGAGGTCGGCCCCGAGGTCGCGCGGGTGCGCGCGGCCACGGCGCTGCCCGTGGTGGTGGGCTTTGGCATCTCGACGCCGGAGGCCGCGCGCGAGATGGCCGGGGTCGCCGATGGTGCCGTGGTGGGCTCCGCGATCGTCAAGCTGATCGGCGAGGGCCGGCCCGTCGAAGAGGTCCTCGCCCGGGTGCGCGCGCTCGCCGACGGGGCGCATGGTGCCTGAGCCGGCGCGCTCCCGCCTAAGCGGTCGCGCGGGGCCGGGGCGCGGCGTTGACGCGCGCGGCGCCATACGCTAGGCACGGCGTGCCGCGGCAGAGCGGCTCCGACGCCGGGACGCGCCAGACCAGCGTTCCATCCGCCCCTTACGGCCCGATGCCGTAAACATGGACGCACATGACCAAATTCTCCGAACTTGAACTGGACCCGAAGGTCCTCGAAGCGGTTATCGACGCCGGCTATGAGACGCCCACCCCGATTCAGGAGCAGGCGATCCCGCCCGCCCTTCTCGGGCGTGACGTGCTCGGCATCGCTCAGACCGGGACCGGCAAGACCGCCTCCTTCATCCTGCCCCTCGTCACCCGGCTGCGCCGCGGCCGGGCCCGCGCGCGGATGCCGCGCAGCCTCGTGCTGTGCCCGACGCGCGAACTCGCTGCGCAGGTGGCCGAGAGTTTCGACACCTACGCCAAGCATACCAAGCTGACGCGCGCGCTGCTGATCGGCGGCGTGGCCTTCGGCGAACAGGACAAGCTCATCGACCGCGGCGTCGACGTGCTCATCGCCACACCCGGCCGCCTGCTCGATCATTTCGAGCGCGGCAAGCTGCTCCTGCAGGGCGTGCAGGTGATGGTGGTGGACGAGGCGGACCGGATGCTCGACATGGGCTTCATCCCCGACATCGAGCGTATCTTCCAGCTGACGCCCTTCACCCGCCAGACGCTCTTCTTCTCGGCGACAATGGCGCCCGAGATCGAGCGCATCACCAACACCTTCCTGCAAGGGCCGGTGCGCGTCGAGGTCGCCCGGCAGGCGACCGCCTCGGAGACGATCGAGCAGGAGCTGATTACTTTCAAGCCCTCGCGCCGCGATCGCGCCGCCTCCGAAAAGCGGACCAATCTGCGCAAGGTCATCGCCCGCGAAGGCGACGGGCTGCGCAACGCGATCGTCTTCTGCAACCGCAAGGTCGATGTCGATGCGGTCGCCAAATCGCTCAAGCAGGCCGGGCTCGACGCCGCACCGATCCATGGCGATCTCGACCAGGCCGTGCGCACCCGCACCCTCGACGGTTTTCGCGACGGCACGCTGAAATTCCTCATCGCCTCGGATGTCGCGGCGCGTGGGCTCGATGTGCCCGATGTCAGCCATGTGATCAATTTCGACGTGCCCAGCCACGCCGAGGACTATGTCCACCGCATCGGCCGCACCGGGCGCGCGGGGCGCGACGGCAAGGCGATCACGCTGGCCCTGCCCGCCGATGACAAATATGTCGAGGCGATCGAGAAGCTCCTGCAAAAGGAGCTGCCGCGCAAGGACCCGCCCGAAGCCCCGGCCGAAACCCCTGCGCGCGACGCGGGGTCCGAACCCGACCCGAAGTCGACGCGCCGCAAGCCTGCCGCCGCGCGCAAACCGGCCGCCAAGCGGTCGAACGGCAAGGAGCCCGCCGCGCCCGAGCCCGAAGTCGCGGAGGCTGCACCGGAGCAGGCCCCCGAGGCCGAGATCGCGCCCGAGGCGCAGACCGAGACGCAGGCCCCCGACCCGAAGCAGCCGGAACAGGTCAAGTCAAGGCAGCCCCGATCGCAGCCGAAGCCGCGCGCGGGCGGCAAGGGCCGCGACGGCGAGCAGGTGGTCGGAATGGGCGATCACGTGCCCGAATTCCTCACCCGCAGCTTTCAGCCTGAGACCACCGACTGAGCGGCCCGCCGGGGCGGCTCAATCGCGGCCCGCCGCCCCCGCAGGCGGCGCTCACTCGGGCTCGATGCGGCTGATCACGACACGCAGCTCGGGCTTGCGGCCGATCTCCTCCATCGCGATCTGGCGCACGACGCGGCGCAGCCCCTCCTCGATCTTGTCGTCATCGCGCAGGACCTTCTTGCCGGCGCGCTCCACGAAGGCGGCAAGCTCGCTCTCGATCAGGTCCACCAGCGGCTTGTTCGATCGTCCCGCCTCGGGCAGGCCGACGAGCTCGGCCCAGGGCTCGCCGAGCGCCTCATCGCCTTCGAGGATCACGGTGACGAACACCATCCCGTTGAGCGCCACGCGGATGCGGTCGCGCACGACCCCGTCGAACTGCCCCACGATCACTGAACCATCGACATAGACCCGCCCCGCCTCGACATGCTCGACGATGCGCGGGGCGTCGCCCGTCAGATCCACCATCGACCCGTTCGCGGCGACGATGCTCGGCGTGCCGGTCTCACGGGCGATCCGGGTGTGTTCGCGCAGATGCCGGTGCTCGCCATGCAGCGGCACCGTCATGGCCGGCGCAAGCAGCCGGGTCAGCTCCTCGAGATCGGGCCGGTTGGCATGGCCGGAGACGTGATACTGCCCGTCATGGTCGTCGATCACATCGACGCCCATCTCGCTGAACTGGTTGACCACCTTGAGCACGCCGCGCTCGTTGCCGGGGATCGTCTTGGACGACAAGAGGAAGGTATCCCCTTCGCGCATCCGGATCCCCATGTATTTGCCCTGCGCGAGCTGGGCGGAGGCGGCGCGGCGCTCACCCTGGCTGCCGGTGACGATCAGCATCAGGTTCTCGGGCGAGAGCTGCGCGGCGTCCTCGGGCGGCAGCGTGGGCGGGAAGTCCTTGAGCACCCCGGACTCGACGGCGACCGTCACCATCTGGTTCATCGCCCGCCCGAGCAGACAGATCGAGCGCCCCGCCGCGCGCCCGGCCTCGGCCAGGGTCTTGAGCCGCGCGACATTGGAGGCGAAGGTCGTCGCCGCCACCGCGCCCGACGCGCCGCGCACCAGCGCCTCGATCTCCGGCTGCAGCGACGATTCCGAGCGACCCGGATGCAGGTTGAAGACATTCGTCGAATCGCAGGCGAGCACCTTGACCCCTTCGCGCCCGATCTCGGCGAAGGTCTCCGGCTTCCAGGGCTCGCCGACGAGCGGCGTCGGGTCGAGCTTGAGATCGCCGGTGTGCAGGATCCGCCCCGCTGGGGTGTCGATGATCAGCGCCGACGCCTCGGGCAGCGAATGGCTCACCGGCACGAACTGCACCGAGAACGGCCCGGCCTCGAGGGCGTCGGGCCGCGGCTCGGCGGTGCGGACCTCCTCGGGCGGCAACCCCGCCTCCTTCATCTTCAGTTTCGCGATCCGCGCGGTGAAGTTGCGCGCATGGATCGGCACGCCGAGCTTGCGCCACAGATGCGCCACCGCGCCGACATGGTCCTCATGCGCATGGGTGATGAAGATCCCCTCGAGCCGGTCGGCACGCTCGGCGAGCCACGAGATGTCGGGCAGGATCACGCCCACGCCCGGCGTCGTGTCCATGTCCGGAAAGGTCAGCCCGAGATCCACCAGGATCAGGCGCTCCTTGCCGGGCGGGCCGTAGCCATAGACATAGGCGTTCATCCCGACCTCGCCTGCGCCCCCGAGGGGCAGGTAGATCAATCGTTCACTGCTCATTGGATATCCTTGTTGTGTCGGTGGATGACCGTGAGGCCATGCATGGTTATATCGTCCTCGACGATATCGAAAAGAGTGTCGCCCTGAGCGAAGAGCGAGGCGAGGCCGCCGGTGCCGATGATGCGCATCGGGCGGTCGGCCTCGCCGCGAATGCGGTCGCAGATCCCGCGCACCAGCCCGACATAGCCCCAGAACACCCCCGATTGCATGCAGGCGACCGTGTTGGTGCCGATCACCTTTTGCGGCTTGGTTACATCGACATGCGGCAGCGCCGCCGCCGCCTGGTGCAGCGCCTCGAGGCTGAGATTGACCCCGGGCGCGATCACGCCGCCGATATAGGCGCCGTCATGGGCGACCACGTCGAAGGTCGTCGCGGTGCCGAAATCGACCACGATCAGGTCACCGCCATGACGGTCATGCGCGCCCGCGGTGTTGACGAGCCGGTCGGGACCGACCTGGGTGCCCGGATCGACCCGCGGCGCGACCGGAAGCGCGCAATCGCTGCGCCCCACCACGAGCGGCCGGCAGCCGAAATAGCGATCCGCGAGCACGCGCAGATTGAACACGACCCGCGGCACCGTCGAGGAGACGATCACCTCGTCGATGCGCACATCGAGCTTGTGCAGGTTCATCAGCGTGGACAGCCAGACATAATACTGGTCCGCCGTGCGCTGATGCTCGGTCGAGGTGCGCCATGTCGCGAGGAAGCGGGCGCCGTCCCAGACCGCGAAGACCGTGTTGGTGTTGCCGCAATCGATCGCGAGCAGCATGCCCGATCCCCTTTCAGAAGAACACATCCGCCGCCGGAACGATCCTCCGCGCCACCCCGATGCGCAGAACGAGCGCGCCGGTCTCGTCGATGGTCTCGAAGACGCCGCGCAGCGTGTCGCGCCCGGTGCGGGCCGTGATGACCTCGCCCAGCCCGGCGGCGCGCGCGATCCAGGCCTCGCGAAGCGGTGCGAAGCCCGCGCGCATGAGGGTCTCGTACCAGCGCGCAAAGTCGGGCGCGAGCCGGTCGAGCAGCGTTTGCGGGCGCAAGCGCGTGCCCGTGACCGCCACGAGGCTCACCGCAGGAAGCCCATCCGCGCTGACCGTCGCCGGTGCGCCCACCAGGTTGACGCCGATGCCGACGATCAGATGATCGGCGCGTGCCGCCGTTCCCGCCCCCTCGAGCAGGATCCCCGACACCTTGCCGCCACCGGCGAGCACGTCGTTGGGCCATTTGAGCGCAAAAGCGGAGGGCTGGCCGGTGAGCGCACAGAGGCTGTCATGCAGCGCGAGCGCAGCGACGAAGGACACCAGCGCCGACTGCGCCGCCGGCACCTCGGGGCGCAGCGCCAACGAGGCCGCGAAATTGCCGTCCGGATCGCTCCAGGGTCGTCCGCGCCGGCCGCGCCCCGCGGTCTGGCGCCGCGCCATGATCCAGCATGGCCCCTCGAGATCGGGCAGGCGGCGCAGCGCCTCGGCATTCGTGCTGTCCACCGCGTCGAGCTCGACGCGCCCCACCCCCTCGGGCCAGGACGGGTCAGCGCACAAGGGTCTGCGCCGCCGCCTCGGCGAAGGATTCGATGCCGAAGAGGTTGACCACCCCGACGACCATGATCACGGCCGACGCCATCAGAAGGCCCCATTGCAGATTCGGCATCACCCGGTCGAGTTCCTCGACCTCCTCGCCGAAATACATGTAATAGACGATCCGCAGGTAATAGAAGGCCCCGATCACCGAGGCGATCACCCCGGCCACCGCGAGCCAGGCCATCCCCGCCTCCACCGCCGCCCACAGCACCGCGAGCTTGGCGAAGAAGCCCAGGAGCGGCGGCACCCCCGCCATGCTGAACAGCAGCACGAGGAGCGCGGCGGCCTTGATCGGCTCGCGTGCCGAGAGCATGTTGAGCGCGCCGATATCGGTTACGGGGCGGCCGTCGCGGCTCATCGAGAGGATGAAGGCGAAGACGCCGATATTCATCGTCACATAGATCGCCATGTAGATCAGCATCGCCTCGACGCCCTGCTGCGACCCGGCGGCGAGCCCGACGAGCGCATAACCCATATGCGCGATCGACGAATACGCCATCAGCCGCTTGATGTCGCGCTGCCCGATGGCCGCGACCCCGCCGAGGAACATCGACAGCACCGCGAGCAGCGCGACGATCTGACCCCAATCGGCGGTCACGGTGCCGAACGCCTCGAAGCCGACCCGCGCGAACAGCGCGATCGCGGCCACCTTCGGCGCGGTGGACAGGAACGCCGTCACCGGTGTCGGCGCGCCCTGATAGACGTCGGGCGTCCACATGTGGAACGGCACCGCCGAGACCTTGAAGGCCAGCCCCGCGATCAGGAAGGCAAGTCCGATCAAGAGGCCGAGCGGCATCTCGCCATCGGCGATCGTGCTGATGATGCCCGCGAACTGCGTCGTGCCCGCAAAGCCGTAAACGAGCGACGCCCCATAGAGCAGCATCCCCGAGGCGAGCGCGCCCAGCATGAAGTATTTCAGCCCCGCCTCGGTCGAGCGCGCGCTGTCACGCCGGATCGCCACGATGACGTAAAGCGCCAGCGATTGAAGCTCGAGGCCCATATAGAGCGCCATCAGGTCGCCCGCGGAGACCATGATCATCATCCCGACCACCGCGAGCGCGACGAGCACGGGATACTCGAAGCGCAACAATCCGTGGCGCAGCATATAGTCCTGCCCCATCAGCATCACCACCGCCGCCGACAGCAGGATCATCACCTTGGCAAAGCGCGCGAAGGGATCGTCGATGAACATGCCACCAAAGGCGGTGCGCGCCTCCGTGCCCTGCAAGGCGATCATCAGCGCCAGCAGCACGAAGGCCGCCGAGGTGGCCCACAGGACCATCGGCGCGACGCGGTCCTGGCCCGCGAACACCCCGACCATCAGCGCCGTCATCGCGAACAGCGCGAGCAGGATCTCGGGCAGGGCTATGGACAGATCGGCTGAGATCATGACTGCGTCCTTCAGTTCTGCGCCAGCCGCAGCGCGGCGTCATATGCCGCCAGCGCGCCGTCGTATTCCTCGACAAGCTCGGCGACGGCGGGCCCGGTGATGTCGGTGACGAGCGACGGATAGACGCCGAGCAGCAGCGTCATCGCCACGAGCGGCGCGAACAGCGCCTTTTCGCGGCGCGACATGTCCGTGATCGTCTTGAGGCTTTCGCGCACCAGCTCGCCCATCATCACCCGCCGGTAGAGCCACAGCGCATAGCCCGCCGACAGGACCACGCCCGTCGCCGCCACCGCCGTGACCCATGTGTTGACCTGGAACACCCCGACCAGCGTGAGGAATTCGCCGACAAAGCCCGAGGTCCCCGGCAGGCCCACATTCGCCATGGTGAACAGCATGAAGATCAGCGCATAGACCGGCATCCGGTTCACCAGCCCGCCATAGGCGTCGATGCGCCGCGTGTGCATGCGGTCATAGATCACGCCGACGGCGAGAAACAGCGCGCCGGAGATGAAGCCGTGGCTGATCATCTGGAAGATCGCACCGTCGAGCCCCTGCTGATTGACCGCGAAGATGCCCAGCGTCACGAACCCCATATGCGCCACCGACGAGTAGGCGATGAGCTTTTTCATGTCCTCCTGCATCAGCGCGACGAGGCTGGCATAGACCACCGCGATCGCCGACAGCCACAGGATCAGCGGCCCCACGATCTCGGTGCCCACCGGAAACATCGGCACCGAAAAGCGCAGGAAGCCGTAACCGCCCATCTTCAGCAGGATCGCCGCGAGCACCACCGAGCCGGCGGTGGGCGCCTGCACATGCGCGTCCGGAAGCCAGGTATGCACCGGCCACATCGGCAGCTTCACCGCGAAGGCCGCAAAGAAAGCGAGGAACATCAGCGTCTGCGCCCCGCCGACGATCTGAATGCCGAGCAGGCGGAAACCCTCGGAGCCGAACTCGTGCGTCAGCAGCGTCTCGATATCCGATGTGCCGGCATCGACATACATCGCGATCATCGCCACCAGCATCAGCACCGAACCGAGGAAGGTGTAGAGGAAGAACTTGAACGCCGCGTAGATGCGCTCCTTGCCGCCCCAGATGCCGATGATCAGGAACATCGGGATCAGCCCGGCCTCGAAGAACAGGTAGAACAGCACCAGATCGAGCGCGACGAACACGCCGATCATCAGCGTCTCGAGCACCAGGAAGGCGACCATGTATTCCTTCACGCGATGCGTGACGTTCCAGCACGCTCCGATCACGATCGGCATCAGGAAGGTCGTCAGGAGCACGAACAGCACCGAGATGCCGTCCACCCCGACCTTGTAGGTCAGCCCGAGGATCCAGTCGCCCTCCTCGACGAACTGAAAGCCGGTATCCGACGGGTCGAACCCGGCCAGCAGGAAAAGCGAGATCAGGAAGGTCGCGCCCGTCGCGATCAGGGCGAGCCACTTGGCATTCGCGCGCGCGGCCTCGTCATCGCCGCGCAGGAACACGGCGAGGATGACGGCAGCGACGAGCGGCGTGAAGGTGATGATCGAAAGGAGGTTTTCCATCGCTCAGCCCCCCACCGTCAGCGTCACCCAGGTCACCAGCACCACGATGCCGATCACCATCGCGAAGGCGTAGTGAAAGATGTAGCCCGACTGAACGCGCACGGTGCGCCGCGTGACCCAGGGGATGACCCCCATCGCGAGTCCGTTGATCGCCCCGTCGATCACCGATCCGTCGCCGCGCTTCCACAGGATGGTCCCGAGCGCCTTGGCCGGGCGCACGAAGATGCGCTCATACAGCTCATCGACATACCACTTGTTCAGAAACAGCTGGTAGAGCGGCCACTGGTTTTCGGCCAGTTTGGCGGGCATTTCCGGATTGCGGATATAGAACCACCAAGCAACGCCGAGCCCGATCAGCATCGCCAGCACCGGCGAAACCGCGACCCAGGCGGGGACGTAATGTGCATCGTCGAGCACGGTGTTGCCCTCGGCCATGTGGATCGCGCCCGCGAACCAGTCATTGACCTGCTCGATGGAGCCGAAGAACGGCCCGTACCAGACCATCCCCGCAAACACCGACCCCACCGCGAGAACCCCGAGCGGGATGGTCATCGAGGGCGGGCTCTCATGGGCGTGCTCATGCGTCTTGCGGCTGCCGCGCGGGGTGCCGAAGAAGGTCAGGAACATCAGCCGCCAGCTGTAGAAGGAGGTCAGCCCCGCGCCGACGACCAGCAACCAGAAGGCCGGAACCGCCCCCGCCGCCCAGGCACTCTCGATGATCGCGTCCTTGGAGACGAAGCCGGCAAAGCCGATGATCGTGAGCGGTATGCCGACGCCGGTGATCGCCAGCGTGCCGATCAGCATCGCCCAGAAGGTGTAGGGCATCTTGTGGCGCAGCCCGCCGTAATTGCGCATGTCCTGCTCGTGATGCATGCCGTGGATCACCGAGCCCGCGCCGAGAAAGAGCATCGCCTTGAAGAAGGCGTGGGTGAAGAGATGGAAGATCGCCACCGAATAGACCCCCACCCCGGCGGCCACGAACATGTAACCCAGCTGCGAACAGGTCGAATAGGCGATCACGCGCTTGATGTCGTTCTGCACGAGCCCGATCGTCGCCGCGAAGAAGGCCGTGAGCGCCCCGATCGCAGTCACGAACAGCATCGCCGCATCGGCGTATTCCATCACCGGCGACATTCGTGCCACGAGGAACACCCCCGCCGTGACCATCGTCGCGGCATGGATCAGCGCCGAGACGGGGGTCGGGCCTTCCATCGCGTCGGGCAGCCAGGTGTGCAGGAAAAGCTGCGCCGACTTGCCCATCGCGCCGATAAAGAGCAGGAACGCCACGAGATTGGCCGCGTTCCAGTCGGCCCAGAGGAACCGGATCGAGGTCTCGGCAAGCGACGCGCCCGCGCCGAAGATCACGTCGAAGGTGATCGAGTCGGTGAGCAGAAACAGCGCGAGGATGCCGAGCAGGAAGCCGAAATCGCCGACGCGGTTGACCACGAAGGCCTTGATCGCGGCGGCGTTGGCCGAGGGCTTGCGGTAGTAGAAGCCGATCAGCAGGTAGGAGGCGAGGCCCACGCCCTCCCAGCCGAAGAAAAGCTGCAACAGGTTGTCGGCGGTGACCAGCATCAGCATCGCGAAGGTGAACAGCGACAGATACGCGAAGAAGCGCGGCCGGTAGCTCTCATGCTCGCGGAAGTTGGCGTCGTGCGCCATGTAGCCAAAGCTGTAGACATGCACGAGCGCCGAGACCGTCGTGACCACGACGAGCATCACCGCGGTGAGCCGGTCGAGCCGGATCGCCCAGTCGGCGGCCAGCGTGCCGCTCTCGACCCAGCGCATGATCTGGATCTGCTGCGTCTCGCCATCGAAGGTCAGGAAGATCAGCCAAGACAGGAGCGCGGCCAGCACCACGAGCGCGGTCGCCGTCACCTGGGCGGCCCGCTCGCCCATGAAGCGCCAGCCGAAGCCGCACAGGAGCGCCCCGATCAGCGGCGCGAAGAGCAGGATCGTCGCCATCGCCTCAGCCTTTCATCACGTTGATGTCCTCGACATCGATCGACCCGCGGGTGCGGAAGAAACACACCAGGATCGCCAGCCCGATCGCCGCCTCGGCCGCCGCGACGGTGAGCACGAACATCGTGAACACCTGGCCCACGAGATCGCCGAGAAAGCTCGAGAACGCGACGAGGTTGATGTTCACCGACAGCAGGATCAGCTCGATCGACATCAGGATGACGATCACGTTCTTGCGGTTGAGGAAAATACCGAAGATACCGATGACGAACAGCGCTGCGGCCACCGTCAGGTAATGTTCCAGTCCCACCATTCGCGTCCCTCCGGGCCTTGCGCCCGTTCATTGTCTCGCCGCCCGCCGCCGGGCCGGTTGCGCCGCGTCAGAGGCCCTTGCCGGGCTTGACGTCCTTGAGTTCCATCGACTGCGCCGGATCGCGATACATCTGCGACAGCACGTCCTGACGCTTCACGTCGGTGCGGTGGCGCAGCGTCAGCACGATCGCCCCGACCATCGCCACGAGCAGGATCAGCCCCGCCGCCTGGAACAGGAAGGCGTAGTCGTCATAGATCAGCTGACCGAGCGCGCGCGTGTTGTGCACCTCGGCCGCGTCGGGCGTCGGGGCCTGGCGCAGCCCCATCGCGCCATCGGCCTCCTGCCAGGCCCCGAACAGCAGCCCGAGCTGCATCAAGAGCACGACCCCGATCAGCCCGCCGAGCGGCAGGTTGCGCGACATCCCCGCCTTGAGCCGGGCGAAGTCGATGTCGAGCATCATCACCACGAACAGGAACAGCACCGCAACCGCCCCGACATAGACGATGATCAGCAGCATCGCCACGAACTCCGCGCCCAGAAGCACGAACAGCCCCGCCGAGGACAGGAAGGCGAGGATCAGCCAGAGCACCGAATGCACCGGGTTGCGCGAGAACACCACCAGGATCGCGGAGGCGAGCACCGTGATGGCGAAGGCGTAGAACGCGAAATCGGCGACACCCATCTCAAGCTTCCCTCTGCTCGGGGCGCGTGGCCCCCGCCGCGTTCCCCGCGCCCCTTACCGGTAGGGCGCGTCGATTTCAATGTTGCGCGCGATCTCGGCCTCCCAGCGATCGCCGTTCTCCAGAAGCTTCTCCTTGTTGTAGAAAAGCTCCTCGCGGGTCTCGGCGGAGAACTCGAAATTCGGCCCCTCGACGATGGCATCCACCGGGCACGCCTCCTGGCAGAAGCCGCAATAGATGCATTTCGTCATGTCGATGTCGTAGCGCGTGGTGCGGCGCGATCCGTCGGCGCGCGGCTCGGCGTCGATGGTGATCGCCTGCGCCGGGCAGATCGCCTCGCACAGCTTGCAGGCGATACAGCGCTCCTCGCCATTGGGGTAGCGGCGCAGCGCGTGCTCGCCGCGAAAGCGCGGGCTGAGCGGGCCTTTCTCATGCGGGTAGTTCACCGTCGCCTTTGGCGCGAAGAAGTAGCGAAACCCGAGCCCGAAGCCCTTGATGAAGTCGAACAGCAGGAAATACCGTCCCGCGCGGACAACGTCGAAACTCATCTCACCCTCCGATCGTCGAGCGGGCCCAGACCCCGCCCAGAACCTCGTAGCGCGACAGGAACGCGACAATCACGACCCAGGCCAGCGACAGCGGCAGGAACACCTTCCAGCCGATGCGCATGAGCTGATCGTAGCGGTAGCGCGGCGTGATCGCCTTCACCATGGCGAACAGGAAAAAGAAGACCGCCATCTTCGCGACCATCCAGAACGCGCCGTCCGGCAGCCCCGGGATCGGCGACAGCCAGCCGCCGAAGAACATCAGGCTGATCAGCGCGCACATCAGGAAGATGGCGAGGTATTCGCCCGCCATGAACAGCAGATACGGCACCGAGCTGTACTCGACCTGATAGCCGGCGACGAGCTCGGACTCGGCCTCAGGAAGATCGAAAGGCGGCCTGTTCGTCTCCGCCAGCGCCGAGATGAAGAACAGCACCACCATCGGAAGATGCGGCAACCAGTACCAGGAAAACAGCCCGTAGGCGCCGTCCTGCGCGGCCACGATGGCCGAGAAGTTCATCGCGCCCGTCGAGATGATGATGCCGAAGATAATCAGCCCGAGCGACACCTCGTAGGAGACCATCTGCGCCGCCGAACGCAGGCTGCCGAGGAACGGATACTTCGAGTTCGACGCCCAGCCCCCCATGATCACGCCGTAGACCTCGAGCGAGGCCACCGCGAAGACGAACAGGATCGCCACGTTGATATCGGCGAGCACCCAGCCCTCGTTGAACGGGATCACCGCCCAGGCCGTCACCGCGAGCACGAAGGACAGCATCGGCGCGAGGAAGAACACCGGCCGGTCGGCGCCCGCGGGCACCACGATTTCCTTGAAGACGTATTTCAACGCGTCCGCGCCGGTCTGGAGAAGGCCCCAGGGCCCCACGACATTCGGCCCGCGCCGCATCTGCACCGCCGCCCAGACCTTGCGATCGCCGTAAACGAGAAACAGAAGCGAGATCATCACGAAGCCGATCAGGAGCAGCCCCTGCGCCGCGATCAGGAGCGCCGTTCCAAGCCCCGTGTCCAGAAAATCCGCCATGTCGTCTACTTCCTCGGATCGTCGCTGTCGGTCCCGTCCGTCGCACCCGGCGCGCCTCGGCGCGGCGCGCGCGCTCGTCGGGTGTAAACATCATCCGCGCGCTGAACGCCACCCCGCCGCATCAGATTCCGCCCCGCCGGGCGCGCCGCGCCGTCACTCCGCCGCAAGGGGCGCCTCGCGGCGCGCGCGCGCCGTCTCGCTGAGCTCGACCATCAGGCCCGAGGCCCGCGCGATCGGGTTGGTCAGATAGAAATCCGTCACCGCCGACGCGAAGGCCCCCTTGCCCGGCGCCTCGGGTACGAGCGGGGTCCAGGCATTCTCCGCGAGTTCCTCGATCATCGCGAGATGCGGCACCTCCCTGAACAGGGCCTCGCGCAGCTGCGCGATCGAATCGAAGGGTAGCACGGCGCCCATCTCGGCCGAAAGCGCGCGCAGGATCGCCCAGTTCTCCTTGGCCTCGCCCGGCGGAAAGCCGGTGCGCAGGGCGAGCTGCGGCCGCCCCTCGGTGTTGACGAACAGCCCCGGCTCCTCGGTCCAGGCCGCGGCGGGCAGGATCACGTCGGCGCGATGCGCGCCGCGATCGCCGTGGCTGCCCTGATAGATCACGAAGGGGCCGCCTTCGGCGCGGATCTCGATCTCGTCGGCGCCCATATTGAAGACGACATCGGCGCCCTCCATCGTGGCGTCGAGCCCGCCCTCGGTCACGGCGCCGACATCCATCGCCCCGACGCGCCCCGCCGCCGTGTGCAGCACGAGCACCCCGGCGCCGAGGCCCGCGGCGAGCTTTTGCGCCTGCGACAGCACCGCCGCGCCATCCGCCCCCGTCAGCGCGCCCTGCCCGACGATCACCAACGCCTCGTGATCGGCCGCCTTGGCGCCCTTCGCCGCCGCCACCAGCGCGGCGCGATCGTCGCCATGCTCGGTGACATCATAGGTCAGATCCGCGGGCGCGCCGATGCGATGCACCGCGCCGCCCGCGATCCAGGCCTTGCGGATGCGCGCATTGAGCACGGGCGCCTCGGCGCGCGGGTTGGTGCCGATGAGCCAGATCTCACGCGCCGTGTCGACATCCTCGATGCCCGCGGTGCCGACATAGCCGGAGCGGTTGCCCTGCGGCAGCTTCGCACCATCGGTGCGGCATTCCACGGTGCCGCCCTGCCCCTCGATGAGCTGCTTGAGCGCAAAGGCCGCCTCGGTCGGCGCGAGATCGCCCACGAGCCCCACGGGCGCCTTCGCGCCCGTCAGCGCCTTCGCCGCCGCCTTGAGCGCCTCGCCCCAGCCCGCCGGGCGCAGCTTGCCGTTCTCGCGCACATAGGGCCGGTCGAGACGGCGGCGCTTGAGCCCGTCATAGCAGAACCGCGTCTTGTCCGAGATCCACTCCTCGTTCACCGCGTCGTTCTCGCGCGGCAGGATACGCATCACCTCGCGCCCCTTGGTGTCGACGCGGATATTCGAGCCCAGCGCGTCCATCACGTCCACCGTCTCGGTCTTGGTCAGCTCCCAGGGCCGCGCGGTGAAGGCGTAGGGCTTCGAGGTCAGCGCGCCCACCGGGCACAGATCGATGATGTTGCCCTGCAATTCCGAGGTCAGGCTCGAGGCGAGCGCGGCGGCGACCGGATCGCCCGCGCCCTCGAAGGCCTCGTTGCCGTAGGAGACGATGCGCATGTCCTCACCGCGCCCGGACGCGCCGAGTTCCGATGCCCCCGCGACCTCGGTCATGAAGCGCACGCAGCGTGTGCAGTGAATGCAGCGTGTCATGTGCGTGCCGACCAGCGGGCCGAGATCGAGATCCTCGACCGCGCGCTTGGGCTCACGGTAGCGCGAGAAATCGACACCGTAGGCGACGGCCTGATCCTGCAGGTCGCACTCGCCGCCCTGGTCGCAGATCGGGCAGTCGAGCGGGTGGTTGATGAGCAGGAACTCCATCACCCCGGCGCGCGCCTTGCGCGTCATGTCCGAATTGGTACGCACCTGCGGCGGCTCGCCATCGGGGAAGGGGCGCATGTCCTTGATCTGCATCGCGCAGCTCGCCGCCGGTTTGGGCGGGCCGGGCTGGACCTCGACGAGGCACATGCGGCAATTGCCGGCGATCGAGAGCCGCTCATGGTAGCAGAAACGCGGGATCTCCTTGCCGATCTGCTCGCAGGCCTGGAGGATCGTCAGGCGCGGATCAAACTCGTGTTCCTCGCCGTCGATGATGATCTTGCGCAACTCGGTCATGTGTCACCTGCGATATGCTTTCGCCCCGCGCGGGGCGCCTGCGATTGTCTCCTGCGCGCCGGCGCGGCGCCCGATCCCGCCCCTCTGCGCCTCAGCCGAGCCGCTGCGGCCCGCCCTCGCGGCGTTCGCCGCCGTCGAGTGCAGGCCACGACTTGAAGGCCAGCACGTAAAGCATCACGATATTGACGAGCGGGATCAGCATCAAAAGCGACATCCAGCCACTGTGGCCGGTGCGCTTCCAGAGCTGCCAGAATGGCACCACCACGAGCGCGACATAGATCGCCAGCCCGATCAGACCGCCGAACGTGCCCTCGGCGCCGGCATGCATTCCCATCACTCTTCGCTCCTCAATTTCATGGCGTGGAAGGCCGCTTTACCCGTCTCGCGACCGCACCGATATACGTCACGCGCCCCGGCACCCGTCATTCCGCGGCCACTGCGCCGCTGCGGCCGCGCTGGCGCGCCTTGATGCGATCCTCGATCTCGTCGCGGAAATTGCGGATCAGCCCCTGCACCGGCCAGGCCGCCGCGTCGCCGAGCGCGCAGATCGTGTGCCCCTCGACCTGCTTGGTGACCTCCTGGAGCATGTCGATCTCCTCGAGTTCGGCCTCGCCGGTGACCATCCGCTCGAGCACCCGCATCATCCAGCCTGTCCCCTCGCGGCAGGGCGTGCACTGGCCGCAGCTCTCGTGCTTGTAGAACGCCGCGAGCCGCCAGATCGCCTTGATCATGTCGGTGGACTGATCCATCACGATCACCGCCGCCGTGCCGAGGCCCGAGCGGTTCTGGCCGAGCCAGTCGAAATCCATCAGCGCCTCGCCGCACACATCCGCGCGGATGCAGGGCACCGAGGAGCCGCCGGGGATCACCGCCTTGAGATTGTCCCAGCCGCCGCGCACGCCGCCGCAATGGCGATCAAGCAGCTCGCGCAGCGGGATCGACATCTCCTCCTCGACGACGCAGGGCTGATTGACGTGCCCCGAGATCGCGAAGATCTTGGTGCCGGTGTTGTTGGGCCGGCCGAAGCCCGAGAACCACTCCGCCCCGCGGCGCAGCACCGTCGGCACCACGGCGATCGACTCGACATTGTTGACCGTGGTGGGGCAGCCATAGACCCCCGCCATCGCGGGAAAGGGCGGCTTCATGCGCGGCATGCCCTTCTTGCCCTCAAGGCTTTCGAGCAGCGCCGTCTCCTCGCCGCAGATATAGGCCCCGGCGCCGTGGGTGAGGAAGATGTCGAAATCCCAGCCCGACTTGCAGGCGTTCGGACCCACCAGCCCGGCCTCGTAGGCCTCGTTGATGGCGTGCTGCAGGATCTCGCGCTCGCGAATGTATTCGCCGCGGATATAGATGTAGCAGACATGCGCGTTCATCGCGAAGCTCGCGATCAGGCAGCCCTCGATCAGGGTGTGCGGATCGTGGCGCATGATCTCGCGATCCTTGCAGGTGCCCGGCTCCGACTCATCGGCATTGACGACGAGATAGGCCGGGCGCCCGTCGCTCTCCTTGGGCATGAAGGACCATTTCAGCCCCGTCGGAAAGCCCGCGCCGCCGCGCCCGCGCAGGCCGCTGTCCTTCATCTCCTGGATGATCCAGTCCCGCCCCTTGGCGAGGATGTCCTTGGTGCCGTCCCAGTGCCCGCGCGCGCGCGCGCCCTTCAGGCTGCGGTCCTGCATCCCGTAGAGATTGGTGAAGATGCGGTCCTGATCCTTCAGCATGGCTGCGTCCTCAATTTTCCCGGCGTGTCCGCCAGATCCGGTATGTCATCACCAGCGCCCAGCCGAAAGCCGCCAGCGCCGCGAAATCCACCACGAGCGCGAGCGCGTTGGGCAGCGCGAGCGCCCGCCCCACCGCGTTGATCGCCACCCAAGCAACGATCGTGCCGCCGAGCACCATGGCGATGCGCCGTGCCGCGCGCGCGCGGGCCTGTTCATCATCGTGGCGCGCCATCGCCTCCCGTCCAACCCGCGGCATCGTTCATTCGGCCTCGCCGGCGGCGAGGCGGCGCGCCTGCGCGATCCAGTCCTCGCGCGCGACCCGCCCCGACATGTTCATCTGCGCCTCGATCCAGGCGACATCGTCATCGCTCCAGCCGGCGATCTGATCGAAATGATAGATTCCGAGCTCGTTGAGCCGTTCCTCGAATTTCGGCCCCAGCCCCTTCAGGCGCTTGAGGTCGTCCGGGACGCCGCCGCGCGGCGCGTCGAGCTGCGACGGCGGCGTCCCGGAGCCGGCCGCCGAACCATCCCGCGGCGGTGCGGCCGCCCCTGCCGGTGTCGGCTCCGCGTCTTGTCCCGTCACCGCATCCGTCGTCGCCGGGTCGGCGCCCTGTGGCGTTGCGGCGCCGGCACCCTGCGTCGGCGGGGGGCTGGCCGGCTTCGGCGCGGGGCGCGCCGGTTCCTGCGGGCGTGCGGCCTCGATATCGGTCTCCTCGCACTGTGTGCGCACCGTCACATAGCCCATGACGCCGCCGACGATCACCCCGAGCAACAGGCTCCCGAGCCACCATACGCCCAGAACCGCACCGGCGATGAAGGCGACGACCACGCCGGCCCCCGCCGAGATCAGCCACCACTTGCGCGCACATTCGGAGTTCAGCGTCGACATGGGATCGTCTCCCCTTTGCGGTCACGGTCAGCCGCGATCATAACGCTCATGGCGCGCAGCGGCGAGCCCCTACTCCGTGCCGGCGGCGAGCGCGCGCGCCTGGGCGACCCAGCCATCGCGCTCGATACGCCCGCGCAGGTCGAGCGCGGCGTCCATCCATTCGATTTCCGCCACCCCCCAGGATGCGACCTGGTCATAGTGATAGACGCCCTGCGCGTTGAGCCGCTCCTCGAGTTTCGGCCCCACGCCCTTGAGTTTCTTGAGGTCGTCCGCCCCGCCCGTGCGCGGCGCGTCCAGAAATTCGGGCTTGCGCCCCGAAGCGGGCGCGACAGGCGGCGCGGCGTCGCCCAGCCAGGGCGCTTCGAGCGCGACTTCGGTGCCGTCGATGCGCTTGATCGTGTCGGCGAGCTCCAGCGCGCGGCCCACCGACGCGTTGTGCGCCGGGCCCCCGGCATCCACCTCCGTCAGGCTCGTCAGCCCGCCGGAAGGCTCGGAGGCGAAGCGCCCGGTCTGCGACCCCGGCTGCGGCTCCCGCCCGGCCTCGAGCTCGTCGAGAAGGCGCTCGAAGCTCTCGGCGGTCAGGTCCTCGTAGTAATCCTTGCCGATCTGGACCATCGGCGCGTTGGCGCAGGCGCCGAGGCACTCGACCTCCTCCCAGCTCAGCTTGCCGTCGGCCGACCGCGCATGCGGCCGCTTGGCGATGCGCCGCTTGCACACCTCCATCAGATCCTCGGACCCGCACAGCATGCACGGGGTCGTGCCGCAGACCTGCACATGCGCGACCGATCCCATCGGCGAGAGATGGAACATGAAATAGAAAGTCGCGATCTCGAGCACCCGTATCTGCGGCATGTCCAGCATCCCGGCGATGTACTCGATCGCCGGGCGCGAGACCCAGCCCTCCTGCTCCTGCGCGCGCCACAAAAGCGCGATCACGGCGCTCGCCTGCCGGCCCGCGGGGTATTTCGTGATCTCGGCCTTCGCCCAGGCAAGGTTGGCGGGCGTGAACTCGAAGCTGTCGGGCTGGTCATGGTGCAGTTTGCGCAGCATCAGCGGTCGATCTCCCCGAACACGACGTCGAGCGTGCCGATGATCGCGGCGACGTCGGCAAGCTGGTGGCCCTTGGTCATGTGGTCCATGGCCTGCAGGTGCAGATAGCCCGGCGCGCGCAGCTTGGCGCGGTAGGGCCGGTTGGTCCCGTCGGCGACGAGATACACCCCGAACTCCCCCTTCGGCGCCTCGACGGCGGCATAGACCTCGCCCTCGGGCACGTGAAAGCCCTCGGTGTAGAGCTTGAAGTGATGGATCAGCGCCTCCATCGAGGTCTTCATCTCGCCGCGCTTGGGCGGCGTGATCTTGCCGCGCGAGAGGATCTCGCCGGGCTCGTTTCGCAGCTTCGCGGTGGCCTGCTTGATGATCTTCGTGGATTCGCGCATCTCCGCCATGCGCACCAGGTAGCGGTCATAGCAGTCGCCGTGCTTGCCCACCGGGATCTGGAAGTCGAACTCGTCGTAGCATTCATAGGGCTGCGCGCGGCGCAGATCCCAGGCCAGCCCCGAGCCGCGCACCATCACCCCCGAAAAGCCCCAGTCGAGAATGTCCTGCTCGCTCACGACGCCGATATCGGCGTTGCGCTGCTTGAAGATGCGGTTGTCCGTGAGCAGCCCGTCGAGATCGTCGAGCACATTGGGGAAATGATCGGCCCAGGCGTCGATATCGTCGAGCAGCTCGGGCGGCAGATCCTGATGCACGCCGCCGGGGCGGAAATAGGCCGCGTGCAGCCGCGCCCCGCAGGCGCGTTCATAGAAGACCATCAGCTTCTCGCGCTCCTCGAAGCCCCACAGCGGCGGGGTGAGCGCACCGACATCCATCGCCTGCGTGGTCACGTTGAGCAGATGCGACAGGATACGCCCGATCTCGGAGAACAGCACCCGGATGAGCTGCGCGCGCCGCGGCACCTCGGCACCGGTCAGCCGCTCGATCGCGAGGCACCACGCATGTTCCTGGTTCATCGGCGCGACATAGTCGAGCCGATCGAAATAGGGCAGGTTCTGCAGGTAGGTACGGCTCTCCATGAGCTTCTCGGTGCCGCGATGCAAGAGCCCGATATGCGGGTCCACGCGCTCGACGATCTCGCCGTCGAGTTCGAGCACGAGCCGCAGCACGCCATGCGCCGCCGGGTGCTGCGGCCCGAAATTGAGATTGAAGTTGTGGATCTTCTGCTCTTGGGTGAGCACATCCGCCTGCGGGCTGCCATCCATCATCGCGATCCCCTCATGCGCCGCGGCGCTACTTTTCCTGCCCGGCGCCCTCGGTCTTCTCGTCGCCCGGAAGGATCTGCTCGGCCCCTTCCCAGGGCGACATGAAATCGAAGAGCCGGTATTCCTGAACCAGCTTGACCGGCTCGTAGACCACGCGCTTGGTCACCTCGTCGTAGCGCACCTCGGTATAGCCCGTGGTCGGGAAATCCTTGCGCAGCGGATAGCCGCGAAAGCCGTAATCGGTCAGGATGCGCCGCAGATCCGGGTGGCCCGAGAACAGGATCCCGAACATGTCGAACACCTCGCGCTCGAACCAGCCCGCACTCGGATGGATCTCGGTGATCGAGGGCACGATCTCGTCCTCGCGGACCTTCGTCTTCACCCGGATGCGCTGATTGCGGTACATCGACAGGAAGTGCCAGACGAGATCGAAGCGGCGCTTGCGCTCCGGATAATCCACGGCCGTAATGTCGACCAGCGAGGAGAAGGCGCAGTTGCGGTCCGTCTTCAGGAACTGGATGAACTTCACGACCTCGGACAGCCCGACATGCACCGTCAGCTCGCCATGCGCCACCTCGGCGCGGGTGACGGCATCGGGCTGCTTGGCCTCGATATGGGCGGCCAGATCGGCCATGGCCTGCGACATCAAAGCCTCCTATCGCGTGATCGTGCCGGTGCGGCGGATCTTGCGCTGCAGCTGCAGGATCCCGTAGAGCAGCGCCTCGGCCGTGGGCGGGCAGCCGGGCACATAGATATCCACCGGCACGATGCGATCGCAGCCGCGCACCACCGAATAGCTGTAGTGGTAATACCCGCCACCATTGGCGCACGACCCCATCGAGATGACATAGCGCGGCTCGGGCATCTGGTCATAGACCTTGCGCAGCGCCGGCGCCATCTTGTTGGTCAGCGTCCCGGCCACGATCATCACGTCGGACTGACGCGGGCTGGCGCGCGGGGCGATGCCGAACCGCTCCACGTCGTAGCGCGGCATCGAGGTCTGCATCATTTCCACCGCGCAGCAGGCCAGTCCGAATGTCATCCAGTGCAGGCTGCCGGTGCGCGCCCAGTTGATGACATCCTCGGACGCGGCGAGCAAGAAGCCCTTGTCCTGCAATTCGCGGTTCAGCGCCTGGGTCGGGACCTCGCGATCCACGCCGGCGGTGTTCGCCCCGGTGCTCACTCCCATTCCAGCGCCCCCTTCTTCCATTCATAGACGAAGCCGACCGTCAGGACGGCGAGGAACACCATCATCGACCAGAACGCGACCTCGGTCAGCTCGCCGAACGCCACAGCCCAGGGAAACAGGAACGCGATCTCGAGGTCGAAGATGATGAACAGGATCGCGACGAGATAGAATCGCACATCGAACTTCATGCGCGCATCGTCGAACGCGTTGAAGCCGCATTCATAAGCCGAGACCTTTTCCGGGTCCGGGTTGCGCACCGCGAGGATCACGGCCGCCAGCAGCAGGATCAGCCCCAGCCCCACGGCAAGGCCGATGAAGATCAGAATCGGCAGGTATTCGGTGAGAACGTGATCCAAGGCTCGCTCCTTCGCCGTCGCGGCTCTGCAGCTTCATCTACTCCCGCCACCCCGGGTGGTCAACCGAAGGCGGCGCCGCGTCGCACTCACTCCGCCCAGCGCGGGCGGCGGCGTTCGAAGAAGGCGGCGATGCCCTCGGCGGCCTCGGCGCTCTCCCAGCGTGTCACGAGCGCCTCGATGCTCTCGGCGATCGCGGCCTCGTCGATGCGCGGGCCGAGGCTGCGCACCAGCGCCTTGGCCTCCGCTACGGCCCCCGGCGCGGTGGCGAGATACGGCGCGATCTCGGCCTCGACCGCCGCGTCGAGCTCCCCGGGCGCCACCGCCCGCGCCAGCAGCCCGAGCGCGACAGCCTCCTCCGCATCGAAACGCCGGCCCGACATGAACACCCGCCGCGCCCGCGCAGCCCCCATCCGCGCGATGACATAGGGCGCGATCGTCGCCGGAATCAGCCCGAGCCGCGTCTCCGTGAAGCCGAACCGCGCCTCCGCGACCCCGACCGCGACATCGCAGACCGAAATCAGCCCCATACCGCCGCCGAAGGCCTGCCCCTGCACCCGCCCGATCAGCGGCCTCGGCAGCGCATCGAGCGCGCCGAGCATCTGTGCCAGCCGGCGCGCCTCGCGCGCCCGGGTCGCGCCATCGGCCTTCATCTGGCTGCGCATCCAGTCGAGATCGCCGCCCGCGCAGAAGCTCTCCCCCGCCCCGGTCAGCACCACGACCCGCACCGCCGGATCGCGGCCGAGCCGCCCCGCGGCCGCGTGCAGATCGTCCATCATCGCCGCCGACATCGCGTTGTGCCGCTCGGTGCGGTCCAGCGTCAGCGTCGCCACCCCGCGATCGTCGATATGCTGCGTCAGCGTGTCATACATCGTCTGATCCCCTCTGATCGCGCAGCCCCCGCGCCATCGCCGCCGCGCGGGCGAGCACGGCGTCGTCGAGTCCGGTCGCGAATCCCAGCGCCGCGAGCCGGTCGGCGACCCGTTCGGTGGCGACATTGCCCGCCGCGCCCGGCGCGAAGGGGCAGCCGCCGAGCCCCCCCGCCGCCGCGTCGAAGACCCGCACCCCCCGTGCCAGCGACACCTCGATATTGTCGAGCGCGCGACCGGCCGTGTCGTGGTAATGGCCGGCGAGTTGGCCGCAAGGTATCGTGCCGGTCACGGCGGCGAGCATCGCGTCGATCCGCTCCGGGGTGCCCTGCCCGATCGTGTCGCCAAGGCTGATCTCGTAGCAGCCCATCTTTCGCAGCGCCGCCGCCACCCGCGCCACCGCCCCGGGCGCCACCGGCCCGTCATGGGGGCAGTCGCTCACGCAGGAGACATAGCCGCGCAGCGCCACCCCGTCGCGGCGCGCGGCTTCGGCCACGGGCGCGAACCGCGCGAGGCTCTCGGCAATGGTGGCGTTGAGATTGGCCTTCGAGAAGCCCTCGGAGGCCGCGGCGAAGATCGCCACCTCGTCCGCCCCGGCCGCGCGGGCGCGCTCATAACCCTTCAGATTCGGCGTGAGCGCGGCGTAGCGCACCCCCGGTGCGCGCCGGATCCCGGCGAGCACCTCGGCGCCGTCGGCCATCTGCGGGACCCATTTCGGCGACACGAAGCTCGCCGCTTCGATGCGCCGGAATCCCGCCGTCGAAAGCAGATCGATCAGCGCGATCTTGTCGGCGGCGGGGATCATACGCGCCTCGTTCTGCAGCCCGTCGCGCGGGCCGACCTCGAAGATCTCGACCGGCTCGGCCATCGGTTCCCCTTGACGCGTGGCGCTCATTCCGCCTCCAGCACGATGAGCGCATCCCCCATCGCGACCTGCGCGCCCGCTTCGGTGAGCACCTCGGCCACCACCCCGTCGCGCCAGGCGGTCAGCGTGTGCTCCATCTTCATCGCCTCGAGCACCACGAGCCGCGCGCCCGCCGCCACCGCCGCGCCGGGCGCGACATGCACATCCTTGACGAGGCCGGGCATCGGCGCGGGGATGACATTCGCGCCCGCCGCCGCCTGCCCGGCGCGGGTGAGCGCATCGACGATCTCGAAGTGATGCGCCACCCCGGCGAAGACGCTGACCCGTGCGCCATCGGCGCGCAGCGTCGCGCCGGACTTCGCCCCGTCCACCCACCAGCCATCCGGCGCGAGCACGCAATCATGCGCCACCCCGTCCACCGTGACCGCAAAGCGGCGCGGCCCCCCGGCGCGGATCGTGGCGGGCATATCCTCGCCCGCGCGGCGCAGCGCGATCCGGCGGGCGAGCGGTTGCCACAGGGCAAAGCCGGTGAAGGTGTCTCCGCCATCGCCCAGCCCAGCCGCCGCGAGGGCGGCGAGCGCGACCTGCGCGCCCGTGGGCGCCGATGCCTCGGTGAGCTTTGCCAGATCGCGCGCGATCAACCCGGTATCGACATCGCCCGACGCGAAGCCCGGATGCCGCGCGAGCGCCCCGAGAAAGGCAAGATTGGTCACGCTTCCGGCGACCTCGGTGTCGCCGAGCGCGCGCGCCAGCCTGCGCAGCGCCACGCCCCGGCTCGGGCCATGGGTGACGATCTTCGCGATCATCGGGTCGTAATGCGGGCTGATCGTGTCGCCCGGGCGCACGCCGCTGTCGATGCGCGCGCCCTCGGGAAAGGCGAGATGGTCGAGCCGCCCCGTCGCGGGCAGGAACCCGGCCGGGACATCCTCGGCATAGAGCCGTGCTTCGAAGGCGTGCCCGTGGAGCTTGAGATCCGCCTGCGCGGCGGGCAGCCCCTCGCCGGCGGCTACGCGAAGCTGCCATTCGACGAGATCGACGCCGGTGACCGCCTCGGTGACGGGATGCTCGACCTGAAGGCGGGTGTTCATCTCCATGAACCAGAACCGGTCCGGGCGCAGCCCCTCGGAGCCGTCCACGATGAACTCCACCGTCCCCGCGCCGGCATAGCCGATCGCCTCGGCCGCGCGCACCGCCGCATCGCCCATCGCCGCGCGCATCTCGGGCGTCATGCCCGGCGCCGGGGCCTCCTCGATGACCTTCTGGTGCCGGCGCTGCAGCGAGCAGTCGCGCTCATAAAGATGCACTGCGCGCGCCCCGTCGCCGAAGACCTGCAACTCGACATGGCGCGGCTTGGCGATCAGCTTCTCGATGAGCACCGCGTCGTTGCCGAAGGCGGTGCGCGCCTCGGACTGCGCGCTCGCGAGCGCTTCGGCGAAATCCCCGGCGCGCGCGACGCTGCGCATCCCCTTGCCGCCGCCGCCGGCAACCGCCTTGATGAGCACCGGATAGCCGATCGCGTCGGCGGCCCCGGCGAGGTGCTCGGGGTCCTGATTCGCGCCGCGATAGCCGGGCACCACGGGCACGCCCGCCTCCTCCATCGCCGCCTTGGCGGCATCCTTGAGCCCCATCGCCCGGATCGCCGCCGCCGAGGGACCG
>LFIK01000312.1_pt1 | contig 35972 bp, 34 predicted proteins | sample 643401 | NCBI WGS metagenome assembly LFIK01 (sample SAMN03777447, study PRJNA286221) | soda lake metagenome | biome: soda lake; feature: Kulunda steppe; material: water; isolation source: sample T5-Br brine of Lake Tanatar-5 | place: Russia: Kulunda steppe | collected 2010-07
CGTCCACCACCTCGAGGTTGTCGAGCGCCAGCAGGACGCCCAGCACGATCAGCGCTAACCCGAAGGGCAGCGCACCGTCGATCCGGGCCCACCGCCCGCCGCCACGCTCCTCCTCGTCCATCCTGCACGCTCCCACATCGCCGGGGCCGGTCCTGCTGGTCGCACCCTTTATGACACACCGCATGGTCCGCCGCTAGGGACGCTGTGCAGGAGATCGAGGTGCCGTGCCACCGTCGGACCGAGGCGCGCCGACCGTGCAGTAGCGTTATCGCCCCGAGCAGGTGGGCGGACCACCACCCGCCTCCCCCCGACCTCGGAGCAGCGCGTGGACACCCTTTCCTACGGCCGGACTGGGCTGGAGGTGACGCCGATGGGGGTCGGCCTCGCCGCCCTCGGACGGCCCGGCTACCTCAACCTCGGCCACGGCGTCGACCTCTCCGAGGACCGCAGCGTCGCCGGCCTGAACCGTCGCACCGCCGAGATACTGGACCGCGCCTACGCCCGCGGGGTCCGCTACCTCGACGCGGCCAGATCCTACGGCTACGGCGAGGCCTTCCTCGCCGACTGGTTGGCCGCCGACACCGAGCGCGCCCACACCGTCACCGTCGGGTCGAAGTGGGGCTACACCTACGTCGCCGGCTGGCGGGTGGACGCCGACCCCCATGAGGTCAAGGACCACGGCCTGGCGACCTTCGAGCGCCAGCGGCAGGAGACCCTCGAGGTGCTGGGTGACCACCTCGCGCTGTACCAGGTCCACTCCGCGTCGCTCGCCAGCGGTGTGCTGGAGGACGGGGCCGTCCTGGAGGCGCTCACGCGGTTGTCCGAGGCGGGCGTGGTGATCGGGCTGACGCTGTCCGGCCCTGAACAGGCCGACACGCTGCGACGTGCGCTGGAGCTGGCCGAGGCTGGTCGGGCGCCCTTCGCCTCCGTCCAGGCCACCTGGAACCTGCTCGAGCCCTCCGTCGGGCCGGCCCTGGCCGAGGCCGCAGCCGCCGGCTGGGGTGTGACCATCAAGGAGGCCGTGGCCAACGGTCGGCTCACGGTCCGCGGCGACGTGCCCCCGTCCGTGGCGGCCGCGGCCACCGAGCTCCGGGTCAGCGTCGACACCCTGGCTGGTGCCGTCGCGCTAGCGCAACCCTTCAGCCACGTCGTGCTGTCGGGTGCAGCGACCGTCGCGCAGCTCGACAGCAACCTCGACGCGGTCGACCTCGACCTGCCGGCCGGGCTGACCGAGGAGCTCCGCGGGGCGGCGGAGGACCCGGCCGCCTACTGGCGGGGGCGCTCCGAGATGCCCTGGACGTGAGCCGGTGCCGGCTCAGCGCTCGACGTCGGCACCGGCGCGCTCGAGGTCATCGAGGCCGCCGGCGTTGTACACCTCGGTGAAGCCGAGTTCCTCCATGAAGGCCGCCGCCTGACCGCTACGGTTGCCGGTCCGGCAGTACAGCACGTAGCTGCCGTCGCGGTCGAGGCCGTCGATCTCGTTGGCGAAGGCCTGCTCGTAGATGTCGACGAGCTCCGCACCCGGCAGGCGGCCAGCCGCGTACTCCTCCGGGGTGCGCACATCGATGATGGTCAGGTCATCACGGCTGTCGAGCAGCGACACCGCCGCCCCGGCATCGACCGTGACCACGCCCGGCCGTGCAGCGTCCTCGCCGGGCTCGTCAGCGGCGTCCGCGTCGGCACAGGCGGCCAGCACGAGGGCGGCGACGGCGACGACGGCGAGGATCAGCGGTGAGCGGCGCACGGTGGACTCCGGGGGGCTGGGGGACCATCAGGCAGGTGAACGCCTCGGAGACGGTACCCATGCCCGGACCCCACGAGGACCGCGCGGACGTGCAACCTGCGCACGTCTCAGCCGTCGTGGTGGGCTTCCACGAAGGCGGTGGTAGGCCCGGGCCCCTCATCCGCACGCCAGGAGGAGGTGTAGAGGAACCGCTGACCACGGATCACGGTGATGCGGAACTCCACGGGCCGCTCCCCGCTGGAGGCCAGGCGCTCGACCCGCAGCAGCCCCTCACCGGGCTCCAGCCCGAGGGTGTCGATCAGGTCCTGACCGGGGACGATGGGGGTGAGCGTCTCGTCCGCGGCGGTGATGCGCACGGCGCTCAGCTCGCTGAGGACGTCGTAGAGCGCGGTCCGGGTGAAGTCCGCTCCGAGCACGCTGCGGCCGATGTCTGCGGGCAGCCAGGTCTCGTCCACCGCGAGCGGTTCGTCGCCCGCGTACCGCACACGCTCGAGGCGGACCAGCTCCGCGCGGGGCGGCAGCCCCAGGTTGGCAGCGGCACGCTCGTCCCGGTCGGTGCCGAGGAACAGCACCTCGGAGCGCTGCTCGAGGCCGGCCTCCTCCACCGCACGGAACAGGCTGTACAGCCCACCGAGCGGCTGGGTGAGGACCGCTTCGTTGAGGAAGCTGCCCCGACCGCGGTGGCGGTCCACCAGGCCGCGGCTGCGCAACCGTTGGACGGCCTCGCGCACGGTGTGGCGGCTGACCCCGTAGTGCTCGGTCAGCTCCTTGTCGGTGGGGAACCGACCGACGATGTCACCCGAGGCGATGCGCCGTTCGAGGTCGTCCAGCACCTGCTGCCACAGGGGGCGCCCGTCCTCGGGCGTTGCGGACTCCGACACCTCGACACCCCCGCGCACAGGTGACCGGCTCGGGACCTGTCGCGCACCCTCAGCCTACTCAGCCGAAGAGCAGCAGCATCGGCACCGCGATCACCAGGAACACGATGCTCATGGCCGTGCCGGCCCGCAGGTAGTCGGCGACGCGGTAGCCCCCGGGGCCCATCAGCAGGGCGTTGACCTGGTGGGTGGGCAGCAGGAAGGCGTTGGAGGCCGCGATCGCCACCATCAGCCCGAAGGTCGCCGGGCTGGCGCCGACGCCGACCGCGACGTTGGCGGCCAGGGGCACCAGCAGCACGGTGGCACCGACGTTGGAGACCACCAGGGTGAAGATCGTGGTCAGCACCCCGATGGTGGCCAGGATCGCCCACCCCGGCAGGTCCTGGGTGGCTGCGACCACCCCCTCGGCGATGAAGGCGGCGGTGCCGGTCTCCTCCACGGCCTGGCCCAGCGGGATCAACGCCGCCAGGAGGAACACCGTCTTCCAGCTCACCGCCCGGTAGGCCTCGTCCGGTGTGAGGACCTGCAGCAGCAGGATGCCGATCGCCCCGATCATCAGGGCGAGGGAGAGCTGCATGTCGGTGAAGATGACCAGGCCCAGGGCCAGGGCGAAGGCCAGGAGTGCCCAGGGGCGCTTGGTGGTCCGCGGCGGTTCGGTGGGGTGGTCGCTGATCACCACGAAGGAGGGGTCCGCATCGACGTCGCGCATCCGTTCCCACGGCCCGAAGAGCACGAGCACGTCCCCAGCACCGAGGCGGTGCTCCCGCAGATCCTCGGTCAGGATCTCCCCGCGGTGATGGATAGCGAGCAGCGCGGTCCCGAACCGTACGCGCAGCCGCAGATCGCCGACCCGCTCCCCCACGGCGTCGGAGCCGGGACGCACCGAGACCTCGACCAGGCCCGCCTGCTCCGGGTCGACGACCCGCGCGAAGGGGTCGTCGTCGGGCCCGAGCCGGGTGAGCCCCTGCCCGGTGGCGAAAGCATCGACGTCGGGCTCCGGTCCGGTGATCCCGACGATCGCGCCGGCCTCGATGCGCTGCTCGCGCCGCGGTGCCAGGAACGGGTCCGCATCCTCGGTCGCCACCGCGGCGATGAGCACCCCGGGTTCGCTGCGTTCGATCTCCTCCACCGCGCGGCCGATCAGCGGGCTGCCCTCGGGCACGGCGGCGGCGTGGAGCCGTCCGTCCAGTCCGTAGCGGGCGGAGATGTCCGGGAGCGCCTCCCCGGAGCTGCGGTCGCCCTTGACCTCCGGGAGCAGCCACCGTCCGGCGACGGCGAACAGCAGGATGCCGGCAGCCAGCAGGGCCAGCCCGATCGGGAGCGGCGCGAACAGCCCGTAGGGCTCGATCTCGACGCCGAGGTTCTCCGCGCTTGAGGCCAGGAGGTCGTTCAGCAGGATGAGCGGACCGGAGGCCACCAGGGTGAGCGTGCCGCCGAGGATGGCGGCGAAGCCCATCGGCATGAGCAGCCGGGACTGGGGCGTGGCCGTGCGGTCCGAGATCCGCTCGATCACCGGCAGGAACAGCGCCGCGGCCCCGATGTTCTGCATGAAGGCGCTGATGCCACCCACGGCGACGGAGCTCGACGCCATGATGCGCCGCTCCGTGTTACCGCCCACCTGCAGCAGCCACCCGGCGACCACCTGCATGACCCCGACCCGGTCGAGCGCCGCCCCGATGATCATGACCGCGATGACGGAGATCACCGCGTTGGAGGAGAACCCGGCGAACACGTCCTCGGTGGGGATCAGGCCGGTGATGCCGACCACGACCATGATCAGGATGGCGGCGACGTCGATGCGCACCACCTCGGTGACGAACAGGGTCACCGCGCCGGCCAGGATGGCCAGCACGATGATCATGTCGGTGGTCAGGGCGTCCACGGGCGGCCTCCGCAGGCTGGTGTGGGGTCCGTCGGCGGCCAACGGCCCCCCGGGGGGAACGGGGGGCCGTGGCCGTCGTAGCAGGTGGTGCGCGCCGGTGGGCGCGGGGTCCGGATCAGCTGGTCAGCTCGAACCCGAGCTCCTCGAGGCGGGTGTCGGAGTCGTCGAGCAGCACCGGGGTGCGACCGGCCCGGGCGAGCAGGGAGCTCGCGATGGAGGCGCGGTAGCCGGAGGCGCAGTGGACCCAGACCTCACCGTCGGTGGGGACCTCGTGCATGCGCCGCTCCAGCTCGTGGATGGGGACGTGGATCGAGTCCTTGATGGCGCCGGTGGCGCGCTCATCGTGGCGCCGGACGTCCAGGACGTGGACCGGCTCACCGTCGGTCATCTTCTTGGCCAGGGAGTCCAGGGTGTCGATGCGGTAGCTGCCGCGGTCGATGCCCTCGCCGTAGGCGTCCACCCCACCGAGCGCCTGGGCCGCGGGCCGGTCGATGCCGACGCGCACCATCTGGCGCTGGGCCTCGGAGACCTCCTCCTGGGTGTCACCGATGAGGGTGACCGGTACGCCCCACGGAACGATCCAGGCGAGGTAGGTGATGAAGGAGTTGCCGACCTCGACGTTGACGGTGCCGGTGACGTGGTCCTTGGCGTAGGCCGTGCGCGAGCGCAGGTCCACCACCCACTCACCGGCGTGGATGCGCCGCGCAAGCTCGGTGGGGTCCGCCTCGACCGCAGGCGAGAGGTCCACGGGGCCCGGGCCGACCTTGTTGCGCGGAGCCATGTGGGCGTAGTAGCGCGGGTACGCGTCGAGCCCGTCCATCAGCGTCTTGACGAACTCCTCGGTATCGGTGATCGTCAGCGCGACGTTCGCACGCTTCTGATCGGCGATCGTGGAGGTCTCCACCCCGTACTTGGGGTCGACGTTGGAGGTCTGCTCGTCGGCGGCCGCCGAGGAGCAGAAGCTGCCGAAGCCGTGGGTGGGCAGCACGGTGGTGTCGTCTTCGAGCTCGGCGACCAGACGCTTCGCGGTCCCGTGCTGCAGCCGGGTCAGCTCCTCGGTCATGGCCTTGGAGATCAGGTCGGTGCGGCCGACGGAGCCGTACAGCAGCGAGCCGCCGGTGAAGGCCACGGTGCGCTCGCCGTCGGAGACGATGTAGGACATGTGGGTCGGGGTGTGGCCCGGGGTGTGCATCGCGCGGACCGTGAGCTTGCCGACGGACAGCTCGTCGCCGTCTTCGACGCCGAGGACCTCGAAGAACATCTCCTCGGCCGCGGAGATGACGTAGGCCGCGCCGGTCTGGTGCGCGAGCTCCACACCACCGGTGACGTAGTCGTTGTGGTTGTGGGTCTCGAGGACGTGTGTGACCTTGAGGCCGCGCTCCTCGATCACTTCGAGGACCCGGTCGATGTCGCGCTGCGGGTCGACGACGGCCGCCACCTCGCCGTCGGTGACCACGTAGCTGCGGTCGCCGAGGGAGGGGGTCTCGATCGTGATGATCTCCATGGTGTGCTGCTCCGGTTCGCTACGGGGACGTGGGGGTGGTGTCTGGGCGGGTGCGGCCGGAGGGACCCGGTGCCGCGTCGAGAAGGGGAACGCGGGGATAAGTCCGGACATTTCCGCAGTGGTGGGTCGCCACCGCGGGTGTGCGTTCAGCGCACCCAGAGGGGCAGCGCCGCGCGAGCTCAGGTGCGCGACGTCGGCTGGAGGCGGCACGCGGCGTCCGCCACCGGCGGCGCGCCGCCCTCCGGCGGCGCGATCACCCCGACCGCGGCGAGGGCGGCCGGGACGTCGACGTGCACCCGCCCGTGGAGCCGGGAGCACAGGTGCGCCCGGGCCAGGGGGCGACGCACGCCCTCCCGCAGGCCGGCGAGGTGGAGCTCGACGTCGGCGGCGCTGCAGGCGCTCAGGGCCGCGCCGAGGGCGTTGATCCCGGACACGTCCGCGCTGGGGACACCGGAGAGGTCGAGGATCAGGTGGCGCTCCTGTGGGTCGTGCCCACGGGCGTCGAGGTGGTCCTCGATGGCCTCCTGCAGGGTCACTGCGCTGGCGGGGAGCAGGTCCCCCTCCACGTGCAGCACCGTCCCCTGACCGTCGGGCTCCACCTCGATGGCGGGGATCCCGACCCGCCACAGCGACAGCAGCAGGCTCACCGCGATCCCCACCCCGATCCCCAGCTCCACACCGAGCAGCAGGGTGGCGAGGAAGGTCACGATCAGTGCGGCCCCGTCGGTGCGCTCCACCCGCCAGCTGTGCGCCACCTCGCCCACATCGACGAGCTTGGCGACGGCGACCAGCACCACCGCGGCCAGCACGACCTGCGGAAGGGTGGACAGCAGGGGCGCGAGGAACAGCAGCGCGACCACCACCCCCGCGGCGGACACCAGCGAGGCCAGGGGGGTGCGCGCTCCGGCGGTGTGGTTGACCGCGGTACGAGAGAACCCGCCGGCCACGGGGAAGGCCTGGAACAGCCCGGCGGCGAGGTTGGCCGCGCCGGAGGCGAGCAGCTCCTGGTCGGGGTCGATGCGGTCGCGGGTGCGGGCGGCGATGGCCCGGGCGACGCTGATGCCCTCGAGGTAGGACAGCAGGGCGATGATCAGCGCCCCGGGCAGCAGCGCCACCACCAGCTCCAACGGCGCGGTGGGCAGCACGGGCGTCGGCAGGCCCCCGGGCACCTCACCGAGGACGGCGACGCCTCGGGCCTCCAGGTCCAGCAGCGGCACCGCGGCGGTGGCAGCGACGACCACCAGCAGCGGCGTGGGGACCTTGGCACCCAAGCGGCGGCCGGCGACCAGCAGGACGATGGCCACCAGCCCGACCGCGAGGGTGGGCAGGTGGGTGGCGTCGAGGGCGGCGAGCAGGGCCCCGACGCGGTCCAGCCACCCCTCAGGGGAGCCGACGTCCACGCCCAGCAGCTTGTCCAGCTGGCTGGTGGCGATGACGATCGCCGCGGCGGAGGTGAACCCGGAGATGACGGGGTGGGAGAGCAGGCTGGTGAGACGGCCGGCGTGGGCCAGGCCGAGGGCGATCTGGATCGCACCGACCAGCAGGGCCAGCATCGCCGCGGCGGTGATGTAGAGACCCGGATCGCCTGCGGCCACCGGCGCCAGGGCGGAGGCGGTGAGCAGGGAGACGATCGCAACGGGCCCGAAGGCGAGCTGCCCCGAGGTGCCGAGCAGGGCGTAGGCGACCAGGGGCACCGTCGAGGCGTACAGCCCGGTGACCGGCGGCATCCCGGCGAGCGCGGCGTAGGCCATGCCCTGGGGCACCAGCATCGCCGCGACCGTCAGCCCGGCGAGCAGGTCCGAGCGGCGTGAGCCTGCGTCGGTGCGCTGCATCCAGCGCAGCAGTGGGAGCCGCCGCCACACGGGAGCGGACCCCGCCTCCGGTGGCCCGTGCGCCTCCTGGTCGGCTGCGCGTGTGGGCTGGTCGGCGGGGTCCGTCACCGTGGTATCCGTGGGGTGATGCCTGGGGTCAGGCGGACTTCGGCTTGTTGTAGGGCAGCTTGGTCAGGAGCATGCCCATGGCGCAGGTGTTGGTGACGGCGGCGAAGACCAGCCCGGCACCGACGAACCCGGCGACGAACCGCGCCGGCGGGAAGACGATGCTGACCAGGATCGACAGCAGGACGATGGAGCCGGCGACCAGGCGGACCTGGCGCTCGAGGTCCCAGCGGATGACGTCCTGGACGACCGGGCCGTCGTCGGCCTGCCACGCGAGCATCCCGCCCTCGAGGATCGGCAGGCGGGGCAGCCCCGCCTCCACGAGCTTGTCCTGGGCCTGGTGCGCGCGGTTGCCGGAACGGCAGACCAGCACGACCTCACGGCCGGCGTCCACGGCCGCGCGGACCGTGTCGAGGTGGCTGTCGAGCTCATCGAGGGGCAGGTTCTTCGAGGTCGGCACGTGGACCGACTCGAACTCACCCGGTGTGCGGACGTCGATGACCTCGACCTCGTCGAGACGGTCGTGCATCGTCTTCGGGTCGACGCAGACGGTCGAGGTGGCGGCGGTGGTGTCGGACACGGCAACTCCTCCGGGAGTAACGAGTGGGTGCGGTCTGCGGGCGAGAACGTCGCAAATGTACGGACTAATTCCCCTAGGCCTGCGTGCGTGCGCTCATCGCGCGGCCGAAGGTCCCTACCGGCCAGGACCGGCCAGGACCGGCCAGGACCGGCCGGGATCAGCCGGGATCGGCCGCAGGACCGTGGACGGTAACGGGCCGCGCCGGGCGGCGGTCACCGACGAAGGGCAACGGTGCGAACCGGTGCCGCGTACCCCGGGCTCGTCAGCCGCGGACCTCGAAGCGGTCGAGCACCCGGCCGATCGCCGCGTCGATGCCCGGCGGGGTCGTGCCGAGCTCCGCGACGACCGCCGCGCGGACGGCCGCGCGCAGCTCCCGGCGGGTGGGTCCCTCGCCACCGTCGGGCGCGCTCCCGGCGGCGACCGCCGGTGACACCTCGCCGGCGGGATCGCGGGGCAGGCTCGTGGCCGCCGGCGTGACGCGCGGTGCGGCCGCGGACTGGGTCACCGACGCCGGGCGTTCGGCGACCACGTCCTCAGCGACCCGGGGGCCGTCGGCGGTCACGACCCGTACACCGCGGTCCCGGGCGTGCTCCCGGGCGAGGTCGGTGAGCACGGTCGAGGCGTCGACCACCAGCTCCTGCTCACCCCGGTCGAGCAGGTCGTCGATGTCACGACTGGTGATGAAACGGCGGCCCATGACTGCCTCCTCAGAGCGCGCGGCCCTCGATCGATTCGATGGCGGTGACCGCCGCGTCGCGGGCCGCCAGGATGTCGGCTTCCGAGCCCGCCATCCACAACCGGCCGAACCGGCCCACGGAGGTGATGTGCATCAGGTTGACCGGTGCGGCCTTCTCCGCCTCGTTGGCGGCGAGGTTGATGTAGGCCGCCGGTTGGACCTCCAGCACCAGCATCGTCTCCCCCGCCACCAGCATCGAGCCCCTGGTGAAGCGGTTCAGCAGCTGCGCCTGGTAGGGGTCGACGTTGGTGATCACCTGCATGGAGGCGATCTCCGGCTTGAACCGTCGGGTCAGGTCCATCCCGAGCTCGGCGAGCACCACCTCACCGGCACGCTGGACGTCGGCCTGGGAGGGTGAGTGGAGCTCGAACATGCCGAACTCGCGCTCCACGATCTGGGAGCCGGGCTTGGCGTCGGTGGCCTTCACCGCCACGTCGACGATCCGGAACACCCAGTTGCCGGGCGCCATCTCCACGTACAGGCTCGCCATCCCCTCCACCGGCAGGTCACCCTGGGTGATCGTGCCGTTGAAGGCGGCGTACTGCGGCTGCATCCGGTCGATGTAGCAGTACGCGCGCAGGTCGAAGTCGTCAGCCATGTCGGATCTCCAGAGGTTCGTGCAGGTGCGCTGCGGCCTCGCCCGGATCGTGGAGGGCGACACCCAGCGGTGTGACGAGCAGGGGGTGGGGGCTGACCTCGACGGTCAGCCCGGTGCGGGCGGCGACCACCTCACCGATCCCGGGGAAGGCGGCGGTCCCGCCGACGAGGTGGACGGTCTCCACCTCGTGGTCGGCGAGGTGGCGGGCGACGATGGTGGCGATCTTGTCGAACACCGGGCGGACCACCCCGAGCAGCACCGGCTGCTGGTCCGGGTCGATCTTTCGGGCCTCCGCCTCCTCCAGGGTGATGCGGTGGTGCCCGGCGATGACCAGGCTGACGTGGGTGCCGCCGGTGGCCTCGTCCTCCACCGCCACCACCTCGCCGTCCGCGAGCACGGCGATGCCGGTGGTCCCGCCGCCGACGTCGACCACGGCACCGTCGCGGAGACCGAGCACCGCGTTGGCGGCGGTGGGTTCGTCCACCAGCCGGGTGCACACCAGCCCGGCACCCTCCACCACGTAGCGGCAGGCCCGGACCTCCGAGACCGCCACGCCCGGTGGGTAGGTGGTGGCTGCGGTGGTGAGCTCCCGGCCGAGGCGCTGCTCCACCTCGGCGACCAGCTCACGGACCAGTGCGACGGCGCCGGCGAAGTCCACCACCACCCCGTCACGTACCACCGTGGCGAACCTCGAGGCCACCGCGAGCGGGGTCCCGGCGCTGTCCACGGCGGCCACCACGACGTAGGCCGTGCCGAGGTCCACCCCGACGTGCACGCCGCCCTCGGGGACCGGGGTCACCGCGGAGGTGCGGGCCCGTTCGGCGGCACGCAGCAGCTCCTCCGGCCCGAGCGCGGACCGGATCAGGGGCGGCTGCGACTGGCTCACCGGGCACCTCCCCCGGTCGCGGCGGCCAGGCGCAGCTCCAGCACGTACACGGCGCTGGAGAGCCGGTTGACCGCCCGCGACAGCCCCCGTGCCACCTCGCTGTGGTCGCGGTCGGGGGGGTAGGCGTCCAGCACCAGCACCTCGGCCTCGCGCACCTGACAGCGCAGGAGGTTCAGCCAGTGGAGGGTCTCCGGGTGGGCGTCGTCGGGCACCAGGTGCGGCAGCCCGACGGCCTCCTCCGGGTGGTGGCTGGCGTGGTGGATGGTCGCCTCGTCGAGATCGCCGAGGGCGATCGCACCCGGGGCACGGCCGTGGTACTCCGCGGCCAGCAGCTCCCGACAGTAGGCGGCGAGGGTGTCGAGGTGACCGGCGGTCTCCGTGAAGCCCTCGGCCCGAGCCCTGGCGCCGACGGCCAGGGACAGGGCGTGCAGGGTGTCGAGCCGCCCACGGAGCCGGATCCGCGCGTCGGTCTTCGGCGCGAAGGTGCGGGCGTCGAGCTGGGTGAGGTGGCTGGGCTTGCCCCGGACCTCGGTGCCGCAGGTCATGCAGGTGGGGATGTCGCCCTCCAGCACCACGGGGAACCGACCGGGCCGGTCCCACGCCTCGCCGCTGCGTGGTGGGACTCCGCCGTCGTTGCGTCGTCCGGCGGGGGCTGTCGCCCCGCGCTCGGTGAGCACGAGGTCGTAGGCGCGGACCAGGTCCGCGGCGGACGGGGTGAGGCGTGCGCCCGCAGGCACGACGACCTCAGCCCCCTGCCGGGGTGCTCCGAGCTGCTCGCGCAGCTCGGCCTCGGTCACGATCGGCACCGCTCACCTCCTCCCACAGCCGGGCCCACCTCGGACCACAGCCGCAGCCGGCGCGCCGGCCAGGGCACGCCGTCAGCCGGGCGGGGGATCAGGCCTCGACGCTCGGCAGGATGGCCTCCACGTCGCCGTGGGGGCGCGGGATGACGTGGACGCTGACCAGCTCGCCGACCCGGCCGGCGGCCGCCGCCCCGGCGTCGGTGGCGGCCTTCACCGCGCCGACGTCGCCACGGACCATCACGGTGACGTAGCCGCCACCGATCTGCTCCTTGCCGATCAGGGTCACGTTGGCCGCCTTGACCATCGCGTCAGCGGCTTCGATCGAGCCGACCAGTCCCTTGGTCTCGATCATCCCGAGCGCGATCATCTGGACGTTCGCCATGGTGCTGCTCCTCGCGTGCGTTGGCGCGCCGGCGTCCGCCGCCGCGCGTGGGGTCGTCGGGGTGGCATCGGACGCCACCTCCGCGGTCGTGCTCGACGGTACGCCGGCGGCGTCCGTCGGGGTCGTGCGCGACGGCGCGGACGCCGTCGAGGTCTCGGTCGGTTCCGGGGGTGCCGCGGCGCGGGCCCGCTCCACGGCCCGCAGGACGCCCTTGCGGGGCCCGGCGTCGCGCTGGTGCTCGAGCGCATCGATCCGTTCCGGGCTCGCCTGCCCACCCTCGAGCAGCGCGCGGACCTCGGCGACGGTCAGCTCGGCGTAGGTGTCGGGGGTCAGTTCGGCCACGTCAACGTCCCTCCAGCTGCGCGGTCACCCGGGCCCGGATCCGCGCCACGAGGTCCGGATCCGGCGGGCCGGAGCCCAGATCCAGGGCGGCTGCGGCCCGCACGCTCGCGTCGTCGACCTTGGGCGCGCTCGCGTCCCGGGCCGGGCGCGGCGGCGCGGACAGCGGGCTCGGGGGTGCCGCGGTGCGGGCGGGGGAGGTCGGCTGCGACCAGGCGTCGGCGGGCGGCCGGGCCGTCTCGTAGGCGACCCGCTTGATGTTGAGCACGTGGTGCACCGTGATGTTGTCGCTGACCACCGCGCCACCGAGCCCCCCCGGTGCCAGGGTCATCGAGGGCGCGAGCCCGGTCGTCGCGCCGATCGCACCGAAGGTGCCCCAGGTGTTGACCAGGATGCGGAAGGCCGGCTTCTCCACCCCGAAGGCGTGGATCACGTCCTCATCGGCGGCGTGCAGCACCAGGGAGTGCCCGTCACCGCCGAACCGCAGCAGCTCGATGGAGCGCTCGCAACCGGCCCGCCAACCGTCCTCGACGATGAAGCCGAGCACGGTGGTCAGCTTCTCCCGGCTCAGGGGGTGGTCCGCACCGACCCCGTCGAGGTCGGCGACCAGCACGCGCGCGTGGTCGGGTACCTCGATGCCGGCGAGCTCGCCGATCTGCTGGGGGCTCTTACCCACGAAACGGGCGTCGAGCAGCCCACCGCTGCGGAACAGCTGGGGGCCGAGGTGGCGCGCCTGATCGGCGGTGAGCCAGTGGGCACCGCTGGCCTGCATCGCGGCCTTGAGCTCCTCGGCGATCGGCGCGTCGGCCACCACCGTCTGCTCCGTCGCGCAGATCGTGGAACGGTCGAAGGCCTTGGAGTTGACGATGTCGGCAGCGGCCCGGGCGACGTCGGCGCTGCGGTCGACGTAGGCCGGCACGTTGCCGGGCCCCACCCCGAGCGCCGGCTTGCCCACCGAGTGGGCCGCGGCGACCATGCCGGCGCCGCCGGTGGCCAGGATCATCGAGGTGGCGTAGTGCTCCATCAGGGCCTGGGTGCCGGGCTGGCTGATCCGGGTCAGGCACTGAACGAGCCCGGGGGGCATGCCCTCCGCCACCCCCGCCTCGGCCATGACGCGGGTGGTCTCCGCCGTGCAGCCCACCGAGCTCGGGTGGGGCGCGACCACGATCGCGTTGCGGGCCTTGACGGCGATCAGGATCTTGAAGATCGCGGTGGAGGTGGGGTTGGTGGAGGGGCTGAGCGCCGCGAGCACACCCACGGGCCACCCGTACTCCGCAACCCGGGCCACCTCGTCGCGGCGCAGCAGGCCGACGGTCGGTACGTCCCGGATCGCGTTCCACACGTCGCGGGAGGCGAACTCGTTCTTCAACCGCTTGTGGTCGGCGACGCCGTAGCCGGTCTCCTCGTGGGCGAGCTGCCCGAGCCGGGCGCTGTCAGCGAAGGCGGCGGTCGCCATCGCAGCGCAGATCCGGTCGACCGTGACCTGGTCGACGTCCATGAAGGCACGCTGCGCCTGCCGCGCCGCCACGGCGGCGTCGCGGGCCTCCTGGATCGACCGCAGATCCGGGTCGAGGTGGTCTGGCATCAGGTGTCCGTTACGTCTCAGAACTTCTGGGGGGCACGGGCGACATCGAGCACGGCGTCGGCGAAGGCCTGGGCGGCGGCCCGGCACGCACTCTGGGTCCCGGCGAGCAGCGCACCGGAGAAGTTGGTCTCCGAGGGTGGCTCGAACCACACGGCCATCTCCACCTCGGCAGCCTTGAGCGCCGCATCGATGCCGATGGTGGCCTCGGTCGGCGGGGCGATCAGGTAGGCCAGCGGGGTGCCCTCCGCCACCTCGGCCTCCGCGGACAGGTAGCGCCCCGTCCGGGAGATGGTGTGGGCGAAGAAGGCGAGGTCACCGGCGTCGTTCGCGGCGTGGAACCAGGCCTCGTTCTCCGCGTAGTCGATCGCCGCGGTCATGCCCGCGCGGACCTCGGCCGGGTCGGGACCGGCGAGGATGCCGATGATCTCCCCTGACAGGGGCCCGGAGGCGTGGTCCGCACCCGCGTAGAAGCTGTGGGCGTAGACCACGTCAACCTCGGCAGCCTTGGTGGCCTCGTCGAGGGCGACGTAGAGGGAGTCGTCGATGTCGCAGGTCAGCACCCCGATGCTGCGCTGGGTCTCGGTGAGACCGAGCTTGGCCGCGAGGTCACGGTGGACGTTCGGGATGGCGCGGGCCGACAGGATCGTCGGCTTGATCGGGTCCAGGATGGCCATGGTCGGCTCCCTCGTGTCGCTGGCTGCGGGGTCACTCGTCGTCGGCGGTCAGTCGTCGCAGCTCCTGGCCGCTGGCCTGGTACTGCAGCATGCGCTTGGCGAACTCCACCACGTAGGCACCGGCTTCCAGCGGGTTGGTGCCCCCGTGCTCGGTGATCATGCAGATCAGGTCGCGGTCGGCGTCGGTCTTGCCGGCCGTCGGGCGGTAGCCCATGTAGGCGCTCAGGGCGTCGGCGATCCCGAGGCCGGGCCGCTCCCCGATCAGCAGGATCACCACCTCGGCATCGACGATGTCGTTGATGTCGTTCATCAACCCGACCCGGGCGTTCTCCACGAAGAACGTGGTGCCGAGCCGGATACCCGCCGCGGTCAGCCCCTGCTCGATCACCGGCAGGATCTTCTCCAGGTTGTTGTCGATCGCCGCCGCGGACAGCCCGTCACCCACCACCAGCTGCACCTGCGCACCCTTGACGCAGCGTTCCTGGAGGTCGCGCTTCGCGTCATCGGAGAGCCGTCGGCCGAGATCCGGGCGCAGCAGGTACTCCTGCCGGTCGGCCACACGCGTGGTGACGGTGAACAGTTCGAACCGCTCGAGCAGCGCCGGGTCCACCTGCCCGTGGATCGCGTCGAGGGCCACCCCGTGGTCGGCCTGGAACAGCAGCAGCGACGAGGTCTTCGGCCGCGGCCCGCTGCGTCCCACCCCGAGCCGGGCGGGGGTGGTTGCCGCGAGGTTGGCGAGCCCCTCGGCGTCGTAGGGGTCGGTGACCTGCAGCGCCCGTCGGCGCTCCGGTTCGGTGGGGTCGGGCAGGTCGATGCCGAACTCGCCGGTGAAGCGCCCGGTGGCCTCTGCGACGGTGCGGGGTGGGGCGGCACCGCCGCTCTGCGCCGGTGCGGCGGCCTGTGGCGGGTGCTGCGGGATGTCTGCCGGCGGGACCGGAGCCGAGTTCGCCGCCACCTCGGCGGTGGTGGCCGGCGGTTCGGCCGCTGGGGCGGGCGCCGGGGTGCCGGCGGGTCGGACCTCGGCGGCCTCGACGCGCAGCTCCTCGATCACCGCGGCGATGATCGCATCCAGGTCGGGTGGTGTGGTGGCCATGCTGCTCCCCTAGCGCTGCAGGAAGAAGGACGCGTCGCCGGCCTTCGCGGTCAGCTTGCCACCTGCCATCAGCCCGATGTCCTCCATCCACGCCTCGAACTCCGGGATGGGGCGCAGGTCGAGCGCCTGACGCAGGCTCGGCGCGTCGTGGTAGCTGGTCGACTGGTAGCTGAGCATCGAGTCGTCACCCATCGGCACCCCGATGAAGAAGTTGCAGCCGGCGGTGGCGAGCAGGATGCCCAGGTCCTCGATGTCGTTCTGGGTGGCGCGGGCGTGGTTGGTGTAGCAGGCGTCGCAGCCCATCGAGATGCCGCTGAGCTTGCCCATGAAGTGGTCCTCGAGCCCGGCCCGGATGATCTGCACGGAGTCGTAGAGGTACTCCGGGCCGATGAAGCCGACCACGGTGTTGACCTGGTAGGGGGCGTAGCGCCTCGCCAGCCCGTAGTTGCGGGCCTCCATGACCAGCTGGTCGCTGTCGAAGTGGGCGTCGGCCGACAGGGCGGTGCCCTGACCGGTCTCGAAGTACATGACGTTGGGGCCGGTGGCGTTGCAGTGGCGGCGGGCGAGGTCGTAGGCCTCGTCGAGCAGGTCGACGTCGATCCCGAAGCTCTCGTTGGCCTTCTGCGTGCCGGCCAGGGACTGGAACATCAGCCCCATCGGGGCACCGCGCTTCAGCGCCTCCATCTGCGTGGTGACGTGGGCCAGGACGCAGTTCTGGGTGGGGATCTCCCAGCGGTCGATGACCTCCTGCGACATCTCCAGCAGCCGTGCCACGCTGCCCACGGTGTCGTCGGAGGGGTTGATCCCGATCACCGAGTCACCTGAGCCGAGCGACAGGCCCTCGTAGATGCCGGCCCGGATGCCCTCGACGGAGTCGGTGGGGTGGTTCGGCTGGTTGCGCGACGCCAGCGTGCCCGGCAGCCCGATGGTGTTATTGCACTGCGCCTGGATCCGGACCTTCTTCGCCCCGTTGACCAGATCGAGGTTCGACATCAGCTTCGTGACGGCCGCGACCATCTCGGCGGTCATGCCCTTGGAGATGCGCTTGATCATGTCGCCGTCGGTGGTGTCGGCCAGGATCCACTCCCGCAGGTCACCGACCTTCCAACCCCTGATCTCGCGGAAGATCGCCTCGTTGACGCCGTCCTCGATCACCCGGGTGACCTGGTCCTCCTCGTAGGGCACCGCCGGGTTGTCGCGGATCGTCTGCAGATCGAGCTCCGCGAGCACGTAGCGCGCCGCCACCCGCTCCGCGGCGGTGTCGGCCGCGATGCCGGCCTGGCGGTCGCCGGACTTCTCCTCGTTGGCCTTGGCGAGCACCTCCTTGACGGAGGCGAACTCGTAGGTCGTGCCGAACAGCTTGGTCCTCAACAGCACCGTGGCACCTCCGTCGACCACCCGACCGGCTCGACCGGGGGGTGCAGGGCGTGGATCGTGGTCGTCATCAAGTGTGTCCTCATCGGGTGAAGACCAGGGTCTTGACCGACACCGGCACCGCCCGACCGTCGAGCAGGGGTCGGCCGATGTCGATGAAGTCGCCCTCCCCGAGGCCGATCTGATCGATGGTGATCAGGGGCAGCTGCGGGTGCAGGGACTGCAGGGTCTGGCCGAGCACCTGGGCGTAGTCCTGGGGTGTGACCACCACCAGCGGTACCTGGTCCGGTAGGCCGGCGTGGGCGTAGTCGCCGAGCCCCTGCGCGACCGTGGCCAGCTGCTCGTAGGACAGGCCCTGCGGCAGGTCCACGGCGATCGCTACCCGACCGTCACCCTCGGCGTCCCACCGGCGGGTCGCGGCCGCGATGGCGTCCACCAGGATCTGCGCGCCGGCCGTGGGATCGGGGACGTCGGGCTGCACCACCGGGAGGTCACGCAGGGGCAGCAGGTCGTCACGCACCCAGATCGTGGTCCCCGACAGGGTCACCGTCTGGCTCGCGGCACCGAGCACCGTGGCACCGAGCGTCTCCGGCGCTCCCCGGACCGTGCGTTCCTTCAGGCGCGGCTCGTGGCGCAGCGCGTGGGCGAGCAGCGGGCCGACGTCCCCGAAGGCGGCGACGTCCTCCACGGTGTCGACCTTCAGCTGTTCCTCGTAGCACCGGCCCACCCCACCGGAGAGGAACACCGGCGCCCGATCGGCGGGCACCACGTCCAGGGGTGGGGTGAGCGCGAGCTCGCGCAGCAGCGACGACTCGTGGCCGAGGATCAGGTCGACCACCAGCCGGGCGAGCTCGTCAGCGAAGGCGTGGAGCTCGGGCAGGGTGGCGCGACTGCCCACCGTGAGCGTGGATCCGACGTGGTCGAGCACCGCCTGCGCGGAGCTGGTGATCGCCACCACCTCGCCGGTGCCGGGTTCGAGTTGCAGCCCCCGGCCACCCACCATGATCGCGGAGGAGGCGAGGTGGCGGCCCGCACGGAACACCGCGACGTTGGTGCTGCCCCCGCCGATGTCGGCGTTGAGCACCGTGGTGTACTGCTCGCTGGACCAGGTCGCGGCGCCCGAGCCCCGGCCGGCGATCTGCGCCTCGAGGTTGGGGCCGGCGACGGTGACCACGAAGTCGCCCGCGAACCCCGACAGCCGCTGCACGACCTGATCGGCGTCCTCGCGCAACGCCGTCTCCCCGGTGATGATCACCGCACCGGTCTCCACCTCGCCGGGCGTGACCCCGGCCGTGGCGTACTCCTCGTTGACCACGCGCATGAGGCCGTCGAGGTCGATGTGTTCCGGCCCGATCAGGGGTGTGAAGCGCACCTGTCCGACGTGCTCGAGCGCCCGCGCATCCACCTCGATGCGGGGGACGAAGCCGAGCCGTGCCGCGTTGCGCACCGTCAGACGCGAGAACACCACCTGGGTGGTGGTGGTGCCCACGTCGATCCCGACGCTGAGCATCTGACGGGTGCGCTGCATCGTGGTCGCCTCAGCTCTTGCGGTAGGCGACGTCGTGGTCCACCTCGAGCGAGTCGAGGATCCCGACGATGGCCGCGTCCGTGGGCACGCCCTCGGTGTGCGCGGTCTGGCGCGCCGCGCTGCCCTGGGCGACGATGACCAGCTCGCCCTCCCCGGCGCCGACCGTGTCCACGGCGATGAAGAACGCACCGGTCACCTCGTCGGTGGGGCTGGCCGGCCGCAGCACCAACAGCTTGGCGCCCCTGAGCCGGTCGTCCTTGGCGGTCGACACGGCCGAGCCGACTACCCGCGCGATCAGCATCGGTGTTCTCCTCACCCTCCGAGCGCCTGGCGTTGCCGCGGTAGCGCCGGCGCGCGCGTGGTGCGCTGCCGCCTCCGCCGGGCGTGGCCTGTGGCGATCCCTCTCCCGGGTCGACCGGGCGTGCGTGGCGCACACCGGACGAGCGGACTGGCCGGACGTGCCGCCAGACCTCCGGAGAGCGCCACGCTAGACCCCGCGGAGCGCGGATGGAAGCCCTTACATCGAGGTTGGACCGGTCCCGGTCGTTGCCCAGCTGCGCATGCTGCCTCCCGGGGTAGCTCCCGCCCGTCCGAGGGCCGCTCGCGCGGGCGTTTCCGCCGCCGGTCCGCGTGGGTCCCCGCGGGTGCCGCCGCAAGGGTTTGCAGCCAGACGACCACCAGACGGTCACATCGCTGCAAGACCCCGCCCGGCGAACCGACGGCCCGCAAGGGTTTGCAGCCAGACGACCACCAACCGGACACATCGCTGCACAACCCCGCCCAGCAGACCGACGGCCCGCCAACCTTTGCAGCCAGACGACCACCAGCCGGACACATCGCTGCACAACCCCGCCCAGCAGACCGACGGCCCGCCAACCTTTGCAGCCAGACGACCACCAGACGGTCACATCGCTGCAGAACCTCGCCCGAAGGCGCGAGGAGGGCGGCGGTCAGCGCCGCGAGCGCGCCGCAGTGCCCGGCACCCCGCGCCACTGCTTCAGCGGGCCGAGCCACTGCTTCAGCGGGCCGAGCCCGTGGCACGGGAGTAGCTGCCGGCACCTCCGCCGGTGCGCTCCCACCCGCTACTCAGGTGCGGCGGTTCACCGAGGGTGACGACACCGTGCCAGCGGTAGGTGGTCGGCCACCGTCGGAACACCGGCAGGACCGTGGTCACCATCCGTGGCAGCGGCGGCAGGGGACCCGGACGCCACCGCTCGGTGACCTCCACCTCGATGTCGATGCGGTCGCCGTCGCGCACCACGCGCCACGTGCCGCCCGTCAGGGGCGGGACGTCCGCGGCGTAGACCCGCCACCGTCCGGTCCGCTCATGCTGGTCCGGCAGCACGCGGACGTCGGGGAAGCTCGGACGGAAGGCCAGGCGGCTGCGGTGGTCGCCTTCGCCGGCTACGAACTCTGAGACCCCGTCCTCGGTGAGACGGACCCCCGGACCCGGGGCAAGACGCGGGAGCGGACCATCCTCGGCGGGGTTGACGCTGATGGCCGTGACCGGCGCGGCGTACTTGATCAGCTCGCGGCCGTGGAGGCGCTGGCCGGGCAGGGTTCCCGTCGCGGCGTCGCGGCCGTCGATGCGCACCACGGGCGGCGAACCGCCGGCGCGGACCAGGTCGAACCCGTGGAGGTGGACCAGCAGCAGGGAGACGGGGTGGTCGATCTCCGCGCCGACGGGCGCGAGCAGCCGACCGGTGGTCCGTGGCTCGCTGCCACGGTCGTCGATCTCCACCTCGATGCGGCGACCGGCGACGTCGTCGAAGGCGACCTCGCACCGCACGCCCCGCGCATCGACCTTGAGGACCCCCGGTGTGAAGTCGCGTTCCTCCCACGCGCCGATGCCCGCCCCCAGCTCGTAGGTGCTGCGGTCGAGGTGGAGGCCCGGCGAGCGGTAGTAGTCCACCAGCCGGTCCTCCGCGCGTTGCAGGAACACCAGCAGACCCCTGCCGTGCACCTCGTCGTCGAAGCGCTGCACCTCGAGGCCGAGGTAGTGGGGGTCGTCCGCGAGCTCGCAGTTCAGCAGCGCGCCGATGGTCTCCGAGCGCAGGGTGAAGGGGCAGGCGATGGTGGGGGAGCCGTCCGGCTGCTCGGGGTGCACGACAGGGCCTCCTGCGTCGCGTCGGCGACGGCCGCGCATCCGGGGCAGGCGGCCGCCCGGCGGTCCAGCCTATGCAGCCAGGCGACCGCCACACGGTCGAAGGGCTGCACGACCCCAGGGTGGGCCGGCAGGTGTGGCGCGGGCGCGGCGAAGGGCCGGCGCGGCCGCATCACACCACCGAGGCGGTCTCCTGCTCCACGACCGGCTCCCCACGGCGGCGGTGCCACCGCTCCCACAGCACCAGCAGCGACGGCAGCACCAGCAGCGCCCCCACCATCGACAGCCCGATGGCATAGGCGGTGACCTGCCCCATCTGCTGGAAGGGCACCAGCGTCGAGGTGATGAGGATCCCAAACCCGCCGGCGGTGGTCACCGCGGAGCCGGCCAGCGCCCCGCCGGTGTTGCGGGTGGTCTCGCGGATCGCCTCCTCGAGCGAGTCGTAGCGCAGCCGGTCCTCCTCGAACCGCCGTGCCATGTGGATCGTGTACGGCACCCCGATACCGACGGCCAGGCCGGTCAACGTCGCGGTGACGGGGCCGAAGGGGATCCCGCTGACGTACATCAGCCCGAAGGTCCACAGCACCACCAGCGCCACGGGCAGCATCGTGAGCACGCCCAGCATCGGACGGCGGTTCTCGATCCAGAAGGTCAGCATCAGCACCAGGGTCGCTGCGATCAGCGTGATGAGTAGCGACACCACCTGGGTCTCGGAGAGCGACTCGACGATGCCCGCGGTGATGATCGCGTTGGAGGTGACGGCCACGCCGGCACCCAGCGAGGCCAGCGCCGCCGTGTCCTGTTCCACCGCGTCCTGCAGCGCCAGCGCCCGGTTGTCCCCGGCCTGGGTGTCGATCTCCAGCAGGGCGGCGATGGGCTGGTCGTCGTCGAAGGCGAGCACCGCCTCCGTGCGCGCCGGGTCCAGGTCGCGGGCCGCGGACAGCACCGCGCCGACGTCCCCGTCCTCGGCGAACTCCCCGGTCTCCGGGTCGTAGCCCGAGGCGAGTGCCACCTCGGCGAAGGCCCCGCCGTCGGCCGGGACACCGTCGGGCCCGGGCGCCAGCAGCTGCTGCACCAACGACACCGGCGAGGTGGCGGAGGCGATCTCGCCTACGGGGGTGGAGACGGTGAGCACGTCCTCGGTGTCCCCCAGCGCCCCCACCACCTCGACGAGCGCGTTGAAGGTGGCCGGCTCCGTGAGGTCGACATCCTCGACCAGCACCTGGGTGGTCTCCCCGAACCCGCCGCCGAAGTTCTCCTCGATGGTGGCCAGGGTCCGTACCACCGGCGCGTCCTCGGGGAGGAAGTCGGTGAAGGAGAACTCCGTGGAGATGTTGGTCAGCCCCACGTAGCCGAACCCACCGAGCACCAGCGCGACGACCAGGGTCGGCACGGGCGCCCGCTCCGCCAGCACCGAGGTCCGTCCCGCGAGCGTCGGCAACAGCCGGTCACGGGTGCCGCCGAGGCCCTCCACGGGCAGACGCCCGCCAGCCTCGGCCCGCCGGTCCAGCACGATCCGCAGCGCCGGGACGAAGGTCAGCATCAGCAGGAACGCCAGCACGATGCCCACCGAGGCGAGGATGCCGAAGTCACGCAGCGCCGGGATCGGGTTCACGATGTTGGTCAGGAACCCGATGGCGGTCGTCACGGTGGCCAGCACCAGGGCGACCCCGACGGTCCCGATCGCCGTACGCATGCCGGCGTCGACGGTGCGGCCGCGACCCACCTCGTCGCGGTACCGGGAGGTGAGGTGGATGCCGTAGTCCACCCCGAGCCCGACCAGCAGGATCGGCACGATCTGGGCGACCTCGGTCAGTGGCCCGAGCACCCCGGCGCGCTGCAGCAGCGCACCGACCCCGTTCATCCACAGCACGACCAGCACGATGGTCAGCATCACCACCGAGGTGTCGGCCACCATCCGGCGTGCGGAGGCAAGGCGCGTGGTCGTCCCGCGGGGCGTGACCCAGAAGACGAACAGCAGCACGACGAGGATGATCACGAAGGCGATCGTGAACAGCTGCGCCACCTCGCCGACGAAGTCGTCCTCGTCGCCGAACAGCAGGGCGAAGCTGAAGGCGGACACCTCCAGCGAGGTGGTGGCGTCCACCTCCGCGACCGCATCGGCGACGGCGACCTCGCGGTCGATCTGGGTGTCGATGTCGGTGGCCTGCTCGAGGAACACCAGGACCATGCCGAGCTCGGGCGTGTCGCCGGCGCCCTCGGGCACCAGCTGGGAGGCGAAGCCGAGCTCGGGGCCGGCAGCGGCGAGCGCGTCGGCGTAGAGGGCCTTGACCGCGTCGTCGTCGGCGAGTTCCGCAGGCGTCAGGCCCTGGGCGGCCAGGGCCTGCTCGACGGGAACGAGGTAGCTGAGCAGGCCCGGTTCGCCGGGACGGTCCACCAGGGCCTCGCCGGCGGCGGAGTCCTTGATCGCCACCTGCAGGTCGCTGACCACCTCCAGGGCCTCACGGGTCAGCACGTCACCGCCCTCGTCGGCGACCACGACCTGCAGCACGGTGCTCGTGGAGCCGTCCCCGAACAGCTCCGAGATGCGCTCGGAGGCGTCGATGGCCTCCGACCGTGGCGCGAACCCCTCCTGCCCGGAGGCGCCGTCGAGGGTGGTGGACAGGGCGGCGAACACCACCGTCAGTGCCAGGGTCGCGGCCAGCACCAGCCAGGGGAACCGGGAGGTGGCGGCCGCGAGCAGCCGGATCAGGGTCCGCACGGGGCTCTCCCTGGGGTCGGTGGTGTGGTGCGGGTCGGTGGTGGCTCAGCTGCCGGGCGCGGCGAAGCGGTCGTGCTCGTGCGCCACCTCGACCTGGGCATCGTCGAAGGCGAGCAGGCCGGCGATCGCAGCGACGCTCGGGTCAGGATCCTCGTACACCCACACCGCGTCCTCGAGTCGCCGCTCCCCCACCTGCAGGTGGTGGTAGCGGTCCGTGGTGCCCTTGTAGGGGCAGGTGGTGACGGTGGCGGAGGGGGTGAGGGCACCGGGGTCGACGTCGGTCGCTGGCAGGTAGGTGCGCACCGGCAGCCCCGTCTCGAACACCAGGACCGCGTCACGGCTCTCGGCGACGACCTGCCCGTCGACCCGCACGGTGACTCGCCGGGTCGACGGGATCGCGTCGACCCGGTGGTAGGGGTCGCGCACGTGGCCGGTCACCCGCTCCTCCTCGACATAGACGGCGTCGACCGCGCGCAGGTCGACGGCGGCCAGGCCGCCAAGCGGCGGGCAGCCCTCGATCGGCGCGGGGTAGGACCACAGTGCGTCGTCGCGCTGCTGGTCACCGACCCGCAGGTGGTGGTAGGAGGCGTCGCCCTTGAAGGGGCAGTGGGTGGTGGTGGCGGAGGCGACCAGCGCGCCGCCGAGGACGTCGGACATCGGCAGGTAGATGACCGGTGGCAACCCGGTCTCGAACAGCAGCTGCGCCGAGGTGGTGTCGGCCACCACTTCGCCGGCGACCAGCACCCGCACCCGGGGGTGGAAGGGCTCGAGGTAGAGCTGGTGCGCCGGCGACACGAGCTCGAAGTTCGCCTGGCCGGCCCGACGGCGGGACAACGGCCCGGTTCCCTGGGTGAGTGCCATCGTGGATCTCCTGGTGGTGCACGTCGTCCCGCTCCGGCAGGTCCTGCGGGTGGCGGCTGCCGCGCGACGGCTGCTGCCCGGAGGCTGCCCCCCGACGGCTGTTGCGCCGCGCAGACAACCAGCCGGGCGCCTCCGCCGCCGGCGCCCGTGCGCGGTGCGGGCGGCCGGGTCGCAGCGGGAAGCCGGCCGGGGCACCGGTCGTTGCACCCCACGGCCCCGAACGACTCCGGAGCCGCACCGAGCAGAGGATGGCCGTTGAGCGAGGACACCGACCACACCGAGGTGGTGGTCTACTGGCGACCGGGCTGCCCCTTCTGCACCCGCCTGCTGCGGTGGATCGACCGGAACCAGGTCGCGGTGCAGCGGCGCGACATCTGGGATGACCCGGAGGCTGCCGCCGCGGTACGGGCGATCACCGGCGGCGACGAGACGGTGCCCACCGTCGCCATCGGCGAGCAGCACCTCGTCAACCCGTCACCGCGGGCACTCTCCGCGGCGTTGACGGAGCAGGCACCGCACTTGCTGCCTGCACCCACCGCCGACACCGGCGGCTCCGGGCGCGGATGGCGACGGCTGTTGCGGCGGTAGGTGGTGGCGTCGCCCGGGGCACCGGGCGGGGTCAGCCCGCCGGTACCGGCCGGCGTCCCTCAGCGAGCGCCGCGTCGATCTCCGCGATCTCCGCGAAGGTGGTCTGCGCCAGCGAGGAGCGCAGCGCCTCCTGCGCCCGCAGCCAGGGGTCGTGGATCGCGCAGGCCTCGTCCCAGCGACACGGCCCGCCGCGCAGCACGCACTCCGTCGCGATGACGGCACCGTCGGCGATCTCGATGACCTCCAGCAGGGAGATCTCCTCGGGAGCGCGCGCCAGGGTGTAGCCGCCCTTGCGTCCGGCGACCGAGCGCACGATCTCCGCGCGGACCAGTTCCGCGAGCAGTTGCGGGAGGTAGCTGGCCGGCACGGCCATCTCCTCGGCGATGTCCGCGGCCTTGCGCCGACCGCCGTCATGATGGCGCGCGAGATCGAGCACGGCGCGCACCGTGTAGTCCGCTCGCTTGCCGAGTCGCAGTTCCATGGTCGCTCACCCTAGCAGGACGCTCGTCCATCTCCAGGCTCGGGAGCAGGAACGAGCGCGGAGGCCGATCAGCTCCGAGCGAGCCGTACGGTAGGGGCCACCAGTGCCCCCTGTTCCTGCGCGGCGGCCCACCACGATGACGTCTCCGACACCTGCGGCGGCACGCTCGCCAAGGACCGCACGGGGTTGGGTGCCCGACCAGCACGGTGCGTGGGCGATGGTCAGCCTGCCCCTGGTCGTCGGTGTGTGGCTCAGCGGCCCGCGTCCCGTGCACCTCGCACTGGCCGCCACCTGGATGCTCGGCTACTTCGCCTTCTACGCCGCAGGCAGGTGGGTGCGCTCGCGCCGGGTCAGGGAACGCGTACCCACCCTGGTCTACACCGCAGCCAGCGCACCCTTCGCGCTGGTGACGGCGCTGATGGCACCACACCTGCTGTGGTGGGTCCCGGTGTTCCTCCCCCTGCTGATCACGAGCCTGTGGTTGACCGCCCGCGGCCGGGAACGCGGCCTGGCCAACGACATCATCACGGTCCTGGCCGCGGGCTTGCTGACACCGGTGGCGGCTGACGCCGGCGGTTCCGAGCTGGGACCCGAGGTGTGGGTCACCACCGGTGCGCTCACCGCCTACTTCCTCGGCACCGTGCCCTACGTCAAGACCCTGATCCGCGAACGGGGCCGCACCGCCTGGGTGCGTGGCTCCGTCGGCTACCACCTCCTCGGCACGCTCGCAGCGGCAGCGCTGGCGGCCGGTGGATGGCAGTCCTGGTGGCTACCGGTGGTGTGGATCCTGTTGACGGGCAGAGCGGTCGCGGCCCCGGCGGCGAACCGACGCCGGCAACGTCCCCTGCGTCCGGCGGTGATCGGGGTGGGTGAGATCCTCGCCTCCGCGGTGGTGACCATCACGGTGCTGGCCGGGCTTCCGACCGGCTCCTGACCGCCGCCCTAGGATCGGGCCACCTCGAGCGGAGCAGGACCGTGGTGCCACCCAAGCTGGTGCGGCGGCTGGTCCTTGCCCCGGCGGTGCCGCTGCTCACCGTGCTGCTCGTCCTCTCCCTGCCGCTCACGCTGATCGCCGCGGCCGTCGCCTCCACCTTCCTGCCCGGCCGCTGGCGTGCCCTGCGGGTGCTGTACTTCGTGCTGGTGGGGCTGGTGGTGGAGACCGTGATGCTGGTCTGGCTGCTGGCGCTGTGGGTCGGCAGTGGCTTCGGCCGGCACCTCGGCGAGCCGGCCTGGCAGCAGCGTCACTACGCGGCGATGCGCCGCTACCTCGACGTCATCGTGCGCGCCGGTACCCGGGTGTTCCGGGTCGGGTTCGACGTCGACGTGGACGACCTCGCGGACGCCCCCAGGGTGGCCAGCGAACCGCTCGTCGTCCTCGCACGCCACGCCGGTCCAGGCGACTCGTTCCTGTTGGTCCACGCGCTGCTGCGGCTGGAGCGGCGCCCCCGCATCGTGCTCAAGTCCAGCATGCAGTGGGCACCGGCGATCGACATCGGCCTGAACCGCGTGCCGAGCTACTTCGTGCCACCCGCAGCGCCACGCGGGACCGGCACCACCGCGGTGCGCACCCTGGCGGCCGGCATGGCGGCCGGTGACGCCCTGATCATCTTCCCCGAGGGCCGCAACTACACCCCGCAGCGCCGTCTGCGCTCGATCGACAAGCTGGAGGAGCAGGGACGCCACGCCGAGGCGGAGGCCGCCCGGGAGATGCGCCACGTCCTCGCCCCCCGCAGCGGTGGGGCCATCGCCGCGCTGGAGGGCGCACCGACGGCCGACGTCGCTTTCGTCACCCACGCCGGGCTGGAACAGTTCATCACCCTCGCCGACCTGTGGCGGGGGCTGCCGGTGGACGCCGACATCGCCGTGAAGGCGTGGCTGGTACCCCGGGCGGAGCTCCCCCGGGCGCGCGCCGCCCAGGACGCCTGGTTGCAGTGGTGGTGGCGGCGTATCGATGCCTGGCTCGTCGACCACTTCGGCACCGAGGTGGTGCCCGACGCGGTCGCGGAGGAGCTCGCCGCAACCGACGTCGAGCCGGCCCCCGAGTGAGCTGGTGCACCCGGCTCGCTGTGGGTGCGGCCTGACGGGCGCGCGCGGCGTGGCGGTCCCCGCCCGGCTGCCGTAGTCTGGCGCCTACGACATCGGTCGTAGTGACGTGTCTGGCACCGGCCGGCACGCACCGAACCTCCAGGAGTTGGACCATGCGACGGAGCTTCCGCGCGCTCGCCCTCACCGCTGCCCTCGCCCTCACCCTCGCCGCCTGCGGCGATGACGAGGCCGTCGAGGAGACCACCGACGACCCGGTCGAGGAGACCACCGACGACGCCGAAGAGGCCGACGAGGAAGCCGCTGACGACGCCGCGGCTGCCGACCTCGACCTCGTCGCCGCGGACACCCTGACGGTGTGCTCCAACGTGCCCTTCGAGCCCTTCCAGGTCGAGGACCCCGACGCCCCCTCGGGCTACAGCGGCTTCGACATCGACCTGATGCAGGAGATCGCCGACCGCAACGACCTCGAGCTGGTCGTGGTCAACACCGGCTTCGAGGGGCTGACCTCGGGCGCGGAGATGGCCGCCGGCACCTGCGATGTGGCCGCGTCGGCCATCACCATCACCGAGGAGCGTGCCGCCAACGTCGACTTCAGCGACCCCTACTACTCCGCGATCCAGTCGCTGCTGGTGCCCGCCGACTCCGACCTGGCCTCCATCGATGACCTCGTGGAGGGCGTGACCATCGGCGTGCAGTCCGGCACCACCGGCGCCGCCTACGCCGAGGAGAACGTCCCCGGGGCGGAGATCGTCTCCTTCGAGGGCGCCGGCGAGCTGTTCACCGCGCTGCAGGCAGGCCAGATCGAGGCGATCCTGCAGGACGAGCCGGTCAACGCCACCCGGGCCGACGCCGACGACAGCGTCGAGGTGGTGGAGACCTACGACACCGGCGAGGACTACGGGTTCGCGCTGGTCCAGGGCCGCGATGACGCCCTGCTCGAGCTCATCAACAGCACCCTGGAGCAGCTGCGCGCTGACAGCTTCTACGACGAGCTGTTCGACAGCTACTTCGCCCAGGACGCCTGATCCGACCACCGGCCGGTCGCGTCACCGCACGCGGCCGGTCGGGCCAACCACCGACCCCGGGCCGAAGGGGAGCACGCCATAGCGCAGGCTCCCTTCGGCCCGGGGTCGTCTAGCGTGCAGCCTGCCCGTCGCCCCCGAGGGGAGCAGCGCCGATGACCGCGACCACCGCCAACCCGTCGGCCCGGCGGCTGAGCAAGCGGCAGCAGCAGCGCATCATCAGAGGCGGGCTGTACGTGCTGTTCGTGGCAGCGGTGGCGGGCCTGCTCGCCGTCGCCGACTGGGAGACCATCCAGCGCAACTTCTTCAACACCGAGCTCGCGCGGGAGATGTTCCCCGACGTGCTCACCATCGCCGCCCGTAACACCCTGCTCTACACCTTCCTCGCCTTCAGCTTCGGGCTGGTCTTCGGGCTGCTGCTCGCGCTGATGCGGCTGTCCTCGGTCGCCCCGTACCGCTGGCTGGCGACGGTCTACATCGAGATCTTCCGGGGCCTGCCGGCGCTGCTGACCATCTTCCTGGTGGGCATCGGTATCCCCATCGCCTTCGGGACCCGGTGGCCGACGCTGGTCACGATCACCCTCGGGCTCGGCATCGTGGCGGCGGCCTACATGGCGGAGACGATCCGCGCCGGTATCGAGGGCGTGCCCAAGGGCCAGATGGAGGCCGCGCGCTCGCTGGGGATGTCCTACACCCGGGCGATGATCTCCATCATCATCCCCCAGGGGTTCCGCATCATCATCCCACCCCTGACCAACGAGCTGGTCCTGCTGATCAAGGACACCTCGCTGCTGTTCGTCATCGGCACCACCCCCGCCACCAAGGAGCTCACCAAGTTCGGGCGTGACCTGCTCAACCTCAACGCCAACGCCACACCGCTGATCATCGTGGGCGCCGTCTACCTGATGATCACCATCCCCCTGACCCAGCTGGTGCGTGTCCTCGAGCGGCGCAACGCGCGGTCCCGCTGACCCGGTCCACCACCTACCACCTCGATGCTGTCAGAGGACAGGAGCCCGCGATGACCGCGTCAGAGACCGTCTCGAGCGCCACCGGCGGCACGCCCGCGGCGATCGAGGTGCGCGAGCTGCACAAGTCCTTCGGCGACCTCGAGGTCCTCAAGGGCATCGACTTCCGGGTGGCCCGCGGCGAGGTGGTCTGCGTCATCGGCCCCTCGGGCTCCGGCAAGTCCACCCTGCTCAGGTGCGTGAACCGGCTGGAGGAGCCGACCTCCGGACAGATCCTGATCGAGGGTGCGGACATCACCGACATCGACGCCGACGTGGACCACCTGCGCAGCCGCATCGGCATGGTGTTCCAGTCCTTCAACCTCTTCCCCCACCTGTCGGTGCTGCGCAACCTCACCATCGCGCAGCGGCGCGTGCGCGGACGGTCCAAGGCCGAGGCCCGCCGCGTCGCCAGCGAGAACCTCGACCGTGTGGGCCTGTCCGACAAGATCGACGCCTACCCCTCCCACCTGTCCGGTGGCCAGCAGCAGCGGGTAGCCATCGCCCGCGCGCTGTCGATGGACCCGGACATGATGCTGTTCGACGAGCCGACCTCCGCCCTGGACCCGGAACTGGTCGGTGAGGTGCTGGCGGTGATGCGCGACCTCGCTCAGGAGGGGATGACCATGATGGTGGTCACCCACGAGATGGGGTTCGCCAAGGAGGTCGGGGACCGCGTGGTGTTCATGGACGACGGGGTGGTCGTCGAGGAGGGCGATCCCGTGCAGGTGCTCACCGACCCACGCCACGAGCGCACCCAGCGGTTCCTGAAGATGGTGCACTGACCCGGCGGCGCGCCGCCCGGTAGGTGATGGGCCGGCCCCCGCGAGGCACCGGTCACTAGCGTGCCGGGCCGACGCGGACGAAGGAACCCTGTGATGGTTTCGAGGTGCGGCGCGCGCCGCAGCGCACCCGGCAACCTGCTGATCGGGGTGCTCTGCCTTCTGACCGTGCTCGCCGTCCTGGCCCCGCCAGCGGGCATGGCCAGCGCGGACACGCCGGACACCGAGCGCCCCTTCCGCGACGGCACGTGGGCCGGCACCCTGGCCGCCACCGGGGTGGGGCCGGTCGGTGGCGACGCGTCCGCACTGGAACTCGGTGGCGCGGTGGACACGACGTGGCAGATCAGCATCGGCGGGTCGACCGACACCAGCCAGGATCCGATCCAGCTCGGCCCCTTCGAGGTGGAGGTGTTCCACCTCGACTGCAACTCCCTGGTGGGGCTGTGGGAGCAGGCCTTCGCCGCCGAGGTGACGGACGCAGGCGGGTGGGAGGCGACCCTGTCCGGCAGCTTCCAGGCCTCCCACCTCGGTGACGACCCGGCCGCCGGGCTGGTCGACCTGGTCGACAGCGTCACCGAGGAGGCCCACGCGCTGCTTGAGGACCTGACCGCAGCCGCCGCCGCGGGTGAAACCCTCACCATCGACGACCCCCTGCGACAGCGCTTCCGCGGGCTGATCACCACCGCCAACACCGTCGAGGTCCTCATCGCGGAGCAGGGGGCGGGTGCCGAGTGCCTGTTCCCGGCCACCGCCGGGACCTTCGGGCTGATGATCACCTCGACGGTGCAGGCGGCGGCGAAGGTGCTGCTCACCGAGGGGGCGCTGGACGCCGCGGGCCTCGAGTTCCTCGCCGAGCAGCTGGTCGCCGTCGGCGGCGCCGGGTTGCCGGCGCTACCGAACCCGCGGGTGGCCGAACTGGAGGAGCTCCTCGCCGCACGGGTGTCCGAGCTGCTGACCGAGGCGGCCATCACGGACCCGGCGATCGCCGACGCCGCCGACTGCACCCCCGGCCTGCCGTGTCTGCCGGTCGAACCCGAGGTGCTCTCCGCGCTGCGGGCCGCCGAGGTGCTGCATCTGGCGGTGACGATCGACGGTCAGCGCTACGAGTGGGGGGCGGTCCACACCTGGCTGATCCTCGCACAGCTCCCGGAGGTCCCATGAGCCGCAGCCGCTTCCCGCCGGGCCGGATCGCCCATCCCGCGGTGCTGTGTACCGTCGCGCTCGTGCTGGTCCTGGTCGGGTGCAGCGCGGGTGATGTCGACGGCGAGACGACCGAGGAGGCCGCGACCGCCGAGGGCCAGGAGACCGTCGCGGGGACCGACGAGCCGGACCCTGAGGCGGAACCTGCGGCGGAACCTGCCGACGACGAGCCGCAGGAGATCGACGAGGTCGAGGACCGGGCGCCACGACTGCCGCTGCCCGACGTGGACGAGGTGGTGCTGCGCACCCCCGCGACGGACGTGGGCTCCCACCCGACCCTGGCGTGGGAGTCGGTGCCCGACGCCGACCGCTACCAGGTGACCGTGCTCGATGAGGACGGCCGGACCGTGTGGGCCTGGAGCACCGACGACACCGAGGTGATCCTCGGCGGCTACGAGGAATCGCCGCCAGAGCACGTCCGCGGGCCGCAGCTGTACGCACCGATGCACTGGTACGTGCTGGCCCGCGACGGCGACGACCGGGTCATCGCCCAGAGCGGACTGCGGCCGATCGCGCCCTGATCCGCGTCGGGGTGGGCTGGTACTCCCGTGCCGTCAGCCGTCGGAGAGCTCCGGCGGGAACCCGCCCGTGGCGATGGGGCCCCAGTCGTCGATGGTGACACGCACCAGCACTTTGCCCTGATCGCGCATGGCCTGGCGGTACTCGTCCCAGTCAGGGTGTTCACCGGCGATCACCCGGAAGTACTCGACCAGGGGTTCGACCGCCTCCGGGAGGTCCAGCACCTCGGCGGTGCCGTACACCTGCACCCACGCGCCGCCGAAGTCGTCCGACAGCACGCACGCAGCCACCTGCGGATCCCGACGCAGGTTGCGCACCTTGGCCCGTTGGGGGTAGGTGGCCACGACCAGCCGGCCCTGCTGGTCCAACCCGGCGGTGACGGGCGAGAGCTGGGGTCGGCCATCGCTGCGGTTGGTGACCAGGATCACGTTGTGACGGGGCCGGATGAATGCCTCGAGTTCCTCACGAACGACGCGGTCGGCGCGGGCGATCGTGCGGGCCATGGTTGGTCCTCGGTCGGTGAGCGGGCATCGGTGGACGGGCGTGAGGGCACCGTAGGCCGGCAGCCTAGGAGCGCACTCGTGCGATGCGGTGAGGGAACGCTCGGCTGCACGGCGTCGTCCCACCGTGTACGACAGCCCGTCGCGCGGACGTGATGGGCTGCGTACGGTGTTCCTTCCCTTCGCGACGAGGTCAAGATGTCACGACGCCACGCCGCCCGCCTACCTCTCCTGCTCGTGCTGCTGCTGGCGCTCGCCGCCTGCGGACCGGACGGGGAGGAGGCAGCCGACGCCCAGGCCCAGGAACGCATCGAACAGCTTGAGGACGAACTCGAGCGGTCCCGCGACCGGGTGGAGACGCTCGAGCAGGAGAACCTGGCGCTGGACGAGGAGCTCGCGGCGCTCGAGGGTGCGGATCCCGAGGGCGATCCCGACGGGGCCGATCCTGCAGAGGAACCACCCGCCTCCACGGATCCGTTCGAGGACGTGGCCGATATCAGGACGGCCGAGGGCCTCATCGACCAGCTCCGTGTCCACCTCCGGGATCCCGAGCTGGAGGCGGAGATGCCGGAGGGCTGGGAGCCGGGCATGACGGACTGGACGCCCTTCGAGGCGCCCGACGGGGTCGCAGGGACCTACGACACACCCGGTGAGGTGATGGCGGCCCTCGCCGCCGAGGTGGATGTGGCCCTGCTCGGCCAGGACCAGTGGGAGACCACGATCCGGGTGCTGCTGGACGAGGACGATCCCGACCTCGCCTACGGCGCCGTCCTCGGCTGGGGGTTCAAGGACGACTCGGTGGTCGGTCGGGACATCAGGATGACCCTGACCCGGACCGACGATGACCGGTGGGAGCCCGGCGGCGCGGAACAGCGCCAGCACTGCATGCGTGGCGTGACCGACGACGGCACCGCGTGCACCTGATGCGGGGTCCCGCGGCGGGCGGCCGCACGGCCCTATCGGTCCGGGGCGATCGCGCGACGGTGACCTCCGTCTCTACCGCAGTGCCCCGCCCAGCAGCACGCTGGTAGCGGTGGGCCGGCTCGGGCGCGAGAAGGGTCCCGCGCGAGGGAGCAGCGCCGGACAGCTGTCGGGCACGAGCCTCATCCCACACCAGGGAGGAGGCGCATATGAGAACGTCTGCCACCCCGGTCCAGGAGCTTCGGGACACGATCCTGTCCTTCATCGCGGCGATGAACGCCCAGGACGCGGAACGGGTCCTCGAGCACCTGACCGATGCTGCGGTGTGGCGGCAGCCCGACGGCGTCGTCGCGGAGGGCAAGGAAGCCATCCGTGACGTGCTGCAGGAGCTGTGGCTGAGCACCGATGACATGCACATCCCGGTCGACGACATCGATCTGCTGGTCAGCCCGGACGGCCGCACCGCCGCGACGTTCTGGCGCGCGACCATGACCATGACCGGTTACCACATGGGCTTCGCACCCACCGGCAGGCGGGCGGCCTTCCGCGGCGTCTGCCTCTACCGGATGGCTGGCCCCCGGATCGCCGAGCACACGCTCATCTACGACCAGCTCGACGTCTCACAGCAGCTCGGTCTGCTGCCGACCCCGGCGTCGCGGTCGTACCGGCTCATGGCCGCCGGCCAGCGGATGGCCCGCCGGCTGCGGCGCGACTGAGCCGCACGGACAACCGACCGGCAAGAGACGTGCCCGCGACGCGGGGGGTCGTCGCGGGCACGCGGGCCGAACTGCTCCGGGTGGTGGGCCTAGTGCAGGACCATCCCTCCATCGATCATGAGCAGCTGACCGGTCATGTAGTCGCTGTCGGAGCTTGCCAGGAAGGACGCCGTGCCCACGATGTCCTCGGGGAAGGAGTAGCGCTTCATCAGGATCATGTTCTCGGCGATGCTGTCCATCGACTCACCGGGGTTGGAGAACTTGCCGATCTCCACCAGGTCACGGTCGAGCTGCTCCCACATCTCCGTCCGGACCACACCCGGGGCGTAGCCGTTGACGGTGATGTTGTGCTCGATCAGGGCCTTGGCGCTGCCCTTGATCAGCCCGAGCACCGCGTGCTGGCTCATCGAGTAGACGATGACATCGTCGAAGGCGTCCCGAGACAGGATCGAGCCGACGTTTATGATCTTGTAGGGCTGGTCCTGCTTGCCCTGGGAAACCATCTGCGCAACGGCTGCCTGCATGACGTTGAGCTTGCCCCAGGCGTTCACGTCGGTGATCCGCTCGTAGTTCTCCCGCGTGATATCGGGGAAGAACAGCGGCTTGTTGATACCGGCGTTGTTCAGCAGCACGTTGATGCTGCCGAAGGCCTCGACGGTGTGGGCCACCGCATCCCGGGCGTCCTGCTGGTCGGTGACGTTCAGCCTGACGTGGGTCGCCTCGCCTCCTTCCTCGCGGATCTCCTTCGCGACCTGCGCCACGCCTTCGACGTTGATGTCCCCGAGGCAGACCTTCGCCCCCTGGGCGGCGTAGTTCCGGGCCACGGCAGCACCCATGCCCTGGGCCGCCCCGGTGATCAGGACGTGTTTTCCGCTCAGCCGTGTCGTGTCCATCGTGTACCTCTCCTCCGGCAGCGCGCGCTGCCACGCATCGGGACTACTCCCGCCACGACCGCCGCCCGGGATCCGTGCGATCCACCACCGCGCCGGCTCCCGGGCTGCAGGTGTCCGTCGATCACCACTCGGGGGCGACGCTCGGGTCCTCAGCGTTCTCAGCCGTCACCTTCACGTCCGGCATGAACCTGACGATGCGCTCCTGCGGATCCTGGGTCAACACCTCGTGGATCAGCGTGACGGCGTTCTCGCCGTCCCAGGAGGAGGACTGGAACACGGTGCCGTCGAGGTCCCCGTCGATCACCAGCGGGTTGCCGAGGAAGGTGTTGCCGATGGAGGTGATGATCAGGTCGGTCGGGTCGATGTCCCGCGCACGCAGGGCGTCGATGGCACCGGCGACCATGGTGTCGTCGGCGGCGTAGACGCCCTGGATGTTCTCCGCGCCCACCGCGGTGATCATCTCCGAGGCAGCGATCTGCGACTCGTCGGCGTTCCAGTTGCCGGGCTGACGGGCGAGGATCTCCACGTTCGGGCACTGCTCGTTGATGGTGTCCTCGAAGCCGGCCTCACGGTTGATCGCGGTCGAGTTCCCGGTCAGGCCGTTGATCATGATGATGCCGATATCGGCACCGTCGACCAGCTCGCACATCATCTCCGCGGACGCCGCTCCCTGCCCGTAGGTGTCGGGGCCGGAGTAGCCGCGGGTGAGGTCCTCGTCCTCGGGGTTGACGTCGGAGTTGGTGACGGTCACGGGGATACCGGCGTCGCTGGCGGCCTGGAGGCAGGGGCGCACGGTGTCACCCACAGCCGGCCACAGGATGATCCCGTCTGGCTGTGCGGCGACGGCGACCTCGCAGTCGCTGGCCTGGGTGTCGGCGTCGTACTGGGAGTTCGTGATCGTCAACGAGATCCCGAGCTCCTCGGCAGCCGCCTCCATCGGTGGCAGGTAGGTGGTGCCGTAGGGCTGGTCGTTGCCCTGGGGCAGCAGGGCGTAGACCTCGAACTCCGCATCGGCGGGGTCCGCACCGGCCTCAGCAGCACCGTCGTCATCGGTGTCCTCGGCGGCATCGGTGTCCTCTGCGGCGTC
>LFIK01000313.1_pt1 | contig 35918 bp, 30 predicted proteins | sample 643401 | NCBI WGS metagenome assembly LFIK01 (sample SAMN03777447, study PRJNA286221) | soda lake metagenome | biome: soda lake; feature: Kulunda steppe; material: water; isolation source: sample T5-Br brine of Lake Tanatar-5 | place: Russia: Kulunda steppe | collected 2010-07
CGGGAATACGCCAATGACCACTGCTCACCCCAAAGAACCGCCGTCCGTCATCGCTAGCCGAGTCTTGGACATGGGTCGTCGGCGGGGAATCATGATTGCAACCGCTGAAAGCTGTACCGGCGGGATGGTTGCGGCCGAGTTGACAGGAATTTCGGGCTCCTCAGCCGTGGTGGATCGCGGATTTGTGACGTATTCCAATGCCGCCAAGACCGAGATGCTGGGCGTGCCATCGATGCTGATCGACACACATGGCGCCGTCAGCGCCGAGGTGGCGGCGGCCATGGCGGATGGGGCCTTGTCACGATCCAAAAGCGGCGTGACGGTGTCGCTCACTGGTGTTGCCGGCCCTGACGGCGGCACGGCCGATAAGCCGGTCGGCCTTGTCTGGTTCGGTGTCGCCGTATCGGGACAATCCACGGTGACCGACAAGCAAATTTTCAGCGGCGATCGGGCATCGGTTCGGGCCGCGGCGACCGCGCATGCGCTCTGCCTTCTGGAGCGGGCCCTGACCGCGCCCGCAGCACCTTAGCTGGATTTTGGATTAGGGGGATATGTCCGGATAGTCCGGACTCCGCGCCACCGCCGCCGTGCCGGAACGCCCATAAAGCGAATGGGCCCGCGCTTCGAACGATTCGACCAGCCGCGTCAATCCACGGTCAAGGGCGCCATTGACGATCGGCGACAGCAGAAGACCGGGTTGTATATCGACGACGACACTGACGAGGCAGCCGGTCCGGGTCTGGGAGCCATCATCGTCCGACGTCGGTGCAACTGTCCATGTACTGGACAAATCTCGTATGGGGCCGCGCCGATACAAAATATCAACACGGCCCAGGCCGCAACGGACAAGCCGAGCCGAAATCGGGGCCGTGAAAAGTCGATGGCCAATAAGGACATCGGCGTCCGTCTTGTCCGGACCGGACCGCTTTGCGCGCGCTGATGTGACCCATTTCAGGAATGTCGGATACTCGGCCACATCAAGAATGATTCCCATAAGAGCCTCTTGCTCATAGGGAAGAAATCGTTCGATCGATCGGCGCGGCACAGTTCGGCCTCCGTCGCGCTATTCGGCCGCGCCCGGCTGGTGGATCAGATCGACAAGGTTCATCGTCGGCAGGCCGGCCAGCTTTGCCTCCCTCGCCGCGCGCAGGCGGCTGAAATCGCTATCGGCATGATAGGACGACCGGGTCAGCGGCGATGCCGAAATCAAAAGGAAGCCCTTGCCCCGCGCGACGCCTTCATAGGCCTGGAATTCGGCCGGTTCGACAAAGCGGTCGACCCGTGCATGTTTGGCGGTTGGCTGCAGATATTGCCCAATGGTCATGAAGTCGACATCGGCGGCCCTAAGGTCGTCCATAACCTGATAGACTTCTTCCTTGCCTTCCCCCAGACCGACCATGATCCCGGATTTGGTGAATATGCTCGGATCCAACTCCTTGACTTCGGCCAGAAGCTTAAGCGACGTGAAATAGCGTGACCCGGGTCGGATGCTCGGATAGAGGCGCGGAACCGTTTCGAGATTGTGGTTGAAGACATCCGGCCGCGCCTTGACGACGACCTCCAATGCCCCGCGCTTTCCTCGAAAGTCCGGGGTCAGGATCTCGATCGTCGTATCGGGTGCGCGGTCGCGAACCGCGCCAATGACATCGGCAAAGTGGCGGGCGCCGCCATCAGCCAGATCGTCCCGATCGACGGAGGTGATGACGATATGCCGCAGGCCGACGCGCTCAACCATTTCGGCAATTTTATCGGGTTCGTGCGGATCAACCTGATCCGGGCGGCCCGTTGCGACATTGCAGAATGCACACGCGCGGGTGCAAACGGCCCCGAGAATCATCACGGTTGCATGGCCCTTGGACCAGCATTCCCCGATATTGGGGCAGGCCGCCTCCTCGCAGACGGTGACCAGATCCAGGTCCCGCATCAGTTTTCGGGTGTTTTGGTATTCCTTCGACGTGGGGGCTTTGACACGAATCCACGAAGGTTTGCGCTGTATCGGGTTATCCGGCCTGTTGCGCTTCTCGGGATGACGGTGTTTCACCACATCGGTGACGGTCATGATTCCAGCCTTTTCAGTCGATACGGCGGCGCGTCGGCTCCGATCGCCCATTAGGGCCGAGCCGATGCGCCGTTCTTTGTGTATCACTTAATAATGGATCGCCCGACCATAGGCGTCCAGTACGCTCTCATGCATCATTTCCGACAAGGTGGGATGCGGGAAGACCGTATGCATCAAATCGGTCTCCGTCGTTTCCAGGGTCTTGGCGATTCCGTATCCCTGGATCAGTTCGGTCACTTCGGCGCCGACCATGTGCGCACCCAACAGCTCACCGGTCTTGGCATCGAACACGGTCTTGACCATGCCCTGCGATTCGCCGAGCGCGATCGCCTTGCCATTGCCGACGAACGGAAAACGACCGACCTTGACCTCATGCCCCTTGTCCTTGGCCTGTTGCTCGGTCAAACCGACGCTCGCCACTTGCGGATGGCAGTAGGTGCAGCCGGGAATCCCATCCACATCGAGCGGATGGACATCTTTAACGCCCGCAATCTTCTCGACGCAGATAACCCCTTCATGGCTGGCCTTGTGCGCCAACCAGGGCGGTCCCGCCACATCGCCGATGGCATATACACCAGGCTCGTCGGTTTCGAGCCATTCGTTGATGACGATATGGCCACGGTCGACCTTAACCTTGGTCTTATCAAGGCCGATATCTTCGGTGTTGCCGACAATTCCGACGGCCATGATGACCTTCTCCGCCGAAATGGTTTCGGTCTTGCCGCCGACCGAAACACTCGCCTTGACGCCATCGCCGGTCTTTTCGAGCTTCTCGGTCTTCGCGCCGGTCAGAATCTTCATGCCCTGCTTCTTGAACGCCTTATGGGCAAAATCAGCGATCTCGGCGTCCTCGGCGGGTAGAATTCGGTCAACCATTTCAACCACGGTGACCTCAGCGCCCATGGTCCGATAGAAGCTGGCAAACTCAATGCCGATCGCCCCCGACCCGATGACGATGATCGATTTGGGCATGGTTTCCGGTACCATGGCTTCTTTGTAGGTCCAAATCGACTTTCCATCGGGTTCCATTCCGGGAATCGAGCGAGCCCGCGCGCCGGTAGCCAGAATGATGTGCTTGGCCGAGAGCGTATCGACCGTCTTGCCATCTTTCTCGACTGTAACCTTGCCGCCGCCCGCAAGCTTTCCCTGTCCGTCGATGACGGTCACTTTGTTCTTTTTCAGCAGGCCGGTCACGCCGCTGGTCAGTTGTTTGGCGACGGAACGCGACCGCTTTACGACCTTCTTGATATCGAAACTGATATCCTTGGCGCTGAAGCCGAACTCGTCCAGATGGTTGAGGATCCCCATGATTTCCGAGGAGCGCAGCAATGCCTTTGTCGGAATGCAGCCCCAGTTCAGACAGATCCCGCCGAGATGTTCGCGCTCGACCAAAGCAACCTTCATACCGAGCTGCGATGCCCGTATGGCGGCAACATAGCCGCCCGGTCCGCCGCCGACGACAACCAAGTCGAATTTCGTCTCCGCCATATGCCTTGTATCCTCTGTCGCTGATCGCGGATGCCGTGTCTAGACGCGCTGCCGGCCTAGAGCATCAGCCCTAAGGGGTTCTCGATCAGGCCTTGGAAAGCCTGCAGGAACTCGGCGCCGACCGCTCCATCGACGACCCTATGGTCGACGGACAGCGTGCAGGTCATGACAGTCGCGATTGCCAAAGCGCCGTCCTTGACCACCGGGCGCTGATCGCCCTTGCCAACCGCAAGAATGCATCCCTGCGGCGGATTGATGATCGCGGCAAAATCAGAAATGCCGAACATCCCGAGATTTGAGATCGAGAATGTTCCTCCTTGGAATTCTTCCGGCTTCAGTTTGTTGTCACGCGCCCGCTTCGCCAAATCCTTCATTTCGGATGAAATCGTCCCGAGCCCCTTGCTGCCCGCATCCTTGATGATGGGTGTGATCAAACCGGACTCGGTCGCCACCGCGACGGAGATATCGGCCCGTTCATAGTACAGAATGGCGTCTTCGGCCCATGATGCATTGGCTTGCGGCACCTTCTTAAGGGCCGCGGCCACGGCTTTGATGACCAGATCATTGACCGACACCTTGACGCCCGATGCTTCGCCCTGGGCATTCAATTCCTTGCGAAGTTTCAGCAAGGCATCCAATTCGCAATCAACGGTCAGATAGAAATGCGGAACGGTCTGCTTGCTTTCCGACAAGCGACGCGCAATGACCTTGCGCATCTGGCTGACTTTTTCCTCGCGATACGGCATGCCATAGGCGTCGGCCAGCTGACGGGCATCCGGGCCGGCTGCCGCCGGTTTCGGAGCGGCCGCGGCGGCCGGTGTCTTGGCCCCGGCAGGCGCCTCATCGGCTTTGGGTTTGGCTGTCGCCGTACCGCGTTCGATGGCCTGCTCGACATCCGCCCGAACCACCCGGCCGCCGGGCCCAGACCCCGACAAGGCGGTCAGATCAAGGCCGGCATTGGCCGCAATCCGACGGGCAAGCGGACTTGAAAGAACCCGTTTGCCATCGTTGGTTTTCGGTGCCGGTGGGGCCGTACCGCCTTCGTCAGAGCGGGATTCGGCCTTCGAGCCGCCGGCTTTTCGGTCATCGGGCTTTTCGGCCGGTTTGTCGTCCGACTTTGCGTCATCGGCGGACGCCTTGCCGCCAGCGGCCGGCTTGGGCGCCTGGTCAAGCGCAGAAGCGTCTTCGCCCTCATCCAGCAAGACCGCGATCGGCTCGTTGACCGGTACGCCTTCGGTCCCGGCGGAGACAAGGATCTTACCCATGACCCCCTCATCGGCGGCTTCGACTTCCATGGTCGCCTTATCGGTCTCGATCTCGGCAATGACATCGCCGATTTCGACCTTGTCCCCCTCGTTCTTGTGCCACGTCGCCAAGGTTCCCTCGGTCATCGTCGGCGACAACGCCGGCATGAGGATGTTGGTCGGCATCGATTTCTCCCTGGGCACCCGGCGCGGGTTTCGGCCGGTCGTTCTCGGTTCAGCGTTACGAAGGACAGCGTTACAAAGATGGAGCGGCCGCCATCATCGGTAGCAGACCGATTTGGCGGCATCGACGATGCCCGAAACCTGAGGCAGCGCCAGCTTTTCGAGATTGGCTGCATAGGGTAGTGGCACGGGCTTTTGAGCAACCCTGGCAACCGGCGCATCCAGATAATCGAAGGCGTGGGTCATCACCTCGGCGCCAATCTCAGCGCCGATCCCAGCAAACGACCACCCCTCTTCGCAGGTCACGATCCGGTTGGTTTTCTTCACGCTCTTGATGATTGTCGCGACATCCATCGGCTGGATCGTGCGCAAATCGATCACTTCCGCCTCGATCCCCAACTCGGCAAGCTTGTCGGCGGCCTCCAGGGCCCGTCCGACCATGATCGAATAGCCGACCAATGTGACATCGGTACCTTGGCGGACAACCTTGGCCTTGCCAATCGGAACCGTGAAATCGGGATCGGTCGGCACATCGAAGGACTGGCCGTAGAGCATCTCGTTCTCGAGGAACACGATCGGGTTGGGGTCCCGAATGGCGGCCTTGAGCAAGCCCTTGGCGTCGCCGGCAGAGTAAGGCGATATGACCTTCAAGCCGGGAACTTGGCTATACCACGCCGCATAGTCCTGGCTATGCTGTGCGGCAACCCGTGATGCCGCGCCGTTGGGTCCGCGGAAGACAATCGGACAGCCCATCTGTCCGCCCGACATGTAGAGAGTCTTGGCGGCTGAATTGATGATCTGGTCCATCGCCTGCATGGCGAAGTTGAATGTCATGAACTCGACGATTGGACGCAATTTACCGAAGGCCGCACCAACGCCAAGGCCAGCAAATCCGTGCTCGGTAATCGGGGTATCGATGATCCGCTTGGCGCCGAATTCTTTCAACAGGCCCTGGGTAACCTTATAGGCGCCTTCATATTCGGCGACCTCCTCACCCATGAGGAAGACCTTTTCATCGCGACGAAGTTCTTCGGCCATGGCGTCGCGGAGCGCCTCACGAAGCGTGACCCGGGACGTTTCCTTATAGAAAGCGGCCTCGGCCTCGTCAGCCGGATCCGGGCCTTCTTGGTCAGCGGGCTCACTGGATTTCGCAACCGCCGGCGGCGCATCCGCCTTGGCCGTTTCAGCCGCGGCTGGCTTTTCTTCCTTGCCGCCACCGCTCGCCGCGGCATTGCCTGCATTCTTCAGCGCGTCGGCATTCTCGCCATCTTCCAGCAGAAGTGCGATCGGCGTGTTAACGGCGACGCCTTCAGTTCCTTCTTCGACCAGGATCTTACCTACGGTGCCTTCATCGACCGCTTCGACTTCCATGGTCGCTTTGTCGGTTTCGATTTCGGCGAGGACATCGCCTATGTCGACCTTGTCCCCTTCTTTCTTGTGCCACGAGGCCAAAGTGCCTTCGGTCATTGTCGGGGATAAAGCCGGCATCAGGACTTGGATCGGCATCGGATCTCCTCCGGAAATCGGCGCAGCCCTCAGGCCAGCGCCATAAATACCTTAATCGGAATTGGGTCGCATCAAGGATAGACCCGGCGGAATGCCGGGAAATGATCGATCAAGCGTCAATCAGGACGTCGGTCCAGAGTTCGGCTTCGTCGGGTTCGGGGCTTTGCTGCGCGAATTCGGTCGCCTCGTTGATGACGGCCCGGATATCTTTGTCGATTCCCTTCAGCTCGTCTTCGGTGGCGTGTCCGCCATCGATAAGACGTCCCTTAACCTGCTCGATCGGGTCACGCTTGGAACGGTACTCGTCCAATTCCTCACGGGTACGGTACTTTGCCGGGTCGGACATGGAATGGCCCCGATACCGATAGGTGAGCATCTCGAGCAAATAGGGCCCCTTTCCGGACCGGGCATGCTCCAACGCCTCCTCAGCGGCCTCACGCACCGCCAGGACATCCATCCCATCCACCTGCTTGCCGGGAATCCCGTATGCCTGCCCCCGCTTGGAAAGGTCGGCCTGCGCGGAGTGCCGCGCAACGGATGTACCCATACCGTATTTGTTATTCTCGATCACATAGACGATGGGCAAAGCCCAGAGGGCGGCCATATTGAAGCTTTCGTAGACCTGCCCCTGGTTCACCGCGCCGTCGCCGAAGTAGCAAACATTGACGCCACCGTCCTCATTGTATTTGTGCGCAAACGCCAAGCCCGTGCCCAAGGGTACCTGAGCGCCAACGATGCCATGGCCGCCGAAAAATTTCTTCTCCCGCGAGAACATATGCATCGAACCGCCCTTGCCCTTCGAGTAACCGCCACTGCGGCCCGTGAGCTCGGCCATCACGCCTTTGGAATCCATCCCGCATGCGAGCATATGCCCATGATCCCGGTACCCCGTGATCACGCTATCGGCCGGATGCTGGGCCGATTGCATGCCAACGACAACCGCTTCCTGCCCGATATACAGGTGGCAAAAACCGCCGATAAGGCCCATGCCGTAAAGTTGGCCGGCTTTCTCTTCGAATCGCCGGATACGCAACATTTCGGTATAGTAATGAAGAAGGTCCTCCTTCGATGCCTTCATATCGCCGGATTTTGACCGACCGGATGTGCGACGCTTCGTCGTGGCCAAGGGATCCTCCAGGATGCTCAAAAAGGTATTGCGGTAGCGTGGTGAAGCTAAAGACAAGCCCTCCAGCTGTACACAAGCGATACCGTGAGGAACCCAAATATGCAAGGACCAGCGTAACCTGAAAGGGGAATATTAATCGATTTTTCACTTATTGCAGCGCAGCATTCATGGCGATTTAGTATTCGCACTTACATTGAAGGCTAGCGGCTTGCCTGATTTTCGTCGGCACCGGTCGCACCATCCCGATAGATGATCATTTCATTCGGATGGGAGTAATTGAGCATTACGCGGAGACGCTCATCGAGCATGTCGAGGTCCAGAGCGTCGGCGGAGAGACGATGGACACGGCGTTCGAGGACCTGTCTTTCGGCCTTCAGTGTTGAAACCGATGCCTCGGCCCTGATGATGCGGTCCATCAACGTCTCTCGGGCTATAAGGCCATGGTTGCCCTGGACGCTGTGAGACAGAAAATAAGCCACCAGCCCGACCCCGATTACGGGCCAGATGGCAGGCTGGACAAAGCGTTTCAGGCGGCGAGCAACGATCATGCGTTTAATCGAACACGCTGACGCTGGCTGGTCAATTGTTTTTTCAGCCGAATCAACGACTTAGAAGCCGAAGTCATTGTTGGCTCCGTTTACAGCATCTTGGGGTGGGGTGTGCCGCCATTCCCAAGATGCTGTGTGCCCGACCAGCTTGGTCCTGCCTGCCAAAGAGCTAGCCGCCATAGCCCTTGATGGCTTTTCTGCCTGCGTAGCGGGCCAAATCGCCAAGATTGTCTTCGATCCGAATGAGCTGGTTATATTTCGCCACCCTGTCCGTTCGCGAAAGCGATCCGGTCTTGATCTGTCCGGCATTGGTGGCGACCACAAGATCGGCAATGGTGGCATCCTCGGTCTCGCCCGACCGATGAGAGAAGACCGCCGTATATCCTGCCCGATGGGCCATATCGACGGCCTCGAGCGTTTCGGTCAGTGTCCCGATCTGATTGACCTTTACCAGGATCGAGTTGCCGACCCCCTTTTCGATCCCATCGGACAGACGGGCCGGATTCGTCACGAACAGATCGTCACCGACAAGTTGAATACGAGATCCGAGTTCCGCTGTCAGCTGCTGCCATCCATCCCAGTCGTCTTCCGCCAAACCGTCCTCGATCGACGCGATGGGATAGCGGTTGCATAGATCGGCATACATCGCGACCATACCGGCGGCATCCAGTTTCTTGCCTTCGCCATCGAGATGATATTTGCCGTCAGAATAGAATTCCGTCGCGGCGGAATCCAAGGCCAGCAAGATATCTTCACCCGGCCGATAGCCGGCCTTTTCGGCCGCCTTCATAATGTATTGGAGCGCTTCGTCGGCGGATTTCAGCGCCGGGGCAAAGCCGCCCTCATCCCCGACATTCGTATTGTGCCCGGCATCCTTGAGAATCTTCTTCAGTGCGTGGAAAATCTCCGCACCCATACGGACGGCTTCCGTCAGAGACGGCGCCGAGACCGGCATGATCATGAATTCCTGAAAATCGATCGGATTGTCGGCATGGGCGCCGCCATTCACGATATTCATCATCGGGACCGGCAAGGTGCGCGCGAAGGTGCCACCCACATAGCGATACAGGGGAAGGCCGCATTCCTCGGCCGCCGCCTTGGCCGCCGCAAGCGAGACGCCCAAGATCGCGTTGGCGCCCAGACGACCCTTGTTCTCCGTACCGTCGAGGTTGATGAGCATGCGATCAATCGCCGTCTGATCGCTTGCCTCCATACCGACGACGGCATCGAAGATCTCGCCGTTGACGGCATCGACAGCCTTGGTCACCCCTTTGCCGCCGTACCGGGCGGGATCGCCGTCGCGCAATTCCACCGCTTCATGGATGCCGGTCGAGGCGCCGGACGGCACAGCGGCGCGGCCGAAAGCGCCACTGTCGAGGCCGATATCCACCTCGACGGTCGGGTTGCCCCGGCTGTCCAGTATTTCACGGGCATGAACGTCAATAATTGCTGCCATGGTTTCGTTCCTGTTTGGTCTGGCCTGTTTGGTCTGGCCTGTTTGGTCTGGCCTGGTCCGTCGGTCGCAACGATTGCCGGCGCCCCATAGGCGCTACATGGGTATTTTGACCACCGCATCGATCGATTGGAGACGCCGAATCAACGCCTCCATCTCGGTCACTGGTACCATATTCGGGCCGTCGCTTGGCGCACGATCCGGATCTTCATGTGTCTCGATAAAAAGACCGGCGATCCCGGCGGCCACGGCGGCGCGGGCTAGAACGGGGACGAATTCGCGTTGTCCGCCGCTCGATCCGCCGCGCCCTCCGGGCTGTTGAACCGAATGGGTTGCGTCGAATACCACCGGATACCCGGTATCGGCCATGATGGATAGCGATCGAATATCCGTGATCAACGTATTGTAGCCGAACGAAGCGCCGCGCTCGGTCAGTAATATCCGGTCATTGCCGGCCCCGGATACCTTTGCCGCAACGTGCTCCATATCCCAGGGCGCCAGGAACTGACCCTTCTTGATATTGACGACCCGCCCAGTCGCCGCCGCAGCGGCCAGAAGATCCGTCTGACGGCAAAGAAAAGCCGGGATCTGCAGAACATCGGCCACTTCGGCAACAACCGCGCATTGGCTCGGTTCATGGACATCCGTCAAAATGGGCAGCCCAGTCTCGGACTTGACCGTAGCAAGGATTTCCAAGCCCTCATCCATGCCGGGGCCCCGGAAACCTTCGAGACTCGTCCGATTAGCCTTGTCGAAGGATGTCTTATAGACAAGACCGAAACCCAGACGCTCGGACAAGTCCTTGAGCGCCGCGCTTATCCGCAAAGCATGCTCCCGGCTCTCAAGAGCACAGGGTCCGGCGATCAGCGCCAATGGACGATCGCGGCCGAAAGTGACGCTGCCAACCGTGATTTCCCGCGCCTCGGCCATTGCTTACCTCCGTTTCCGGCCTCCGTTTCGGGGTGACCGTCGTTACACTAGGCGGCTTTGGGTCATCGCCGCCTTTATGAATGATTCGAACAATGGATGCGGATCGAACGGCTTGCTTTTCAGTTCCGGATGAAACTGTACGCCGATGAACCACGGGTGATCGGGATATTCAATGATCTCGGGAAGGCGGCCATCAGGCGACAGGCCCGAGAACTTCATTCCGGCTGCCTCGAGAGCCTCACGATAGGCGATATTGACTTCGTAACGATGGCGGTGCCGCTCGCTGATGCGGGTGGCGCCATAAATCTCCTGGGCCAGGCTGCCCTCGGAAAGGACGGCCTCATAGGCGCCCAAGCGCATGGTGCCACCGAGATCTTCGTCGTCGGCGCGATGCTCGAGGCGGTTGCCACGCTGCCATTCGGTCATCAGTCCGACGATCGGTTCGGAAGTCGGACCGAACTCGGTCGAGGAGGCGTTTGGAATGCCGGCAAGATGCCGGGCGCAGTCGATCACCGCCAGTTGCATGCCGAAACAAATCCCCAAATAGGGGATGCCGCGTTCACGAGCGAACCGGACCGCCTTCATCTTGCCTTCGGCGCCGCGTTCGCCAAAGCCGCCCGGCACGAGAATCCCGTGCACGCCTTCAAGATGAATAACCGGATCTTCGGTGTCGAAGATTTCGGAATCGATCCATTCCAGCCGCACCCGGACATTGTTCGCGATGCCGCCATGGACCAGTGCCTCATTCAGGCTCTTGTAGCTTTCCAGCAAGGCGGTGTATTTGCCGATAACGCCGACGACGACTTCGCCTTCGGGCTGCTTGACCCTCGAGACGATCCTCCGCCAGAGATCAAGGTCCGGCTCCGGCGACCGAGGCATGCCGAAATAGTCGAGAACCTCCTGGTCGAAACCCTGCTCGTGATAGCTGATGGGCACCTGATAGATCGTATCGACGTCGAGGGCCGACACCACGCGCTCTTGGCGGACATTGCAGAAAAGCGCGATCTTGCGGCGTTCACTCTCGGGGATCGGGCGGTCAGCCCGGCACAGCAGCAATTGCGGCTGGATACCGACCGACAACAATTCCTTGACGGAATGCTGCGTCGGCTTTGTCTTCAACTCGCCGGCGGCCGGAATGTATGGAAGCAGCGTGACATGCACGAAAAGCGCATTCTCGGCGCCGACATCATTGCCGAATTGCCGGATCGCTTCCAAAAACGGCAGGCTTTCGATGTCACCGACCGTTCCGCCTATTTCGCAGAGAATGAAATCTTCGTCGGTGACGCCGGACTTGATGAAGTCTTTAATCGCATCGGTCACATGCGGAATGACCTGTACCGTCGCGCCGAGATAGTCGCCGTGCCGTTCCTTGGCCAACACGGTCGAATAGATGCGCCCGGTGGTAACGTTGTCACCCTGGCGGGCCGCAACCCCGGTAAACCGTTCGTAATGGCCCAGATCAAGATCGGTCTCAGCACCGTCATCTGTGACGAAAACCTCTCCGTGCTGAGTCGGACTCATCGTGCCCGGATCGATATTCAAATACGGGTCAAGCTTGCGAAGCCTGACCTTGTACCCCCGTGCCTGAAGCAAGGCGCCCAATGCCGCGGCCGCGAGACCCTTTCCCAAAGAGGAAACGACCCCACCGGTGATAAAAATATACCGCGTCATGACGGCATCCCATACCCGAACTTTGAACGCAAAAAATCAGCGGGGCGAGGCATCGATCACCCCACCGTAGCCAGACCCATCGAAACATGTCCCACCGAAATCCGTCGGCGATAGTCACCCGGCCTCGGCCGTTAGTCGAGCGGCACCGTCGGATCGGCTGGCGTTGGCGCCTCTTGCCCGGTCGGAATTTGCTGAATGATCGACTGCGGCTGAGACCCCTGGCTGGCCAAGATCGCCAATGTCAGGCTGGTTGCCATGAAACTGGCGGCCAGAACGGCCGTCACACGAGTCATGAAATTCGCCGAACCACGGCTGGACACCATGCCGCCGCCGCTGCCGCCGCCAATGCCGAGTCCGCCGCCCTCGCTTCGCTGCAGCAGGACAGTGACGACCAACGCGATCGCGACGATGAGATGAATGATCAGGAGTACCTGCGACACACGGTCACCCGTTCCTTGGATTAAAAGAGTTCGGCCCGCCGCCAGCCAGTTTGAGCTGACCGGCTATCGGCGATCCGGCGCCGACACCGGCGAGCAAAATCGAATTGAGGAAGCGACATGCGCACCCTTGCCGACGTTGTAATCAACCATAGGCCCCAAGCCAACCCCGATTTTCGGGACCCGGCACCGATGTCAGCGCAAGTCGGCCAATCGTCGACGAGGCATTGGGGTAGGATCGATCATGCAGGGCCGGCCGCAGCACGACTGCGTCACCGGTCACTTGCAGCTTTCGGCAATGCCCCAGAAATCGTCGGCCTTCAGACTGGCGCCGCCCACCAGGGCGCCATCGACGTTGGGCACCGCCATCAGCTCGGCGGCATTGGAGGCCTTCACAGAACCGCCATAAAGAAGCCGAACCGACGCGGCTCCCTCGGGTACCCGGCGGGCGATCTCGCTTCGAAGATGGTTGTGAACCCCCGACACATCCTCGACGGTCGCCGCCCGACCCGTTCCGATCGCCCAGACCGGCTCGTAGGCAATGACGGTGTTTTCGGCATTGGCCGTCGGCGGTACGGATCCGGCCAACTGGCGCGAACATACGGCCAGGGTTTGGCCGGCGTCACGCTCTTCCAGGGTCTCCCCGATACAAATGATCGCCACCAACCCGTTGCGATGGGCGGCCTCGGCCTTGGCAGCGACGGCCAGATCGATTTCGCTATGATATTGGCGCCGCTCCGAGTGCCCGACGATCACGAAACCGGCCCCAATATCGCGCAGCGTGGCCGCCGACGTGTCGCCGGTAAAGGCGCCACTGTCTTCGGCATGGCAATCCTGGGCGCCGAGCGATACGCCGCTGCCGGCAATCGCCTCGCCAACCGGGACCAGTAGTGCTGTCGGGGGGCAAAGAAGCATGTCGAAAGCGGGGTCCGGCATTTCGGCGTATCGGATCGCAAGATCACGGGCCAGGGCGGTGCCGCCAGCGCGTGTTCCATTCATTTTCCAGTTGCCGGCGATTAGCTTGCGCACCATAACCATTCCTTTTGCTATCGCGAATTCTTGTCGCTATCCCGCCCTTTTCGGCATCCTGCACGAAGTACGGATGTTATGATGGCGGGTCTGGATGCAATCCTATATCAGCGTCGGCTTTGGATGACACCCGTTTAAGTCGCCCGGTTCAGTAGAACGACGCGTGCCTTTCCTATGCCGTCTTAAGGTGTTCGGTCTTGCGGCTGGACCGTCGGTTGGTTATGGCTTCCTCACCCGCAAAGGCATGAAGTTTTCCCATGTTACAAGCGATACGCAGCAAAGTTGGCTCCTGGATCGTCAAGATCCTCTTCTTTTTTCTGATCCTCAGCTTTGCTGTCTGGGGGATCGGCGATATGATGCGCGACGCTCCGCCCGACGAAACCGTCGCCACCATCGGTGATATGGCGATCGAATCGACCCAGGTCGAGACGGAGTTCCGGAACGAAATTCAGCGGATACGGCAGAATTTCGGCATTAATCTCGATACGACGACCGCCGCTCGGCTAGGACTGCTCGACGATACGCTCGACCGGGTCGTTGATGAGGCTGTGCTGGCGTATGCCGCGGCCCGTATCGGTTTCAACGTGCCCAACGAGATGCTGGTCAGCTTGCTGCGCAATCAGCCCGCATTTCAGGACCAGGCCGGCAACTTTTCACCGGCGCGATTCCAGCAGACCCTGGCCGCATCGGGGATGTCCGAGGAGCAATATCTGAATCGCATGCGCCAAGCCGTCGGGCGGTCCCAGATGCTGGCTCCGGTCGCGAGTGCGGCGACGGCGCCCAATACGCTCGTCGACGATCTATTCGCCTTCGAGCGCGAGCGGCGCGACGCCCAATATATGGTGTTCGAGCAAGGCGCGTTTGGCGATATCGACAGCCCGGACCTCCTCACCCTGCGCCAATTCCACGCCGACAACCCCGATCTGTTCCAAGCGCCTGCCTATCGGCGCTTGAGTGCCATTGTGATGTCAGGCGAAACCTTGGCCGGCGATATCGACGTTGGCGAACGGGAAGTCGAGTCGCGATACGAGTCGCAGTTGGACCGCTATTCTACGGCCGAGCGCCGGTCGTTCCGGCAGGTCCTTGTCGATGACGAGGAAACGGCGGAAGATCTTGCCGAGGCGGCTCGTGACAGCGGGAGTCTCGAAGACGCCATGGCATCGCTCGGTATCGACGAGTCGGTGACGCCGTTTGCCGAACAAGAGCGCAGCGATATCGCCTTTGACGTTCTCGCCGACGCGGTATTTTCAACGTCCCAAGGAGAGTTCGGCACACCTGTCGAATCACCCTTTGGCTGGCATGTGTTCGAAGTGACCGACATTGTCGATGACGCGGTTCAGCCTTTCGATGATGTTCGCGACGAGATTCGGCGTGAAATTCAGTTGGACCGCGCCCTTGATCGCCTATTCCAGGATGCTAACCGGCTGGAAGACGCCTTGGCAGCCGGTTTATCCTTGGACGAAGCGGCCGATGAAACGGGGTTGAGCGTCGAGGATCTTGGATTCGTCGACGCCGAGGGCCGGCGGCCGGACGAATCGGTTGTCGAGGATATTCCCGGTGCGGCCGAAATCATCGAGACAGGCTTCTCCTTGGATATCGGTGAAACCAGCGGTTTGGAAGACCTCCAGGACAACGTCTTTTTCGTCGTCCGTGCCGACGAAGAGCGTCCGCCCGAAACGCGGCCGTTTGACGACGTGCGCGATCAAGTCGCCGAAGAGTGGCGGGTCTCCGAACGGCGGCGCCTTATGGCCGAGGCGGCCGAAGCCGCCCATGACGCCGCATCGAGTGACCCGTCGGCATTTTCCGAGATCGCCGCAGAGCATGGCGCTCGAACCGAATCGGCATCAGATCTCCGCCGAGACGAGAGCCATCAGACGCTAAGCCAGTCGGCTGTCAACGATCTGTTCGAAGCCTCAGCCAATGATGTCTTGCTCGCGGTGGAGCAGGACCGCGCCCTCGTGATCCGGGTCGCAGCCGTGCACGAAGCCGATCCGGATGCCGACGCCGAGGCGTTGGCGGATATCCAGGACCGGGTTCGCAATCAGATCGGCAATGACCTTGTGTCCCAATTCGCAATGGCATGGCGGGGGCAGTTCGATGTTGAAATTAATCGCGAGCACCTGCTTAGCCGTCTCGGCTTGTCCGATGTCGATTTGACGGCCGACCCCGACCTCTCGGTTGATGAGGGCGCCATGGGGGCCGGTGTCGGCGATATCGAAGCCGACGGTCTGCCGCAACCAGGCGGTGCGTCGCCCGGCGCCATGCCCTGACCGATCGCTGGGTTGGTTTCAATCACCGGCCAGATATTTCCCCTGGCTTTCGATTTGGGCGTCAGCCTTTCGAAAACCGGGGGTGATCGGGGGTGTCGGTGGACAACCGCCTGTGGATTCGGTTGTCGCATCGACCGTCCGGGGTGGTAGGCTCTCGCCGCAACTCACAAGAACCACAACAGCCGATTGGGCGGGACCATGACGGCAGGATTATCACGCCTAAAACCTTTTATCGCCAAAGTGGCCGATTCGCGGCCTCTGTCGGAACAGGAAGCGTCCGACGCCTTCGAGATCATCATGACCGGGGAGGCAACGCCGGCTCAAATGGGCGCGTTTCTGCTCGGATTGCGATGCCGCGGCGAGACCGTCGAAGAAATCACCGGTGCTGCCCGAATCATGCGGGCGAAGGCGCTGACCCTTGCCGCCCCCGACGACGCGATGGATTGTTGCGGAACAGGCGGCGACGCTGCCGGAACCTTCAATATATCGACCGCCGTTTCGTTTGTACTGGCGGCCCACGGCATTCCTATCGCCAAACATGGCAACAGGGCGCTGTCCAGCAAGACCGGCGCCGCCGATGTCTTGACGGCGCTGGGCGTAAATATCGATGCCGATTTTCGATTGGTCGAACAATCGCTGACCGAGGCTGGCCTTTGCTTCCTTTTCGCCATCCGCCATCATGGGGCCATGCGTCATGTCGGCCCGACGCGGGTCGAATTGGGGACACGAACGATCTTCAACCTGTTGGGGCCCCTATCGAATCCAGCCAAAGCCCGCTACCAGCTGATGGGTGTTTTCGACGAGCGTTGGGTCGAGCCGCTGGCCAAGGTTCTGGGCAATCTGGGGACGCGGCGGGCCTGGGTCGTCCATGGACGCGATGGACTGGACGAGATCACAACGACCACCGAGACCGCCGTCGCCGAACTTGCTGAAGGCAAGGTCCGCACTTTCACCATAGCGCCCGAGCAGGCCGATTTGCCGCGGGCCCGCCCGGAAGACCTCAAGGGCGGCGAGCCCGAGGACAACGCCCGGGCCATCAAGGATGTGCTGGCCGGGACGCAGGGGCCGTACCGGGATGTCGTGCTGATGAACGCGGCTGCGGCCTTGATCGTCGCCGGCAAGGCTGAAACCCTTGTTGAAGGCGTGGCCCTGGCCGCTGCCGCAATTGATGACGGGCGGGCGATGACCGTGCTTGATCGAATCATCGAGATCACCAATCGCCCTCCGCCGGTCGATCCCGACCCCGCTACACACGAAACAACGAAACCCCAAGCCAAATCAACGCCCCAAGGAGGTCCGGCATGACTGCCGATGTCCTGGCAAGAATCTGCGCCGACAAGGCCGATCACGTCGCCAACCGCAAACGCCTGTGCCCGCTTGCGTCACTGGAAGAGACCATCGCCGCCGCCAAGGATGCCGGCTCCGACTCGCCAAGAGGATTCATTGAGGCGCTCACCGCAAAAGTCTCGGCCGGGAAACCTGGATTGATTGCGGAAATCAAGAAAGCTTCTCCATCGAAGGGGCTCATACGATCGGATTTCGACCCGCCGGAATTGGCACGATCCTATGCGTCGGCCGGCGCCGCATGCTTATCTGTTCTGACCGACGGGCCGTATTTTCAAGGCGCGGATACCTACCTGTCGGCCGTCCGCAAAGCCGTTGGGCTTCCTGTCTTGCGCAAGGACTTCATGATCGATCCCTACCAGATCGTCGAGTCGCGTGCACTCGGTGCCGATTGTATTCTGATCATCATGGCGGCGGTGGATGACGCCCTCGCCCGCGACCTGATAACCGAAACCCACCGTCTGGGCATGGACACGCTGGTCGAAGTGCACGATGTGGAAGAACGGGACAGGGCCATTGCCCTTGGGGCCCCCATGGTGGGAATCAACAATCGAAACTTGAAAACGCTGTCTGTGGATCTTGCGACCACGGAAGTCCTGGCCCCTGGGCTGCCCGATGGAACCCTGGTCGTTTGCGAAAGCGGTTTGTACACTGAAGCCGACCTCCTGCGTATGCGGGCGATCGGGATTTCCACCTTCCTCGTCGGCGAGAGCCTGATGCGCCAAGATGATGTTGAATCCGCGACTCGTCGATTGCTGGGTGATTGGGGTCGAGAGTGATTGAAAGCAGGGTATACCGGCCATGACTGATCGATTGACCCATTTCGACGATGCCGGACAAGCGCATATGGTCGATGTCGGGAACAAGCCGGAAACCGAGCGGATCGCAACAGCCGGATGCAAAGTCACGATGGATTGTGACACGATGGCAGCAATCCAAGCAGGAAGTGCGGCGAAGGGCGATGTCGTCGGGATCGCACGGCTGGCCGGGATCATGGCCACCAAGCGCACGGCCGATCTTATCCCCCTGTGCCACCCGCTGCCGGTGACCGCCGTTGAGGTAACACTCCAACCCGCGCACCAAGACACCGACGCGCTAGACGGCAAAGCTGTGCTCGATATCACGGCCACCGTCCGCACCAAGGGCCGGACCGGTGTCGAGATGGAGGCCATGACCGCCGCGACCGTCGCCGGCTTGACTGTCTACGATATGTGCAAGGCGATGGATCGCGGCATGTCGATTACGGAGGTCAGGCTGTTGTTCAAGAGCGGCGGTAAGTCGGGGACATTCATTGCCGACGGCCATAGAACGTGACCGGCCATGATCTCCGTTGATGACGCGCTGGGAATAATTCTTGATCACCTGGACCCCGTTGGCGTCGAGGTGGTTTCCCTGGCCGAGTCACTTGATCGGCTTTTGGCAGTCGATCTTGAAGCGCGCCGATCCCAACCCGAGATCGCGGTTTCCAGCATGGACGGATATGCCGTCCGGGCCGCGGACCTGTCCGACGGTCCGACCCGCCTTGACTGTGTGGCGACGATTCCTGCCGGAAGCGCTGAGACGCCGACCATCCCGCCAGGTGCTTGTGCCCGCATATTCACGGGCGCTGCCGTGCCACCGGGGGCGGATACCGTCGTCATCCAAGAGAACACCACCATCGATGATCAGGGTGGCGTCTGGGTCACCGAACCGATAAAGGCTCCGGGCCAGTGGATCCGACCCGCCGGTCTTGATTTCACCAAGGGCGATATCGTGCTTTCAATGGGGACCCGTCTCGGCCCCGCCGAGATTGGTCTCGCCGCGGCCATGAATCACCCCTGGCTGACCGTCCGTCGGCGGCCACGCGTGGCGATCCTGGCGACCGGTGACGAAGTCGCCCTGCCCGGCGACCCTGTGTCCACTGCCGCGCTGCCGTCCAGCAACAGTTTTCAACTCATGGCCCTTGTGCGGCGCGCCGGTGGCGAACCCGTCCATTGCGGCATCGTCTCGGATGATGCCGATCTTTTGCACGAGCGTGTCGTTGAAGCTGCGTCCAGCGCGGATTTGGTGATCACCAGCGGTGGTGCATCTGTCGGTGATCATGACCATGTCCAGCGCCTGTTTGGCCGACCGGATGGCATGCCGCCCAACGGCCCGGCCACCAAACGGCATTTCTGGAAGATCGCCATGCGGCCGGGCAAGCCGCTGATATTTGGGACTATTGCCGGAACGCCCCTGCTCGGCCTTCCCGGCAATCCTGTATCCTGCTTCGTCTGCGGCCTTGTGTTCATGGTCCCGGCGATACGTCGTTTGACCGGCCACGCCATTGACAGCATCGTGACAGGAATGCAAAGCGATGTGTTCCATGTCAAAGTGGCCCGGGAACTATCTGCGAATGATCATCGTCAGGATTATTTGCGGGCATCGCTTCGCAAGGACGATAGCGGGGAATGGTGGGTTGAGCCCTTCGAAAAACAAGACAGCAGTATGATGTCCATACTTGCGCGGGCCAATGCTCTGATCATTCGACCTCCGAATGCTGAGAGGGTCCCTCTGGGTGATTTCGTTTCGGTCATTAAACTTTAGCCCTTTCATTGTCTAGACGACCAAAAAATGATGACTGCGGGTTGCCTCAGACGGTTGCGTTTTTGTTTTGTTCTGTTTACCTTAATCGTAGACACGCCGTAGCGTGACACCGCAATTCCTACCAAACGGCTGGGGCGAAGGATGCTAACACGCAAGCAAAAAGAATTGCTGGTCTTCATTCATCATCGTCTCCGCCATGGAGGCATATCTCCGTCATTCGATGAGATGCGCGACGCCTTGGGCTTGAAGTCGAAATCCGGCATTCACCGGCTCATCAGCGGGCTCGAAGAACGCGGCGTTATCAGGCGCCTGCCACACAGAGCCCGCGCCTTGGAGATCATTCGGCTACCGGACGGCTTCTCATCCGAGCTACTCGAGCCATCAGGCGCGCCGGCCACCGCACAAGCCGGGACAGATGACGGTGCATTTGGCAGCCACGCTCCGGGCACTGATCGTGCTGGCGCAACTCCGATCACTTTGCGCCCAAGGGGCATGACATCGGAATTGTCGGGGGAAACGTCCGATTCAAATCTGGAGATGGCAGGCCAAGGGCGGGCGGGACGGACTATACCGGCACCACCAATGCCAAGCGGGACGGATATCGTTTCTCTGCCGCTGTACGGCCGCATCGCCGCAGGTACGCCGATCGAAGCATTGCGTGACATGTCATCCTTTGCCGATGTCCCCTCCACCATGCTCGGTGCTGGCGACCACTATGCGCTCGAAGTCGAAGGTGACAGCATGATTGAGGCTGGGATTTATGACGGTGACCTTGCTATAATACGGCGTCAATCAACTGCAGAAAATGGAAACATTATTGTCGCGCTTATTGACGGTTTGGAAGCAACGCTGAAGCGTTTTCGTCGCCGCAGCGGCGCCATTGCACTCGAGGCGGCGAATCAATCCTATGAGACTCGCGTTCTCCCACCCGATAGGGTCGAAGTTCAAGGTCAATTGGTCGCCTTGATTCGTCGATATGATCAACGGGTGCGATAGACGGTTCTGTCGGCTGCTGCTTGATTGCCGAATTTGAGCGGCGGTCGGATCCATTAGTCGGCGGCATCGTCAAAATACCATTCCGACCACGGACGGCGGCCGATATAGCCCTTAACGGTCTTGACCTTTGCGGATCGGCCCTCGTTAGTGATCGCTACGCTGCCTACCGACTCTACGAAAGATCGGTCAATGACCGGGATCGATTGGCAGGGCGGCGGGATGGGGTCGACCGTCATGCTGGTGATGATGAGGTCGGCGATACCACAGTCCTCATTGAGGGCCCGTCTCGTTCGCGGGATGGCGATGGCGAGACGTTCAAAATCAAAACGCCCGACAGCCGGTCGAACGATACACCCTTCGCCATCGCAGCGGATCGTATCAGTCGTTTCGTCGTCGGAACGGGCGGTGGCGTCTGCTCGAGCCGTCTGTCTGCCCTCAAAGGGCATCAACCGAGTGTCGGTTGCCAAGCCAGCACGTTGCCAATGATCGCGCCCATAGGTCGACAGCCGTCGATCGGAAAGCCATAGCGTACGGCGGTTGCTGCCCGTGCCGTCGCTGACGATCCCGATCGTCCCGTCGCGGGCGTCCACAAAGGCGATGGTCGGCGCAGCGGTTCCGATCATGATCACCCCCAGGGTCAAGGGGGCCAGCCCCAGCAGGCGACCGGGGCCTCGGAACAATGCCAGCCACAGGCCGGCGGCGGTCAGGAGTGACATTGCCGCAACCGATGGCTTTGCGACGGTAATGGCCGCATACGGCCACCTTGCCGCATGGCCGGCAATTTCAAGAAGAAGATCGATGCCGAACCCCATCAGCACCAAGGGCAGCCATTCAAGCCCAAGTGGCATCGCCGAAAGTGCGACGATCCCCAGCGGCATGATCCAGAATGCGGTCAGCGGCACGGCAATGAGGTTCGAGACCAGCCCATAAGTCGCAAGATGCTGAAAATGAAACATGGCAAAGGGGGCCGTCGCCAAGCCGGCGATGATGCTCGTCAAGAAGACACCGCCAGTGTATTGAGCGATTCGATGAGCCGTTCCGCTGCCCTCGATCGAAAGCCGCCGCACGCCATCCCGGGTCAAAGCCTCGTAAGTGGCGATCAGCGCAATGACCGCAGCGAAGGACATCTGAAAGCTCGGCTCCACGACCCCGGACGGCGCAATGACCATCACCAAGGCGGCCGCGACGGCAACCAGGCGCATCGATAACGGCGAACGATCAAGAAGGATCGCCGTCAGGGCCAAAGCCGTCATGATGAAGGCCCGCTGAGTGGGAACCGTCCCTCCGACCATCACCGTATAGATAAAGGCTGCGGCGATTCCGGCGATGGCCGCAACCTTCTTGGTGTCCCATCTTTCGGCCACATAGGGCCAGAGCGCGACGCCAAATCGCGTCATCGCAAAAAAGAATCCGGCCACAAGACCCACATGGAGCCCCGATATCGCAAGAAGATGGGCAAGTCCGGCATCGCGCAATCGATCATAGATTTCGACGGGCATCCTCGACCGGTCGCCGGTGAGAAGGGCAATGGCGATACTGCTTGCGGGTGGCGCGATCACGGCCAGGATGCGATCGGCAACACCAAGTCTCCACGCCGCCGCCAACTGTGTAAGTGAGCCCTCCCCCTCGCCGCCGGCCATGCGGACGATTGGATCGAGGGCGACCCCGGTGCCATCCAGGCCGGAAAAAAACGAATACCGCCGGAAATCATAGGCGCCCGGCAAGACTGGCCCCGGGGGCGGAAAGACGATTGCCCGCGCAACAACCTTGTCGCCAATGATCGGCGAATAGGGATCCGATTCGTGCAGTCGCAATCGAATGGTTCGGTCCTTTCCGTCGATCGCAACCTCAGTCAATCGAATCCGAGTTCGGTCTTCGTCCGCATCGATCGCAACGACCGTGCCGACCAACTCTATGGGGCCGGCCGGATCGACCAGCATCGCCCCACCCGACCGATCGACCTCCAGCTTGGCTGCCAATACGCCCAAGGCGGCGCAGGATGCCAACAAAGGCCACATTACGTGACCGGCGGCGATCCACCCGAGACCGCAAATCGCCAGAACCGCCGTCGCCGCGATCGAAACGGCGGCTAAAGTCGGTTCGAAACGTATTGCATGGTAAAGACAGACCCCGATACCGAGGCATACCGGGACCAACAAAGGCCAGCGTTCGCCCCAGCACAGCCAGCGGTCGGCCGATTCGGATAGCCGCAGTATCCAACTGTCGGCAACGAGCCGTCGGGCAGAGCGCATCGGACGGTCTTTCCATCAAGAGTACCACCTTTCGGATGCATACCGTCGCAGATATCATCTATGCTGGTTTTTTTCTCCCTTTGATTGCGGACATGGAAATTTCCGGTCCGTGCTGCGCTGCGGGATGCATTGGCGCCAGCATTATGGTAAGACCCGTCTCACCTGAATCCAGACAATGAAACGTCCTACATGGCTGATAACTCCCTGGTTGTAACCCGCTTCGCCCCTTCGCCAACTGGCTTCCTCCATATCGGCGGGGCTAGAACGGCGCTGTTCAATTGGCTGTTTGCCCGCCATCATGGGGGGCGCTTTCTGTTGCGGATCGAAGATACCGATCGCAAACGATCGACCCCTGAAGCGGTCGATGCGATTGTCGACGGCTTGCAATGGCTTGGGCTCTCCTGGGACGGTGAGCCGGTATCGCAGTTTTCACGCCGCGATCGGCATGCTGAAATCGCCCAGTCACTGCTCGATACCGGCCATGCTTATCGCTGTTATGCCTCGCAGGACGAATTGACCGAGATGCGCGACCGTGCCCGGGCCGAAGGTCGGCAGCCGGTCTATGACGGCCGTTGGCGCGAACGCCCGCCCGAGGACGCGCCCGACGGCGTAAAGCCGGTAATCCGCTTCAAAGCACCTCAGACGGGCGAAACCGCGATCGAAGACGCCGTCCAGGGGACGGTAACCGTAGGAAACGATCAACTGGACGACCTTATCCTGCTCCGGTCCGACGGAACGCCGACATATATGCTGTCGGTCGTTGTTGACGATATCGATATGGGGGTCACGCATGTGATCCGGGGCGACGATCATCTGACGAACGCCTTCCGGCAGATACAGTTGTACCATGCGCTAAAGATCGCACCGCCGGTTTATGGACATATTCCCCTGATCCATGGCCCAGATGGCGCGAAATTGTCGAAACGCCATGGCGCCCTCGGGGTCGACGCATACAGAGATATGGGATACCTGCCAGAAGCGCTCAGGAACTACCTCCTGCGGCTTGGATGGGCTCATGGCGATGACGAGATCATCTCGACCGAGCAGGCGGTCTCCTGGTTTACACTGGAGTCGATCGGCCGCTCAGCGTCGCGCTTCGACTTCCAAAAGCTGGAACATCTGAATGGGATCTATCTTCGCGAAGCCGATGATCGCCGACTGGCCGAACTGATCAAACCGCGAATCGAGACCTCGATCGGGCGTCCCCTTACCGAAGCCCAATGGACACGCATTGTGGCGGGCATGCCGGGCTTAAAGCCGCGCGCGAAAACGGTAAACGAACTCTCTGAGAATGCTGAATTTTATGCCGTCGACCGGTATTTGACCTTCACGGACAAAGCCAGATCACTTCTCAAGCCCGACAGCCTCGCCATACTCGACGATGTTGCCGACCTCCTCGCCGACACAACCCCCTGGACCGAGGAGGCTGTCGAGAACATGGTTCGCCAAGTTGCCGAGCGTCATGAAGTCAAGCTGGGCAAAGTCGCACAGCCTTTGCGCGCAGCTCTGACCGGCTCTACGGTTAGCCCCGGAATATTCGAGGTTGCGGCCGTGCTCGGGCGTGAGGAAACGCTCGCCAGACTAAGAGAGGCCAGCCAACCGCAATCATAAACGCCATGCGACTGTCGGCCCGAATTGATCTTAACGCGGCGGTCCCGTATCCTATATGACATGAGTAGGCGTCGGGAACTCGCCTCGGGCCGACACCTGATGGCAGGCAGGGCCACGCAACCCGAAAATGCGCCACCCAAACCAAGGACAAGCCGTAATGAGTCAGCAAACAACGGCCGCCGGCAAAGCGGCCAAGGATACGGTGACCCTGACCGACAATTCGACCGGCAATCAATATGAACTGCCGGTTTACGAAGGGACGGTCGGCCCACGAGTGGTCGATATCGGAAAGCTATACGGTGAAGCAGGGATGTTCACCTTTGATCCGGGCTATTCGTCCACTGGATCGTGCAAAAGCGAAATTACCTATATCGATGGCGAAGCCGGCGTTCTCATGCATCGGGGCTATCCGATCGAACAACTGGCTGAACACAGCACCTTTATGGAGGTCTGTTATCTTCTGCTTCATGGTGAATTGCCCAGTGCCAAGGAGCAGAGAAAATTCACCGAATCGATCACCTATCACACGATGGTCCACGAGCAGATCACCAATTTCTTCCGTGGGTTTCGCAGAGATGCTCACCCGATGGCCATCATGTGCGGTGTTGTCGGTGCGCTCTCTGCGTTCTACCATGACAGCACCGATATTCGCGACGAGCATCAGCGCACCGTTGCGTCGCACCGGCTAATCGCGAAGATGCCGACCATCGCTGCGATGGCCTATAAATATTCGGTCGGACAGCCCTTCACATATCCACGCAACGACCTCGACTACTCGGCGAATTTCCTTCATCAGATGTTCGCGGTTCCGTGTGAGGAGTATAAGATCAATCCTGTTCTGGCGCGGGCGATGGATCGGATCTTCATTCTTCACGCCGACCACGAACAAAACGCATCCACCTCGACTGTGCGCCTCGCCGGCTCGTCGGGCGCCAATCCCTTCGCGTGCATCGCGGCTGGCATTGCCTCTCTCTGGGGGCCCGCTCATGGCGGAGCCAACGAAGCGGTCGTCAAGATGCTCGAAGAAATCGGCGACGAAAGCCGCATGGCCGACTATTTGAAACGCGCCAAGGATCGTGACGATCCGTTCCGACTGATGGGATTCGGACACCGCGTTTACAAGAACTATGATCCGCGGGCGATGGTAATGCGGCAAACCTGCCACGAAGTCCTGGCGGAACTCGGTCTCGAAAACGAGCCGATGCTCAAGATGGCGATGAAACTCGAGAAAGTCGCCCTTGAGGACGAGTATTTCATCGAGAAGAAGCTCTACCCGAACGTCGATTTCTATTCCGGCATCATATTGCGTGCCATGGGCTTCCCGACCAGCATGTTCACCGTCCTGTTCGCCGTAGCACGGACCGTGGGCTGGATCGCACAATGGAAGGAGATGATCGAGGAGCCGGGACAGCGGATTGGCCGTCCGCGCCAGCTATACACCGGCGCAACATTGCGGGATTATACGCCCGTGGAGCAGCGTGGCTGAGAAACGTCCATCATCAATGGATGAAGACCGGCGCAAAAGCAGACGATTTGCGCCGGTCTTGCCTGACCGCGGGCGATCAATACGCGCGCGCCGAGTGCCCAGAGCAGCCAATGACAATCCCCCACCCTTGCGCATCCGAGTTCGGCGTGCGATCGGCCTCACGGTGATCGTCGGTCTGGTCTTCTGGAGCCTCTATTTGCTCATCTGAGGCCGATTTCCCAACTCAACGCGGTTCAGAATGGCTTTCGCTGCCCGGACGCTCGGGGGCGTCGATGATGATCCGATCAATCGACTTGCTTCAATCAAGCGCCGCTTTTGCTCGTCTGCCTCCTGCCCGCCATCCAATAACGGCCTGACCGATCCGACCAAGGCATCCACAGTGCAGTTTTCCTGAATGAGCTCAGGAATAACCGGCGCATCGAAGAGGATGTTGATTAAATTCACATATTTCGTGGTCAACAACCGACGTGCGATCCATGCCGTCATCGCGTTGACGCGATAGGCGATGATATGGGGCGTTCCGGCCATCGCAAGTTCTAGCGCGACGGTTCCGCTGGCGGCGATCGCGGCATCGGCCGCGGCGAAAGCATCATATTTTTGCTGCTCATCGACAATGACAATGGGTCTTAGCGGCCAAGACGCAACGGCCAACTGTATGTCTTCTTGAAGCCATGGAAGCGTCGGCAAGACAATACGAAGATCAGGCTTGCCCGCCGCCAGCCGATCGACTGCTGCGCCGAAAACCCCGAGCAAGCGTGTTATTTCGGCTCGCCGGCTTCCTGGGAGGACACACAGCAGTGGCGCTTTTCGCTCGATTCCGTGCATCGCTCGAAAAGCGGGGCCGCTGCCCTGTCCCGCACTGCTTTCAACAACCGAGTGTCCGACATCCGTTGCTGCCAAACCGTGCTGCATGAACAAGGGCGGCTCAAACGGAAAAAGGCACAAGACCTCGTCCACACTGCGCGCCAATCGGCCGGCCCGTTTAGGCTTCCAGGCCCAAACGGTTGGCGCAACATATTGGAATAGCGGGAAATCGCGATCACCAAGCCGCTCGGCCAGTCGGATATTGAATCCGGGGGCATCGATCAGCACCATCGCATCCAGATTTCCGCCGCGGGCCGTCGATGCCGTCTGGTTCAATCGGCGCAGAATCAGGGGGATTTTCGGCAGCACTTCGGCCAAGCCAAAGGCCGTCAAATCCTCCATGGGAAACAGGCTCTCAAGGCCTTCTTTCGTCATTGACGTTCCGCCGACCCCGATCACGTCGATGGGACGCGACGAGAGAGACCGAAGCGCCCGAATAAGGCGGCCACCAAGGGCATCACCCGAAGCCTCACCCGCGACGATCATCATTCTAAGCGGCGCCGATTCAGATCCGCCCAAGCAAGGTGTTTGGCCGGCACTAGCGGTCATTGACGCCTTCCCTTGGCACTGCTTTTGAGATCCTTGCTGCCATCGATCCCATAGACGAACAGACCCGACTCATCCGCCTTCGTTCGCAGGGCATCAATGTCCGCAACCAGTGTTCGACCGGCCTCAGCCGCGATACCGTCAAAACCAGCCGCGACAGCCGATTCCAACGTAGTCGACCCGATCGTCGGCAAATCAAGGCGATTATCCTGCTGAGGTTTGCAAGCTTTTACAAGGATTGGGCCGCGGCCTGGAAACACCAAGTCGCCCACGCGTCGAATCAGCCGATCTGTCCCTTCAATCGCTTCTACGGCAAGCACCACGCCCTGCTGCACGACCACGGACTGGCCGACATCAGCCAATCCAAGCTGCCGGGCGACACCAAAGCCCCGCTCAATGTCGGAAAGCGCTTCGGACGAGGGTGCTCGATCGCCGATCGGACCCGTGTTGAGTAATATCCCGCCGACGATATCCTGGACGCCAATAATTCGCATTCCCTCACGGCTGAGGATATCACCCACCGATCGAAGCAATGCATCGTCACCCAATCCGGAAAACCCATAGCGGGCGATAAATCCGAGCGCCCGCGCGTCCGGACGAAGCTGCGCCAAGCTGGGTCGCCGAACCGTGCCGATCATGCAAACGTCTTCAACGTTGGCTGCGTGCAATTTGGTCAATATTGTTCCGACAGCCCCCAGACGGCAAACAGCGTGGTCGACATCAGCGAAATCCGAAGGGTCGCCATGGCCGTCGAGGACGATTACGAAAATATTTGTACCTTGCTCTAATGCCGTATCGGCCGCCAACCGCGGAAGGAGGCCGCCGCCTGCGATAATGCCGATCTTTCTTCTAGGGCGCATGCGACGATTTGGGCTTCAATAGCTTCCTGTCGCTGTCTAGATCGATGAATGAAAGCAAGGATGAAGCGGCCGAATTGCCCTCGAACCGCGACCGTAACGATTGCAGTCTTTCGGATAGACTGGTGCCATCTGCGATAAACAGTTCACGATAAATGGATCTCAAGAGGTGAATATCCTCACGGCTGAAACCGCGCCTCTTCAGGCCGATAAGGTTCAGACCGTTCAATGCCGCTCGGTCCCCTACGACCATGCCATACGGGATAACATCCTGCTCGACTCCGGCCATCCCTCCGATAAATGCATGGTCACCGATCCGGACAAATTGGTGAATGGCTGCCAGCCCTCCGATGATCACATTGTTGCCAACGGAAACGTGGCCACCCAGGGTCGCATTATTCACCATGATCACATTGTCGCCCAAGGTGCAGTCATGAGCGACATGAGCGCCAATCATCAACAAGCAGTTCTCGCCAACCCGGGTCAAGAGTTGTGCTGATGAGGTTCCGGGGCTGACCGTGGCATGTTCACGAATGATCGTTCCTCGGCCGATTTCCAGTCGGCTATCCTCGCCTTTGAACTTCATGTCTTGCGGCGGAAGTCCAACCGACGCAAACGGGAAAACCGTACACCCCTCTCCCAGTCGCGTCCGCCCTTCGATGACCGAATGGGCCTTTAGCTCAACGCCCTGGTCAAGAACAACTTTGCTGCCGACCACGCAGAACGGTCCAATTTTGACGTCGTCGGCGATTGAGGCACCGTCTTCGATAACTGCGGTTGGATGAATATTGGGGGGCATTAGCGATCCATAAGCATTGCTGAAAATGTTGATTCGGCACAAAGCACGCCGTCAACATGCGCTTCGCCCGTGAATTTCCAAACGTTGCGGCGATTCTGAAGTCGGTTCACGTGGATCTCGACGCGGTCCCCCGGGGTCACAGGCTTGCGGAACCGGGCGGAATCGATGGTCATGAAATAGACGAGCTTGCCTTCGGCCGATGGCCCGAGGCTGTGAACAACCAGCACACCAGCGGTCTGCGCCATCGCTTCGACGATCAGAACGCCCGGCATTACCGGCTGCCCGGGAAAATGGCCAGCGAAGAAAGCTTCATTAATCGAGACATTCTTGATTCCGACCGCACTTTCACCGGTCACGATATTTTCGATCCGATCGATCATGAGCATGGGATGGCGATGGGGAATCAATTCCATGATCCGCAAGATATCCATGCGCTCCAATCCATTATCGTCGGTAGTGCTCCTCTCCATGCCTCAATTGTCCTTCTTCTTTTTCACCATGGTCTTCAGTGCAACCATCTGGCGCCAAAACTCCCGAACTGGAATCGCCGGTGTTCCCAGCATATCGGCCCCGGGTGGCACGTTGCGCATGACACCCGAGAGCGCGCCGATGCGACTTCCCTTACCGATCGTCAAATGGCCGGCAACTCCAACCTGTGCGGCGATGACACAGCCCGGCTCAACTACGGTGCTTCCTGCAATACCGGCCTGAGCCACGATTACGCAGCCCGCCTCCACCCTTACGTTGTGCCCTATCTGAACCTGATTATCAATGAAACAGCCGTCACCAATAATAGTGTCCTCTCCGGCTCCGCGATCTACAGTTGTATTGGCTCCGATTTCCACTTTGTCGCCAATGATTACGCGTCCAAGTTGGGGGATTTTCTTGTGACCCTTGGGATCGATGGCAAACCCGAATCCATCCTGGCCGATACGCGCACCTGGATAAATGTAGCACCCAGACCCGACCACGCAGTGCGACAGCGATGCTCCGGCTCCCACCGTCGTACCGGCGCCGATGACCACCCCTCGACCGATCGTCGCATTGGCGCCGATGCGACAGCCGGGCCCAATCTCAGCGCCGGAAGCAATTACAGCACCGGCATCGATATCAACCGGTCGGGCAATTAGCGCATCAGCATCGACGACAGCACGGTCGTGTATATGTGTTGCGTTGACAACGTTCGGATAGAAGCTCGATGCGATGGTCGCATAGGCTTTATAGGGTTCGCCGACGACCAATCCAGCAACGGATTCGGGCAGCACTTCGACCAGACCATCGGACAGAATACATGCCCGAGCGGGGCATTTTGCCAATGCCGGGACATACTTCTTTGAATCCGCGAACGTAATGAATCCAGCTTTCGCAACGCCAAGCGGGCCGCAATCCACGATTTCGGTATCGCGATCTCCCTTTCCTATAATATGGCCGTCTACCATATCAGCCAGAAAGCCTAGAGAAAACGGGCCCTGCCTCGTAAAAAATCGCGAATCGGCCATTGGAATACTTTAGTTGAATGCGGTAACAAACGAAAACGGCTAACGATCTTCAGTCAGGGTAACACCGACGAAAGGCAATTCTTCATTGAGAATCCTTAGAGCCTCGTCATCAAAATCCAGTCTATCGCTCAGCAAGATGACTTCAGATCTGTTAAGCACTAGATTGGCGCGCTTCTCTTCGGCAATCCCATGAATGATTGCAACGAGGGCCGTCCGTATTTCCTGCATACCTTCATCGGTTGCCTCATCAAGAGCCACTCGACGCGACTGTGCCGTCCGCTGCGCCTCGGCTATCCGTCTCTCGAATTCACGCCGCCGGCGATTGAATTCATCCGGCTCCAATTGCCCTTGCAACTCAGTCAGTTCTTGTTCTACAGCACGCAATTCGTCTTCGATTGCGGCGAATTCTTCCTGAAAACTCCGACGGTGCGAATCGATCTGCAACCGAACACTCTCAGCGGCATCGGAAACCCGCACCACTTCACGGAAATCGACAACAATCGCCCGGATTGGGGGCAGGCCGTCAATTTCATCGGCTTCGGTCTCTTCAACCACCGAGGGCACGGGCATTTCCGAAGGTTCAATGTCCGCAGGCGCATCCAATTCGGTCTCGGCGCCAACAGTCTGACCAAGAACTGACGGCTGCCAAGCAAACAACAACAGGACGACGCCAATGGCGCCAAAGGGCCGCCATAAATTCACCGTCCGACCTCCAAACAGTGCCGAAACACTACTGCGTCCAGATTTCCAGCATCGGCGTAAAGAAGCTGCGCCGATGCTGGTTGCCAATCATCAGAATCGCGTTCCGAAGCTGAACCGAAACTGTTCTTCGCGGTCGAAATCTTCTTTGAGGACGGGAAAGCCGAAGTCGAATTGGAGTGGGCCAAGCGGAGATTGCCAAGAGACACCGACGCCGACCGACATTCTAATGCTTTCTTCCTGGAAGATTCGATCCGCACCAGTCGCATTGGGATCAATCGTCTCATCGATATTTGTCAGAAAGCCGACATCGGTAAAAGTCCGGCCACGGACGCCAAGTTCATTTGGAAGTCCGATCGGGAATGAGGCTTCAACCGTACCGACCCCATAGGTCTTACCCCCTAGGGCATTGCCGTCGCCGTCTCGGGGGCCAATGCCTGCCGTACGGAAGCCTCGCAGGTTGCGGCCGCCGACAAAGAACCGATCGGTCACGCGAACATCCTGGTCCAGCCCTTCAATATGCCCGACCTCCCCGGCGACATTCAAGACGACGTCGTCAAAGACCGGGAAATAGATCGAGCCCGATCCAACGGTCCGAAAATACCGGACATCGCCGCCCAAACCGGCAAGATCCGTTCCCAAGGTCAGCTGGAATCCTTCGGTCGGCATGACAGAACTATCGCGGGCGTCATACGTTAGGTTCTGACCGATCAACGACGTTATCGTCGTCCCTTCTTGCTCTCGGATGAACCGGGAGACATTGCTGCCAATATTCCGGATCTTTTGTTCTGAGAGATTGTACCGCACAGTCTGCCTCAACCTTGGCCCCAAAGGATAACCAAGACGCAATCCGAAACCGGTCAACTCCTCATCATACGAACTGATCGCTTGACGATCCCGCTCGGTCCTAAAAATGTCAAAGCCGGCTGACAAATCGCGACCGAGAAAATAGGGTTCGGTGAAACTGAGGTCGATTTGCTGCGTGTTGCCAGAGAGACTGAATGCCAGACGCAAATCCTGACCACGTCCCAGAAGATTACGCTCTCGGATGCTGGCCTCACCAATCGGGCCATCCGCTGTTGAGAACCCGGCGCCCAGCGTCAATTCACCGGTCGGCTGCTCGGCGACTTCGATATCGACGACGATCTGGTCTGGCGCCGACCCTTGCCGTGTCGAAATATTGACCTGCTCAAAGAAGCCGAGATTTCGGATCCGTCGCTCGGAGTCCTGAAGCCTGGAGGAGCTGAACGGATCTCCTTCGGCCAATCGCATTTCACGTCGGATGACACGATCGACTGTGCGGGTGTTGCCGGTAATGTTGATCCGCTCAACAAAGACCCGTGGTCCTTCATCGACCTCATATGTAATACCGATCGTACGATTCTCACGATCGCGGACGACAACGGGATTAATCTCGACAAATGCGAATTGTTGATCGCCAAGCGCTTCCGTCAACGCTCCGATGGATTCTTCCACCTCTTCCGACGAAAACCAGCGCCCTTCGCGTGTTGTCACAACGCGCCGCAATGCGTCGAAATCGACATTCGGCAGGCTGCTGGAGATGTCGATTTCACCAAATCGGTAACGCTCGCCCTCATCCACTGAGAACGTCACGAAAAAACCTTCGCGGTCAGGCGTGAGCTCCGCTACCGCAGAAACGACACGGAAATCCGCGTAGCCCCGGGAGGTATAGAAGCGGCGCAGGCGCTCTTCATCGACCGAGACCTGGTCCGGGTCATACCTGTCACTCGTCGTCAGCAAGCGCCACCATCGGGATTCCCGCGATTCAATTGAGTCCCGCAAGCGTGAATCGCTGAATGCCTGATTGCCGACGAAATCGATCCGCCGGATTGTCGTCAACGGCCCTTCGTCAATCTCAAAGATGAGATCGACCCGGTTTTGATCGAGTTCAATGATCTGCGGCTCGACCTGAGCTGCAAATCGTCCGCTGGCCTGGTAGACATCCTGAATCCTGGCTACGTCACTTTCAACGCGTGTCCGGGTAAAGACAACCCGAGGCCGGGATTGAATTTCGGCCTGCAGCGTCTCGTTATCGATACGGCGATTGCCCTCAAAGGCGATTCGATTGATGATCGGATTTTCGACGACGTCAATCCGAATGAGCCCGCCTTCCTGCTCGACTACAACGTCATCGAACAGTCCGGTATCGAACAAGGCCGACAAGGCTTGATCGAGTTGTACTTGCGTGACCGGATCACCGATTCCGACTGGAAGATATGACAGTACCGTGCTGCGATCGACCCGTTGCGTGCCACTAACTTCGATATCCGTAACGGTCGTCTGGTTTTGCGCAACCGCATAGGAGTACCCGGCAACACCGCTGCCCAATGCAATTGACGATGTCACAGTGCAGAACACCGCACCTGTACGGAGGAAGCGCCTTAGTGCGAGAGTCAATTCCATCCCCCAGTCTTTGAAGAAAGGCTCAAGAAATCAAATTCCTGAGTAACGAGAAAATTTGAAGATTTACGAAGTCGTTCCAGGTGGCAAACACCATGAGCGTTAATACCAGAGCGAGACCAAATCGAAAACCATATTCTTGGGCGCGAGCGCTAAGCGGGCGGCCGCGAAGCGCTTCATACGCATAAAACATTAGATGGCCGCCGTCCAGCATCGGAACCGGGAACAAGTTGATCAATCCGAGATTGATCGAAAGGATCGCCATGAACCAAAGCAGGGCAGCCACACCGACCTGGGCAACATCGCCGGATAGCTGTGCGATCCGAATCGGCCCGCCGAGATCCTCGGTGCCACGTTGCCCGGTCACGATCTCACCGAGCGCCGACAAGGTCAGTCCGGCCAATGATACTGTTTCGGTAACACCGGAAATGGCCGAATGGGTAAGGCCATATGGCCCGGTATCGGCGACGATCCCAACCCGTGGAATCTCGAATTCGGTGCCGTCTTCGGTTGTTACGGTAACCATTTCCGGAGCAACCGATTGAGTAATGGTCTCACCGCTCCGGCGAATCGTCAGCGTGACGGCCTCTCCTTCGGCGGCCCTGATGGCCATCGATACATCAGCAAAGCGCGAGGCCGATTGGCCGTTGACGGCTGTAATCCTGTCGCCGGCAATGAGTCCGGCTGTCGAGGCCGGGCTGTCTGGCTCAACCTCACCCACGGTCGACGGAGGGAACGGATGGCCCGATGTCGCGAATAGGATGGCTAGGACGATGGCTGAGAATAGGAAATTCGCCATTGGCCCGGCCGCCACGATCGCGGCTCGCTGCGACAATGGTTTGTGATGGAAGGAAACAGCGCGCTCCTCCGCCGACAGCCCGCTTTGATCCTGTTCCGACGACGGCATTGAGGCCGCATTGGCGTCACCGAACATCTTCACATAGCCACCCAAAGGCACGGCAGAGAATTTCCACCGAGTTCCGGCGCGATCATTGAACCCAAACAGTTCCGGCCCGAATCCGATCGAAAACACTTCGACTCGCACGCCGCTTCGTCTTGCGACCCAGTAATGCCCCCATTCATGGACGAACACCAGAATCGACAAAACAACCAAGAATGCGAGGATGTAAGTCACGAATCCACCGCTCATAAGAAAGTTCCAATCCAGAAGACGCGGAGGCCCTTTTCGCCCCAGTGGTCAGCCTGGCGGGATCGGTGCCCGCCACCCGGCATCATGACAAACGGCTGACGCATCGATCTGCCTCTGCCCTTGCCGCTCGGTCAATGTCGTAGACATGGTCCAGGTCTTCCAGAGATGCGACGGGCATCCTGCCGCAGACCTCATCCACGACCCTCACGATGTCGAGAAAACGAAGCCGGCCGGCGAGAAATGCCGCTACGGCCACTTCGTTTGCGGCATTCAGGGTCGTCGGTAAACTCTTTCCGGCCCGCAAAGCCTCTCGGCAAACGTCAAGAGCCGGAAACCGGGCCGCATCGGGCGGTGCGAATTCAAGCGTCAGCAGATCAGCAAAATCCAATCGCCGGGCCGCGGTGGATAGTCGGCCGGGCCACCCAAGGACATGACCAATCGGCACCCTCATATCCGGCGATCCCAACTGCGCCAGCATTGATCCGTCTGTATAGGCCACGAGGCTATGAATGATCGATTGCGGATGAATCACGACTGAAATTCGATCGTCCCGCATATCAAAAAGATATGCAGCTTCAATGATTTCCAGCCCTTTGTTCATCATCGTCGCGCTGTCGACCGAAATCTTTGCGCCCATACTCCAAGTCGGATGGGCCACGGCCTGGGCCGCGGTCGCCGCCGCCATTTCGTCGAACGATGCCTCCCGGAACGGCCCGCCGCTTGCCGTCAGAATGATCCGTTCGATGTTCGCCCGCTGGCTATCATCAAAAACCTGAAATACCGCGTTGTGCTCGCTATCAACCGGCAACAGGACCGCGCCGGACCGCCGGACACGCTCCATCATGAGCGGACCGGCTGAAACCAAACATTCCTTGTTGGCGAAAG
>LFIK01000314.1_pt1 | contig 35896 bp, 32 predicted proteins | sample 643401 | NCBI WGS metagenome assembly LFIK01 (sample SAMN03777447, study PRJNA286221) | soda lake metagenome | biome: soda lake; feature: Kulunda steppe; material: water; isolation source: sample T5-Br brine of Lake Tanatar-5 | place: Russia: Kulunda steppe | collected 2010-07
GTCAACGGCGCGGCCACCGCGGCGGACTGGATGTCGGCGGCGTCGTTCATCTCGATGGCCGGCCTGATTGCCTTCGTGGGCTACGGCAACTCGACCTTCCTGATGGGCTGGACGGGCGGCTACGTGCTGCTGGCGCTGCTGCTGGCGCCTTACTTGCGCAAGTTCGGCCGCTTCACCGTGCCCGATTTCATCGGCGACCGGTTCTATTCGCGCACCGCGCGGATCGTGGCGGTGATTTCGCTGCTGGTGATGTCGATCACCTATGTGATCGGCCAGATGACCGGCGCGGGGGTTGCGTTCTCGCGGTTCCTCGAGGTCGACAACCTGACCGGGTTGATCATCGCCGCGGCGGTGGTGTTCGCCTATGCCGTGCTTGGCGGCATGAAGGGGATCACCTACACGCAGCTTGCACAATACTGCGTGCTGATCGTTGCCTATACCATCCCGGCAATCTTCATCTCGCTGCAGCTGACCGGGAACCCGCTGCCGCAGCTTGGCCTGTTCTCGACCCACACCGATTCCGGGCTGCCGCTGCTGCAGAAGCTTGACGAAGTGCTGGTCGAACTCGGCTTCCATGACTACACCGGGCTGCACGCGCCGCAGACCACCTTCAACATGGTGCTGTTCACGCTGTCGCTGATGATCGGGACCGCGGGTCTGCCGCATGTGATCATCCGCTTCTTCACGGTGCCGAAGGTCGCCGATGCCCGCAAATCGGCCGGCTGGGCGCTGGTGTTCATCGCGCTGCTCTACACCGTTGCTCCGGCTGTCGGTGCCATGGCACGCCTGAACATCATCACCACCATCTACCCCGATGGCACCCAGAACGAGCCGATCAGCTACGACGAGCGGCCCGACTGGATGCTGACCTGGGAGCGCACCGGCCTGCTGGCGTTCGAGGACAAGGCCGGCGACGGCGTGATCCGCTACTACAACGACGCCAACCCGCCCCCGATGGCCATCGAAGGCGGCTGGCAGGGCAACGAGATCGTGACCTTCAACCAGGACATCCTGGTGCTGGCCAACCCCGAGATCGCACAGCTTCCGGGCTGGGTCATCGGTCTGATCGCCGCGGGCGGTCTGGCGGCGGCGCTGTCCACGGCGGCGGGGCTTCTGCTCGCGATCTCCTCGGCGGTCAGTCATGACCTGCTCAAGCGGACCTTCGCCCCGGGGATCAGCGAACGACAAGAGCTGCTCTATGCCCGGATCTCGATGGCCGGCGCGATCGTGCTGGCCACCTATCTGGGCGCGAACCCGCCGGGCTTTGCCGCGCAGGTGGTGGCACTGGCCTTCGGGTTGGCGGCAAGCTCGCTGTTCCCGGCGATCATGATGGGCATCTTCTCCAAGAAGATGAACGCCGCGGGCGCCATCACCGGCATGATCGTGGGCCTTGGCTCGACGGTGATCTACATCTTCCTGTATCTGGGCGTGTTCTTCATCCCGGGCACCAACGTGCTGCAAAACACCCCCGATCAGTGGATCCTGGGGATCTCGCCGCTGTCCTTCGGCGCGGTGGGGGCGATCCTGAACTTCGCAGCCGCCTACATCGTGCTGTCGATGACCAAGCCCGCCCCGCAGGAAATCCAGGACCTGGTGGAATCGATCCGCGTGCCGCGCGGAGCCGCCGGCGCCGTGGACCACTGACCTGCATCAACGACACCGGCCTGTCCCCGTGCCAGACGGGGGCAGGCCACGCCATGGCCCTGGGGAGGAGATGCCATGCAGGACGCCGACACCGACACCACCACGTTCCTGCAGAGCGTGCATCCTTATGACAGCCTGCCGTTCGACGAGCTGGTCCGCGTGGCCGGTTCTTTCAGCGTCAGGTCCTTTCCCGCCGGCACCGAGGTCTATGCCGCCGGCGAGCCGATCCGCGGCCTGTATCTGATCCGGCGCGGCGCGGTCGAGGTGCTGGACAGCCACGGCGAGGTGATCTCGATCCTCGCTCCGCGCAATTCCTTCGGCGAGCGTGGGCTGTTGCGCGACGGGTTGGCCGTGACCACCGCGCGCACCACCGAAGAATCCGAGCTGCTGCTGCTGCCGGCGGCGGACCTGAAGCACCTGATCGCCAACCACGCGGCCTTCGAGCGCTTTTTCAGCCGTGGCCGGCCCGGCGGGGAACGCGCAAGCGACCTGAGCACGCTCAAGGTGGCCGATCTGATGACCCGCAACCCCGTGACCTGCGCGCCCGAGGACAGCGTGCAGACCGCCGCGAAGGTGATGCGCGAGAACCGCATCTCGTCGGTGGCCATCACCCGCGACGGCAAGCTTGCAGGGATCGTGACCACCCGCGATCTGGCCGCGCGCGTGCTGGCCGAGGGGCTGCCGGTGGACACACCCGTCGCGCAGATCATGACCGCGGATGTGCTGTCGCTCACGCCCGAGAGCCTTGGTTCGGACATCCTGCACATGATGCTGGAGCGCCGCATCGGCCATCTGCCGGTTGTGCGCGGCGACACGCTGCTGGGCATCATCACGCAGACCGACCTGACGCGGTTCCAGGCGGTGAACTCGGCGCAGCTGGTCCGCGATGCGGCCGTCGCCGACAGCCCCGCCGAGCTGGCCCGTGTCACCGCGCGGATCCCGCAACTGCTGCTGCAACTGGTGGGCGGGCACAGCGCGCACGAGGTCGTCACCCGCCTGATCACCGATGTCGGCGACACCGTCACGCGGCGGCTGCTGAAGCTCGCCGAGGCCGAGCTCGGCCCGCCCCCGGTCCCGTATCTGTGGCTCGCCTGCGGCAGCCAGGGCCGGCAGGAACAGACCGGACTGTCCGATCAGGACAACTGCATCATGATCGACGACGCCGTGACCAGGGACGACATGGCGTATTTCCACACGCTGGCGCGCTTCGTGTCGGACGGGCTGGACACCGCAGGATACTTCTACTGCCCCGGCGACATGATGGCCACGAACCCGCGCTGGTGCCAGCCGGTGCGCGTGTGGCAACGCTATTTCCGCGGCTGGATCGACACGCCCGACCCCGAGGCGCAGATGCTCGCCTCGGTCATGTTCGACCTGCGCCCGATCGGCGGGGACGCGTCGCTGTTTCGCAACCTTCAGGCCGAGACGCTCGAGGCGGCCTCGAAGAACTCGATCTTCGTGGCGCACATGATCTCGAACTCGCTCAAGCATGCGCCGCCGCTGGGGCTGTTGCGCGGCTTCGCCACCATCCGCTCGGGCGATTACAAGAACCATGTGGACATGAAGCTCGGCGGCGTGGTGCCGGTGACCGACCTGGCGCGGGTCTACGCGCTCAAGGGCCGGCTGACGGCGGTCAACACGCGCGAGCGCCTGAGCGCGGCGGAAAGCGCGGGGATCATCAGCGTCTCGGGCGCGCGCGACCTGATCGAGGCCTATGACCTGATCGCCCGGCTGCGGCTGGAGAACCAGGCCGCGCTGGTGCGCATGGGGCGCAAGCCCGACAACTTCCTCGCGCCGTCGGATCTGTCGGATTTCGAACGCAGCCATCTGCGCGACGCCTTCGTGGTGGTGCGCACGATGCAATCGTCGCTGGGCTCGCGCACCGGCTCGCTGGGCTGAGGCAGGAAAAAGGGGGCAGGGCATGCTGCTGGAATTCATCGCCGTCGTCTCGGCCGCCTTCGCCGCCGCCGGCATCGCGCTGGTGGTCAACCACCTCACGCGCGGGCGGCTGCCCAGCTGGATCCTGCCCTTTGCCGCCGCCGCCGGCATCGTGGGGATGATCATCTATCTCGAATACACATGGGCCGAGCGCGTGGAACGTGCGCTGCCCCCCGGCGTGGTGATCGCGCAGACCAACACCCACACCGCCTGGTTCCGGCCCTGGACCTATGTGGTGCCGCTGTCGAACCGGATCACCGCCGTCGATCACCGCGTCACGCTGCGCCACCCCGACCAGCCCGATCTGGTGCTCACCGGGGTGATCCTGCAGGAGCGCTGGGCGCTCAATTTCGGCGTCCAGGTGATCTTCGACTGTGCCGAGGCGCGGCGCATGGACGTGACCAGCGCCGTGACATTCACCGAGGAGGGGAGCCCCGAAGGGGGCACATGGCGCAGCGTGGCAGCGGATGATCCGGTGCTGCGCGAGGCCTGCGAAGGAGGAGAGAATGGAGGACGCGACGCCTGAGGCCCATATCCTCGTGATCGAGGATGAAGACAACATCGCCATCGCGCTGGACTACCTGCTGGGCCGCGAGGGCTATGGCCGCACCCGGCTGGCCACCGGCGCGGGTGCGGTGGACGAAATCCGCCGTCTGCGCCCCGATCTGGTGCTGCTGGATGTGATGCTGCCCGAGGTTTCGGGCTACGAGATCTGCCAGTCGGTGCGCGCCGACCCGGAGGTCGCGCATCTGCCGATCCTGATGATGACCGCGCGCGGCTCGGCAATGGAGCGGCGCAAGGGGCTGGCGATGGGGGCGACGGGGTTCATCGCCAAGCCCTTCGACCTCAAGGCCCTGCGCGAGGAAATCGCGCGTATCCTCGCCGCCCCCGAAGGCGCGCGCCATCTGCCCGAAGCGGTCGGACACGGCGATGCTTGAGCGCCTCGGGCTGCGGCTGCGGGTGCTGCTGTTCTTCGCCGCGCTGGCCGTCGGCTCCGCGGTGGCGCTGGCGGCAGGGGCCGCGCTGGCGCTGCATCAGTATGGAGCCGGAGGCAACGCGCTGGACGCGCTGATCATGGCGGGCGTTGCGGCGGGCTTCGTGCTGCTGGGGCTGATCGCCTGGATCTGGCTGCTGTTCGACACCCATGTCGCCCGCGCGATCGAGGGGCTGGCCAATGCCATCCGCGCGCGCACCCATGCCGCCGTCGAGGACGAGCTCGACCGCGACCGCGCGCGCTATCTGGGCGATCTGGCCCCGGCCGCGGCCGAGGCCACGCGCCGGCTGGCCGAGACCCGCAACGCGCTGGCCGAATCCGTGGCGCGCGAGACATCGCGGCTGTCGGCGGAAAAGGCCCGGCTGGAAAAGCTGCTCGCCGATGTGCCGGTGGCGGTGCTGCTGTGCACCGCCGAGCACCAGCTGGTGTTCTACAACGGCCAGGCGGTGGATCTGCTCGGCGCCGGCTCGGCGCCGGGGCTGGACCGCAACCTGCTGGAATACCTGCGCGAAGGCCCGATCAAGCACGCCTATGACCGGCTGCTCGAGGCCGGCGACCCGGATGCCGCTTCGGACCTTCTGTGCGCGACCACGGGCACGGCGCGGCTGCTGGCGGGACGGATGCGGGTGCTGCGGCGCACCGAAGCGGGCGGGCCGCCGGGCTACGTGCTGACGCTGCGCGACGTGACCGCCGACATGGCCGCCCATGCCAGCCGCGAGGCGCTGCTGTCCGAGGTGTTCGACCGCATGCGCCGCCCGGCCACCAACCTGCACACCGTGATCGGCGTGGTGGCCGAGACCCCCGACATGGCGCAGGAAACCGGCATGATCCGCGCGATGCTCGACGAGGCCGGCGCGCTGACCGCCTCGATCACCGAACTTGCGGAACGCTACGACGCCGGGCGCACCGACTGGCGCCCGCTCGCACAGACCCGCAGCGCCGATCTGTTCGACAGCCTGCGCGCGCGGTTCGAGACCGCCGGGCTGACGCTCGAGTGCACGGGCCCCGAACTCATGCTGCAATGCGACGGGTTCGAGCTGGTGGCGTTCTTCGGCTGGCTGGGCCGAGAGCTGGCGCAGGCAGGCCATGCGCGCACCTTCACGCTGGAATTGACCGAAGAGGACGGCCCCGGCGCGGTGCTCGATCTGGTGTGGCAGGGCGCGCCGCTGGGCGTGGGCGATTTCGACGTCTGGCTCGCCGCGCCGGTGGACCCCGCCGCCCCGGATCTGACGGCGCGCGCGGTGCTTGACACCCACGGCACCGAAGCCTGGACCGAAGCGCGCCCCGAGGGTCGCGCGGCGGTGCGCATGCCGATCCGCAACGCCCGTCGCGCCACCCGCCGCCCCGCCCCCGTGGCGCGCGAGGTGGTCTATGATTTCGACCTGCTGTCCAAGGCGCGCAACGCCGCCGTCGCCGAGGCGCGGCTGGCGGACCTGACCTATGTGGTGTTCGACACCGAAACCACGGGGCTTGCGCCGTCGACCGACGAGATCGTGCAGATCGCCGCCGTGCGGCTGGTCAATGGCCGGCGCGTGCGCGGCGAGGTCTTCGACACGCTCGTCGATCCGGGCCGCGCGATCCCGGCAAGCTCGACCGCGGTGCACGGCATTACCGAAGACATGGTCAAGGGCGCTCCGGGCATCGCCGAGGCCGGCGCGCGCTTCCACGGCTTCGCGCGCGGCGCGGTGCTGGTGGCGCACAACGCGCCGTTCGACATGGAGTTCCTGCGCCGCCACGAGCGCGCGATCGGTGCGTCCTTCGACAACCCGGTGCTCGACACGGTGCTGCTGTCGGCGGTGGTGTTCGGCCAGACCGAGCAGCATTCGCTCGATGCGCTGACCGCGCGGCTGGGGATCACCATCCCCGAAGAGGCCCGCCACACCGCCATCGGCGACACCGTCGCCACGGCCGACGCGTTCCTGAAGCTGGTGCCGATGCTGCAGGCGCGCGGGTTCGAGACCTTCGGCGACGTGCTGCGCGAGGTCCGCCGCCACGGGCGGCTGTTGAAGGACCTCAACTAGGACGCGGCATGAACGCGCGGCGCGCGCCGTCCGGGGCGCGCGACGGGTGGGTGGGTGGGCGCGGCCCGGTCGGCGTGCGCCGCGCGTCGGGGTGCCTGTCAGCGCCACCAGTGCGCGTGGCTCGCCAGCAGACCCTGGAGCTTCGACAGCACCCGCAGCCCCGGTCCGGCCGCGTTCAGGCGCGGGTCGCTCAGGCGCTCGAGCGCGACCTCGACGGGGCAGGGGGCTCGGCTCACGGGGTCATGATACCGCGGGTAGTCGATCAGCGTGGCGTGCACCAGCGTCGCCAGATCGGGGCGCGCGGTGCGGCGTGGCGGGGTGGGGGCGCGGTCCTCGGTCAGGCCCCAGCCGGCGTAGAAGGGCGCGCCCAGCGCGACCACGCGCTTGCCACGCAGCAGCGCCTCGAACCCGGTGAGCGAGGTGATCGTCCAGACCTCGTCCACCGCATCGATCAGCGCGGCGGGGTCGGTGCGGTGCAGCACCCGGTCAGCAAGCTCCGCGGTTTCGGCAGGCGTCAGCGCGCCCGAGCGCAGCCCTGCCTCGACATCCGGGTGCGGCTTGTAGAGGATCACCGCGTCGGGGCGGGCCTCGCGCGCGGCGCGCAGCAGATCCAGGTTGCGCTGCACCGGCCCCGTCGCGCCCAGCCGGATCGAGGCGTCATCCTCCACCTGCCCCGGCACCAGCACGCGCCGCCCCGGCGGCAGGTCCCCGGGCGGCGGCGCGCCGAGGTTGTATTTCGACAGCCCCCCCGCGCGCAGCCGCGCGATCAGCCGCGCCGCGCGCTCGGCCCCGCCGGGGGGCAGCGGCCGGGCGATCAGCCGCTCCAGCCGGCTTTCGCGCGTCGGGTCGTAGTAGATGCCCAGATCGTCGGCCACCAGCGACAGCGGCGGCACCAGCGCCGCGCCGAGGCCGCGCGAGCGCAGGAAGCCGTCCTCCACCCGCCGGACCACCGCGGGCGCGGCGGCCTGCGCCAGCCCCGCGGGTTCCTTGCCGGCCCAGACCATCACCGCGCGCCCCTCGCGGCGCGCCAGCGCCACCGCGGCGCCCGCATCGGCGGCGAAACGCAGCGGCCGCCAGCCGCCATAGAACCGCGCGAGCGCGCCGCGCTTCCACATCCGCATCCCCAGCGCGACATGGCCCGACCGATCCTCGCGCCAGGCGCGCGCGCGGGCGTCAAGGGCATCGAGCGCCTCCTCGAACGCGCAGAGCCGGTCGCGCGCGGGGTCGTACCAGGTGGGCGCAAGCAGCATCGCCCCGGCAAAAAGCTGCGCGCGGCTCAGCCGGCGGGTGCGGCGCGGGTGCGGGGCCTCGTCCTGCGTCAGCCCCCAGCCGGCGAAGAAGGGCAGCCCGAAGACGCGCGGCTTGTGACCGGCGAAGATCGCCTCGAACCCCAGCTGCGAGGAGACGGTATAGACCGCCACCGCGCCGTCCAGCAGCGCCCAGGGCGACACCGGCTCGGTGCACAGCGTCACGCGCGCGCCCGCGTCGGCAGGGCCGTAATGCCCCGCGCGCGCCTGCGTGGCGGTTTCGGGGTGGGTCTTGATCACCACGCGCGCGCCGGGGTTTTCGGCCTGCGCGGCGACCAGCATCTCGGCGAAGAGCCGCGGCGGCAACGGGCCATCAAGCCCGCCATGCCGCAGCGAGGCGTCGCCGCGCACCTGATCGATCACCAGCACGTAACCGGGTTCGGGCAGGGCGATCGCCCGGTCATGGGCGTTGTATTTCGACAGATCGCGGGCCTTGAGGCGCAGCGCGCCCAGCCGCGCGCGCTCGATCAACGCGTGATCATCCAGCGCGTGGGTGGCCAGAAGCCGCTCCAGCGAAGACGGCGCGCCGGGGGCGTAATGCGCGCCGCCCGCGCGGTCGATCAGCAGCCCCAGAGGCGGTTCACGGCCCACCCGTCCCGGCAGGACCGACCGCAGGAACGCATCTTCGATCCGCACGATCCGCGCGCCGCTGCGCTGCGCCAGCCATTCGCCACGCCAGGCGCGTGGCCCGTGCCCCCAGACCGCGACCGCCCCGCATGCGCCCGGCCGGACCGGGTGCCCGGCCAGCCCAAGGATGCGCCGGATGCGGCGGGCCATCGCGCCGGGACCCAGGAACCCGCCCGTGAGCGCACAGAGCGGGTCATCCGCAGCCATAAACGCGCGCGCTCAGTCGCCGCCTTCGGCCAGACCCTGCGCGGCGCTTGCGACGCCCAGCGTGCCGGTCAGCGTGGCAATCTGGCGCGACCACACCACCGAAGAGGCTTCGGTCACGAACACGGTGTCGCCGTCGCGGACCTGGAAGTCGCGGGCGTTGAACATCCCGTTCGGCGCGGTGAGGTCGAGCACGTAGACGAAGCGCTGGTCGGTGGTCAGGTCCGACCGGCCCAGCAGCGCGTTGGCGATGTGCGGGGGTTCCTCGCGGAACACGAACACGCCCTTCGGGTCGGCGCGCAGCGGGTCGAGCCCGCCGACCATGGCGATCGCCTCGATCGCCGAGATGGTGCGGGTGTCGAACGGCAGCCGCGAGGAGGTGCCCGTCGCGCCCAGCACGGAGAAGGTGCGGCGGTCTTCCTCGACCAGGATCCGGTCGCCGCCGCGCAGGGCGATGTCGAAATGCTCGATGTCGAACAGGTCCTTGAGCCAGACGCTTTCGCGCCGGTCGCCGCGCGACAGGCGCACCACGGTCTGGTCCACCGGCGTGGTCACACCGCCGGCGGCGGCCAGCATCGCGGTGATCCGCCGGGTGGGACGTTCGATCGGATACACCCCCTGCGCCGCCACGCTGCCCAGCACCGAGACGGTGCGCCCGTCGCCCTGCGCGCGCGAGACGATCACCTGCGGGTCGGGGGTCTGTTCGTCCAGAATCTCGGTGATCGAGCGGCGCAACGCATCGGGCGAGCGCCCGGCGGCACGGATGCGCCCGGCATAGGGAACGAAGATGAAGCCGGCGTCATCGACCTGGACCTCGGACAGGATGGCGTTGTTGGCCTCGACCCCGGCGAACAGCCCTTCCTCGACGTTTTCGAAGATGTTCAGCGTCACCACATCGCCCGGAGCGATCGTGTCGCCGCCCAGCAGCGCGCCGCGCTGCAGCGCGGTGCTGAAGCCCGACGCCGGCGTGGTCGCGGCGGTGCGGGCCACCGCGCGATTGACGGCGACGATGAACGCGTCGCCCTCGCGCAGCACGGAGCCGGCGAAGATCTCGGACATGCTGGGCCCGGAGCGCGGCGCGTCGCAGGCGGCAACGATCGCCACAAGCGCGGCAAGGGCCAGCGAACTGGCCCTGAGACGGGTGGGAACGGTCACTGCTCGGGCTCCTTTGCGGATTTGCCTCGGGTTTTGCCTCGGGTGTTGTCGGCGTGTTCTGTGCACGCGCTTTCGTGAAGACAGTAGCGGAATCCGGGCCTTGCGCCAAGCCCTCGCGTGCCGGACCGCTCAGCGCACCAGCCGCAACTGTTGCCGTGGTGCCGCGCGTCCGCCGGCAAGCGCGGTGTAGGGGTCTTCGGCCGCCAGCATCAGATCGACCACCTGCCGCAGCAGCATCCGCCGCCCCCGGAACGAGTAGAACCCGCCCGGCAGCTGCGAGGTCTCGAGCAGGAAATGCCGGAAATCGCGATAGGCGCGGATGTCGGGGCGGGTCGGGTGCGCGAAGAACTCGGGCAGCGGCTGATCCGAGACGAATTCGGGCTTGGCATAGACCGCGCGGCCGAAGACGCGCAACGGCATCCCGCGCCACAGCACCTGCTGCGCCGCGGTGGAGTTCACCGTGACGGCGCTGCGCGCGTGGTCCAGAAGCCGCGCGAGCTTGCCGCCGCGCAGGTAATGCACGCGCCCCGCGACCCCGTGGACGCGCGCGAGCCGGCGCAGCAGGCGCGGGATCGGCACGCGTCCATCCTCGAGCGGGTGCGCCTTGAACACCAGGTGATGATGCCGCGGCGCGCCCTCGGCAAAGCCGCGGATGCACAGCTCCAGAAACTCTTCCATCCGCGCGAAGGGCCCATGCGTGATGAAGCTGGTGTCGTGCGCCAGTTGAAGCAGCACCACATGGTAGGGAAAGCCCGCGTTGCGGATCCGGAACTGCGCGATCCGCCGTTCGAGCGCCGTCAGAGGCATCGCCCACAGCTTAGTGACATACAGACGAAACTCCTGCCCGACGCTCAGCGCGCGATGGGCGCGGAATTGGCGGTAGCGGCGGTTCATCGCCAGCACGAGGAAATGATAGAGCGCACCATAGAACATGTGCTCGCGCATGTCGCCCCAATGCGCGGGCGGGTCGGGCTGGTCGATATCGCAGCCCTCGAGCGCGGCGCGCATCTGCGGGACCGACAGCTCCATCAGGCGCGAATTGCCGTTCGAGCCGTCGCGCTCATAGGTGACCCAATAGGGCCGCATGTAGCCTTCCTCGAACACATGCACGCGCAACCCGCGGGCGCGGGCATGGGCCACGGCGGTGGCGTGGACGGGCCGTGTGTCGCCGTAGAGCACCAGATCGGTGATCCCATGCGCCCCGATCAGCGCGGCGACGGTGTCGGGCCAGTCCTCGGGCGTGCCGGTATAGGGAATGTAGCGCGCGCGGTCACGCCAGAAGACCTCGTCGCCGCGGTTGAAGCCCACGCGCCAGACCTCGGCGCCGGCAGCGCGCAGCATCCGCCCAAGCGCGTTGAAGAACGGCCCGTGCGGCCCCTGCAGGAACAGGAACCGCCGCGCATCGGGGGCGTCCGGTGCGGTGATCGTCGCGCGCGAGTTCATACGTTGCTCTGGCCCTTGGCTGTGTCGTGGGCTGTTCTTCGGAGACAGTTTATGCGAATTTGCAGCAAAATTGCGGCGAAGGCGAACGCTTTCCGGCAAACGCGTTAATCCGCGCGGGCGCTTGCCGCCGAGGCGGCCGCGCGATATCTGCACCGCAGGAGGCAGGGCGCATGTTCACAGGCATCATCACCGACATCGGCGAGGTTCGCACGCTGAGCCATGCGGGGGATCTGCGCGCGCGGATCGCCACCGCCTACGATACATCCCGGATCGATATCGGCGCGTCGATCGCCTCGGACGGCGTGTGCCTGACGGTCGTTGCGCTGGGACCGGACTGGTACGAGGTGCAGATCTCGGCCGAGACGGTGGCAAGGACCAATATCGCGCGCTGGAGCGTCGGGCACCGCGTCAATCTGGAGCGTGCGCTGCGCGTCGGCGACGAGCTTGGCGGACACATCGTCTCGGGGCATGTGGACGGGGTGGCCGAGGTGGTGGGCCTGCGCGACGAAGGCGACAGCACCCGCATGCGCTTCCGCGCGCCGCCCGAGCTGGCTGGATTCATCGCGCCCAAGGGGTCGGTGGCGCTGAACGGCACCTCGCTGACGGTGAACGAGGTCGAGCGCGCCGAGTTCGGGGTCAACCTGATCCCGCACACCAAGGCGGTGACCACCTGGGGCGATCTGCGCCTTGGCGATCTGGTGAACCTCGAGGTTGACACGCTCGCGCGCTATGTCGCGCGGCTGCGCGCCTGGGACGCAGGCAGCGGGGGCTGAGCGCCGCGCAGGGGCCACGGCGTTGGGCCACGGCGCAGGGGCAGGGCGCAGGGCCACGGCGCAGGGGCAGGGCGCAGGGGCAGGCCGCAGGGGCAGGGCGGTTACATTCCGCGCATCCGATACCACTCGCGCAGCCGCTCCAGCTGGGCGTCATCCCAGCCCGGTGGCTCGGTCAGTTCCATCCAGCTGTCGATGTAATGCGCCGCCGCGAAGGCGTGGCCCACGCCGACCGGGGTCTGGAAGGATCCCGTCAGATCGGCCAGCAGTTGCAGGAAGCTCACCACCGGCAGCCACCGGAAGGCGGGCGCCACGTCGGGCGCGCGCGGATAGAGCCAGTCGGGCGGGCGCCAGAAGGTCTCGGGCTCGAAGAACGTCACCGCGTCCGAAGGGTATTGCAGATACAGGATCCGCACCGGCCCCCAGGGCGCATCGCCGTGATCGGGCGTCCCGTCCTGCGTGGCGAAGCGCACCAGCGTGCCGCCGTCGACCACCGGGCGCCACGCCGGGCTGCCCGCATCGCGCCGCGCGGTGAAATCCTGCCACAACGGGTTGGTGAAGGTCGGGCCGATCCAGAACGCGCCGTCATAGGGATCGGGCAGGATGTCCCAGACATCCGCCGACAGCTCGGAATTGCGCGCGCCCAGGCTGACGCCCTTCAGATACAGCCGCGGCCGCGCATCCGGGGGCAGGGACCGCCAGTGGTCATAGATCTTCTGGAACACGATGCGCGCGGTCTCGACCCCGTATTCGGGTTCAAGAAGCAGCGACAACCAGCTGGGAAGATAGGAATACTGCACGCTGACCGACGCCACGTCGCCGCGCCAGAGATATTCGAGCGCGCTCATGCTCGACGGGTCGATCCAGCCGCGGCCAGTGGGGGTCGCGATCACCAGAAGTTCGCGCTCGAACCCGTTGATCCGCTTGAGTTCCGCCAGCGCCAGCGCGGCGCGCTCCTCCGGGGTTTCGGCCGAGGCAAGCCCGACATAGACGCGCGCGGGATCCTGCGCGGGCGTGTCGAGCCCGACGATATCCGCGATCTGCCCGGCATTGGGAAAGGACGCGACGCGCGCGCGGCCCGGCGCGCTCAGGTCTTCCCAGGTCAGCAGCGACGCCGGACTGCCGGTCATCATCGGGTCCACGGGCGCCGAAAACTCGGGGTTGATGAAGGTGTTGACCTGCAAGGCCGCACGGTCGAGCGAGCGCAGCAGCGCGCCGGCCAGCACGCCGTTGCCCAGCGTCCAGAACAGCGTCGCCGTGATCACCATCGCGCCCAGCAGCGCCACGCGGTCGGGCAGGAAGCGCGCCATCGCGTTGGCGGCTGCCACGACCAGCGCCCGTGCCAGCCGCCCCAGCGCCAGCCCCGGGATGATCACCAGCAGCGACACGCCCAGAATGGTGAACGGACGCGCCGACTCGACCGGCTCCATCCCCGCGACCTCGTGCACCGATTTCTGCCAGCCGGTGACGTTGGCCAGCCCGTAGATCACGATCCCCAGCGCGATCGCGCGCGCACCCCAACTCAGCCAGCCGGGCCGCCAGCGGGGCAGGCCCAGCCAGCGCCACAGCCCCACCAGCGCCGCGGTGATCGCGTAGAGCGCCAGAAACGCCAGCGCCGCAAGGATGCCCTGATCGCTGCCCGCGCGCGGGATCAATGACGGCGTCAGCGCCGCGGCGTAGCCAAGCGCACCGGCAACCAGCGCCGCCGGAACCAGCGGCGCGAACAGCGGCTGATGCACGAAAGGTTTTTCCATGGCTGCCGCTTCAACCAGAAAACACCGCGCAGGCCAAGCCCGCGTTGGCCGCGCCGGATGGCGAAAACCGCGCGCGCTCAGCGATTTGTGACCGATTGCGGGTGCTTGCGCAATCGACGCCCCCGTGCCACACCTCGCGCCCGACCCCGTGCGAGGACCCTGCCGATGACCGACCCCACCCGCCGCAACTTCCGCTGGCCCGACAGCGCCTCGCGCCCGGTCGGCGCGCCGATCCAGCCGTCGGTCGTCTATGCCTCGACCGACCCGGACGCGCTGGACGCGCACTATGAGGGCCGCGTGCAAGGCTACACCTATGCGCGCGAGGGGCACCCCAACGCGACCGTGCTCGCGCAGCGGATCGATGCGCTCGAAGGCGCGCAGGGCGGGATCATGACCAGCTCGGGGATGGCGGCGGTGGCGGCGGTGCTGCTGGGCTGCCTGCGCGCGGGCGATCACGTCGTGGGCGGCGATCAGCTTTACGGTCGATCGCTGAGGATGATGGCACAAGACCTTCCGCGGCTTGGCATTTCCACCACGCTCGCCGACCCGACCGATGCCGCCGCGATGGCGGCCGCGCTGCGCCCCGAGACCCGCCTGATCCTGGTCGAGGTGGTGTCGAACCCGACCCTGCGCGTGGCCGACATGGCGGCGATCGCGGCACTGGCGCGCGACCGGGGCATCCTGCTGGCGGTGGACAACACCTTCACCACGCCGCGCGGCTACCGGCCGTTCGAGCGCGGCGCCGACATCGTGATCCACTCGGTCACCAAGATCCTGGCCGGGCATTCGGACGCGACGCTGGGCTATGTCGCCGCGCGCGATCCGGACATCGCCACTGCGCTCAATGACTTCGCGGTCACCGCCGGGTTGACCGCCAGCCCGTTCGACTGCTGGCTGGCCGAGCGCGGGCTCCTGACCTTTCCGCTGCGCTACGACCGCGCCGAGGCGAACGCGCAGGCGCTCGCGGACCACATTGCCGGGCTGCCGGGGGTGCGGCGTGTTCTCTATCCGCTGCGCGCCGATCATCCCGACCACAACCGCGCGCGGTCGGTGCTGGGGGCGCGGGGCGGTCACATGGTCAGCTTCGAGCTTGCCGGCGGGCGCGCGAGCGCCAATGCATTGACCCGCGCCGCGCCCGCGATCGCCTTTGCGCCGACGTTGGGCGATGTGAACACGACGCTGTCGCACCCGGCGTCGTCGTCGCATCGCGGTCTGAGCGCCCAGGCCCGCGCGGCGCTGGGGATCAGCGAAGGATTCTTCCGCGTGTCGGTCGGCGTCGAGGACATCGACACGCTGCGCGACGAGTTCAGCGCGGCCATAGCGGCGGCGACCTCTGCGGAATGATCTGCAAGCCATTGATGCAAAAACAGGTTTTCAGGAATGCCGGCAACGCTTATATAACATAATACTGATTATGGGATATTCCGATGTGCCACGGGGCACGCCGCGGATGCTGGACGGACCGCCCCTCATGCGCTATCGCGCCACTCGCGCAACCAGAGGTTCTTGCCATGCCCCCACCCGGATCCATCAAGATCGCACCGTCGATCCTGGCCGCCGATTTCGCGAATTTCGGTGCCGAATGCCGCGCGGTCGAGGAACAAGGCGCCGACTGGGTGCATGTGGATGTGATGGACGGCCACTTCGTCCCCAACCTGACCTTCGGCCCGGCAACCTGCGCGGCGATTCGGCCGCATATCCGCGGCGTCATGGACGTGCATCTGATGATCGCGCCCGTAGACCCCTACATCGACGCCTTCGCCGAGGCCGGCGCCGACATCATCACCGCGCATCTCGAGGCCGGACCGCACATTCACCGGACGTTGCAAGCCATTCGGGCGACGGGAAAAATGGCGGGGCTTGCGCTCAACCCCGGAACCGGCCCCGAGGCCGTTCCGCATCTTCTGGACCAGCTCGATCTGGTGTGCGTCATGGGCGTCAACCCGGGCTTCGGCGGGCAGCGGTTCATCGATGTGAGCGCCAAGGTCCGCGCGCTGCGCGCGATGATCGCAGACCGGCCCGTTCACATCCAGATCGATGGCGGCATCAGCGTCGACACGGCGCCGGTCATGGCCCGTGCGGGGGCCGATGTGCTGGTTGCGGGCTCGGCCGTGTTCAAGGGCGGAAGCGCCGACGCACCAGAGGCTTACGGGCAGAACATCCGGGCCTTGCGCCGGGCGGCCGAGGGGGCGTTGGGAACGCTGGTGTAACGCCCCGTCAGGCCCCCGCCCCCTGCCCCGGCGCGCGCATCACACCGTTGATCCGCCAGCCGTTTTCGCCTTCGATCATCTCGTATTCGAGCATGTGGAGCCGTCCGTCCCCATCGGTGACGATCACCCGCTGCCACAGCCGGCCATGCGCCTCGCGCAGCGCCCCGAAGCGCAGGGTTTCAGGGCGATAGACCATCGGATAGCCCTCGCGCACCATGCGACCGAAGCGCTCGGGGGTGCCGAACATGCGCCGGATCCCGTCCGAGGCGTGATCGAAGGCACGCGCGAAATCATCGGCGCGAAACGCCTCGATCTGGTCGGCGATGACACCGCGGATGGCATCCTCGCGCGCCTGCGCGCCCGGCGCGATCCAGAGCGACGCCGCCAGCAGGACGGCAAGAAGCGTGGTCAGCGCGCTGTGGCGCCGGGCGATTTGCACAACGGGCATGGGCATCCTCCTGTGACACATTCTGCCTACGCGGGGCGCGGCGGAGCGGATCACCTGCGGTCGCCGTCGCGCGGATACGTTCTGGTAAGGTTTTCCCGCTACCGTAGGTTCATGCGGCAAGACGGGAGGCAACGATGCTTGTATCAACCCGCCAACACGGCGACGCGCTGGTGATCCAGCCGATGGAACCACGGCTGGACGCGGCGGTCGCGATCAGCTTCAAGGACGCGGTCCGGTCCGCGGTGCAGGACCCCGGCAGCCCGGTCATCCTGGACATGAGCGAGGTCGATTTCCTGGACAGCAGCGGATTGGGCGCCGTGGTCGCGGCGATGAAGCTGCTCGGCGCCGAGCGTCCGCTCGAACTGGCCGCCCTGACGCCCGCGGTCGCCAAGGTGTTCCGGCTCACGCGCATGGACAGCGTCTTCACCATCCATGCCGACGCTCCCCCCGCCGGCACGCCCACGCAGCGTGTCGCGGGCTGAGTGCGCGCCGATGGCACCCCCGTCCAAGGCGCGGATCGACCCCGGCGCCCCGACCGGAGCACAGGCGGAGTGGCCGCAATCGACCGCGCAAGGCTTCCGGCTGGCCTTCGACAGCGGCGAGCACCAGACCCGCGCGGCCCTGGCGTGCCTGTGCAACCACATGCAGGCCTGCGGGCTGGACAGCGAGGTCATGTCCACGGTGGAGCTGGTGGTGGCAGAGGTGTTCAACAACATCACCGAACACGCCTATCCCGGCGTCAACGGCCCCATCCTGCTGCAGGTGCAGTTCGAACCCGACAGCGTGGTGTGCATGTTCACCGACAGCGGCGCCCCGTTCGCACGCGGCGCCCCCCCCGATGGCAAGCTGATCCCCCCGCTGGCCCTGCCCGAGGGCGGGTTCGGCTGGTACATCATCCGCGCGCTGAGCAGCGATCTTGACTACGAGCGCTCGGGCAGCACCAACCGGCTGAGGCTCCGCATCCGGGTTTGATCGACTATCGCGGGGGGCGGTCGCCGGCGGATCGTGTCGCGCTGGTCTGGCCAGGACGCAGGATGCCGCATGCCAATCGGGTGGTGATGCGCCCCCCCATGCGGTGCCCCGTCGCTCGACCGAAACCGCCGCCCCCGTCGGTGCCCCTGTCGCCGCCCCCGTCGGTGCCCCTGTCGCTGCCCCCGTCGGTGCCCCTGTCGCTGCCCCTGTCGCTGCCGCCCTCGATGCCGCGGCGTTCGCGGCTCAGTTGAGCTCGACCTGCAATTCATAGGCGCCGTTGCGCAGATCGCCGAAAAGCTCGGACAGGTCCGGATGCTCGACCGGCTCGCCGGTGTTGTCGGGAACCAGGTTCTGCTCCGACACATAGGCAACGTAAAAGCTGTGATCGTTCTCGGCCAGCAAGTGATAGAAGGGTTGATCCTTGCTCGGGCGGCTGTCCTCGGGGATCGACTCATACCATTCGTCGGTGTTCGAGAACATCGCATCCACATCGAACACGACACCGCGGAACGGGTGCTTGCGGTGGCGCACGATCTGGCCGAGGTGAAATTTGGCGTGTGTCTTGTGCATGGGATCCTCTCTGCCCTCTATGTACGATTGTGGCATTAATTTGTCCATCATCGGGTTGCGATGCGGCGCGAAACAGACTGTCGCGCGCCTGCCGTGCTGCAGCGCAACATTGCACTGTGCCCTTCCAACGCGTATCACGAAGCGTGGAAAATGCGGCGCGCGGCCGCGACCGACCGGCCGTGCCCTGCCCGAAGGCAATTGCGAGGAGCAGCCATGACCAATGTCGTTATCGTTTCCGCGGCGCGGACCGCTGTCGGGTCCTTCAGCGGGGCCTTTGCCAACACCCCGGCGCACGACCTCGGCGCGGCGGTGCTCGAGGCCGTTGTCGCGCGCGCCGGCGTCGACAAGGCCGAGGTGTCCGAGACGATCCTCGGGCAGGTGCTGACCGCGGCGCAGGGGCAGAACCCGGCGCGGCAGGCGCATGTCAACGCCGGGCTGCCGATCGAATCCGCCGCCTGGGGCATCAATCAGGTCTGTGGCTCGGGGCTGCGGGCGGTGGCGCTGGGCGCGCAGCACATCCAGCTGGGCGATGCGTCGATCGTGCTGGCCGGCGGGCAGGAGAACATGAGCCTGAGCGCGCACGCCGCCAACATGCGCGCGGGCACCAAGATGGGCGACGTCAAGTTCATCGACACCATGATCCGCGACGGGCTGTGGGATGCGTTCAACGGCTATCACATGGGCCAGACTGCCGAGAATGTCGCCCAGAAGTGGCAGATCAGCCGCGAGGCGCAGGACGAGTTCGCCGCCGCCTCGCAGAACAAGGCCGAGGCCGCGCAGAAGGCCGGCAAGTTCGCCGACGAGATCACGCCCTTCACGGTCAAGACCCGCAAGGGTGACGTGACCGTCGATCAGGACGAATACATCCGCCACGGCGCCACGGTCGACGGCATGGCCAAGCTGCGCCCCGCCTTCGCCAAGGACGGCAGCGTCACCGCCGGCAATGCCAGCGGGCTGAACGATGGCGCGGCGGCGGTGATGCTGATGAGCGCCGAGGAGGCCGAGCGCCGCGGCCTGACCCCGCTTGCGCGTATCGCGAGCCACGCCACCGCCGGGCTCGACCCGTCGATCATGGGCGTGGGGCCGATCCATGCCAGCCGCAAGGCGCTGGAGAAAGCCGGCTGGAAGGTCGAGGATCTGGACCTGATCGAGGCCAACGAGGCCTTCGCCGCGCAGGCCTGCGCGGTCAACAAGGACATGGGCTGGGACCCCGACAAGGTGAACGTCAACGGCGGCGCCATCGCCATCGGCCACCCCATCGGCGCCAGCGGCGCGCGGATCCTGAACACGTTGCTGTTCGAAATGCAGCGCCGCGACGCGAAGAAGGGCCTCGCCACGCTGTGCATCGGCGGCGGCATGGGCGTTGCCATGTGTCTGGAGCGCTGAGCGCACCATCAGCGGCTGCGCAATGATCTTGCGCAGCCGCGCCCAGTTCGTTACCAGAATTTCGGAAATGCCGGAGGAGGAGAGCATTCATGGCACGTGTCGCATTGGTCACAGGGGGCTCGCGCGGGATCGGCGCGGCGATCTCGAAGGCGCTCAAGGACGCCGGATACACCGTCGCCGCCAGCTATGCCGGCAATGACGAGGCCGCGTCGAAGTTCACCGCCGAGACCGGCATCAAGACCTACAAGTGGGATGTGGCGGATTATGACGCCTCGAAAGCCGGGATCGCGCAGGTCGAATCGGATCTCGGCCCGGTCGAGATCGTGGTCGCCAATGCCGGGATCACCCGCGACGCACCGTTCCACAAGATGACGCCCGACCAGTGGAAGGCGGTGATCGACACCAACCTTACCGGCGTGTTCAACACCATCCACCCCGTCTGGCCCGGCATGCGCGAGCGCAAGTTCGGCCGCGTGGTGGTGATCAGCTCGGTCAACGGGCAGAAAGGCCAGTTCGCGCAGGTCAACTACGCCGCCACCAAGGCCGGCGACATCGGCATCGTGCGCTCGCTTGCGCAGGAAGGTGCGCGCGCCGGGATCACCGCGAATGCGGTCTGCCCGGGCTACATCGCCACCGAAATGGTGATGGCGGTCCCCGAAAAGGTCCGCGAGAGCATCATCGCGCAGATCCCCGCCGGACGGCTGGGCGAGCCCGAGGAAATCGCGCGCTGCGTGGCGTTCCTCGTCTCGGACGATGCGGGCTTCATCAACGGCTCGACCATTTCGGCCAACGGGGCGCAGTTCTTCAGCTGAGCGCCCTGCCCCGACATTTGCGAACGGCCCGCGCATCGCGGGCCGTCGTCATCCGGGTGCCGTGTTCAGTTGGGCGCGAGGCGGTTGATCTCTTCCTTCAGGCGCAGTTTCTGCTTTTTCATGTCCATGATGTCCATGGGGTTGGCGGCGGGGTTGCGCTGCGCCTCCTCGACCCGGTCGGACAGAAGCGCGTGCTTGCGGCGAAGCTCCTCGACATGCGAGCTCAATGACATTGGCGTCCTCCTGCTGTGATGACCAGTCTTCTGAGTGCACCACAGATCCGGCGATTTGTCATCAGAATTACACATCGCAATCGATTGACCGCGGCGCGCGCCGGGGCTGGCGCCTGCCGGATCAAGCGACTAGGCTCCGCGCGACGGATGCATCGGGAAGGGTGAGCAATGCGTGACTTTCAGCGGCCGGGTCGCTCGGCGGTGTTCGCGACCGACGGGATATGCGCGAGTTCGCACCCGCTGGCATCGGGGGTGGCGGTGGATATCCTCAAGGCCGGCGGCAACGCGGTCGATGCGGCGCTGGCCGCGGCGGGCGTGCTGGGGGTGGCCGAGCCGCACATGTGCGGGCTGGGGGGCGACTGCTTCGTGCTGATCAAGCCTGCGGGCGAGGATCGGGTCGTCGCGCTCAACGGCTCGGGGCGCGCGGCGGCGGGTGCCGACGCAGGGGCGTTGCGCGCGCGCGGGCTGACGGCGGTGCCCACCGACGCGCCCGAAGCGGTGACCATCCCCGGCGCGGTCGACGCGTTCTGCCGGCTGTCGGCGGAGTGGGGACGGCTGGGGCTCGATCAGGTCTTCGCCCCCGCGATCCGCTACGCCGAGGACGGCATCCCCGTGGCGCCGCGCGTGGCGCGCGACTGGGCGGGGCTGACCGATGCCCTGCGCGGCGCGGCGCGCGACCATTACCTGAGCGCCGGCAAGGCCCCCGCCGTGGGCACGCGCTTCCGCGCCCCCGGCCAGGCCGAGGTGCTGCGCCGAATCGTCCGCGAGGGGCGTGCGGGCTTCTACGAGGGCGAGGTCGCGCAGGACATGGTCGCGACGCTGCGCGCCGCGGGCGGCTGGCACACGGCCGAGGATTTCGCCGCCGTCGCCTGCGACTGGACCGACCCGATCTCGAGCCTTTACAACGGGTTCGAGCTGGTCGAGCACGCCCCCAACGGCCAGGGGGCGACGGCGAACCTGATCCTCAACATCCTGTCGCATTTCGATCTGGCCGCGCTCGATCCGCTGGGCCCCGAACGCGCGCATCTGGAGGCCGAGGCCACCAAGCTGGGCTACGACGCGCGCAACCGCTTCATCGCCGACGCCGAGCACTGCACCCGGCTGGAGCATATGCTCGCGCCCGAAACGGCGGCGAAGCTGGCGGCGCTGATCGAGCCCGCGCGCGCCCTGCCCGACCCGGCGGCGGTGTCCGAGACCGTGCACCGCGACACCGTGTATCTGACCGTGGTGGACCGCGACCGGATGGCGGTGTCGTTCATCTATTCGATCTACACGGGCTTCGGCACCGGGATCGCATCGGACCGCTTCGGGCTCTTGCTGCACAGCCGCGGCGCGGGCTTCACGCTCGAGCGCGGACACCCCAACGAGCTTGCCCCCGGCAAGCGGCCGCTGCACACCATCATCCCCGCCATGCTGCGCCACGAAGGCCGCGTGGTGATGCCGTTCGGGGTGATGGGTGGCGCGTATCAGGCCTGCGGGCACGCGCATGTGGTGAGCAACCTGCTGGACTACGGGATGGGCGTTCAGGGCGCGCTGGACGCGCCGCGCGCGTTTCCCGAAGACGGGGTGCTGCGATTGGAGACCCCCTATCCCGACGCCACCGCCGCAGGGCTGGCCGAACGCGGGCACCGGGTGGAGCGCGCAGCCGACCCGATCGGCGGGGCGCAGGCGATCTGGATGCATGACAGCGGCGTGCTCGAGGCCGCGTCGGACCCGCGCAAGGACGGCTGTGCGATTGGCTACTGAGGCGCGCGCATGATCCCGGTGCAAGGCGTCGAGGGACAGCGCATCGCGGTGCTGGGGCTGGGACGGTCGGGGCGCGCGACCTGCGCCGCGCTTTCCGCCGGCGGGGCCGAGGTGCTGGGCTGGGACGACACGCCGTCGGCCCGCGCGGTGGCCGAGGCCGAGGGGCTGACGCTCGCCGATCCGGCGCGGCTCGACTGGGCGGGGGTGGCGCTTCTGGTGAGCTCGCCCGGGATCGCGCATCTCTATCCGGCGCCGCACCCGGCGATTGCGGCGGCGACCGCCGCCGGCGTGCCGGTGGACAACGATATCGGGCTGTTCTTCCGCAGCATCGCCACGCCGTCCAACATGGAATTCGACACGCCGCCGCGGGTGGTGGCGGTCACCGGGTCGAACGGCAAATCCACCACCACGGCGCTGATCCAGCATATCCTGACCGCGGCGGGAAAGCCCTGCCAGATCGCCGGCAATATCGGCCGTGCGGCGCTGAGCATCGATCCGCCGGGCGACGGCGAGGTGGTGGTGCTGGAGCTGTCGAGCTACCAGACCGAGCTTGCGCGCGCGCTGACCCCCGACATCGCCGTGTTCACCAACCTCTCGGACGATCATCTGGACCGCCACGGCGGGCGTGGCGGTTATTTCGCGGCCAAGCGGCGCCTGTTCGCCGAAGGCGGGCCGGACCGCGCGGTGATCGGCGTGGACGAGCCCGAGGGGCGCTTTCTGGCCGGGCAACTGGCCATGGCGCCCGAGGACATGCGCGTGATCCGCGTCTCGGCCGCGCGAAAGCTGGCGGGGCCGGGCTGGAACGTGTTCGCGCGCAAGGGGTTTCTGGCCGAATACCGCAAGGGGCGGCAGGTGGCCTCGGTCGATCTGCGGGGACTGGCGGGGCTGCCGGGGGCGCACAACCACCAGAACGCCTGCGCGGCGTGGAGCGTGGCGCGCACGCTGGGGCTGGCGCCGCAGCTGATCGCCGACGCGCTGGCAAGCTTTGCCGGCCTGCCGCATCGCGGTCAGCAGGTGGCCGAGATCGGCGGGGTGCGATTCGTCAACGATTCCAAGGCCACCAACGCCGACGCCGCGGCGCATGCGCTGCGCGCCTTCGGGCGCATCCGCTGGATCGCGGGCGGGCGCGCGAAGGACGGCGGGATCGCCGCGCTTGGGCCGCTGCTGGGCACGGTGGTCAAGGCCTATCTGATCGGCGAGGCGGCCGAGGGTTTCGCGCGCCAGCTCGGCGACACGCCGCACGCGCTGTGCGGCACGCTGGAGGCGGCGGTTGCGCAGGCGGCGGCCGAGGCCGCGCCCAGCGAGGTGGTGCTGCTGGCTCCGGCGGCGGCGAGCTTCGACCAGTTCCCCGATTTCGAGGCTCGCGGCCGCGCCTTCGAGGCCGCCGTGGCCGCCCTGCCCCGGTGAGCGGAGGGGCGGGGCCGGAGGGAGCGCCGGCCGCCCCCATCGAGGGGGCGCCCGGCGCGGTGCCGCGCGTGCCGCGCGCCACCAGGGCGCCCGTGGCCGATGGCTGAGCCCGAGATCACCCCGGCGCTTGTGCTGCGCGCCTATCGGATGGGACTGTTTCCGATGGCCGAGACACGCGACGCGCCCGAGCTCTTCTGGCTCGACCCGCAGCGCCGGGGCATCCTGCCGCTGGACGGCCTTCACGTCTCGCGCTCACTGGCGCGGCGCATCCGGCGCGGCCGCTTCGAGGTGCGCATCGACACCGCGTTCGAGGCGGTGATGCGCGCCTGCGCCGCGCGGCGCGAGACCTGGATCAACGACCGCATCCTCGAGCTGTTCTGCGCGCTCCACGCCCAGGGCCACGCGCATTCGCTGGAGATCCACGACGCCGACGGGCTGCGCGGCGGGGTCTATGGGCTGGCGCAGGGCGCGGCGTTTTTCGGCGAGAGCATGTTTTCAGCGCGCACCGATGGCTCGAAGCTGGCGCTGGTCTACCTGTGCCACCGGCTGCGCGCGGGCGGGTTCCGGCTGTTCGACACGCAGTTCCTGACCGCGCATCTGGAAAGCCTTGGCGCCGTCGAGATCCCGCGCGCGCGCTATCATGCGCTGCTGGCCGACGCGCTGCGCCACGACGCCGATTTCCACCGCTACGCCGGCACCCCGCCCGTTCAGGAGGTCTTGCAGCTCAGCACCCAGAAATCGTAGCGGGCGTGGTCGAGCGCGTTGAGCGCCGGGCTCGACGCGATCATCCAGCCGTCGAAAAGCACGGTCTCGCGGCGGGTGTCGCGGATGGTGACCCACGCGAATGCCTCCGACGCGGGGTCGCCCGCCGGGTAGCGGCACTCGGCCAGCGTGATCGCGAGCGGCCCCATGCTCGCCGTCTCGCCGGTGCGCAGCTCCAGATCGACACTGGCGCCGGCGATCTTGTCGAGCCCGCGCAGCACCGCGCCCGGGGCCTGCGCCACCACCTCGGCCGGTGCGGGGCCGACAGCGAGGCACAACGCCAGCACCGCCGCCGCCGCCGCCGTCACTGTCACCGTGCGACGCCATCCGGCACGGCCCGCGCGCCGGGTGCCTTGGGTCGCGCCGTGGCGCGATGTGATGCGCTCGGCAGGCATCACGCGTCGGTCACTCGGGCGTCCAGGGCTCATAATCGCGGCGTTCTTCGGGCCTCGTGCGGCGGATCGAGCCCGTCGGCGCATAGGCCATCGCGGTGCCGGTCAGGTTCTCCTGATGCGGGCGCTCCCAGCTCTTGTGCGGCAGTGGCGCTTCCGACGGCGGGGTGTCCCAGGTGTGATGCAGCCATCCGTGCCAGTCGGGCGCGATGCGGCTTGCCTCGGTCTCGCCGTTGTAGATGACCCAGCGCTTCTTGCCGTCGCGGCTGTGGTAGAAGCGATTGCCCTGATCGTCCTCGCCCACCAGCACACCGTTGCGCCAGGTGAAGAACTGCGTGCCGAGCGTCTGGCTGTTCCACCAGGTCAGGAGCCGGAGCAGGAAATTCATGGATCGCCTCGCAGCTGGACCGGCGCACCCTGCGCCGCACAGTCTGCATAACGCCTATCGCGGCGATGGTCCATATCAACACCTCGCGGCGCACTGAGAGGTGCACATCGGGCGCGTCCTCTGCTAGATTGCAACTCTTCGGAGAGCGGGCCCCCGAAACGGCCCGAACAGGAGATGCGGCGCTGAAAGTCTTCGACCTCGGTTCGGTCCCGATCGAAGAGACCCCGGTCACGGGGTTTCTCGATACCCTGTGCGAGCGCTTCGCGTTCGATTACGCCGCCTATGCCGGCATCAACCCCGCCGACCGCTCGATGCACGGCTTCGTCAATTACCCCGCCGCGTGGAAGGCGCATTACGTCGCGCAGGGCTTCCAGAGCATCGACCCCACGCTGGCTGTGGCCGCGCGCTCGGTCGCCCCGGTGGACTGGTCGCGGCTGGAAAAGACCCGCGCGTTCCAGAGCGTGTTCGGCAACGCGCGCGATTTCGGCATCAGCGCGCAGGGGCTGACGATTCCGGTGCGCGGCCCCTATGGCGATCTGGGCATGCTCAGCGTCACCCGCGATTGCCCGCGCGACGAATGGGGCAAGCTCAAGCGCCACGTGATGCGCGATCTGCAGGGCGTCGCGGCGCATGTGCATGATGCGGTGATGCGCTCGGGGCTGACCATGCGCGCGCTGCGCACGCCGGCGCTGTCCTCGCGTGAGCGCGAGGTGCTGCAATGGATCGCCGCCGGCAAGACGCAGGCCGATGTGTCCGACATCCTCGGGATCTCGCAGCGCACGGTCGAGGTGCACATCCGCTCGGCGCGCGAGAAGCTGTGCGCGCTGACCACGCCGCAGGCGGTGGCGCGCGCGATCGCGATGCGGGTGATCCAGCCGCTGTGACCCCCCGCCGGGGCTGGTCCCCCGCGCGGCGCTGCGCTACAGCAGGCGCCACAGGCCACGAAGAAGGGATGTCTCATGGCGCGGTTCCTCATCACCTCGGCGCTGCCCTACATCAACGGGATCAAGCATCTGGGCAATCTGGTGGGCAGCCAGCTGCCCGCCGACCTGCATGCGCGCTACATGCGCGCGCGCGGCCACGAGGTGATGTTCATCTGCGCCACCGACGAGCACGGCACGCCCGCCGAGCTCGCCGCCGCCCGAACCGGCGAACCGGTGGCCGACTACTGCGCCCGGATGCACGCGGTGCAGGAGGGCCTCGCCCGCGGCTTCGGGCTCAGCTTCGATCATTTCGGCCGCTCCTCCAGTCCACAGAACGCCGCGCTCACGCAGCATCTGGCCGCACGGCTGGGCGCCGCGGGGCTGATCGAACAGGTTGCCGAGGAGCAGGTCTATTCCCCCGCCGACGGCCGCTTCCTTCCCGACCGCTACATCACCGGGACCTGTCCCGCCTGCGGGTATGAAAACGCCCGCGGCGACCAGTGCGAGAACTGCACCAAGCAGCTCGACCCCACCGATCTGATCAACCCGCGCTCGGCGATCTCCGGCGCCACCAACCTCGAGGTGCGCGAAACCCGCCACCTGTTCCTGCGCCAGTCGGCCCTGCGCGAGCGGCTCGATGCCTGGATCGACCGCCAGAGCGGCTGGCCGGTGCTGACCACCTCGATCGCGAAGAAATGGCTGCATGACGGCGACGGGCTGCAGGACCGCGGCATCACGCGCGACCTCGACTGGGGCATCCCCGCGCAGTTCGACGGCGCGCCCTGGAACGGCATGGAGGGCAAGGTCTTCTACGTCTGGTTCGACGCGCCCATCGAATACATCGCCGCCACCGCCGAATGGGCCGAAGCCCATGGCCTCCCGGACGCCGACTGGCGCCGCTGGTGGCGCACCGACGAGGGCGCCGATGACGTGCGCTACATCCAGTTCATGGGCAAGGACAACGTGCCCTTCCACACGCTGGGCTTCCCCGCCACGCTGATGGGATCGGGCGAGCCGTGGAAGCTCGTGGACTACATCAAGTCGTTCAATTATCTCAATTATGACGGCGGGCAGTTCTCCACCAGCCAGGGGCGTGGCGTGTTCATGGATCAGGCGCTCGAGCTGCTGCCCGGCGATTACTGGCGCTGGTGGCTGCTCAGCCACGCCCCCGAAAGCGGCGACAGCGAATTCACCTGGGAGAGCTTCCAGGCCGGCGTCAACAAGGACCTCGCCGACGTGCTGGGCAATTTTGTCTCCCGCGTGACCAAGTTCTGCCGCACCCGCTTCGGCGAGACGGTCCCCGAAGGCGCCGCCCCTGACCCCCGCGCGCAGGAGCTGACCGCCGCACTCCAGGCCGGGCTGACGCGCTACGAGGCCGCGATGGATGCCATCGCCATCCGACGCGCGGCGGCCGAGCTGCGCGCGCTGTGGGTGCTGGGCAACGAATACCTGCAGGACGCCGCGCCGTGGTCCACGATCAAGTCCGACCCCGACACCGCCGCCATGCAGATCCGCATGGGGCTCAACCTGATCCGGCTCTACGCGGTGCTTTCGCAGCCCTTCCTGCCCGACGCCGCGAAGCGTCTCATGGATGCGCTCGATTGCAATGACTGGTCCTGGCCCGAAGACATCGCCGCGGCGCTCGCCACCCTGCCCCCGGGCCACGCCTTCACCGTCCCCGACACGCTCTTTGCCAAGATCACCGACGACCAGCGCGCCGATTGGGCCGCGCGCTTCGCCGGCACCCGGTCCTGACCCCCCCTTCATCCTGACGAAAATATCCTCGGGGGGGCGTCCGCAGGACGCGGGGGGCTCGAGAGCCCCCCTCCCCGGCCCGCCATCCCGCGATCACGCCGCAGACAGCGCGCGCGCGGGCGCCTCGGTCTCCAGCCGCTGCGGGAAGCGCACCCGGAACGCCGCCCCCCCCTGCCCCGGCACATAGGCGATCTCGCCTTGCAGGTTGTGCATGATCTCGCGGCAGATCGCCAGGCCCAGCCCCGCGCCCCCGGCCTGCATCTGGTCGGTCAGCCGCGCGAATTTCTCGAAGATCAACGCCTGCTTGTCGGACGGAATCCCCGATCCGTTGTCGGCGAAGTCGACCTCGATCATGCCGCCGTCGCGTGCCACCGAGATCGTCATCACCGGGTGTTCGGCGTCGCAATACTTGCGCGCGTTGGACAGCACGTTGATGAACACCTGCGCCAGCCGTCCGGTGTCGGTCTCCACCTCCACCGCCTCGGCGGCCGGATCGCGATGGATCACGAAGTCGCGCCCGGGCCGGACCGAATTCGATGCCAGCACCGCGCGGTCCAGCAGATCGCCCAGCCGCGCGCGCTGCACGTCCAGGTTGACCTGCCCGTTCTCCAGCACGCTCAGGTCCAGCAGATCGTCGAGCAGCCTTGTGAGGCGGATCGTCTCGTCATGGATGATGCGGGCATATTTCACCTGATCGTCGTCGGACATCCCCTCGGCATCCATCAGGATTTCGGAAAACGCGCGGATCGAGGTCATCGGCGTGCGCAGCTCGTGGCTGATCTGGCTCAGGAACGCGTCCTTCTGGACGCTGAGCTTGGTGAGCATGTCGTTGGCCTCGCGCAGCTGACGCGCGGTGCGCTCCAGCTCGGCCGACTTGGCCTCGAGCTGGCTGGAATACTCCATGATCTGGGCGGTCTCGGACGCCACCGCCATCAGGTCTTCGACCGACACCATCGCGCGGCCCACGATCTGCTCGATCATGGCATGCGCCGTCGCCGCCCCCACCGAGCCGGCAAGCTTGCGCTCCAGCGCGTCCAGAAACTGCGGCGTGGTGTCGGGCAGGAACCCGGCCTTGCCCTGCGCGCCGGCGTGGCTCTGGAAAAAGCGCTGGCTCTCGGCGGTGCCCAGGATGCGCTGCGCCATCGCCAGCAGGTCCTCGGCCTCGGCCGCCGATTGCGACCAGCCGCGGGTGCCGGCCTGGATGTCGAAGGCGTTGACGAACTGCGCCGCCTGCACGCGCTCCAGCGGGCGCGGAAACCCCAGCAGCGAGCCGGCGATGAACGCCACCGCGTTGAGCGTCAGCGACCAGAACAGCGCATGCAGCAGCGGGTCCATCTCCACCCCGAACAGCGCGTAGGGCCGCAGCCAGTCGATCCCGAACGGCCCCGCCGCCATCACCTGCGCCGAGATGAACACCCCCGGCCCGAAGCTGGGCAGGAACAGCGCGTAAAGCCACACCGCGAAGCCCACGCCGATCCCCAGCCCCGCGCCGATGCGGTTGGCCGCGCGCCAGAACAGCGCGCCCAGCAGCGCCGGCAGGATCTGCGCCACGCCCACGAAGGCGATCAGCCCGATCGCCGCCAGCGCCGCAGATCCGCCGGTGACCACGTAATAGACGTAGCCGAAGCCGAGCAGCACGCAGATCGCCAGCCGCCGCGAGTTCAGCACCAGCCCGCGCATGTCGCCGCGCCGCGCCGTCGCGCCCGCGCGCAGGTGCAGCCACAGCGGCACCATGATGTGGTTGGACACCATCGTGGCCAGCGCGATGGTCGACACGATCACCATCGACGTCGCCGCCGAGAACCCGCCCAGAAACGCCAGCATCGCCAGCCCGTCCTGCCCCAGCGTCATGGGCAGCGTCATCACGAACAGGTCGGGGTTGGCGCCTTCGGGCATGATCTCCAGCCCCACCACCGCGATCGGCAGCACGAACAGGCTCATCGCGAACAGATACAGCGGAAACGCCCAGGACGCGGTCGCCAGATGCCGTTCGTCGGCGTTTTCGACCACCATGACCTGAAACATGCGCGGCAGGCAGATGATCGCCACGCCCGCCAGAAAGATCAGCCCCACCCAGCGCCCCGGCTGGATCTGCCATTCGGGCCGCGCAGCGGCCTCGATCCGGCCCAGGATATCGCCCGGCCCGTCGGCCACCGCCCAGACCACGAACACCCCCACCGCGACCAGCGCGAGCAGCTTGACCACGGCCTCGACCGCGATGGCGGTGACGACGCCGGGGTGCTGCTCGTTGGCGTCCAGATTGCGCGTGCCGAACAGGATGGTGAACAGCGCCAGCCCCACCGCGACCCACAGCGCGAACAGGTCCTGGCGTTCGGTGAAATGCGCGGCGGGCAGGTCCTGCGCGAAGGCCGCAAATGACAGCGCGATGGATTGCAGCTGCAGCGCGATGTAGGGCGTGGCGGCGGCGATGCACAGCAGCGTGACGATCACGCCCAGCGTGTTCGACTTGCCATAGCGCGCCGAGATCAGGTCCGCGATCGAGGTCACGCGCTGCTGCTTGCCGATGCGCACCAGCTTGCGCAGCATCAGCCACCAGCCCACGAAGACCAGCGTCGGGCCCAGATAGATGGTCATGAACTCCAGCCCCGAGCGCGCCGCGTAGCCCACCGCGCCGTAGAACGTCCAGGCCGTGCAATAGACCGACAGCGACAGCGTGTAGATCAGCGACGAGCGCAGCCATGTCGCCTGCCCGCGGTCGGCGCGGCGCTCGACGGCGAAGGCGACCGCGAACAGGAACGCCACATAGACCAGACACGCCAGCACCAGCAGGTTGATCGACATCGCTCAGGGTCCTTCGCCGCCGTCCTCGCCCTTGGTGTCGCGGGTCAGCGCGTCGAGCCCGCGCGCCAGCAGCGCCGCCGCCGCGATCAACCCGAGCCAGACCGCGAACAGATACACCGCCTCGGTGGCGGTTGCCGGCGCCTCGCCCGCGGCGGCGGGCCAGAGCACCGGCAGCAGCGCCAGGAACAGCCCGGCAAAGGGCAGCAGCCGCGCCGCATCCATCAGCCGGCGGCGGCGAAAGGTCTCGCGCGCCAGGAACATCGGCTGGGGGCGGCGGCTCATGTCGGCGCCATCATCGCGCGCGCGGCAGCGACCAGGTCGGCGTTGGCGAAGGGTTTGGTCATGAAGCGCGTGGCGCCGTGGCGCGCGGCGCGCTCGCGGTCGGCGGTCTGGCCCTTGGCAGTCAGCATCAGCACCGGCAGCGCGCGCGTCGCCTCGGCGGCGCGCAGCGCGTCAAGGATATCGTAGCCGCTGCGCCCGGGCAGCATCACGTCCAGGATCAGCAGATCGGGCGGCGCGGCGCTCACGCGCGCCGCCGCATCGGCGCCGTCGGCATGCGTGTCGACCTCCCAGCCGTCCTTCGAGAGGATGTAGCGAATGGCCTCCGAGATATTCGCCTCGTCCTCGATCACCAGCACCCGCTTGCCCATCGTTCCTCCCCGGGACGCTGCGCGGTGTTGCGCAGGGTCAACTATTGCGGTTTCCGGCGGGCATGTCAAAAAGCCGTATCAGGAATTCGTCGCGCGTGCCTCAGGGTTTCGCGCCGGCCCCCGACAGGATCGACGGTTCGCGCCGGGCAGGGCAGCCGGCGGCCGCGCAGATGCGGCAGCTTGGGCCGACCTCGGTCGCGGCGGGGGTGGCGGGCGCGGCGGCGGCGGGGGTCAGCAGCATCGCAGCCTCGATCACCTCCGGCGCGTCAAAGCGCGCGGGGCCGCGCGGGGCGGCGACCGCAAAGGCCGTGAAGCGGTGCGCGATCCGCGCGGTGGTCACCAGCTCGGCGCGGATCGGGCGCAGCGGCGCGCGCAACGCCTGATAGAGCGGCCAGAGCGGGCAGCCGCCCCCGAAGCGCGGCAACGCAAAACCGTCGATGGGCCGGCGCAGCGTGAGCGTCCCCGAGCCATCGCACAGCACCAGCCCCAGCGCCGGGCGTTCCGGGTCGGGCGGCAGCGTGGCCAGCCGCCGCAGCACCCGGTCGAGCGGGGCGTCGAAGCGCGCAGCCAGCAGGTCGGGGGCGATTCCGAACTCGGCCACCGCCGCGGTGAAGGGCGCCAGCGGCAGCGCCTGCGCGTCGGCATGCGCGCGCGCGATCCACGCCCGCGCCAGGCTGCGCGCGGCGTCCGAGGCAAGCTCGATCCGCCCCTGCACGAGCGCGTCCAGGTCGGGCGGCGCGGGGTCTTCGGCGGCGGCGATGTGATAGCCCTGCCGCTCGAGCCAGGCCTCGAGCTCTTCCTGCGGTGCGGCCAGCCCGGTCTCGCGCGCGGCCGAGGCGTCGAGGTAGCTCACCAGCGCATCGGCCCCGTCCGCCAACCGCCCCGAATCCGCCAGCAGGTTGGCGTGGAACTTGCGCGACCATTCGGGGGGCAGCGCCTCGTCATCGGCCAGGATCACGGCGGTGGATTGCACCGCGGTGACCGCCGACAGGATTTCGTGCAGCGCCTCGGGCAGGAACGGGTCATGCGCCATGCGGTCGCTCAGCGCCACGATCGTCGCCTCCAGCTCTTCGACCCGCGCCTGCGTCGCCGACAGCACGTCGGCCCAGCCCGGGAACCGGCCGATGAATTCCTCGATCCGCTCCAGGTCGGCCGCGCTGGCGGCGGCGGCGGCGGCGGCGGCGCGGGCGGCCTCGATCGTCTCGCTCTCGCGGCCATCGAGCAGCGTGTCGGGCGCGACATCGAGCGCGCGGGCGATGGCCGAGACCAACTCGGCGCCCGCATTGCGGCGGTTGTGTTCGATCAGGTTCAGATAGGACGGCGAGACCTGCACCGCGCGCGCAAGATCGGCCTGCCGCAGCCCGCGCGACAGCCGCTGCGCCCGTATCCGCGTCCCGATGAGCCTCGATCCCGGCATCGCTCCTCCGACCCGTGGCGAGCCTACACAAGGGCCACGCGCCGCGCACCCGGAATCGCGGTGCCGGGCCCGGAAATCCCGGCGCGCGGGGTGCGGACGAAAGCGGCGGCGTTCACGGGTTCGAAAACCTGCCTTCACACGCCGGAAACAGTGGCGTATACAGCGCTCGATCGCGGCGGAACCGGCCAGTTCCGCGCACCGGCTTCCCTGTTTCGAGGACCTGCATGACCGAGACACGCAACGACGCGGACGTGGCCTTCATCCGGGCGCTTGCAGAGCTCTTGAATGAAAACGAGCTCACCGAGATCAACGTCAAGCGCGAATACGGCGAGAAGGACAGCCTGAATGTCCGCGTCTCGCGCATGCCCGCGCCCGTGCCCGGCCAGCCCGTGCCGGCGCCCGTCGCCGCCGAATCCGCCCCGGCGCCGGCCGCCCCGCGCGCCCAGCGGCGCGGCGACGAGGCAGGCGGCGAGCGCGGCGACGATCCCGCGCGCCATCCCGGCGCGGTGACCTCGCCCATGGTCGGCACCGCCTACATGGCCGCCGAGCCCGGAGCCGATCCCTTCGTGAGCATCGGTTCTCAGGTCGCCGAGGGCGAGACGCTGCTCATCATCGAGGCGATGAAGACCATGAACCACATCCCCGCGCCACACGCGGGCACCGTGAAGCGGATCCTCGTCACCGATGGCAGCGCGGTGGAGTATGGCGCGCCGCTGGTGATCCTCGAATAACGGGCGGGCGCAATGTTCACCAAGATCCTGATCGCCAACCGCGGCGAGATCGCGCTCCGCGTGATCCGCGCCTGCCGCGAGATGGGCATCGGCTCGGTCGCGGTGCATTCCACCGCCGATGCCGACGCGATGCATGTGCGCATGGCCGACGAGGCCATCTGCATCGGCCCGCCGCCCTCGGCGCAGAGCTATCTCAATTTCCCGGCGATCATTTCCGCCTGCGAGATCGCGGGCGCCGAGGCGATCCATCCCGGCTATGGCTTCCTGTCGGAAAACGCCCAGTTCGTGCAGGTGGTCGAGGATCACGGCCTGACCTTCATCGGCCCCTCGGCCGAGCATATCCGCATGATGGGCGACAAGATCACCGCCAAGGAGACCATGAAGGCGCTGGGCGTGCCCTGCGTGCCGGGCTCGGATGGCGGCGTGCCGGATCTGGAGACCGCGCGCGCGGTGGCGTCCGAGATCGGCTTTCCGGTGATCGTCAAGGCCACCGCCGGCGGCGGCGGGCGCGGCATGAAACTGGCGCGCAGCGCGGCGGATCTCGACCAGGCGTTTCGCACCGCGCGCGCCGAGGCCAAGGCCGCCTTCGGCAACGCCGATGTCTATATCGAGAAATACCTGGGCCGCCCGCGCCATATCGAGATCCAGGTCTTCGGCGACGGCAAGGGCGGCGCCGTGCATCTGGGCGAACGCGACTGCTCGCTCCAGCGGCGCCACCAGAAGGTGCTGGAAGAAGCCCCCAGCCCCGCCATCGACGCCGAAACGCGCGCGCGCATCGGCCAGACCTGCGCCGAGGCCGTGGCCCGCATCGGCTACAGCGGCGCCGGAACGATCGAATTCCTCTATGAGGACGGGGAATTCTACTTCATCGAGATGAACACCCGGTTGCAGGTGGAACACCCGGTGACCGAAGCGGTGTTCGGCGTCGATCTGGTGCGCGAACAGATCCGCGTCGCCGCCGGGATGCCCCTTTCCTTCGCGCAGGCCGAACTCAGCCCGCAGGGCCACGCGGTCGAGGTGCGCATCAACGCCGAGAAGCTGCCCCGCTTCAGCCCCTGCCCGGGGCTGGTCAACACCTTTCACGCCCCCGGCGGGCTTGGCGTGCGGATGGATTCGGCGCTTTACGGCGGCTACACGATCCCGCCGCATTACGACAGCCTGATCGCCAAGCTGATCGTGCACGGCCGCGACCGCCCCGAAGCGCTGGCCCGCCTGCGCCGCGCGCTGGGCGAACTGATCGTCGACGGCGTGGACACGACCGTGCCGCTGTTCTTCGCGCTGCTGGAACAGGACGACATCCTGCGCGGCGACTACACGATCCACTGGCTCGAACACTTTCTGGAAACGCTGGACGCGCAGGGCTGAGCCCGCCTGCCATCCGTTTTTCCCCACGGGAAGCGGCGCGCGGGCACGCCTCCGCGCGCATATCAGCCGTGCCCGAGCCGCGCACCTCGCCCCGCGCGAGGCAGCCTGATCCGCGCCCGCGCCGCAGGGCACGGCGCCCGAAAAATCCCCTTGCAGCCCCCCGGGGCGTTGGATAAACCCCCCGTCAGTTGGGGTGTAGCCAAGTGGTAAGGCAGCGGTTTTTGGTACCGTGTACCGTAGGTTCGAATCCTACCACCCCAGCCAGCCTTTCCTAAGCTTTTGATATACAACGCGGGATGCGGCCTGAGTCCCAGTGACCCCCTGTTTTCGGGGCAACTGCGACACAGGACTGCATCACATCGGTGCATCACAGGGGCAATAATCGCCCCTTGAGCCGCCCCGATCCGCGACAGGCTTTTCGCGCCCTCCGACCTGAACCAGAGGGGCGAGAGATGGCACGGCTGAACCACACCATGCGCAGAGGGGCGGTTTACGTCTGGCGGCGCAGGCTTCCGGCAGGCCACCCGTCATTCAAGGGGAAGTACGTGCAGATTTCCTTGCGAACGAAGGAGTCATCCACAGCGGAGGTGCTCGGGCCGCTTGTAAACACGGCTTTCAACGACATTATCAAACCCATGTTGACCGAAGCCATCACCCTTGAAGACGTCAAGACCTACCTGGATTCTGTCGTCCAGACCCATCTGGCGCAGATCGATGCGACGCGCTGGGCAGAGGCCCCGCCGGATAGCAGCCGCAAGTGGCGTGCAGGATCGCGCGCATGCCTATGCCCTGCGCCTTCTGTCCAGCCGTGGGCCACATGCGGAGCTTCTGCCCGAAGACATGGATCACCTGCGCGCTCAGGGGTTTCAGCCGGAGGACATGGCCCTCGTCGCTGCGGCGCTCTTTCAGTTCTCCGAGCAGTATTGGCAGAAAAACGCATATCCTGATCCTCGGGAAACCCTCAAGACAGACCAGATCACCCCGCAGGATCACGACAGACTGCGCTCCACGGCCCTGAAAGGCGCCGCGATCGCGCTCGAGAGGCGCGACAGACGTGCTCTTGAGAGCAC
>LFIK01000315.1_pt1 | contig 35873 bp, 35 predicted proteins | sample 643401 | NCBI WGS metagenome assembly LFIK01 (sample SAMN03777447, study PRJNA286221) | soda lake metagenome | biome: soda lake; feature: Kulunda steppe; material: water; isolation source: sample T5-Br brine of Lake Tanatar-5 | place: Russia: Kulunda steppe | collected 2010-07
ACCTGAAGTCGGTGGCGGCCACCGACGGGATGGCCGATGTGTTCGGATATACCGATCGCCCGCATGCGTCCTGCGATTTCAACCACGACCATCGGTCGCTGATCGTTGACGCAACGCAGACCACGCGCGCAGGCGATCTGCTCTACCTGTTCGCCTGGTTCGACAACGAGTGGGGGTTTGCGAACAGGATGCTTGATGTGGCGCTCGCCTGGGGGCTGCCGGCGCGAGCGGAGAATGCCGACACATGACAATGGAGCAAGGTATGGTCATGCGAATGGATGAACTCGATCTCGGGGGTCGGCGGCTGCTGATCCGTCAGGATCTCAACGTGCCGATTCGTGATGGACAGATTCAGGACGATACGCGGCTGCGCGCGTCGTTACCGACGCTGCAGCTGGCGATGCGTGCCGGTGCGCGGGTGTTGGTGATGAGTCATCTGGGTCGGCCCCGTGAAGGTGTCTTTGACCCACAGGCTTCACTGGCTCCGGTTGCCGAACGGCTCGGTGAGCTGCTTGGTCAGCCGGTGCGTCTGGTGCGTGACTGGCTGGATGGCGTGAGTGTGGCTCCCGGCGAAGTGGTGTTGTGCGAGAACGTGCGTTTCAACGCCGGTGAGAAGAGCGATGATATCGAGCTGGCGCGCCGGATGGCGGCGCTCTGCGATGTCTACGTCATGGACGCGTTCGGTACCGCGCATCGTGCGCATGCCTCGACGCACGGTGTTGCGTTGGCAGCGCCGGTTGCCTGTGCAGGCCCCTTGCTGAGTGCCGAGTTGCAGGCGCTGGGGCGTGCATTGTCCGCACCGGCGAGGCCACTGGTCGCCGTGGTCGGGGGCTCCAAGGTGTCGACCAAGCTGGCGGTGCTTGAGGCGCTGCTTGGCAAGGTCGATCAGCTGATCCCCGGTGGCGGCATTGCCAATACGTTTCTTGCAGCGCGTGGCCATCGTGTTGGTGCATCCTTGTACGAACCGGACCTTGTCGAGCTGGCGGGTCGTTTGCTTGAGCAGGCGACCGCACAGGGTGTCGAGGTCGTGCTTCCGGATGATGTAGTGGTGGCGCCGTCGTTGCAGACACCCGAGCAGGCAGTGGTTCGCGCCGTGGATGCTGTCGGCGAGACAGACATGATTCTGGATGTTGGTCCAGTCACCGCAGCACGCTATGCTGACTTGCTGGCTGCAGCCGGGACCATTGTCTGGAACGGCCCGGTCGGGGTGTTCGAGATCGATGCGTTCGCCGAGGGAACGCGTGCGCTTGCCGAAGCGATTGCGTCAAGCTCTGCCTACTCGCTTGCCGGAGGTGGCGATACCCTCGCGGCAATCGGTCAGTTCGGCATCGGTTCGGGCTTGTCGTATATCAGCACTGGCGGTGGCGCATTTCTCGAGTTCATCGAAGGGCGCACCTTGCCTGCCGTTGCTGCACTGGCGTCTTCAGCGGCCGCTCGCTGACCCGTGCTCGGGGCCGACGAGACGGCGTTCTGCCTCGGCGTACCGCGCCGCGGTTCCGGCAATGACCTCCGCTGGCAGCGGAGGTCCCGGCGGTTGCTGATTCCAGTTCAGCGACTCCAGATAGTTGCGCACATACTGTTTGTCGAAACTGTCCGGCGATTGACCCGGCGAGTAAGTGTCGGCTGGCCAGAAACGTGACGAGTCCGGCGTCAGCACTTCGTCCATCAGTGTGATGCGGCCGGCGCTGTCGAGTCCGAATTCGAACTTTGTATCTGCAATCAGGATTCCACGCCTGGCAGCATGCGCAGCCGCGCGTTCGTAGAGTGCGATCGTCAACCGCCGGATTTCCTCGGCACAGCCTCTGCCGACTGCGTCGACGGTGGCCTCGAAATCGATATTTGCATCGTGCTCGCCGGGTGCGGCCTTGGTCGACGGCGTGTAGATCGATGTCGGCAGGCGATCGGCCTGCTGCAGACCGGCAGGCAGGTGAACGCCGCAGACCGTGCCGGTGCGTTGATAATCACGCCAACCGGAGCCGATCAGATACCCTCGTGCGATTGCCTCGAGCGGCAGTGGCTTCAGCCTTTTGACCACCAGTGCGCGGTCGGCAATGGCTGATCGCTCCTTAGGATCGGGGACGACAGCCTCGAGCGGCAGCGTGGAGAGGTGGTTGGGCACCAGATCTGCCAGCAGATTGAACCAGAAGACCGAGAGGCGGGTGAGCACGGCCCCCTTGCCGGGGATCGGGTCGGGGAGCACCACGTCGAATGCCGACAACCGGTCGGTCGCAACAAACAACAAATGACTGTCATCGATGGCGTAGAGATCACGCACCTTGCCGCGGTGGATCAGCGGTAATGTCTGGAGCTCCGATTCCACCATCGGGGTGGACTGCCTCATCGTGCCTTCTCCTGCTTGATCTGTTGAAACGCATCCAGAGCCGCCTTGCGAGAAGCGGCCAGGTCGACAATGGGTTCCGGGTAAGTGCTCCCCAGCGTCACTCCAGCTGACCGCAGGACTGCCGTCGGCGCCGCCCACGGACTGTGAATGTATCTGGCGGGGAGCTGGCCGAGTTCCGGCACCCAGCGTCTGACGAACGCGCCTTCCGGGTCGAAGCGTTCACCTTGCCGTACCGGGTTGAAGATGCGGAAGTACGGTGCGGCATCGGCGCCTGAGCCCTGCACCCACTGCCAGCCCATGCTGTTGCTCGCGAGATCCGCGTCGACCAGTGTATCCCAGAACCAGTCAGCGCCGAGTTGCCAGGGGGTCAGCAGATTCTTGGTCAGGAACGAGCCGGTAATCATCCGCACCCGGTTGTGCATCCAGCCGATGCGCCAGAGCTGACGCATGCCTGCATCGACGATGGGAATCCCGGTCTGGCCGCGTTGCCACGCGGTGAGGTGGGCTTCACGGTCGCTGGCCCAGGGGAACCGAGCAAAGCGTTCGTCGAGCGGTTGGGCCGGCATCTGCGGATAGTGGAAGAGCAGGTAGTGGGCAAACTCGCGCCAGCCGATCTCGCTGAGGAAGGTGTCTCGCGCGCTGTTCCGGGCGCCGTCGACAGCGCGCCAGATCGTGCGTGGACTGATCTCGCCCCAGTGCAGATGCGCCGAGAGCCCGGATGTGCCGGTCAGTGATGGAATGTCGCGGTTGATGTCGTACGCGTCGATGCGGGATCCGACAAATGCCGTCAGGCGTTCGAGGGCCGCCTGCTCGCCGGGTGCCCACATGTCGGCAAGACCGTCATCCCAGCGGATTGACGGTTGCAGCCCGAGCGCAGCGACCGGGACGCTGTGCGGCCAGTTGACAGGCCCCTGCATCTGCGACGGCGCAGGCTGAGGTTCGCTGCCCGGTCCAGCGGCGTCGAGTCGGCGCCAGAACGCACCGAACACCTTGAAGTGGCCACCGTCCTGGCGATAGATTTCCCATGGCTCGCGGAGCAGGCTGCCGGCGAAGCTTTGCGCGTCGATACCGGTTTTAAGCAAGCGCCGCTTGATCAGGCTGTCGCGCTCGATGAGCGCCGGATCGTAGAGGCGGTTCCAGTAAACGCCGTCAGCACCGGTTTCGGCAATCAGCTCGAGCAGTGTTGACAGGCTGTCGTTGCTGTCGCGGATGATGAGGCGCCCGCCGATTGCGGCAAGACTGCGCTCCAGCGCCAGCAGACTGTGGTGCAGCCACCAGCGGGAGGCAGCGCCAGGCTGCCAGGGTGCCTCTTCGGTCGGCGCCATGATGAATGTCGGAACACAGCGACCTCTCGCAATCGCCGCGCTCAGCGCCGGGTTGTCATGCAGGCGCAGGTCGCGGCGTAACCACACCAGTGTCGTCGGCATCGACGTCATGCACCTCCATGATCAGCATGCTCGTTGGCGGTCGGAATATGCTGACCAATGATATCCGATAACCTGTCGATATCGTCGGGGTCGACGATCACCAGGTTGGCATGTCGGGTACGCTCCATGACATCCGCCCAGTTGCCGTTGCGCTGCCGTTCGCCGAGTCCCAAGACGGTCAGTCCTGGTCGGCTCAGTTGCTGGATCAGCGCACTGTCCGGGCCTGTCCGGCCGTTGTCGATGAGCAGTGTGTTTGCACCCGACAGATCGAGTGCTGCGCGGATTGTCGCGATATCGGCAGCGCCACCGAGGTAGATCAGGCGGTAGCCACGGTTCTGCAGAGCCACTGCTGCGAACAACAGATCGACATCATCATGCGAGTCGGTGGTTGTCGCAGCCACGACGCTGGGGCCGTTGGCGAAGCGGGAGTCCTGATGCAGGCGCGCGCAGAGCTTGTTACGGACGAACATCCGCAGGACGCGATGGCGTGCGGCATGGCGAGCATCGGTGCGCGCCTTGCTGGCCAGCGTCGCGAGCAGTGGGCGCATGAACGTTGAACAGACCACGTCGACCGGGTAGAGCGCCAGCGTCATTGCGCAAGCCTCTTCAAGCGCTTGTCCGTTCAATGCGTCGAGCGCTCGATACCAGCGGTCTTCGATTGCCAGACTGGCCGGTCGCAGGCCCGCTTGCGCCATTCGAGTCGGCTGTTCCGGCTGATCGAGGGCGGCAGAAATTCGGGCGAGCGACACACCCTGCGTTTGCAGGTCGACGATTCGTCGGATGCGTGCGATGTCGTCATCGGAATAGACGCGATGGCCCTTCGCAGTCCGTTGCGGAGAGAGCAGTCCGTAACGCCGCTCCCACGCCCGCAACGTCACGGCGTTGACCCCGGTGAGCGACGAAACCGTGCGGATCGGATATAACCCTCTGCCCACTGACTGACTGCCTCTTAACCGTGAAGACCGTCGGACAGCATATACCATATGACCCAGTTGGTTGACAGGTTATGTGTAAACCTTGGTTGACGTAAGGTGCCTGGTTATCGGGCTGGTGCTGTCTGGATCTCGCCGTTTCCCGTTGATCCAGCGCTGATTCGTCGGTACTCGCGGAAACTGAGCGGGTACGGCGCGTGTTGCCCGGCTTCAACAGCCTGCTCCGACACGATGTGCCATTCCTTGTCGTCGATGGGTGGAAACCACGTGTCGCCACGGACCCTGGTTCTGACCAGGGTGACATCGAGACGTTGCGCCAGCGGCAGAAACGCTGTGTAGATGTCGGCTCCGCCAATCACCATGACCTCTGCGGAGCGACCAGCCAGCGCGATGGCTTGCTCGACGTCATGGGCGACCAGGCAGCCTGGCGCTCGAAAGGCCGGATGACGACTCATGACGATACTGGTGCGTCCTGGCAGCGCGCGACCAATGGCCGTGTAGGCGCCTCGGCCCATGATCATCGGTTTACCGACCGTTCGTTGCTTGAAGAACTGCAGATCGACGGGGATGTGCCAGGGCAGGTCATTGTCGAGCCCGATCACCCGATCGAGATCCATGGCAACGATCAACGTGATTCCGGAGCATGACGACGCGTGAGTTGTGGTCATGATTCCCTGATGGTGAATGGTTGTTGACGGCCCGTTGGGCGGGGCAGTGGCTTGACGTTACACCGCCACCGGGGCCTTGATCCCTGGATAAGGATGGTAACCGATCAGTTCGAAGTCTTCGAGTTCATAGTCATGGAGGCTGGCCGGTCGCCGTCGAATACGTAGCTGCGGCAGCGGCCGGGGTTCGCGTGACAGCAGCGTTGCAACCTGTTCCAGGTGATTGGCGTAGAGGTGCGCATCGCCGATGCTGACGATCAGCTCTCCGGGCTGGAGATCGCATTGCTGCGCCAGCGCGTGAACCCACAGTGCGCCTTGTGCGACGTTGAACGGGTTGCCGAGAAACAGATCGTTCGAGCGGATCGTCAGCATCAGCGAGAGCCGGTTTTTCGTGACGTTGAACTGATAGAGCAGATGGCAGGGCGGCAGCGCCATCCTGCCATTTCTGACATTGTCCTGGGGGCTGATCGACGCGTCTGGCAGGTATTCGACATTCCATCCGTGGAACAGGATTCGCCGGCTGTCAGGATCAGTCTTCAGCGCGTGGATGACCTGGTCGATCTGATTGATCGTGCCGCCGTCCCGGGTTGGCCATGCCGTCCATTGACGCCCGTAGATCGGCCCCAGTTCGCCGTCTTCCGTCGCCCATTCGTCCCAGATCGTCGCCTTGAGCTGCTTGATGTTGGTGCTCCCCGACAGGAACCACTTCCACTCATGAAAGATCGACGGGAAATGCACCCGCTTGGTCGTCAGCAGAGGAAAGCCTTCGTCGAGGTCGAAGCGCAGTGTCCTGCCGAACACGGACAGGGTTCCTGTGCCGGTCCGGTCGTTCTTGCGAACGCCGTTTTCAAGCACGTCTCGAAGCAGCGCGTGATACTGTTTCATGAATTGTGTCCTGATTGCCGTCGGTAGGCGAGCAGCAGCATTGTCATGCCACCGATCAGCATCGGCAGGGACAGCAGTTGCCCGAGGGTGAGCCAGCCGAAGGCGAGATAGCCGATGTGCGCATCGGGAAGGCGGACGAACTCGACGAGAATCCGGGCGACGCCGTAACCGGCAAGGAAGACACCGGTGACTGCCATGACCGGTCGTTGACGGCGGCTGAACACCCAGACGACAACAAACAGCAGCACACCCTCCAGAGCTGCCTGATACAGCTGTGAGGGGTGTAGCGTCATGCCGGCCGGTGGAAAATAGACGCCCCAGGGGAGATCCGTCGGCTTGCCCCACAGTTCGCCGTTGATGAAATTGCCGATGCGGCCGAGGCCGAGGCCGACAGGGGCGAGCGGCGCAACGAAGTCGGCAAGGCGCAGGACTGACAGGCGTTGTTTGCGCGCAAACAACAACAGTGCAAGGCCAACTCCGATCAGTCCGCCATGGAAGCTCATCCCGCCTTCCCAGACGCGTAACAACCGCAACGGATCACTCAGTATCGCGCTGCCGTCGTAGAACAGGATGTAACCAAGACGCCCTCCTGCAACCACACCGACGGCACAGTAAAACAGCAGATCTGATACCTGTTGCCGGTCCAGCAGGTCGCCGGGGCGTCCACTGCGTTGTCGACCGAGCCACCAGCCGGCAAGGAACCCGAAAGCGTACATCAGCCCGTACCAGTAGATGGCGATCGGGCCGATAGCGATGGCAACGGGGTCAACGAGCGGATAGCTGAGCATGCATCAATCGTAAATGAAACTCGAGTGCACCGACAGCTTTTCGCAAGCGTTGGCCGTTGGTTTGGCGATGGCTGTGGCGTACACTGCGACTGGCATGTTGCATCGGGTCAGGTGTCAGGAAGGCATGGAATGAACGGTTGCTCGGCGAGGCGTCTGGTTGTAGTGCTGATGATGGGGCTGCTGCTTGCAATGCAAGGTGTCACTGTGGCACGTGAGGCGTTTGTCAGCGATGCGTTGCAGCTGGATCTGCGCGCCGGCCCGGGGAATCAGTACCGTATCCTGCAGATGATGCCGGCCGGTCAGCCGGTGCGGGTTGCCGAGGAGTCGGAGGGCTGGTCCAGGGTTGTCCTGCCGAGCGGGCGCGAAGGGTGGATGTTGACCCGCTTTCTTGCCGATCAGCCGAGCGCGACCGCGCGACTGCAGGCCATCGAGTCCCGAGAGCGCGCACTCGTTGAGGAGAATGCCGACCTGAGTGAGCGCCTGGCCGACGCCACCGCCCGTCTCGAACAACTCGAGGGCGAGTTTCTGGCTGGTGCCGAGCGGCGTGATCTGCTTGAGCAGCGCGTCGCCGAAGCGCGTCAGGGGCTGGGCATGTTCGAGGACAATCAGATTCTCAGCAAGCAGCTGGTCGATGCGCAGCGTGCGCTTGACGATCTCGGCCATGAAATCGAGCGGCTCGAGCGGCGTCATGAACAACGCTGGTTTCTTGCTGGCGGTGCTGTGCTGGGAGCCGGCCTGCTGTTGGGTGCGTTGATGGCCCGACTCGTTGGCCGCCGTCGACCGCGTTGGAGCAATGAGTTGTGACCGGAAGCGCTGGCGCTGCCGACTTCGTGCAATGGTTTCGCCGCAGTGCCCCCTACATCAACGCGCATCGCGGTCGCACCTTTGTCATCAGCGTCGGCGGTGAGGCTCTGCTTGACGCCGGCTTTCCTGCGCTGATCCACGACATTGCCTTGCTGCACAGTCTTGGCGTCCGCATTGTTTTCGTCGTCGGGACCCGGCCTCAGATCAATGCGCGCATGCAAACCCGCGGCATTGAACAGCACTATCATCAGGGTTTGCGTATTACCACTCAGGAATCGCTCGATTGTGTCAAGGAAGCGGCTGGCGCCGTGCGTGTCGAGGTCGAGGCGCTGATGTCGATGGGGCTTGCCAACTCGCCGATGGCTGGTTTCCGGCTCCGCGTAGCCAGTGGCAATCTTGTCACTGCCCGGCCGCTCGGCGTTCGCGATGGCGTTGATTACCAGCACACCGGCGAAGTCCGGCGGATCGATCAGCAGGCGCTCGACCAGCGTCTCGACGATGGTTCGATTGTGCTGCTGGTCCCGCTGGGTTATTCACCAACCGGCGAGGTCTTCAACCTGGCGGCCGAGGATGTTGCCCTCAGGACCGCGCAGGCGTTGAAGGCTGACAAGCTGATCTACCTTGTCGAGCACCCCTTGCCGCGTGATGCCGATGGCAGCCTGCTGCGCGAAATCAGCGTGGCACGGCTCGAGCGGATGCTGGCTGATGCCCCGGCGTCTTCCGGCCCCTTCGCCAGCTCGTGCAGGTCCGATGCCGATCCATCGCAGGATCCTGGCGGCCGGCAGGATGTTCAACGGCTGCTGGTCGATGCCCTGCTGGCCTGCCGAGCAGGGGTTACCCGCGTCCATCTGCTCGAGCGTTGTGCCGACGGGCAATTGCTGCTGGAGCTGTTCTCCCGTGACGGCGTCGGGACATTGATTGCCGGTGATCCGTTCGAGTTGATTCGGCGGGCAACCATCGAGGACATCGGCGGCATCCTGGCGCTGACCGAGCCGCTGGAGCACAGTGGCGTGCTGGTGCGCCGTTCGAGGGAATTGCTTGAAAACCAGATTGATGAATTTCTGGTCATCGAGCGCGATGGCACGATCATTGCCAGTGCTGCTTTGTCCGCGCTTCCGGGCGCCGAGCTCGGTGAACTGGCCTGCTTCACCACGCACCCCGATTATCTCGGGGGCGGGCGCGGAGGACGCTTGCTTGCGCATGTCGAGCGTGAAGCGAAGCGTCGAGGTCTGACCGGGTTGTACGTCCTCACCACGCACGCGTCACACTGGTTTCGCGAGCGCGGCTTCGATCCGGCTGATGTCGCGGATCTCCCGCAACCGCGGCAGCAGCTGTACAATCTTGCGCGACGCTCGAAGGTCTTTGTCAAACGCTTCGCTGCCTCGCCCCGCAAAGGTGAATGACCAGCCAGCGAGGCAGCGAAACCACGGGGGAATGATGGCAGCTGAAGCGGCTCCGCTGCGAGTTCTGCACCTGACCGACCCGCATCTGCACCATGATTCTGACGCCCGGATGGGTGGCATGGATACCCGGCGCAGCTGGGATGCCGTGCTGGCTGCGGTGGCGGCGCAAGCAAAGCCGGACCTGGTGCTGGTGACCGGTGATATTGTCCACGACCACGATGCCGAGACGTATCGTGGTGTGATGCGTGATCTCGCCGCGCTGGGTGCTCCTGCGCTGCTTCTGCCTGGTAATCATGATGATTCGGCGTTGTTTCGTGCGACGATCCCCGAGCAGGGCGCAGTGGCCAGACCGTCGCACTGTCGCGTTGGTAACTGGCTGATCATTCTGCTGGACTCGACGGTTGCCGGCGCAGCTCATGGGCATCTTGATGCCGACCAGCTGGCCGGCCTGCGAGATGCGTTGCGCACGCATCCCGACTGCCCGGTGCTGGTCTGTCTGCATCATCAGCCGGTGCCGGTGGGGTCGAGTTGGCTCGACCGCCTCGGCCTGGAGAATGGCGACGCGCTGTTTTCGGTGATCGATGACTGCCCCCGGGTCAGGTTGGTGCTCTGGGGGCATGTGCATCAGGTGCATGACAGCTGGCGCGGCGATATTCGGCTGCTGGCGACGCCATCGACGTGCATGCAGTTCCGGCCGAACCAGGATCAGCCTGGCTTCGATGATCAGCCGCCCGGCTGGCGTTGGCTCGAATTGTCGCCGGACGGCGCAGTCTCCACCACGGTGGGCCGTTTGCCGGAACTGCCGGAGGGGTTGCGGGTTGGTGAAATCTCTTACTGAGGTGGCGTCAGATTTCGATCATATCGAAGTCGCTTTTCCCGGCGCTGCATTCCGGGCAGACGAAATCATCCGGAATATCCGCCCAACGCGTGCCGGGGGCAATGCCTGCTTCGGGAAGCCCCAGCTCCTCTTCATAGATCCAGCCACAAACCACGCACAGATAGGATGAGTATTCCATGAAGCCAGTGCCTCCGCTGTTGGTTGTCAAGGCGGCTACTCTACAGTGTGACTTGATGACGGTCGATGGTCTGTTGCGTCAGCAGATGGAGAAGCCTGCAGTCGAGGCTGGAATGGCGCCATGACACGCAGACCGACCGGCTTGTATGTGTTGACCGACGCCGTACTGCGCACGCATGCGGATCTACTGGCCCGTGCCAGCGCTGCGTTGGACGGTGGCGCGCAGACCCTGCAGTATCGAGACAAGACGCACGATCGGAAACGTCGGCTGACAGAGGCGCGTGCCTTGCGTGATTGTTGTCGTCGAGCGGGTGCTGTGTTCATCGTCAACGACGATATTGAGCTGGCTGAACAGGTTGGTGCCGATGGCGTGCATCTGGGTGAGCATGACGTCGATGTGGCGGCAGCTCGGGCGCGTCTCGGTCCGCGCGTTTGTATCGGTGCCTCCTGCTATGGCGATCTGCAGCGTGCGAGGCGCATGGTGGCCGCGGGCGCTGATTATCTGGCTTTCGGCGCTGTTCGCGCATCGGCGACCAAACCGGGTGCCCGTATCTTGCCGCCAGGGCGTCTCATCGAAGCGCGTCGGGAGTTTGCATTGCCACTGGTGGCGATTGGCGGAATTGATGTCGACAACCTCGCTGAGGTCATGGCGGCCGGTGTCGACGCGGTCGCTGTCACGCATGCCGTGTTCGCCGCTGCCGACCCCGCGACAGCGGCTCGTGGCCTGGTCACCGCCATGCAGGCGGCGGGTTGAGCTGCTTCGCGGTTGTCTCGCGCGACAGGCAGTCTTGATGGCACAATAGCTTCGATCATTCAGCCCGCAACGCAACGGGCCCCAGCCGGAGGTAGTGATGACCCATTCGCAGTCGCTGTTCGAGACGGCCAAACAGCATATTCCTGGTGGTGTCAACTCACCGGTGCGTGCTTTCAAGGGGGTGGGTGGAACGCCCATCTTCATCCGTCGCGCACAAGGCCCGTATCTGTATGACGAGGATCACAAGCGCTATATCGACTTTGTCTGTTCATGGGGGCCTGCCATCGTCGGGCATGCGCATCCCGAGGTTGTCGACGCGGTTGCGTCGACCGCTGCCAACGGGCTGAGTTTTGGCGCACCGACCGAGGCCGAAACCCTGATGGCGCAGGCGATTCGTGGTCTGGTCCCGTCAATGGAGCGGGTGCGAATGGTCAACTCCGGGACAGAGGCGACCATGAGCGCTCTGCGCCTGGCGCGTGGGTTTACCGGACGTGACATCATCGTCAAGTTCGAAGGAAATTATCACGGCCATGTCGATGCGTTGCTGGTCAAGGCGGGCTCAGGAGCGCTCACGCTTGGCACGCCAACCTCCCCGGGTGTTCCGGAGAGCGTTGTCAAGGACACCTTGACGCTCGCCTACAACGATGCTGAACAGGCGCGTCAGTTGTTCGCCGAGCATGGCGAGCGCATCGCCGCGGTGATCGTCGAGCCGGTGGCGGGCAACATGAACTGTGTTCCAGGCGAGCCGGACTTCCTGCAAACGTTACGTACGTTGTGCACCAAGCATGGTGCAGTGCTGATTTTCGACGAAGTGATGTCCGGTTTTCGTGCCTCCCTGGGCGGCGCGCAGGCGCACTACGGGATCGTCCCTGACCTGACCTGCCTCGGCAAGGTGGTTGGTGGTGGCATGCCCGTCGGCGCCTTTGGTGGGCGTCTTGACATCATGGAGCACCTGGCGCCGCTTGGCCCGGTTTATCAGGCCGGTACGCTGTCGGGAAATCCTGTCGCGATGGCGGCGGGTATCAAGACGCTCGAGATCATCAGCAGGCCGGGGGTGTTCGACGAACTGTCTCGACAGACCGCTGCGCTGGCTGCCGGTATCCGCGATCTGGCCCGAGAACAGGGCGTTCCGTTGCAGGTCAATCAGATCGGCAGCATGTTCGGGGTATTCTTTACCGATCAGGAAACGCCAGTGACGCGATACGAGCACGTGATGGCGTGTGATCAGGAGCGTTTCCGGCGCTTTTTCCACCAGATGCTGCATGAAGGTGTGTACATGGCGCCGTCAGCGTTCGAAGGCGGATTCACGTCGATCGCGCACGACTCCACAGTCATGGATGTCACCCTCAGCGCCATGGCCAGAGCGTTGCAGTAGTGCTGCAGTGCGCAGAACGCGGATCGGGGTTCGGAAGTGGTGCGAGGTGGCCAGTCGCGCTGTCAGAACCGCAAGCCATCGGGGATCAGTTTGCTGATGGCACGAAGCCGCTCCATCGAGTCATCGAGACAGAGCAACGCCTGCCTCTCGTCGAGGCTCATCGGCAAGACTTCGGCGAGGCGGCATGACAGCCAGAGTGCGTCAGTATCGTCACGCGTGCAATGTTCATAGCCGCTGTTTTCCAGCTCCATGACCTGGTCGATCAGCCTGGTCAGTTGCGCTGATTGCGGAGGCAGGCGTGGCCCGGCAGGCGTCGGGAGGCGTTCGGTCTCCGCCCAGAGCAGCCTTGTTGCATCGGCTTCAGCGTTGACGATGCGGAAGCGGTCGCCGCCAAGTGCAACGATGCCAAGCAGGCCGTCAGGCTGCTGATTCCAGTCGACGATCGTGGCAAGTGTGCCGACTGCGTGCGGAACCGGCAGTGCGCCGTCTTCTCTGCCCTGCTTGATCAGACAGACCCCGAAGGGCGCCTGCTGCCGCATGCAGTAGCTGACCATGTCCAGATAGCGGCGTTCGAAAATCCGCAAAGGCAGCGGCCCACCAGGAAACAGAATGGTGTTCAGCGGGAAAATGGGGATGCGCGTCATGCACTGCCTCCTTGGTCACAACCCCATCTGGGGGTGAGGTGTTGCTCAACGCCGAGATGGTCAAGGATGCGTGCCACCACGAAATCGATCAGGTCCGCGATGCTGGCCGGCTGGTGATAAAAACCGGGGGAGGGTGGCATGATGACGGCACCCATCTCGCTCAGCATCAGCATGTTTCTTAAATGCAGGCTGGAAAACGGCATTTCTCTCGGGACCAGTATCAACGTTCCACGTTCCTTGAGAACGACATCCGCTGCGCGCTCGATCAGATTGTTGCTGGTGCCGGCAGCGATACCGCCCAGTGTGCCGGTTGTGCACGGGCAGACGACCATGCGTCGGCCAGCGCCGGAGCCAGAGGCGCAGGCGGCAGTCCACTGATTGTTGCCAAGTAAACGCAGTTGATCGTGGGGCGCCCGACAGTAATCCTGTAGATGGCGCTCTGCGGCGGCGCGCTGACCGGGCAGCCCCAGCTCTGTCTCGCTACCAAGGACAATGCGTCCGGCGTCGGAGATCAACAGATCGACCGATTCGCCGGCGTCGATCAGGCATTCAAGCAGGCGAATCCCGTAAGGCATGCCGGAAGCGCCGGTCCAGGCCAGCGTGATTCTCTGCGTTGCACGTGTCATTGTTGCGGCCATGTCTGGCCTGCAGTTGCGTCGAGTGCTGTTGTCAGGAGCGCATGGATGCCGCCAAAACTGCCGTTACTCATGATCACGATCCGGTCACCTGGGGACGCTCGATTGACCAGCAACTCCACCAGATGTTCCAACTGATCGCTCTGGTTGACGTCCCTGGCAGGCAGACCGGCTGCGCAGATCGCGTCGGCCAGCTCCGTCACCGACCATGCCAGATCAGGTGGCTGGAAGATGAAGACCTGGTCGGCGTGCGCCAGCGCCGGTGCCAGTGCCGCCTGGTGGTGTCCACTGCGCAGGCTGTTCGAGCGAGGTTCGAACGCGACCAGGATACGACCCGACCCCTGCTCACGAAGCGCTGCGGTCGTCGCTGCGATTGCCGTCGGGTGATGCGCAAAGTCGTCGATCACTTCGACGCCACCATGAAGGCCGCGGGACTCGAGCCGTCTGCGCACGCCCTTGAAGGTGTTCAACGCCTGTGAGCCCTGTTCGAGAGGCACACCGACATGCCGGGCTGCGAGCAACGCGGTGGCGGCATTGGCCGCATTATGTGCGCCGGGGTGTGACCAGTGCAGCGTCGTGGTCAGGTTTTCCCCTTGCAGCGTCCATGTGGTGCCATCGCTGCGCCGCAAACGCCAGTCGTTGCATGCTGCGGTGCCCACGCGAATCACTGGCGTCCAGCAGCCGCGCTGCAGTGTTTCCTCGACGCTGCGCTGGTCGCCGTTGGCGATAATCAGCCCTGAGCCGGGGACGCAGCGCACCAGGTGATGGAACTGCGTCTGGATTGCCCCCAGGTCAGCAAAGATGTCGGCATGGTCGTATTCCAGGTTGTTGATGATCAGCGTTCGAGGTCGAAAGTGCACGAACTTCGAGCGTTTGTCGAAGAACGCCGTGTCGTATTCGTCGGCCTCGATCACGAACCAGGGGCTGTTGCCGATCCGCGCCGAGACCGGGAAGTTGTTCGGGCGGCCACCGATCAGAAACCCCGGAGCGAGGCCGGCTTGCTCGAGAATCCACGCCACCAGCGATGCTGTCGTGGTCTTGCCATGGGTCCCGCTGACAGCGATCACCCAGCGGTCATGCAGAATGTTGTTGGCGAGCCAAGCCGGCCCCGAAACGTAGTCAAGCCCCCGGTCAAGCACCGCTTCAACGACCGGCTGACCGCGCGACAAGGCATTGCCGATGATCACTTGATCGGGGGCGGGGTCAAGTACAGAGACGTCACTGGAATCGGCAACGGCAATGCCGGCCTCCTCCAACAGTTCGCTCATGGGGGGATAGACGTTGCGGTCGGAGCCGGTAACAACGTGGCCCAGTTCTCTGGCGAGCAGCGCCAGACTGCCCATGAACGTGCCGCCGACACCCAGCAAGTGCACATGCATCAGCCGATCACCTGCCCGATCCAGATCGAGATCACGAAGTATCCGATTGCAAGTGCCAGGGCAACGCCGCGAGACACGTCGAGCGACTGCGTTAGAATGTGCCCGAGGACGGCAATCGACCAGATCACGATGCCGAGCCACCAGAGCGCGGGCCACAGAGTCGGTGACGACCCTGAGGAAGCAAGCAGTGCCGGCAACAACGCTATGGTCAGCAGCAATGAAGTGCCAAAAAACGCGCAGGCAGTCTGCACATAGCGACTGCCAAGTCGGCGGATCTGCAGCAGCGCATAAGGCATTGCCAGGCCCAGTCCGGTATGCAGTAAGACGCTCGCCGGGTTGCCGCCAGGGTCGTCAAGGCCGCTCATGACAGCGAACGACAGCAGAGCAGACAAGACGACCAACGCCCCCAGCAGAGACGGGGAGTAACGCATGTCCTGGGGGCCTGACCTGAGCAGGCAGATCCTGATCAGGACGTTGAAGTCCGCACTGCGGAACATGCTGTTCTCCACGTTTGGGGCGGTGGTCTGTGCCGTTGCTAGACAGCGGCCTGCGTCGATTTCTCGGCAATGACCACCCGTTTGGGGTATCCTCTCGACGAATTCAATAGAGTTCCGCCAAGAATAATCGACCTGATGTCATTTCGCGAGGATCAGCATGACGGTGCCTAAAAACGCCTTCTACGCGCAATCCGGGGGTGTGACGGCCGTCATCAACGCCAGTGCCTGCGGCGTGATTGAAACCGCCAGACAGCATTCTGCCAGAATCGGCACCGTCTATGCCGGCCGTAACGGCATTCTGGGCGCTCTGCGCGAGGAGTTGATCGACACATCACTGGAGCGGCCCGAGGATATTGCCGCCCTGCGTCACACGCCAGCCGGCGCGTTCGGTTCATGCCGCTACAAGCTGCGCGGGCTGGATGAGAACAAAGCCGAATATCATAGACTGATCGACGTCTTTGCAGCGCATGACATCGGTTACTTCTTCTACAACGGCGGTGGTGATTCACAGGACACGGCACACAAGGTCTCGCTGATCGGTGAGCGTCTCGGCTATCCGCTGACGGCAATCGGCATCCCCAAGACGGTCGACAACGATCTCATCGGTACCGATTGCTGTCCCGGATTCGGCTCCGTCGCCAAATATGTTGCGCTGAGCACGCTGGAGGTCGGCTTCGATGTCCGTTCGATGGCTGCATCGTCGACCAAGGTGTTCGTTCTCGAGGTCATGGGGCGTCATGCTGGCTGGATTGCCGCGGCAAGTGCGCTCGCCGCGCGCTCGGAGGATGACGCTCCGCATATCATCCTGCTCCCTGAAGTCCCTTTTCGTCGCGACGCCTTTCTTGATCGTGTGAAGGCCGTCGTCGAGCGTGTCGGCTTTTGCGTCATCGTGGCCTCCGAGGGGCTGCAGGATCACGAAGGGGGGTTGCTCGGTACGCTGGGCGGCGCGGATGCATTCGGCCATCATCAGCTTGGTGGTGTCGGCCCCAAGATTGCAGCACTTTGTCGTGAAGTCCTGGGTTACAAGTATCATTGTGCGGTTGCCGATTATCTGCAGCGCGCTGCCCGCCATGTCGCGTCTGCGGTTGATGTTGAGCAGGCCTACGCGGTGGGCAAGGCTGCCGTCGAAATGGCGATTGATGGGTACAACGCCGTGATGCCGGTGATCGAGCGCCTGAGCGATGAGCCGTATCGTTGGCGCGTTTCAGCGGTGCCGCTTGATCAGGTTGCCAATGTCGAGCGGACGCTCCCCGCCGAATTCATTCGCGATGACGGTTTTGGTGTCACGCCAGCCGCGCTTCGTTACCTGTCGCCACTGATTCAAGGCGAGGACCATCCACCCTGGCATGATGGTCTTCCACAGTATGTCTCCTTGCGTAACGTGCTGGTGCCGAAGCGGCTGCAACAGACTTTCGAAATCAACTGACGATGAGGGCTGAACCATGAACATCGATGCAATTCCCGCTGGCAAATCGGTGCCGGATGATATCAACGTCATCATCGAGATTCCGCAGCAGGCGGCCCCGATCAAGTATGAGGTCGACAAGGACTCCGGGGCGATCATGGTCGACCGCTTCATGGGGACGGCAATGCACTACCCGTGCAACTATGGGTATGTTCCGCACACGCTTTGCGGTGACGGTGATCCGGCCGATGTGCTGGTGGTTGCGCCATTCGCCCTGCAGATCGGTTCCGTGATTCGCTGCCGGCCGGTCGGCGTGTTGAAGATGTCCGACGAGTCAGGCGAAGACGCGAAGATTCTTGCCGTGCCGGTCGACAAGTTGACGCCGATGTACAGCGCGGTGCGCGAACCCGCCGATCTGCCCGCCATGCTGCTTGCGCAGATTCAGCATTTCTTTGAACATTACAAGGATCTCGAGCCCGGCAAGTGGGTCAGGATCGACGGCTGGGAAGGCAGTCAGGCGGCACGGGAAGAGCTGCTCGCTGCAGCCGCGCGCGTCTCGGCAGGCTGATTCCAGGCATGGCGCGCGGCAGGTGCTGGACAGGGGGTCAGGACGATCGCTATCCTGCACGATGCACTGCACCATCGGCTGGTGTGGTGAATGTCGAGCGGTCTGCGAGGTTGCCATGTTTCAAGCTCTGACAATCAGCAAGTTGCAGCAAGAACGCGCTGACCATGCTGGCACGGGTGGTGTCAGTGAAGGCAATCACTGTTGTGGTTTTCTTCCGGCGTTTCGTGATTGCAACACCGGTCGCGTCTACCCGTCGCTGCGTGCGGACGGGCAGGCCGCCGGCTTCCATTGTCTTGATGGTTTGCCCGCTGAGCTGGTTTCAAGACGTGATGGCCGTGGTTGTGTTTGCGCGCTGAAAGCAGGGGTTCAGGCGGGATTTGTTCGTGATGGGCGGTTCTACACACGTGAAGAAGCTGCGCGATACGTCGCAGCCGAGGGGTGATCAGCAGCGTCCATCAGTGGATGGTTGATCTGCTGCCGGCGAGGTTCGACCATGGTTTTTCTTCAAGCCTCCTGTACCGTCGATGAAAGTGCCTGTGAGGCTGTCGAAACGCTGTTGACCGGTCTGGGTGCCGTGTCGATCACCATCGAGCCGCGATCGGATGAAGAAGAAGTGCTCGAGCCGGGGCCGGGCGAAACGCCGCTATGGCAGGTGTTGTTGCTGAAGGCGTTGTTCATCACCGATGAGGTGCCGAGCAGTCTGCGCCAGCGCGTCGCTGATGTGTGCAGTGAAACCGGCGCGCGTGACTGGTCCGTCCGAATCGTTGTCGACCGCGAGTGGGAGCGTTCCTGGATGGACTACTACCATCCGATGCGCTTTGGCTCGCGTCTCTGGATATGCCCCAGTCATCGGCGTGTGGTTGATCCTGACGCTCTGGTTGTGCATCTGGATCCGGGGCTGGCGTTTGGTACCGGAACGCACCCAACAACGCGTCAATGCCTCACCTGGCTGGCCTCTCAGTCTCTTGAGACGACATCCGTGCTCGACTATGGCTGCGGCTCCGGCATTCTCGCCATTGCTGCGCTGGTGCTGGGCGCGCCGCACGCCGTGGCTGTCGATAACGATCATCAGGCGCTTGTTTCAACAAGGGAAAACGCCAGGCATAATGGTGTTTCCGATCGGCTTGTTGTTTGCGATCCAGGCAGTCTGACGGATCATCAGTCGGATCTGATTATTGCCAATATTCTGTCCGGGACCTTGATTCAGCTCGCGCCGACGCTGATCGAGAGGGCGCGAATCGGTGGGCGTATCGTGCTCTCCGGCATCCTCGAACGGCAGGTCGTCGACGTCTGCGCAGCCTACGCATCGGCTTGCCCGCTTGACACCGTGTCGGTCGATGATGGCTGGGCATTGCTGATTGGCACAGTGCAGGGGTAGCGGCCATGCTTGTGCGTTGCCCGACATGCCAGACTGTCTATCGCGTTGATGCCAACGTGCCGGTCATTTCCGGTCAGGCGGTGCATTGTGGTGCGTGTGGAGCAGACTTCGAGCTGCGCAGTCACATTATCCGGCGCTCACCGGTCCCTGGCGTGGCGAAGGTGGCATCACTTGCTGAGCCGGCCGTTGTCAAGGCCAAGCCCTTGCCGTATTCGGCAACTGCGGCTCCTGCCCCGCGCCCCGTCAGTGGTCAGAAGATGCCGGCTCCTCCTGTCAGCGGTGAGGAATCCCCGGCTCTCGGGTCCGAATCGGCGACGTCGGAAGCCGCTGTAGCGCCATCGTCTCCGTCGGTGTTTCCTGCTGACGCATCCCCGGCCGGCTGGCGAGCGACACCGCCCGGCGAAACCCCTTCCGATGCGGTTGATGTGCGTTGGTCGCTTGGCGCTCCGCGGCGCCCAGCTGCCGGTGCTGCGGATCGCTCCGGGTCGCTTTCCAGCGCGGATCATGCTGCCGATCAACGCTCCGAGCCGCAGGCGGCGTCATCGATTGAGCCGCCACCTCGTTCGGCAACTGCGCCTCCTGTCAGCGGCCACGAAGCCCCCGCTCCCGGCCCGGGCTCGATGACGTCGGAAGCGGCTCCACCGACCACTGCTCCATCAGCGACATTGGCCGATGTGGTCCCGGCCGAATGGCGAGCAACACCGCCCGGCGAAACCCCTTCCGATGCGGTTGAGGTGCGCTGGTCGCTCGGCGCTCCGCGACGCCCAGCTGCCGGTGCTGCTGAACGCTCCGGATCGCTTTCCGGTACGGATCATGCTGCCGCGCGACGCTCGGGGCCGCAGATGGCATCATCGATTGAGTCGCCCCCTCACGAGCAAGTTTCCAGCGACGCATCCGATCCAGGCGACCAAGCACCAGTTGCCAGCCGCGACGTTGCCGCCGAGTCAGCACCTGTGGCAACAGGCAGTGCTGCAGCAACCGACGTCGAGTCGGCTGCTGCCGAGTCGGGTATGGTTGAAGCAACCGGGAGCGGGTCGGAAACGGCTGAATCAGCCCTTCCTACAGCAAAGCCAACAGTTGCCGCGCCATCGGTGGCTTCTCGATCTGACGCCAACGGCCTAGTCCGAACTGTGCCGGAAGTGACGCCAGAGGAGCCACCTCGGCAGTCGCAGGTCGCCTACCCGCCCCGTCCTTCCCCGCTGAAACGGTTGTTGTCAGGTAATCCTGCCTTGTCATCCGAAGCAACACGGCTGCCTGACCCTCCGGCACGCAAGGCACCATCGCCATGGCAGCGACCGCCAGATGAGTCGCCGTCATCAGCCGTGCAGTCGCCGCCTTCTTCGGCGACCACCCAGCTGCCCGCGGCCACCCCGCCGTCAGCATCGAACGCCAGCCCTCCGTCGACTCCCAGCGCTTCACCGTCTCCCGGCATGCTGCATGCGCCTGTTCGGCCCGAGCCTGCCTCGCCGCGGGGCGCGACGGTTCGACCAGCACAGGCGACGGATTCACGCTGGTCCATCGCCCTCTCGCCACCGGTGACCGATGATCCGCTGGCGACGAGAGACGTCAGCGCCATTCCGGAGGTTGCGCCTGCCGAGCAGGCAAAGCGCTTCAGTCTTCAGGCGGCAGCTCGACGAACGTCAGCAGCCGAACCGAATTCCCCGGTTGTCGGCACGCGTCAACGCGAGGGCGTTTCTTCCAGGCGCGGCTCCGAGCCGGCTGTCGACGATGCGTTATCAGCCCTCGCCGCGACTGGCAGGTCATCATCCAGCCCCCTCTCGTCGACGCCCGGCTGGTCAAGACCCCGATCACTGATCGGTCGCTTTAGTGCCAACCAGTGGCTGCAGTCTCTTGCGGCCCTGTTACTGGTTGCTGTTCTGGCTGTGCAACTGATCTATGCCCAGCGCCTGTCCCTGGCCGACAGCGAGCGTGGTCGACCGCTGGCAGAAGCAGTGTGTGCCTGGTTGGGTTGCAGCCTGCCATTGCCGCACGCCGACGGTCGTGTTCGCCTGGTACGCGGCACGGTGACCGAGCATCCGGAAGAAACACTTGCGCTGCAGATGTCTGCGCTGCTCGTCAACGAGTCATCCGAGCGTGCCGCATATCCATTGTTGCGGTTGCGGCTGCTGAACGATGCTCAGCGGGTTTCTGCCGAGCGTCGGTTTCATCCCTCCGAGTATCTGGACGAGGCCGACCGTGCTCTCTGGCAGGAAGGGCTGGCGCCTGGTCAGGCTGTTTCCGCCCGGCTTGCCATCGTTGCACCGGCAAGTGGGTCGGATCAGTTCCTGATTGATCTGCACCGTTGACGCACCACTGCTGCTCAGTCATGTGTCAGGACTTGTCGAGCATCGCCCGGTCACTGCAGCATGTCACTGTCTGATGCGATGCCCGCCCCGGCCTTTTCCGGTATAGTGGCCGGCCAGTCTGATGCCAATTGTCGACTAGCGAGGGGGTTTGGTGGGGACACGGTCGCGTCAGGACGCGGAACAGACAGGCTGCTGTCAGCCGGAGCAACCCGAGGTCCAGTCGCCACAGGCCATGGAGTCGGCAGGGTGTGGTGTCATTCAGGCATGTGTGGCGCAGGAAATGCACCGCTATCTGACCACTCTGCGTGGTCATGACGGTGTCGATCTCTATCGGATGGTGATCGAGCAGGTCGAGCCTGCGTTGTTCTCGGCCGTGCTTGCCTACTGTAACGGCAACCAGACGCGTGCTGCGCAGATGCTTGGGATCAACCGAGCGACGCTGCGAAAGAAACTGATTCATTACTCACTGATCCGCTGAGGTGGGTCTGGTGTTGCATTCCCACTTTGACGAGGACATCACATGTCGCCACCCAGGCGCCATCCGCGGCGCGCTTTGCTCAGCGTGTCGGACAAGACCGGCCTGCAGGATTTCGCTCGCGGTCTGATCGCAAACGGCTTTACTCTGCTTTCGACCGGAGGGACGGCCGCAATGCTGCGCGCCGCGGGGTTGGCGGTCACTGATGTCTCATCGGTGACCGGTTTCCCCGAAATCATGGACGGCAGAGTCAAGACATTGCATCCGCGTATTCATGGCGGGCTGCTGGGGCGACCCGGGCTGGACGACCAGGTCATGGAAGAACACGGCATCGACGCCATCGAGCTGCTGGTCGTCAATCTGTATCCGTTTCGTGAAACGATTCGCCAGCCAGGTTGCCGTCCTGAAGAAGCCATCGAACAGATTGATGTTGGTGGGCCGGCGATGATCCGTGCGGCGGCCAAGAATCATGCGTCGGTGGCCGTTGTTACTCGGCCCGCTGATTATTCAGCAGTGCTCGCCGCCCTTGATGCTGGTGGTCAAGTGGATGACGGGCTGCGTCGTCAGCTCGCCGCCACTGCGTTTGCCGAGACTGCCGCTTACGATGCGGCCATTGCGCGGTGGCTGACGGATCGCTCTGATAACGTTGACATGGATCCGATTCCTGATGTGCTTGACCTGAAGCTGCATCGTGTTCAAACGTTGCGCTACGGCGAAAATCCACATCAGTCGGCAGGCCTTTTCGCGTTTGACGGACGCACACCATCCGGTCTTGCCGGTGCCCGCCAGGTGAATGGCAAGCCCCTGTCGTTCAACAATCTGGCCGATTCCGATGCGGCGCTCGCCTGCGCGCTGGCCTTTGACATGCCGACCTGCGTGATCGTCAAGCATGCCAATCCGTGTGGCGTTGCCAGTGCTGATTCGCTGGGTGCCGCCTACGACGCGGCGTTTGCCTGTGATCCCGTGTCGGCATTCGGTGGCATCATTGCCTTCAATCGCCCTCTCGACGCAGCGACTGCTGGGCGAATCCTTGATCGTCAATTTGTCGAGGTCGTTCTTGCCCCGGTGGTCGAGCCTGACGCTGCGCTGCTGTTCAGCAACAAACCGGCTGTTCGGGTTCTCGAGGTGGACGGTCTGCCGCAGCGTGGCGAGACAGCTCTGGACCTGCGTTCAATCGCTGGTGGATTGCTGGTTCAGGAACGCGATGGTGGTGCTGCGTCGGCAGTCGACTTCCGGGTGGTCAGCCAGCGTCAGCCTGATTCGGATGCATGGCAGGATTTGCTGTTCTTGTGGACGGTTGCCCGATTTGTGAAGTCCAATGCCATCGTCATCGGGCGCGAGCGCGCAACCATCGGTGTGGGTGCTGGTCAGATGTCCCGTGTCTGGAGCACGCGTATCGCCTGTGACAAGGCGCTTGAAGCCGGGCTGGATCCTCGCGGCAGTTGTCTGGCCTCTGATGCATTCTTCCCGTTTGCCGATGGCATCGAACAGGCAGCTGCAGCCGGTGTACGGGCCATCATCCAGCCGGGCGGTTCGCGGCGTGATGGCGAAGTGATTGCCGCTGCGGATCGACTCGATCTTGCCATGGTGTTTACGGGTGTGCGTCATTTCCGTCATTGACGGCTGCGCGGGAGGCGGGGCGATATGCAGGTTCTGGTGATTGGTGGTGGTGGTCGGGAGCATGCGCTTGCCTGGGCGCTGGCTCGGTGCGAACGCGTCGAGCGCGTCCATGTTGCGCCAGGTAACGCCGGTACCGCCGAGGAGGCTGGTTGCGTCAATGTCGACATCGCCGCGACGGACATCGAGACCCTTTCCCGCTATGCCAGCGATCACCAGATCGACCTGACCGTGGTCGGCCCGGAGGCGCCACTGGTTGCCGGGATTGTTGATCGCTTTCATGCGCTCGGCCTGCGTTGCTTCGGCCCTCATGCCGCCGCTGCACGGTTGGAAGGTTCCAAGGAATTCAGCAAGGCCTTCATGGTCCGCCACGGCATTCCGACAGCCACTTACCGGGCGTTTACCGATATCGACGCGGCGCTGGCTTGTGTAGATCAGGCCGTTTACCCGCTGGTCATCAAGGCTGATGGCCTCGCTGCCGGCAAGGGGGTTGTCATTGCGACCGAGCGTGCGCAGGCGCGGGCGGCCGTCAAGGACATGCTCGAAGAGCAGGTTTTCGGTGCTGCTGGCGCGCGTGTGGTGATCGAAGACTTTCTGACCGGCGAAGAGGCAAGTTTCATTGTTCTGGTCGGCGCTGATGGGCAGGTGCTGCCACTGGCTAGCTCACAGGATCACAAGGCGAGGGATGACGGAGATCAGGGGCCGAACACTGGAGGTATGGGCGCTTGCTCGCCTGCGCCGATGATGACGCCGGACCTGCATCGGCGCGTTATGGACGAGGTGATCATGCCCACGGTGCGCGGGCTGGCGAAGGAGGGTACGCCTTACACCGGATTTCTGTATGCAGGCTTGATGATCGATGCCGAAGAGCGGATATCGGTGCTTGAATTCAACTGCCGTCTCGGAGACCCGGAAACGCAACCGATTCTGTTGCGGTTGCGTACTGATCTGTCAACGCTCCTGAATGCTGCGATCGATTGTGGCCTTGCACATGTTGACTGCGAATGGTCCGATCAGGTGAGTCTCGGCGTTGTGATGGCTGCCGGGAATTACCCGACTGGAGGGTCACAGGGGCAGCCGATCGACGGGCTTGACGCCGTGTCGGCGATGCACGGCAAAGTGTTCCACGCCGGAACCACGCATGATGCCGCTGGTCGCGTCGTCACCGCTGGCGGTCGCGTGCTCTGCGTGTGCGCGCTCGGTGACCATGTTGCCGATGCCCGGGCCGGTGCGTATGCCATTGTCGATCAGATCGGCTGGGACGACGTCCATTATCGCCGCGATATCGGTCATCGTGCCTTGTCCCGTTGATCCCCGAGCGACCATCCTGAGGCGAATTCCGACGATGCGCACCATTTTCAAGTCTGACAAACTGGCCGAAGTCTGCTACGACATCCGTGGCCCCGTTCTTCAGGAGGCGAAGCGCCTCGAAGATGAAGGGCATCGGATCATGAAGCTGAACATCGGCAATCCGGCGCCGTTCGGTTTTGAGGCGCCTGACGAGATCCTTCAGGATGTGCTGATCAACCTGCCGAATGCGCAGGGTTATTCGGATGCCAAGGGAATCTTTTCCGCGCGCAAGGCGGTTGTTCAGCAATGCCAGCAGCGCGGTATCCGTGATGTCGGCGTGGAAGACGTGTTCCTCGGCAACGGTGTCAGCGAGCTGATCGTGATGGCAATGCAGGCGTTGCTGAACGACGGCGACGAACTGCTCGTCCCTGCCCCCGACTACCCGCTCTGGACGGCAGCCGTGACGCTGGCTGGCGGGCGGCCCGTGCACTACCTGAAGGATCCCGAACGCGGCTGGGAGCCCGATCTGGCCGATATCGAAGCCAGGGTCACATCACGCACGCGTGGGCTGGTGTTGATCAACCCCAACAACCCGACCGGTGCCGTCTACAGTGAAGCGCTGCTTCGGCAGGTTGTCGAGCTGGCAAGGCGGCATGACCTGATCCTGTTTGCCGATGAAATTTACGACAAGATTCTTTACGATGATGCGCGCCATGTGTCTGTTGCGGCACTGAGTGACGATGTGCTGACGGTGAGTTTCAGCGGCCTGTCGAAGGTTTACCGAGCCGCCGGGTTTCGTTCAGGCTGGATGTTTCTGAGTGGTCCTCGTGACCGGGCGGCAGATTATATTGCGGGCCTGTCGATTCTCGCGTCGATGCGCCTGTGTGCCAACGTCCCTGCACAGCATGCAGTGCAGACAGCCGTTGGTGGCTATCAGAGCATTCAGGAGCTGGTTCGACCGGGTGGGCGGCTGTATCAGCAGCGCGAGTTTGCCTGGCAGGCAATCAACGCCATTCCCGGGTTGAGTTGTGTCAAGCCCGCAGGGGCTCTCTATCTGTTCATCCACTTCGACGGCGAGCGTTTCGGCTATGCTGACGACCGTCGGCTGGTCCTTGATCTGCTGCGAGAAGAGTACCTGTTGCTGGTTGAAGGAACCGCCTTCAACTGGCCTGCGCCGGATCATCTTCGAATGGTGTTTTTGCCACACAAGGACGATCTTGAGGATGCCATCGGTCGCATGCAGCGGTTTTTTGCGCGGCATGCGCGAGACTGAACACATCACACGTCAGGAGAGAGGAGGATTCATGCTGCGTGTTGACGATGCGGCCTCACCCTGTATCGGTGTCTGTCAGATGGATGCCGATGATCACTACTGCACCGGTTGCCTGCGCACCCGTGATGAAATTGCTCGCTGGTCGATGCTCGGGGTCGCTCAGCGGCAAATGCTGAACGCTCGCCTTGCCGAACGGCGGGCGCAACTGGATGGTGCCGATCGCTCGGCAGGAGAGTCATCATGGTCAGACTGACGAAGATCTACACGCGAACCGGGGACGATGGCAGCACCGGGCTTGGTGACGGCAGTCGTGTCACGAAACATGGCGCTCGGGTCAGCGCTTACGGCAGCGTCGATGAGGCCAATGCCACATTGGGTGTTGCCCGCCTGCATGTGGATGCCGACATTGATCGGGATCTGGCGAGAGTTCAGAACGACCTGTTTGATCTGGGTGCCGATTTGTGTACGCCGGAGGTCGAGAATCCTCCTTACGAGCCTTTGCGCATCGTCGAGACGCAGATTACCTGGCTGGAGCAGCGGATTGATGAGATGAACAACGATCTGCCTTCCCTGCGTTCGTTCATTTTGCCCGGGGGCAGTGTTGCTTCCGCTCATCTGCATGTCGCTCGCACGATGGTTCGCGCTGCCGAACGGCAGGTTTCTGCGCTGGCCGAAGAGGCGGAGATCAATCCGCTGGCCCTGCAGTACATCAATCGTTTGTCGGATTATCTGTTTGTTGTTGCGCGTTGGGCCAACCGTGAGCAGGGCGACGTTCTGTGGGTGCCGGGCGCTCACCGCGGCTGAGTCACAACCGAGCGACGACGAGGCCAGTCATGAGTCGCGGGACCCGGTTCGCGGGAACGCGATGACATTGGCGCCTGGCGTCGCTTCCGGTGACGCTGGTTCGAGCAATGGCGGAGCGTCCATCGACATGTTCATGAGCGGCAAACCGGTTGTCGAATCGGTGACCTGATCGGCCAGCATGCACCTGCTGCCATGACGTAGCCACTGCCAGTGCAGCAGACCAAGATTCATCCATGTTCCATATGTGTGAACCTGCGCTCGGCCGCTGCTGACAAGATGTTCGACGCAGACGCGTGTGGTGGTCTCGCGTGTGGTGTTGCACGCTGCGAGAAAGGCGCCAAGTTGTGCGAATGCAAACGGATTGCCCATGTGACTAGCGCCTCCTGGTGCTGTCGATGATCTGAAAAACCGTTCTGACGGCTTGGTCATTATGGTAACACCGAAGCGACCTTCTGCCACGCCAGATCGGGGTCAGGAACAGGAAGCCGGAACAGCAACGCCACCGCCGCATGACATGCTGACGGTGGCGTTCGATGCGCGAGACGGGCAGCTCGCCTGTGGCGAGCACCTGAGTCAGGCAGCCTTGGCGGCCTTGGTGACCGTGCTGGCGCTGTTCTGGGCCAGCTTCTGTACGTCATCGCTGAAGTCCTTGCTGAAGTTGACCAGCGTGTTGGCGTCGCTGTTCATCTTCTCGCTCAGGGTCTTTACCATGGACGACTGGCTGGTGACAAAGCTCTGCAGCGTGTCGACGTCCTTGATGCCTGCCATGGCGCGCATCTGCTGCATGCCAAGATCCGAATAGGTCTTGACCGCGTTCACCTGAAAATCGACCAGCTTGGCGGTGTGGTCAAGCATCAGCGTGTTGAACTGCTGCATCGGAGCCATCATGGTCTTGTAATCCATCGGAGCATTCTTGAGCATGGAATCAAACATGGTTTCAATCCTTTCATCATTGCCAGCATGGTCGCAGGCATTGTTGTGGTCGGGGTTCAATCAAATTCATCAAATCCGATTGATGCGTTGCAGCATAGCAAAGCTTTTTGTGCGTTGCAACACCCTGTCTGTGTCGGTGACTGGTCAGGCGCGCCACAATCGGCCATTCCTTTTCCAATCAGTATGATTTCGTTGTCGAAGGCTGGTTTATGGTGTCGTGCTGGCGGGTTTCATGTTGACCCATGGCGACCGGTTGATGTCGCGGTCATCACCCACGCGCACGCTGATCATGCCAGGCCGGGCAGCGCGCTCTATATTGCCTCGCACGACTGCGTGCCGTTGTTGCGCCACCGGCTGCCGCGCAACGTACCGATTCTTGGCGTGCAGGAGGGCCAGCGCTTTCGCATGGGCGATACCTGGGTGTCATTGCATCCGGCTGGCCATATTCTCGGATCGGTACAGGTGCGGGTCGAGCTCGGCTCTCGCGTCTGGGTGTTTTCGGGTGACTACAAACGCGATCCGGACCCGACCTGTCGGCCGTTCGAGGTCGTGCCGTGCGATACGTTCATCACCGAGGCGACGTTCGGATTGCCGATCTATCACTGGGAGCCCTGCGCTGCGGTGGCGGCGTCGATTGCTGCCTGGATCGACAACAACCGTGCCGAAGGCCGTGTGTCGATTCTGCTCTGCTACGCACTCGGCAAGGCTCAGCGGCTGCTCGCCGAACTCCACCCCTGGCTGGGAGACGAGCCGGTCTGGCTGCATGGGGCGATGCTGCCGCTGGTCGATGTCTACCGGCGTGCCGGTGTCGTGATGGCGCCAACGCGTGGGCTCGGCGAGCTGTCGCCGCGTCAGTCGCCGCCGCCGGGGTTGGTCATGGCACCTCCGTCAGCAATTGGCAACCGGTCATGGATGCGTCGCTTCAGACAGCCATCGGTCGCGTTTGCATCGGGCTGGATGCGTCTGCGAGGCAATCGGCAGCGACGTGCCTGCGATCGCGGGTTTGTCGTCTCCGACCATGCCGACTGGCCATCGCTGCTGCGCACCGTTCGAGAGACCGGTGCTGATCGCGTGCTGGTCACGCATGGGCGCAGCGATATCCTGGTTCGGTATTTGCGGGAGGTGGACGGCCTCGATGCCGCGGCGCTCGACACGCTGTTTCTCGGTGACGATGACACAGGTGCTGCGTCGGTGTTGCCAGCATGAATCGGTGTCGGGTGGCATGAGTCCATTCAGTCGCTTGTATCAGTCACTCGATGAAACCCGCGCCACCCGCGCAAAGGTGCGGTTGTTGACGGCTTACCTGAGGGACGTTGACCCACGCGATGGCGCCTGGGCCGTATTCTTTCTCTCCGGTCGTCGGTTGAAGCGCCTGGTCTCGCCAACCGAGCTCCGTCAAGCCCTGTTGCAGTTGACCGGAATGCCGGACTGGTTGCTCGAAGAGACCTATGCCAGCGTCGGTGATCTTGCTGAAACGCTGGCGCTGTTGGTCGAGACAGACACCGACAGGCCTGCGCCGAGTGCCCCGCAGCCGCTGCATGTCTGGGTCGAACAGCGGTTGTTGCCGTTGCGCCAGTTCAGTGCGCCGACGCGAATCGAACAGATGACGCACTGGTGGCTGGAGCTGCCGGTCAGCGAGCGCTTTCTGCTCAACAAGCTGCTTACCGGGGGGTTGCGGGTTGGCGTGTCGCGGCGTTTGCTGATCCAGGCCTTGTCTGCTGCCAGCGGTGTTGATCCGGCGGTCATTGCGCATCGACTGATGGGGCAGTGGCAACCGGACGCGGCTTTCTTCTCGGGGCTGTTTGCCGTCGAGACGCGAGACGAGGATCGCTCGCGCCCGTATCCGTTCTATCTCGCGTCTCCGCTGACCAGTGAGCCGCAGCGGCTCGGTGCTGCGTCGGACTGGCTGGTCGAGTGGAAGTGGGATGGCATTCGTGCGCAGCTGTCGCGTCGGAGCGGGCAATGCGCGATCTGGTCACGCGGTGAAGAATTGCTGGATGGGCGTTTCCCCGAGCTCGAGTCTGCAGCGATGGAGTTGCCCGATGCGTTGGTGCTCGATGGCGAAGTGCTCGCCTGGCGCGATGCGGCGCCGTTGCCGTTTCAGCGCTTGCAGCGGCGGATTCAGCGTCTGCGGCCGGATGCGAAGCTGTTGCGTGATGCCCCCGTCATCTTTCTCGCCTATGACCTGCTCGAGATGGATGGTCTGGATCTGCGACACCAGCCGTTGCGGTATCGACGCGCGTGTCTGCAGCAATTACTGGTGAATCGCGATGATCCCCTCGGTGTTTCACCAGCACTGCCGGTTGATGGCTGGACTGCCGTGGCCGACGCCCGCGATCAGGCCCGCGACCGCGGCGCCGAAGGCGTCATGCTCAAGCGCTGGGATTCGGTGTACCGGGTCGGGCGAGTGCGCGGTGACTGGTGGAAGTGGAAGCTGGCACCATTGACGATCGACGCGGTCCTGCTCTACGCGCAACCTGGTCACGGTCGCCGGTCGAGCCTGTACACCGATTATACGTTCGGCATCTGGCGTGACGCGGCGCTGGTACCGATCGCCAAGGCGTACAGCGGTCTGACCCAGGAGGAGATCGAAACACTGGATCGGTGGATACGCGCAAACACGGTGGAGCGATACGGTCCGGTGCGTGCGGTGCGCGCAGCGCAGGTGTTCGAGCTTGCCTTTGACGGCATCGCCGAATCCCCACGTCACAAGTCGGGACTGGCGTTGCGTTTCCCGCGAATCCAGCGCTGGCGCCTTGATCTCGATGTCGAGCAGGCTGACACCGTTGAACATGCTCGGGAGCTGCTTGCATGACGGCGCGGCGGCAACTGGATCAGACGTCGGTGCAGCAATGGTTTTCGCAGCAAGGCTGGCAACCGTTGCCCTTCCAGCTCGAGGTCTGGTCTGCATGCGCCGATGGTGACAGCGGTCTGCTGCATGCGCCGACCGGCAGCGGCAAGACGCTGGCCGTGTGGTTCGGTGCACTGCTGGACTGTCTCGCTGAGCAGGCCGCGCCGGCGGCGAACGGGCTTAGTGTGTTGTGGATTACCCCGCTGCGGGCGCTGGCAGTCGATACCGCCATGGCGCTCGAGCAGGTTGTCGACGATCTTGCCCTCGACTGGACGGTCGAGCAGCGCACGGGAGACACCAGCCAGTCGATCCGCTCACGACAACGCAAACGGTTTCCGGATGCGCTGATCACCACGCCGGAAAGTCTCAGTCTGTTGCTGTCGTATGCAGACGCCGAGTCGCGATTTGGCGGGCTTCGCTATGTGATTGTCGATGAATGGCACGAGTTGCTTGGCACCAAGCGCGGGGTGCAGCTGGAGCTGTGTCTGACGTGGTTGCGGCACCGTTGTCCACAGCTGCGAGTCTGGGGCCTGTCGGCAACGCTAGGCAATCTGGATCAGGCGTTGCAAGTGTTGGTCGGGGTGGGCAGCAGCCCTGCGGGTGGACATCCCCGGCTGATTACCGGTCTGGTCCGCCGCGATATCGACATCGCTGCGCTGATCCCGCCCACCATGGAACGGTTTCCTTCAGCCGGCCACCTCGGTCTCGTCATGCTGCCTGCCGTGATCGACGCGCTGGAGTCGGCATCGAGCACGCTGTTGTTCACGAATACCCGGGCACAAGCCGAGCGCTGGTTTCAGGCGCTGATCAGCGAGCGTCCCGACTGGATTGGCGATATCGCTCTGCATCATGGATCGCTTGATCGCGACATTCGACGGACCGTCGAAACCTGGCTGAGAACAGGGCGTCTGCGCTGTGTCGTTGCGACCTCCAGTCTGGATCTTGGTGTCGACTTCTCCCCGGTCGATCAGGTGATTCAGGTCGGCAGCCCGAAAGGCGTTGCCCGTTTGTTGCAGCGCGCAGGGCGTAGCGGGCATCGGCCGGGGCGTCGCAGTCGGCTGCTGTGTGTGCCGACGCATGCCTTCGAACTGGTCGAAATCGCTGCGGTGCGGTGCGCCTGGCAGGCCGGGTGCATCGAAGCGCGCCAGCCGTTGCGTCACGCGCTCGATGTGCTGGTTCAGCATCTCGTCACGCTGGCGCTGGGACCTGGCTTTCGGTCTCGGGAAGCCTATGTCGAGGTGGTGTCGACGTTTGCCTATGCAGAGCTGTCAAAGCAGGACTGGGACTGGGTTCTTGACTTCATCTGTACTGGTGGACCGACGCTTGCCGCCTATCCGCATTTCCACAAGGTCGTGTGCGTCGATGGGGTCTATCGTGTCGAGGACCGACGCATCGGACGTCTGCATCGTCTGTCTGTCGGCACGATCACTGCCGACAGCATGATGCGGGTGCGCCTGCTGCGTGGTCCTGCGCTGGGCATGGTCGAGGAAGCGTTCATCACCCGCGTCAATCCCGGGGAGCGTTTTCTGTTTGCCGGCAGGTTGCTCGAGCTGGTTCGCATTCGCGACATGGTGGCGTATGTCCGGGCGGCAACCGGCCGCAGCCAGACCGTCCCGCGCTGGGTGGGTGGGCGCATGCCGTTGTCGGGTGAACTTGCCGATGGTGTGCTGGCATTGCTCTCGGCGGCTGCTGCAAGGCGGTTTGATGAGCCCGAGATGCAGGCGCTCGCCGGTTGTCTGGAGCTGCAGGCGGCGGTGTCGCGCATTCCTGAACCCGGCAAGCTGCTTGTCGAGCGGCTGCGAACGCGCGATGGTGAGCATCTGTTCCTGTACCCGTTTGCTGGTCGGTTGGTGCATGAGGGTCTCGCCGCGCTGATTGCCTGGCGGTTGACGCAGGCACATGCGGTAACCTGTGCGATTGCGGTCAACGACTACGGGCTCGAACTGGTGGCGCGCCGCCTGCCGGAACTCGACGAATCGGCGCTGCGCGCGCTGTTGTCGATTGATGCGCTGGAGCACGACCTGCTTGCCTGTCTGAACGGGACGGAGATGGCGCGTCGGCATTTTCGTGAAATCGCCCGGATCGCCGGGCTGGTGTTTCAGGGCTATCCGGGTACCGGCAAGTCGGTTCGCCAGATTCAGGCGTCCAGCGGCCTGATTTACGACGTGTTCGACAGGTACGACCCGGATCATCGCCTGCTCTGGCAGACGCGGCAGGAATTGCTCGAGACGCGTCTGGACTATCAACGGCTGCGCAACACATTGCATGCCATCGCAGACTGGGAATGGTTGATCTGCCACCCGCAGCGGCTCACGCCGTTGGGGTTCCCGATCTGGGCCGCGCGGTTGCAGGCGAGATTCAGCAGCGAGGACTGGCAGACGCGTGTTGCCGCGATGATTGAACAGCTCGAGCGAGAGGCGCCGGTATGAACGCCAGCAACACCCGTGACGCGGCGCACGTGATCGCGTGTGCGTCGGCGGGTGCACTGCGCATCGATATTGCCGGCGAGCCTGTCCGGCTGCTTCCTGAACGCGCCATGTTCTTGCCGACGCGGGGTGAATTGCTGATCGCTGATCCACACTTTGGCAAGGCCGCGGTGTTTCGTCGACACGGTGTTGCGCTGCCGACCGGCACCACGACGTCGGATCTGGAGCGTCTCGATCGGCTTTTACACGCGACGCGCGCCGGCTGCCTGAGCGTGCTTGGCGACTTTCTGCATGGGCGCCCGGCTGCCGATGATCCATGGTTGGCGCGGTTTGCTGCCTGGCGCATGCGTTGGCCCGACGTTGTGCTGCGCGTCATCATCGGTAATCACGATCGCCCGCTGCTTGCTGATTGGCAGTCCCGGATCGGTTGTCGCAGCGATGATCTCTGGCTCGATGAGGCGCAATCGGGGCCGTTCCTGCTGCGGCATGAGCCGAGTGATCATCCTGATCTGCATGTGCTTTGCGGGCATCTGCATCCGGTCTTCAGTCTGCGTGGCCGCGCCGATCGCCTGCGGTTGCCGGTATTCTGGCAGACGCCTGGACACACGGTGCTGCCGAGTTTCGGCGGCCTGACCGGCGGATGGGATGTGTCACCTGCGCATTCCGACAAGCTCTATGCAATCGGCCCCGATCGGGTGCTCGACATCAGCGCCGCGGTGCCTGCGCAGGTGCGCCGTGCTTGCAAGCCTCGGCGTTGATGTCCATGATCAACCCTCGTTCGGACCCGTTATCCGGTCCGTTTTCTGTCAATCTCCTGTCGATGATGGAGCATTCCCGGCTTTGAGCTGTTTTCGGTCGGGCGAGACATGATGATGATCAAAGCAGCAAGACAGTTGGAAGGCCTGCGTGATGCCGTGGTGGCGCCGCATGCACTCGCCGCTGAAGCCGGTGCTGGTGTGCTGGCCGAGGGCGGTAATGCGATCGAGGCCATGGTGGCCGCCGCCGCCAGCATTGCCGTGGTCTACCCCCACATGAACAGTCTGGGTGGGGACGGTTTCTGGCTCATCGAGGCGCCCGGTGCACCAGCGGTCGGCATCGATGCCAGTGGTGTTGCGGTTGCAGCTGCGACGCCCGAGTGGTATCGGGATCGGCAGCTTGCGCAGATACCGCATCGCGGCCCTGGTGCGGCCAATACGGTTGCCGGTACGGTCTCCGGCTGGGCGCTGGCGCTCGAGCATGCGCGGCGAACGGTTGGTCAAACGCTGCCGCTTGATCGTCTGCTGGCGCCTGCCATCGCCAGCGCCGTCGACGGCATCGAGGTCACGCGCAGCCAGTACGAGACGCTGTCGGCGAAAATCCACGAGCTCGACGGTCAACCCGGGTTTGCCGACTGTTTTCTGATCGACGGGAAGGCCCCGCAAGCGCAGACGGTCTGGCGCCAGCCGGCGTTGGCCGCAACGTTGCGGCAACTTGCCCATGCCGGCCTTGATGACTTCTACCGCGGTGAGCTGGCGCAGGCGCTCGCCAACGGTCTGGCCGCCGTCGGCAGTCCGTTGACGGCCGCCGATCTCCAGGCGTATTGCGCCCAGGAGGTGACGCCGCTGCAGCTGGATACGCCGGCCGGCCGCCTGCTCAACCTGCCGCCACCGACGCAAGGCGTGGCCTCGCTGCTGATCCTCGGGCTGTATCAACAGATCCTGGCGCAGTATCCGCATGAGGTCGACAGCGCTACGTATGTGCACGCACTTGTCGAGGCGACCAAGCTGGCATTCGAGGTGCGCGACCGGCTGGTCACCGACCCCGCACGTGTTCCGATCGACCCCGCCGAGATGCTTGACGAGGGCTGGCTGCACGCCGCTGCCGGAGCCTTTGATCCGGACAGCGCAGCGCCATGGCCACGTTCCAGCGCGGTTGGCGATACGGTCTGGCTTGGTGCCATTGATCGCAACGGCCTCGCCGTCAGTTTCATTCAGAGTACCTATCACGAGTTTGGCTCGGGCATTGTCGCCGGTGATACCGGTGTTGTCTGGCAAAACCGTGGTTGCAGCTTCTCTCTGGAACCCGGGAATCTCAACGCCCTCGAGCCTGGTCGCCGTCCGTTCCACACCCTCAACCCGCCGATTGCTCGACTGCCCGATGGCCGGCGTCTGGTGTATGGCACGATGGGCGGCGAGGGTCAGCCGCAGACACAGGCCGCTCTGTTCACCCGTGCCGCCATACATGGTCTTGACCCGGGGGCCGCCGTTGCGGCACCGCGCTGGTTACTCGGGCGAACCTGGGGCAGCGGCAGCGATGCACTCAAGGTCGAGGAAGACTTTCCACCGCAGGTGGTCGATGGCCTTCGAACACGTGGTCACGAGATCGAACAGGTCGCTGCGTGTAACGCCATGATGGGGCATGCAGGGATGTTGTGGGTGGATGCTTCAGGGTTGATTGCCGGCGCGTCCGATCCGCGCTGCGATGGCGCTGTGGCTGGAACGGTTTGATTCGAGACGTGCGGGAGTGTGTGACGATGCAGATTGAAGCATTACTGAACAGTGGTGACGATCAGGCGCCAGCGATTCTGGCACCGGGTCGTGCGACACTCGACTGGGCCGGATTGCGGACACAGTACGCGACGACTGGTCGTGTGCTTGCTGCAGCGGGTGTTCGACGCGAGGACACGATTGCAATGGTCCTGCCGAATGGCCCGGAAATGACCACGGCGTTCCTCGCAGTGGCCGGTCATGCAGTGGCTGCACCATTGAATCCTGCGTATCGGCAGGCCGAGTTTTCATTTTACTTTGATGATCTGGCTCCGCGAGCATTGCTGCTGCCGGCCGGGTATGATTCGCCGGCTCGCGAGGTGGCGGCCGAGCGCGGCCTCCCGTTGATCGAGCTCCATACCGACATGCAGGCGCCGGCTGGGATTTTCGAGCTTGACACGACGTCTCTGGACGATGCGCCGGTGCCGGCAGTCCAGGCGACCGATGCGGCGTTGCTGCTCCACACATCCGGGACGAC